>ORMF011515894.1_pt1 | contig 20185 bp, 23 predicted proteins | sample 1779871 | NCBI WGS metagenome assembly ORMF01 (sample SAMEA104232316, study PRJEB22302) | groundwater metagenome | biome: forest; feature: aquifer; material: groundwater | place: USA | collected 2011-08-07 | depth 5.4 m | reverse complement strand
TGTAACATCAAATGTACCATACCTACTATCACTTGGTAAGACAGTGGCTATACGCCTCTTTCCGCCTGATTTGATATAATCTCCACGGGATAGCGAGAGTCGGTATTTTCTAGCTTTGACTAGGAACAAAGGTCGTGAATTAAGTCCGTCATCCGCCTTGTGCGGTGGATTGCCAGAAATGGCGAAGGTAGCGGTGAAAAGCGATCAGTGGCTTACGGGCATACCGAGAGCCTCATTTGAGGAGGCGAACGAAAGGCGAAGCAGGCGACGAAATCCTGCCTATCTTCAAGTAGCTGGTTATCCCAACAAAGAACTTCCATTCGTGGGAGTTTTTTGTTCTAGTTGTAGATCTCCTTAAGTTCCTCAATTACCCTAGAAGACACCGCGCCGAAATACTTAACACTGGGGTACAGTTGCCACACATGCGCTGCCGTTCCAATGCCCACCGCTATAGTTACTTGCTCGAACGAGGTTCTCGGCACAACAATGGTTTTAAGTAATGACTCAGGATCGATCATTGGGAACTGAACATGAACCTTGTTTACCAGATGCAGGGTGCCTCTTTTTTCTGCACTGTTGTATTGGAGAGTTAGATCATGATTAAGGTATTTCTCATGGATAAGATTGATCCACTCACTTGCGGACAATTCTTTTTGCTGATTGTGCAGGTAAATATCCTTGAGTTGTACAAATATCGGATTGACTAGAGGTCGTCCATGCTTATCCAATCCTTGCTCTACGCTACTCTGTGGTGCAATTACGATATCAAAATCCGTATTGTCTGGACGGATAATACCAACCAGCATTGGCTGTTTCTTTTTTAATGATTGTGCTAATGCCAAATGTGACCCCGCGTTGTACTCTCTGATTTTCTGATCTGTGAACTTATCGTCGCTTGGATTTTGTTCGATTTCTAACAATGGAGAGTACCAAGCTATTGTGAAGTGTTGCTGATTCATCAAAGCATCCTAGCATACTGATCTCTATGCTGCATAACACTTCTATTTGCTCACTGGGAAGCTTTATTGCGATAATTAACCTATGCCTACTCAACTCCTGCCACGCAGGGTTTTAATACAACTTGCTCGCCAAATTTACGATTGGAATAAACGTAGCCTTGATTTGATAGGACGTGACACAAATAAAATCTTCATGATAGCGTTCGAATTAGAACCGGGGTGGGTAGTGCCAGATGACCATATTAAAGGTCTCAAACAATTACAAGATTTTATTCCTTCGATAAAAAAAGTACATTTGGCTGGTGACGCGAATCGTATTGAACTTCTAGTAGACCAAGAGAATCTTCCTAAAGAGCTGATTTCTTTTACGAAGAAGTCAAATGATATGAAGCGCCTCGTTTCAAAAGATGAGAGCGGAAACTACTTCTTTCGGGGTAAAGAAATGTTTCCTAAAGAGAAGGGGAGTACATATTGGAGTATATTCACAGCGATTTACGATGCTGCGATGAAGCATCCTCTAAGTGGGGATGACTTATATTTTGCAGATTACAAAGATATCAAATCTGAATTGGTGAAAAAGGGAGCAAGGATTGGAGAAAAGCAAATTACTGTTAAATATGTAGAAATATCGGAACTTAAAGAATTTGTTCGTAGGTTTGTATACAATGACTTTCGAGTCCGACCACACTCGCTGTGTTTGCCCAGCAGTCGTTTCAATGGAATTGAGATATTGAGCTTTGAAAGGGGGACGGGAGTGAAGTTATATAATCCAGAGCTCTAACTACCATTATCTATGATTTAGCTGTGGATTTGCCAGATTTTCTTCATATAAAGAGCCATTTCTCTACTGCCTAGACAATCGTAGACAGTTGCGTCTTCTGACATCCTTAATGTTAGAGGGCATTTAGTGAACTTGAGTAGGCATTACTCCACTAAAGCTCTCTGCATGTTCATCGAAATACTGCTAGAAACCCAAGCGTCTCGGGGGTGGCTTGCTAAAACTCCTCCGCAAAACGTCGGAGCATATCTGACATCAAAGGACGCAAGGCGCAGATGCGAAAACAGGGAAAACAAGTTTTTGCTCTTCTTGCCCTGTCGTCCGATCTGCGCCGTGCACTCCTATTATACCATCTAGCAGTCATAGAATGGGGGATATCGTAAAGGTAAAAAAGCAATGTCGACAAAGCGGCAAATAACAAGATCTTGGCAAGTAAGGATACCTGAGAAGTGGCACAGGATCTTTAAGATGCAAGCAGCTGAAAAGAATTCGACAATCTCCCATGAACTCTATGTGTTCTTCGAGCAAAACCACCCAATGGGCAATGGAAAATCAAACCCACATCGACATAGTGAAAAATAGGTCGCCTCGCTTCCCAGTTCAGGATCACGAATTCCTGCGCGGTTATAGCTTGGCAGAGAAGTACTTCTACATAGTCCTCTGCTGGTTGATTAAGCAGCATGGCGATGCGAGCGGTAAATTCGTAGGTCATGACGTACTTAAAAGGGCAGGGGTACCATCATTCGACTCGTTTGGGCTCTCTCAAAGGATCTGTAAAAGCGCCAGAAAGAAGCTCGAAGCCAGTGGTTTAATCACCTGTAAGCACGTCTATGGTGAGAAGGGATACAGGAACGGCACGGAATATGCCCTTTGTGAAGCCGCTTTTCGCCCCGATCCAAAGGAGATTCATGCCCTCATTCTGAATAGAAGGGCACCAGAGTTATCCCCTTACCCCGAAATATCGCCCGGTTTAACGGTTATTTCGCCCTAGATTGGGCTTGCTTTAGTAGAAGGGTTGTTGATGATGTTAGTACGCAAAATGAAATTAAAAGACACATTCCAGGACTTTCTCACATATCTCGAGGCGAAAGGATTAAGTCAGAAAACAGTGCAAGAAAATAAGCGCCTTCTTTATGGCTCCCTTGCTCACTCAATATCGGAATACGAGATAGACGATCTAAAGATGACTGATGTGGCTAAGGTCATGGCTGCTGGAAGGGTACATGGCGGTTATGGGCCGCAACGATCAGTGGTAGTATTACGCCAATTACTAAAATATATACGAGGATCTGGCACACCCATACCATTCGACTGGCATGAAATTGAATTACCAAAAGTCCCCCAAAAACCTACTGAATATCTTACCCCTGAAGAGCTTGAGACAGTTCTAGGTTCACTAGACATAACTGATAGAGCTGGATTAAGGACCAGAGCGCTCCTTGAAGTGCTATATGCGACTGGTATGAGGATAGCCGAAGCCATTTCGCTGAATAAGGCGGACATCGACTGGGAAAATAAAGAGGCAATGGTCAAGAATGCCAAAACTAAAGACATAGAGAAAATCTATTTCACTGACAGGTGCTTCTACTGGCTCAAAAAGTATATTGATTCACGCAAAGATGATCTGCCAGCTGTATTTGTATCAGGTCGAGGCAGAATGCTCTCGGTAACCTCGCGTAACTATATTCGCACCCATCTTCAGAACCTCGGTATCAGGAAGCACATAAAACACCACCTCTTCAGGAAGACATTCGCTACGCATCTGATACAGGGCGGGGCAGATATAACCGCAGTAGGGGACTTGTGTAGGCACAGGAGCCCCCGTACGACCTTGCGCTACTATGCAGCTATCAATAAGGAAAGATCAAAAGAGATTCACCAGCAAATTATGGGGAAGGAGACGGATGTTGAAATTAAGGATCGATTATGTTAAATGTTATCAAACAGTTTGAGGGTATTAACCCTAAGGTACGCAACAAACCAGAGCGTTGCAGTGGAGTAAACGCTAGTTGCGCTCCGCAGTCCAAACGCAAATTTAAGCAAAGAAAAAGGCAGGACTGGTTTAAGGTCCTGCCTCATGCGCTCCCGCCGCCGTCGAGCTACCGAGCGGTCGCACCGAAGGTGAGAAGCGCCTGCAGCTGTTTCGAGTTCAGCTCGAACTCGAACTCGCGGGTGCGGCCGACACGGTTGTCGCGGGCCTGCACCTTGAGGACGACCATGTTACGGGATTCCGAGATGATCTCCAGCCGATCCTGCGGATCGGCCACGTACCTGTCGGGTCGCACGGTGGTGGCGGCGGGCATATCATTACCTCCTGAGTCGTGTGAATCACGACCTCTTCTACCATCATATCATACCTCACTCTATTTGTCAAGCATTTTTCGATCATAAAAATAGCTTGCAAAATAAGGGAAAATTGAATAACCTAAAGTTCGTATCAGACCAAAGCACTCCAGTGGTCGAAGCGTTAAGAGATTTTACTTGCTTATATTGGTTGAGTTAATTATTCTATCTTCGATATGGATACAGAAGAAAATGATATTGAACTTAGTGCCGAGGACATAGATGACTCAGTGGTTGCTGAGGAACATGCTCAGGATTCCATCAAGAAACTTAAGGAAAAGCTCCGGCAGGCCGAGGAGAAGGCCAAGGAACATCTCGACGGCTGGCAGAGAGCTCAGGCTGAGTTTGTGAATATAAGAAAGAGAGATGAAGAGGCTAAGATTGAATTTCTTAAATTTTCTCAAGCCGATCTTATTTCCCAACTTATGCCGGTGCTTGATAGTCTTGAGTTTTCTTTACCTCATGGTAATAAAGAATTAGAAGTTGTTTATCGTCAACTTCTCTCTATACTCAAGGTCAACGGAGTCGAGGAAGATAGTCCCAAGGGAGAAACCTTCGATCCTCGTAAACACGAGTCTATAGGAGTTATCGAGACTAATGATCCGAGTGAGGATAATAAAATTATTGAAGTTGTGCAGAAAGGTTATATACTATCGGGGAAAATTATTAGACCCGCCAAAGTGAAAATAGGCGAATTTAAGAAATAAAACTATGGCAAAAATAATTGGCATTGATCTAGGCACAACCTTCTCAGCAGTAGCGGTGATGGAAGCTGGCGCCCCCAAAATTCTTGAAAATGCGGAAGGCGCTCGGACCACCCCTTCCATAGTAGCAATCTCCAAGACGGGTGAGCGCCTCGTCGGCCTTCTAGCTAAGCGTCAGGCGGTGACCAACCCCAAGAACACAGTCTTCGGCATCAAGCGCTTCATTGGACACACTTTCTCCGACCCTGCAGTGCAGAAGGACAAGGGGACTGTGCCTTATGAGATTAAAGAGGCCGGAAATGGTGGCGTCTTGGTCAAGATGGGTGACCCTTCGACAAGCTCAGGGCAAGCTAAAGATTACCGACCAGAAGAAATTTCGGCCATGATTCTTCAGAAACTGAAGAGTGATGCAGAAGCCAAGCTCGGAGAGAAGATCACTCAAGCCATCATCACCGTGCCAGCCTACTTCAACGACTCACAACGTCAGGCTACCAAGGATGCTGGGCAGATAGCAGGACTTGAGGTCTTGCGTATCATAAACGAGCCCACTGCCGCCGCCCTTGCCTATGGATTCAATAAAAAGAAGAATGAGAAGATCGCTGTTTTCGACTTCGGCGGAGGGACCTTCGACATATCGATTCTCGAAGTTGCCGATGTGGATGGCCAGCAATCTATCGAGGTTCGTTCCACCGACGGAGATTCTCACCTCGGTGGTAAGGATATCGATCAGAAAATACTCAATTACATCGCCGAGGAATTCAAGAAGGAGTCCGGCATCGATGTGCGTTCAGATGCTCTGGCTTTACAGCGTTTGGATGAATCGGCTGAGAAGGCTAAGATCGAACTCTCCACAGCTACGGAGACAGAGATCAACATACCCTTCATTACTTCTGATGCTTCAGGGCCAAGACACTTGCTGATGAAGCTCTCTCGGGCCAAACTCGAGGAACTTTCCAGAGAGTTTGTCGACAGGGCCATAGAGATTACCAAGAGAGCTATGGAGGCGTCGCCCTTCAAGGTGGGGGAGATAGATGAGGTGATCTTGGTTGGAGGGCAGACGAGAATGCCACTTCTCTCAGAGGCGGCTAAGAATTTCTTCGGTAAGGAGCCCAATAAGAGTATCAACCCGGATGAGGTGGTGGCTCTGGGCGCTGCAGTGCAGGGAGGAGTCTTTACCGGTGAGGCCAAAGACGTGCTCTTGCTCGATGTTATCCCGCTATCGCTTGGTATCGAGACTATGGGAGGCGTTGCTACGAAACTTATCGAGAAGAACACTACTATCCCTGCTGCACGTTCACAAGTTTTCTCTACTGCATCTGACAACCAGACAGCTGTAACCATACGTGTTTGTCAGGGTGAGAGGGCCATGTTTAGTGATAACAAACTTTTGGGAGCCTTCAATCTGGAAGGAATACCGCCTTCTCCGAGAGGAGTACCTCAGATTGAGGTCACCTTCGACGTAGATGCAAACGGTATCCTCAATGTGAAGGCCAAGGATAAGGCTACCAACAAGGAGCAGTCTATCCGCATCGAGGCTTCCTCAGGCCTTTCTAAAGAAGAGATAGAGAAGATGCAGAAGGACGCCGAGATTAATGCCAGCGAAGATCAGAAGAAAAGAGATTTAGCAGATGCTAGGAATACTGCTGAACAATTGATTTACACTGCCGAGAAATCTCTGAAGGATAATGCTACTGTACCAGAAGATATCAAGACAGCCGTCATGGCGAAGATTGAGGCTCTGAAGAAGGAAGGGGAGTCTGGCACTCTCGAGTCTATCAAGACTGCTACGGAGGCACTCTCGAGTGAGATTAGCAAGATTGGAGAGTATCTCAATAAAGCACAAAACACAGAAAACAAAGATCAAACTCCCCCAGAAAATCCTGATATCAAAGACGCTGAGATTAAGGAATAATGAAAGACTATTACAAAATCTTAGGTATAAAACGGGACGCTTCAGAGGATGAGATCAAGAAAGCTTTTCGTAAGCTTGCTCATGCCCACCACCCAGACAAAAGCGGTGGAGATGAAGCTAAGTTCAAGGAGGTCTCAGAAGCCTATAGCGTACTCTCTGATAAACAGAAGCGCCAGCAATACGACAGCTTCGGATCTGCAGGTTCCGGTTTCGCTGGCTCTGGCCCAGTCCCCGACTGGGCACAGGGGTTCGACTTTTCTGGCTTTGGTAATCAAGCTGGATTTGATACCGGCGACCTCGGCGACATTCTCTCTTCTATCTTCGGTGGGCGCAGAGTCAGGCGTGGCAGAGATGTAGCGGTAGACATTGAGCTCTCATTCCATGAATCCATCTTCGGCACTGAGAGAAAGGTGGTGATCAATTCAAAATTTGTAAAGCAGAAGGAGGTCTCCATTTCTGTTCCCCCGGGCATAGATGAAGGCCAGATGATAAGGCTTTCAGGCATGGGCGAGGTTTTGGAGGGGGGTCTGCCGGGTGATCTTTATGTGAAGGTGCATGTGAGGAAACATCCTTATTTACGCAAAGAGGGTTTCAATCTCGTGATGGATCAGAAGATTCTTCTTTCCGATGCGCTCCTCGGTACCGAGAAAAAGATTGCTACTCTCGATGGTGAAGTGGCTATGAAGATTCCTGCTGGTACCAAGCATGGCACTATTTTAAGAATAAAGGGTAGGGGAGTCCCGTATGAGGTGGGTCCCCACTTCGCTGAAGCTCCGCGGGGCAAGCGGGGTGATCTCTACGTCCGTATTTCCATAGACATGCCGGAGAAGCTAACGAAGGAAGCGAAGAAGCTTGTGGAAGAGCTGAGGAAGCAGGGGATTTAGTTATAAGGTGGATTTGCTTTCTTTTGAATAAGTGGTAATTTTGGACAAGGCTTGGTTTGTTCCTGCGGGGAGGTGTGTATGCGTGGTATCTTGGTTTTGGTTCTTGTTCTGGTGCTCTGCTCAGCTTCTGGGACGTTTGCTCAGGTCCCGGAGAAGAAACTATCCAAGAAGGTAGAACAACAGCTCCAGGAATTTTCCTTTGACGCTCGGACTGGTACTTTGAAGTGGGTGATGATCGAAACCGAGTTCGGCGAAGATGGTCAGCCGAAGGGTGAGCCTGTAGGTACCACTTACGAAATCAGCTTCTCCCAGCTCCAGATGCGTTCTGGCGGTGAGCGACGTGAGATTGACCGCTACGAACTCCAACTGGTGGGCCGTACTCTGGAGTGGATGGCTCTCTATACCCATGACAGTACAAACTGGTGGAGAAACAGTAAGATTACTCGGAGCAATCTGGCCCAAGTGCTTCCTTGGTAGTTCATCTCTTTTGCATCAACGCCCCCAAGCACCAGCTTTGGGGCGTTTCCTTATCGTCTCTATTGACTTACTACAACATTAGGTGTTTAATTAGGTTAGATGGGTGAGGTTTGTTTGAACCAAGAAGAAAGGAGGTTAGAGAATGGCGAGTAAACGCAGGCTTAGAAGACGAAGCTGTGAGGGGAAGATTAGACATGTGGAAGTGGATGGGGCCTACGCACATTCCAAAAGCTTGGGTTGGCCTTATCATCCATACAAGTGTAAGTTTTGTAAGGGATATCACATTGGTCGGTATAGCTTCACGGCCATCAGGTCGATGAAGAAGAAGAAATAAGTTTACGCAAAAACCGTTCTTGCGTACTTGCGTAGCCGTGTCAACCCTTACAGGTTGACACGGCTTGACATTAGACTACGGCTTATGCCATAATCTAATCAGAGGGTGGCTGGTCTTTCGATAGTATCTCGGAGGTGTTTATGGGGTACTCGCTGACTATGCTCAAGCCTGATTGTATAGAAAGAGGGATGGTTGGATTTGTTCGCTCAATCATTGAGCAAAACAAATTTACCATTGTGCTTGAAAAAAGGATGAGGCTGAGTCGGGAAGATGCAGTGTTCGTATATGAACATTGTAGTCAAGCAGATTTCTTTAAGGGATTAGTGGAATTTCTCACTTCGGGAGACGTGACTGTCATCGTCGTTTGCAGTACTGATGGTACTAACGCCGTTGAAAAATTAAATCGACTAATTGGCCACACTGATCCCAGGCAGGCTCGAGTAGGGACAATCCGCTCGTTTGGAGAAAGTATTCGGCGCAATCTCGCTCACTCTTCTGCAAGTGATATTGCCTTTAATCGAGAGTTAAGGAGACTGTTCACTAGTAATGAGATTCAAATTGCAGGCCTCGGATAACGTTCCTTGGCCTGCTTTACTAAAAATTAACACACATGGATAATTTTGAAGCAAAATTTCGCAAGCGACTATCAAATTATTCTCATGTTTGGAACCGGGATGAAAGAATACTTCATTTAGTCGAAGAGCTGGGTGAACTTGCTGAAATTACTCTTCAGTATAATGGTAGTAAGCAACCTAAAAAAGATATAAATGACGTAAGAGTTGCCTTGGCGGATATTCTTGAGGATGTTTTTGCTCTTTCAATTTTGTATCAAATAAAAATTGACGATCTTTTGGCAGAACTTATAGATGAAAAGAGTAACTAAATCAGTATATAATTCTGCTCTTAAGGATATTATAAAAATTCTCAGGGCTAAGCCTGAGTTATTAGATGATTGTAGATTCGTAGCTCTGCTTGGAAGTGTTCGTGAAGGTGAGCATATTCTCGCATATAGTGATTTGGACATACTCTTTATCCTCAAGAGTAATAGCAGTGGGTCTTTGAATCCTAAAATTCTTTTAGCCTTACAAAAAATATGTGGAGTTTTATCTAAGAAGTATCCGATTAAAATCTCCTTCCTCACTCACACAGAAAAAGAATTTAAGGAGTATGTTGATTACGAATATCTCGTCCATTATTCCTGGGGCAAAGTACTTTTCGGTGACGGGAAGCTGTATTCTGGGTTTTTTCAGAGGCATCTTCATCTAAAGAAGCCTGTTAAAAGAGAGCTCCTAAGACAAATGTATAACGCTATTTTGCACGCCCGTTTTAATTTAATCAGGAGGTACGTTTCTTTAAATATATTTAATACAAAAAGATATAAAAGAGAATTGCTTAAGCTTTTTATTGATAATCTCATCGAAATTGCAGATTGGAGATTAATAGCTGAAGGTATATGGTCAACATCTAAAAGACAAATAATGAAAGAGATTGAGAAGACTTCTAAAAGTTCTTCTAGATATATTTTATATAAAGCTTACAAATATCGAAAGAATTGGAATAATAAGCTGGCCATAAGATCAGTTGATGATGAGTTTTTTGTAAGGAGTATTGATTTTATTAATGATTGCGTTGTCGAATTAGAAGATCGTTTATGAGAATAATAATTATCTCCAGATCGCTTCCTTATGTGGGTGGTAGAGAAGTTATAATCGAGCACCTTATTGAAAATTTAAAAAGAAAGCATACTATCTTACTTCTCACACCAGATATTAGGCATAAGAGGGAAAATGTTAAAGTTGTTAATATTAATCGCAATTTTAAGTCACTCGAGAAGATAGTTAAGGAATTTAGGCCTGATGTTATAAATTGCCATACATTCTACTTTTTTAAATTGGCCAGAAAATTGTCAAAAGTAAGTGGTGCTTCTCTTGTGACCACCCTTCATGGTATGTTTCTGAGATTTTATGGAAAAGATTATCGATCATTAATTAAGACCATCTGTAATTATAGTGACGCTGTAACAGTTGTTTCAGATTGCTATAAAAATGAGCTTGTAAGCAACCTACGTGTTACTGGAAAAAATATATTTGTAATAAAAAATGGAGTGCCTAGAAATACTCCAAAGAGGGTTTCAAAGATACTTTTAAGAGCAAAATATCGTATCCCGACAGGCAAGAAAGTTATCATTGTTCCAGCTCGTATAAGTAAAATTAAGGGATTAGTTTATTTAGTAAAGGCTGCTAATAATCTAAGTAGTGAAAATTTCTATTTCCTAGTGTGTTCTCCAAAAGGCAGGAGAAACAATCGGGAAAAGAATTCACTAAAGAAAAAGCTCTTGAAGATAAAGACCGTGAATGATGTGCTACGATTTCAAGAATATAATCATTCAGAGTTGCAGGAATTATTTAGTATATGTGATGCCTGCCTTCTCCCATCTCTTATGGAAGGAATATCCGTATCACTTCTAGAAGCCATGGGAATGGGGTGTCTTGTTATTGCTACGAATGTAGGGGGAAATCCTGAGTTGATTTCAAACGGGATCAATGGCTATTTAATTAAGCCTAGATCTGTAAATGCAATCGTCCGAGTCCTACGAGGACTCGAGACTCTTTCGGAGGGTGTGAGAAAGGAGATTGTTAAGAATGCCAAAAATACAATTAAACAAGGTTTTTCAAATCAAAAGATGGTACAATCTTACGAGGGATTATTTTCCAAGATTGATAAAAGCTATGAAATTAAGCAATGACGCACAGGCGGTTATTATAAAACAAGATGAAGAAGGTGCGCTTTCTTTTCTTGTAATAAAGAGATTTGATAAAGACAAACAGACTGACCATTACCGTTTAGTAAAGGGTGGGGTTGAGCAAAACGAGACCTCAGAACAAGCGGCGATAAGAGAGGTTGGGGAAGAAGTGGGAATTAATGACATTATTCGTTCTGATTTTCTCTGCCATTACGGATATGTTGGTGGTGAAATAAGGCATGAGGTTGATGTCTATCTTATTTTTGTTGATCCAAGGGATACTGAAGTCAGTGTTGATTCAAGGAATGAGGGTGGCTTTACAATAAAAAATGCTGCATGGCTAAGTTCTGATGACGCTATAACTAAACTCACCTTTGAAGATGAAAAGAAGTTGATAGTAGAGTCAGTTGAAAAGCTTGCTATTTAAGTTAAGAGCATTTTCGATTCTAGTTATTTCTTGAAAAATTTGTTCTGGTGGCACTTTTCCCTGAAGTGTTTTAATATTGGAATTTTTTTCTAAGTCACTGTATTTCCAGAAGTTATCACTAACTTCAATAATAATTGTTGGGATGTGTAATGTAGTACTGATATGGACCAAGCTTCCTTCTGTTCCAATAACCGTATCCATGCCACTTAGTAGCTTGACAGTATCTTCGTAGCTTAATTTATTAATATAGTTGTGAAATGAACCACTCCTAAACTTACTCAAAGTCGTTTCAGTTTTTTTGTCACACGCTCCAATTAAGTAGATGGTTGTATTTGTCAGACCATTAATGAGTTCTAATAGTTGAATCATGTCTTGATAGTGTTTTTTTGTTTTATCAACCCCAGCAATTATTGCCATTTTATGATTGGAGATATTAGAAATGATTGAGCTTCTTTTGGCAAAAAATATCTTAGGCTTATTAAACTGTAGGTTACTATCAAAGTAGATTTGCATCAGTTTTTGCCAGGCTCTAGTATGGTTTTCGGAAAATAATTTGTGCCACAAGTTTATATTTTGATCTAGGACCGTTTTGTTTGTATTTATAAATAGGGAGCTGAACAGTGTTTCAGTCAGAGTACTTTTACCCAGAAAGATTATTGATAGATATTTTTTGAAGGGGAGGTCTAATATTCTTCCTATATTCTCCCAATAATATAAGTTGGAAATGTAGGGGTTATTAAGCATTATAGGCAAATGTTTTTTCTGTATGATTATAGAAACTTTGTATCCTTTTTTGAACAATGCCTCAAAGAGGGGTGTTTGAAAGAGTAGGTCTCCAAAACCCTGTTGTCTTGGTTCTAAAAAGAGGATATTTTTCAGGTCAGATTGCTTGGTAGGATTAAATCTTAAAATTAAGTAACTTATAAGGGTATTCATAGCATCTCTAAGCATAAAAAAACAAATATATATAAATGCTACGGATATGCCATATTTTTCCTTAAACTTTTTAAATTTTCGATTTATTCGGTTCTCGTATAGATTGCTGATCATTTTAATGGATCCTTATCTGTACACTCTAATTAAGGGCTTGTAGTGCTTCCATATAATTATCGATTTTATTTACATATTTTTGTTTACCCATATTAAATTTATTCAAATGGTAAGTTATTTTCTCAATATCTTTAAGCATTCCATAAATTATTATTCTCTTTTTATTTAGTTTAAAAACAGAGTTGGTATTGTATGCATTAATAACCTCGTCCAGGCAATTTAGATAGTGCCTTGCATAATGACTGAAGTCTCTATTGATATCACCGAACTCACAATTACCAAAGTCCACAACTCCGGAAAGCTGACCATTGTGCACAAGAGCATTTCCTCGATGTAAATCTCCATGCAAGAGCCCTGTAATAATTTCAGTGTCTTCAATCCCCTCATACTGCTTTTCGATAATTGAAAGGATGTTAAATAAAGAGTCATTTTTATGAGTAGTATTGTCAAGGATGTTTCTAAATTTTGAAATTTCTGAACTTATGTTATTTGTATTTTTTAATATGTCTAAACTGTTAACTTCGTTATCAGATAATGATAAATGAAGTAGAGCATGAAATTTACCAAGTTGAGCCATGATGCAACTCCTTTCCTTATTTGAAAGAAGTGACCATTTTTCATCTAGGGGAGTTCCTTCTATATATTCATAACAGAATAACTTTGGATTGTTTATTTCAAAAATAATACGTGGTATCGAGTCAATTTCCTTCAGTTCTAATAGTTTTAAAATTTGCGATTCTAAATAAAGGTCATTTTTTTCAATGTCCAGCTTTTCATTACGTTCTTGTTTAATACTATATTTATTAGAGCTAGTTTTGCAGTAATAAATATTATTACAAGCCCCTCTCCCTAGATAAGTTAATTCTTCAACTTTTTGGTGAAGATTATCTTCTATGATTTTTTTTAGTGAATCTAGGCTTTCTTTATTAATCATATATTTCGATCGGAAACTGTAATTCTAGCATATTGTCCTTAGCTCAAAATTGTAATTTTTTGGCAAAAAATCCTTGACAAAATAGTTGTTTAGGTGTATGATGGTAATAGAAGTTAACCCAATTTCCTGGAGGAAAAAGTGGAAAGATACGCATTGGCCCTCGGGCTTCTCGCGGGTCTGGTCCAGCTCCTGGGGTATTGGCAATACAACAGGATTTTGTCGCGTGAGGGTAACAAACCCAACGCGGCAAGCTGGTTTATGTGGGGGGTAGGTGGTTTCGCCGAGCTGGTCGTCTTCGCTGCGCTTGTCGAAAGGCATGCCGACGGAGTGTTCTCAGCTTGGTCGAAGGAGATCCTACCCGCTCTGTGCGCAGTGGCGGTGCTCGTCACCTTCGTGCGCATATGGTGGCGGGAGCGGTCTCTAGAGATCGCCAGGGGTGAATGGGCCATGATCGCTCTGGACAGTTCGTTGGTAGTGGTATGGTTTGTTACTCAAAACCCATATCTCGCCAATCTGCTGCTCGGGGCGGACATCGTGGTCACCTTCGTCCCATACCTGAAGAGCGCCTGGGCAGATCCCAAGAGCGAGCATCCTCTGCCTTGGGCAATCTGGACTCTCGCTTACGCACTTCTTACTCTGGTGGTCATCATCGAGTGGGAAAGTGCTTGGGAGCTTATCTATCCCGTGCTTTACTTGGTCCTCGATCTTGCCATCTGGCTTATCGTGGTGACCAAGAAGGTTCGACCCGCCGCAGTCTTGTGATTGCGGCGGTTTTGTATCTTACTTATTTTGAGTTAGAATTGATGAATCAATGAAGTATATCTATCACAGTACTAGCGAGATCCATGGTCTGGGTGTTAGAGCTGGAGAACATATCCGGAAAGGTTCTATCATTACCCGTTTCCAAGGCCCGGCGAAATTTAAAATCAATAAGAATAAAAGGGATGCCATGTCTCACCCTAATTGGGTAGGAATTGGGAAGCATACATGGATAGAGCCTAGCCGACCACAGAAGTTTATCAACCATTCTTGTGAGCCTAGCGCGGGAGTGAGGGGTCTGACCGTCGTGGCCCTAATAGATATTAGAGAAGGGGAAGAGATAACTATAGACTACTCTACAATAGAGGGAGATATTCGCTGGGAGATGAAATGTTCGTGTAATAGCCAGGGATGCAGGGGAGTAATCAGTTCTGTCGAGTCTCTTACCTGGGAACAGTTCGAAAGAATAGCCCATATACCATCTTACTTCCGTAAGTTATACTTAAATAGCCGGGGTAAGAGAAATGAAGAATAGCTCCACAGACTACTTTTTTACAATCATATTTTTATTGATCTTTGTCTCAGCTTTTTTAGCTTTTTATCGGTTTGTTTTGCTCGAGGATTTTGCTTATTTTGAATCCGAGGAGCAATTGCCTGAGGTCTTCAATTCAGACACTTATTTATGAACGAAGCTGTATCCCAGATGATCAGTGCGTGCGAATGGGCTCTCTCCAAGTATCTTATATTTTCTGATAATGTTTTTGCACCTCTTATCTATTATTCGCATCTTGCCGCTTTTGCAGCCAGCCTTTTGGTAGGTATTTTTATATTTATTAACGGCAGGAAGAACTTGGCCAACAATGCCTTGTTTGCCATGGTGCTCTTCTTTGCCGGCTGGATATTGTCTGATCTTGTCTTATGGGCGACAGAAATTCCCAGCTACACTATTTTCTTCTGGTCTCTTATAAACCTTTTCGAGCCATTGGTATATTATTTTGCCTTTTATTTTGCATATGTTTTCCTGAAGAATCGAGATCTTTCCTTGCGCATGAAGATACTGTCTTTTCTCCCGATGCTGCCTATCATCTTTTTAACTCCAACCCCTTTTTCTATACTCGGCTACGATATTACGAACTGTGATCGCGCTGCGGTAGAGGGAGTCCTAGCCTTCTATGGATACGCTGTTGAAGTTCTCTATACTCTTATCTCAGCCATGGTGATTTTGAATCATGCGGAAAAGCATAAGGAAGAAAGGAAGAAAAGCTTAATCTTATTGTTTGGAATTATCTTTTTCCTCCTTTCTTTCTCTCTTGGCAATATAGTCGAAAGCCTGACGGAGAACTGGTACATAGGCCAGATTGGGCTCTTGGGTGCTCCCGTCTTTGCTGGCGCTCTGGCCTATCTTATTGTCCGCTACCAAAGCTTCAATATAAAGCTTCTTTCTGCCCAAGGCCTTATTGCTGCCATTTGGGTAATGACCCTGTCCTTATTGTTTATACGGCATATAGAAAATGTAAGGTTTGTTGTGTTTGCCACCCTAGTGCTAATTACCATCCTCGGCAATCAGCTTATCAAGAGCGTCAAGAGGGAAGTGGCGCTGCGCGAGGAGCTTGAGGTGGCAAACGTCGGGCAGGCTAACCTTCTGCACATCATCAACCACCAGATCAAGGGCTATCTGACCAAGGCTCGGCTGGTCTTCGATGACCTTTTGCACGACGAGGGTCATCGGTTGACTGGTTCTGCTAGACCCATGATCGAACAAGGATTCGCTTCTGTAACTGAGGGAGTGAACTTCGTCCAGAATTTCTTGAACGCTTCCAATATTGAGAAGGGGACTTTCACTTACGATATGAAGCCTGTGGACTTCAGATCTATCGTCGAGGCAGAAGCAGATAAGCTTAAGAGCGCCATGTTGGAGAAGGGGTTGGAATTCTCGCTCAATGTGTTGGATGGGGATTACAAAATGACAGGAGACAAAGCTCAACTCGGCCAGGCGGTCAAGAATCTTATAGATAACTCGATGCGGTATACGCCACACGGAACTGTCAACCTACAACTTACAACCAACAACGGGAAAATACTTTTCAAAATACAGGATACAGGGGTGGGGATTTCAGAAGAGTTGAGGCCGAAACTTTTTACCAAGGGGGGGCGAGACAAGGACTCGCAGAAGGTCAATGTGAACTCGACTGGATTCGGCTTGGCCTTCGTCAAGGGTGTGGCGGAGGCTCATAAGGGCAGGGTCTGGGCCACTTCACCGGGGGTGAGTCGAGGCTCCACTTTCTGCATGGAGTTGCCAGCTGTTTGATGTTAATCTATGGGTAGGTAAAGTGGGGGGCAAGTCATATGGAAATTTGTGCGCTTGTATTTCCGGTGCGAGGGGAGTCTATCTTCCTGGTGCTGAGGACAAGCGGTCGGGGAGCTGGATTCTACGGTGGCTATGGAGGTAGGATGGAGCCGGAAGATGGGGGCAATATAGTCAAGACTGCTACCCGTCGGTTCTACGAAGAGAGCGGGGCAAGGCCCATGAGTATCGAGAAGGTAGCGGTTGTTCGCCTTTTCGAAGCTGGTCGGGTCTTCTGTGAGAGGCATATCTTCTTCTCTAGATCTTGGAGAGGGGAACTCTCGGGGGAGGCGATCAAGTTCTCGTTGCCCAGGCCTCCATATGAGAAGATGATGCCTGGTGATCGAGAGTGGTTCTCACTTATCGTTTCTGGGCAGAAGTTCCGTGCCAGCCTCCACTATGTTCAGGGTAAGAAAGATGTCGAGAGGTTCTCTGTCGACGGCCCGCTTTGATCTGTCAAAGCGGGCCGTCTATGATCCCTCTCCAATATAAGAAAAGAGCGCTGGTCAGGCGCTCTTGGATTTCTTTTGTGACCACCCCGGTATACCGGGGGTACTACAGCAGTCCGCGGATCTCGTCGGCCGACTGCTTCCTGCTGTTGAGCAGACGCTGACGTTCGGTCTCGGCGACCACCTTGTTGCGGGCGGTGGCCTCGGCGTCCTTCTGATTCCGGGACGCCATCTTGGTTGCCTTGGCCTGCTGGTCGCGCACGCGGTCCCGACGGAACTGCTCGTCGTCGACCTTGCCGAGCTCGGTGTTCAGCGCATTGTACGCGCTGACTCGCGCCGAGAAGGTGCCGTTGGTTTCGGCCCGTACGCTCTCCTCGAGCCCCTTGCGGAGATCGTCGAGGCGCTTGATCAGGTCTGCGTCGTACTTCTCCTCGTCCCGACGCCGGGCGATTTCGAGGGTGAATCGGGCGGTGCGCACCTGCCCACCCTCGAAGTTCTTGTCGAAGACCGAGTAGCGGAGAAATGCGCCGAGGATGTTTCTCGCCGCTTTGATCGCTTCCTGGCCCGCGAGGATCGCGTCGTCGGTCCGGCCCTTCTCGATCGCCTTGGCCATCGCGCTGGCGGCGCTTCTGACCGGATCGCCGATCTGGAAGCCGGAGACCGATTTCATGATGGTGACGACCGATCGGAGCTCTTCCTTCACGACTTCGAGTACGTTCTGCTGAGACATGTGTCCCTCCAGTAACCAACCTTTTCCTCAGAGGCGTAATTGCCATCTTCGGGGTTGTCTGATTGATACCCTAGCATACTTTATAATTTTGTCAAGCACATTCAATAATTCCCATAATTTCTGCTTCTTGCTACTATAAAAGCCTATGTCAGACAATCCTTCAACTTCGTTCAGGACAGGGAAAATTCTTCTTTCAGGCGTTAAGCCCACCGGTCGGCCCCATATCGGCAACTACTTCGGTGCCATGAAGCAGTTCGTCGACCTTCAGAGTGAGTACGAGTCATATATCTTTATTGCCGATCTGCATGCTCTTACCGGCATTCAAAATAGGAAAGAAATGGAGGAAAGTATAGTAGGCGTACTCCTTGACTACATGGCTATCGGTCTTGATCCCAAGACGGTCACTCTCTACAAACAATCCGATGTGCCTCAAGTAGCAGAGCTTGCATGGATCTTCAACTGCCTTACCACCATGCCGTACCTTATGCGTGCACATGCTTTCAAGGATGCTGAAGCCAAGAATAAGGAGATCAATGTAGGCGTCTTCGATTACCCCTTGCTTATGGCGTCCGACATCCTTATACAAGATGCAGATGTGGTACCGGTGGGCCAAGATCAGAAGCAACATGTGGAGATCGCTAGGGATACCGCAGAGAAGTTTAACAGGATCTTTGGAGACACTTTTCAATTACCAGAAGCGCTGATCGGAGAAAATGTATCAGTGGTACCGGGTACGGATGGACAGAAGATGAGCAAGAGCTACGGCAACACCATCCCGCTTTTTGCTACTGATGAGGAGATAGACAAAGCTGTCATGTCTATAGTCACAGACTCGGGGAGCGATAAGCCTGAGAATGTTTATGCCATCCACTCGCTTCTCCGGAATAAGAATGACTTGGAAGTCATTTACTCTGAGAACAAGGGCCAGTACAAGAAGTTGAAGGAGCTCTTGATCGAGGATTTAAAGACTTTTATCAAGCCCATGCGTGACAGGCGCCAAGCTCTAGCGGAAGACAAGAACGCAGTCCTGCAAGTGTTGAAAGAGGGAGGGAGAGTGGCCAGAGAAAGAGCAGAGAAGAAGATGGAGGAGGTGAGGAAATTAGGGGGGTTCCAATTATACTAATTTCTAATTATTTTAATTGACCTAAATGGTAAGAACACTCATAAAAGATTTGAAGGAGAAGGTTGGAGAAGAGGCCTCTATTTCCGGCTGGGTGGATGTGCGACGTGACCAAGGCAAAATGATTTTTCTAGACCTTCGTGATGCCTCTGGTAAGGTGCAATGTGTGATCTTGCCGGGACAAGTAGAGGCTATAGAAGTGGCCAAGGAAGTGCGCACCGAATGGGTGCTTCGCCTCACTGGCAAGGTCAATGCTCGGCCAGAGAAGAATGTGAAGGTTGGGGTGGTCAATGGAGATATTGAGCTTGAGGTTACTAGGGTAGAGGTGATCTCTAAAGCAGAGGAGATCCCCTTTGCTTTGAACGAGGAGGTGAACCTCGATACTCACTTAGACTATCTTCCATACACACTTCGTTCTGAAAGGGCGAAGGATATATTCACCATGCAATCTAGTATTCTCGAAGCTTATCGAGAGTCTCTGCGCAAGCAAGGGTTTAGAGAATTCGTCGCCCCATCTCTGGTAGGAGGGGATGCAGAGGGAGGGTCAGCTGTTTTCAAGGTTGATTACTATTACGACCAGACGGCTTACCTTGCTACTAGCCCACAGTTCTACAAGCAGATTATGGTGGGAGCATTCGAGCGAGTTTTTACCTTCGCCAAAGCTTTTCGAGCAGAGAAGAGTGCTACTCCAAGGCATATTTCCGAAGCTGTCCAAATGGACTTCGAGATGGGGTTTATTGAGAACGAGCGTGAGCCTATGAAAGTGCTCGAAAATGTGATCAAAGACGTGGTCAGAGTGGTAGGGGAGAGACACTTGGATATTTTCGAACGATTCAAAACTTCTGTGCCAGAGATACCGGCTGAGATCCCGATCTTTACCCTTGCTGAAGCCCAGGCCCTTGTAGCCAAAGAGTTCGACAGGATTATAGAGGATACCAGAGATATGTCGCCGGAGGACGAACGCCAGATATGCGAGTACGCTAAGAAAAACCTAGGATCTGATTTCGTATTTATCACCAGGTTCCCTACAGCCAACAGAGCTTTCTATACTTATGAGGATCCTAGCGAAGCACCCTTCTCGCGTGGATTCGACCTCCTCTTCCGTGGGCTAGAGATCAACTCCGGTGCCCAGCGTATCCACGATTACAACTCTCTGGTGGAGAAGATTAAGTCGAGAGGTATGGAGCCAGAAAACTTCTCTTATTATCTCCAAGCCTTCAAATATGGTTTGCCTCCTC
>ORMF011121599.1_pt1 | contig 20192 bp, 16 predicted proteins | sample 1779871 | NCBI WGS metagenome assembly ORMF01 (sample SAMEA104232316, study PRJEB22302) | groundwater metagenome | biome: forest; feature: aquifer; material: groundwater | place: USA | collected 2011-08-07 | depth 5.4 m | reverse complement strand
GGGGCGCCGGGCGCAGCAGGCACGTCGGCGCTCGCGCGCACCAGCCAGTAGCTGTCACGGGTCGCCTGTCGCCGGATGCGCAGCGGATCTCGCCCCAGCACGCGGAGCAGCCATCGCGCCGGCACGAGGAGCGGGTACATCAGCACGATGACGATCTCGAGGAGCAAGTCCATCGGCTCAATCCAAGCTGAACGAGGACCGGTACGACTCTGCGTCGAAGCCCGGCGCGGCGACCTGCTCGACCCGACGCAGCACCACATTTTCGAGCACGAGCACGTCCATGTTCGTACCGAGAAAGCACCGATACGCGTCGTCAGGGGTACACACGATCGGCTCACCGCGCACGTTGAAGCTCGTGTTGACGAGGACGGGGCACCCGGTACGAGCGTGGAACGCGCTCAGGAGATGGTGCAGGCGCGGGTTGCGCGCGCGATCCACCGTCTGCAAGCGCGCACTGTGGTCGACGTGCGTCACGGCCGGGATCGTCGAGCGTACGACGTTGACGCGATTCCGCAGGTCGGGATCGTGCTCCATGGTGGCGCGCAGCTCCGGCGACACCGACACACGATGGGTTTCCAGCACGGGCGCCACGAGCAACATGTACGGCGAGTCGCGGCCCGGCGGCATCTCGAACCAGCGGTGAGCCTCCTCGGCCAGCACGATGGGCGCGAACGGCCTGAAGCTCTCGCGGAACTTGATCTTCAAGTTCATCGTGGCCTGCATGTGCGCCGATCGCGGGTCGCCGAGGATCGATCTTGCCCCGAGTGCCCGGGGGCCGAACTCCATGCGGCCCTGGAACCAGCCCACCACGAGCTCCTGCGCGAGGAGCTCCGCGACGTGCGCGACGAGCTCGTCCTCGCTGTCGAAGGCGCGGTACACGGCATTCGCGCGGTCGAGGCAGCGGCGAATCTCCTCGTCGCCGTAGCGTGGCCCGAGCAACGAGCCGTGCTGGCCGTCGGGCGCACTCACGGTTCGCGGCTGTCCGAGCACGTGATGCCACGTGAGCCAGGCGGCGCCCAGGGCGCCCCCCGCATCGCCGCTCGCGGGTTGGATCCAGAGGTCGTCGAACGGTCCCTCGCGTAGGATCCGACCGTTGCCCACGCAGTTGAGCGCCACACCGCCGGCCATGACGAGCTTGGGCAGGCCGGTCCGCGCATGCAGGTGCCGGGCGCAACGGAGCATCACCTCCTCGCACACGACCTGCACGCTCGCCGCGAGGTCCATCTCCCGCTGGGTGATCGGCGCCTCGGGGGACCGCGGTGGACCGCCGAACAACCGGTGGAACCGCGTGTTGGTCATCCGGCGCCCGACGGCGAAGTCGAAGTACGCCAGGTCGATCCAGAACGAGCCGTCGTCCTTGAGGTCGATGAGGTGCTCGAGGATCCGGTCGCGATAGATCGGCCTGCCGTACGGGGCGAGGCCCATGACCTTGTACTCGCCGCTGTTGACGCGGAATCCCGTGTACTGCGTCATCGCGCTATAGAGCAACCCCAGCGAGTGGGGAAAGCGCAGCTCGTGCGTGAGCGCGATCCGATGGCCACGGCCGGTGCCCATCGTGGTGGTCGACCATTCACCCACGCCGTCGAGCGTCAGAATCGCCGCTTCCTCGAACGGCGACGCGAAGAACGCGCTGGCCGCGTGCGACTCGTGGTGGTCGGCGAACACGTACTGGCCGCCGAACTCCCCTCGTAGCGCCCGATCGAGCTCGCGCGGCAGATGGAGCTTCGACGTCATCCACCGCCGCATCGCCTGGCGAAACGTCCCGAGGCCGAACGGCGCGTGAGCGACGTGGGTTTCGACCAGGCGATCGAACTTGGCGCGCGGCGTGTCGTAGAACGCGACGTAGTCGAGCTCGCCGCGCGAGATCCCCCCTTCCCGCAGACAGTAGTCGACGGCGTGCAGGGGAAAGGACGGATCGTGCTTGATCCGCGTAAAGCGCTCCTCTTGAGCGGCCGCGACGAGCCGTCCGTCGATCACCAAGGCCGCCGCCGAATCGTGATAGAAGGCCGATACGCCCAGAATCCGCGCCGACAATGATGCACCCTCAAGCAACTTTGGTGCCAGGATCGCAAGTACAGCCCGCTCGGACATTCTCGACCACCCCGATGGGATGTCAACGCTGCACCGGGGCATTGACTGGCTCGCGAGAGCTCGGACAATCGCGAGCGTGGGCGACCCCAACACGACGAAGCTGCTCGAGTCCCGGGCATCGGGCCCCGAATTCGACCGCGACCTGTCGCGCCTGTGTACCGAGCGCCTCGCGCGCCTCGATCCGGCACTGCGCGCAACGGGGTTGCACGACGACATCGTCCGTGGACACGTGCGGTCGTGGTTGGACCTCGGGTGCAATGACGGCACGATCCTCCACGCGCTGGCGCGGCGCTATCCAGCGCTGACGCTCAGCGGCCTCGAGCTGGTGCGCGACGCCTACGAGGGAGCCGCCCGTCTCTTGCAGGCGCGGACGCCCTTCGAGATGCGGTACGGAAGCTGGTGGGACGACGATCACTACCCTCGAGGCCAGTTCGACGTCGTGAGCTCGGTGCACGGCTGGCCTGTCCCCCAGGACTACGCCGGCGCCGTGGAAGCGGCTCGCGCGGGCAAGCTCAACACCGCCGAGGTGTTCTACGAGCGATTCGACGCCGATTACTCGTACGCCGAGCTCGCGCGCTTCGTCGAGTTCGCAGCGCCCGGCGGCGTGCTCGTGCTCAAGACCTGGGACCCCGTGCTCACGACGACGACCGGTCCCGTCGGACGGGTCCCGGAGACGTTGCGCATGCGCGTGAGCCGGCTGGCGCGGCGCCTTCGCCGGCATCGCGCGCTGGTGCTCGACGTCTCGCGACTCCCAGGAACGGTCATCCTGCTGGGCGGGCCGTACTTGGTGCTGCGCATTCCGCGGTGACTCGCCTTCCCGTCGACATGCGGCGGCTCGTCGGCGCGTCCGACCTCCTGTGGCTCACGTTCGACTCGCTGCGCTACGACACCGCGGCCTCCGCGCTGGCGCTGGGCCTCACCCCCAACCTGGCGCGCTGGCTGGGCCCCCGCGGCTGGGAGCGACGCGAGACACCGGGGACGTTCACGCTCCCCGCGCACTGGGCGTTCTTCCACGGCTTCTTGCCCACCGACCCCGACGCGCCCGGCGCCCCGCGGCTATTCGCGATTGCCCGCGAGGACTCCGTCACGACCGGGCCGGGAACGTGCGTGTTCACCGACCAGGCCAACGTGATCGCCGGCCTCGCCGCGCGCGGTTATCTCACGGTGTGCGTCGGGGGCGTCGGGTTCTTCGACAAGCAGAACCCGCTCGGCAACGTGCTGCCGTCTCTGTTCGCCGAGAGCACCTGGGAGCCCGCGTTCGGAACCCGCGCCCGCGACTCGGCCCGGCATCAGGTCGACTGGGCCGTCGCGCGGCTCGCTCGCGTTCCGCGCGACCAGCGCGTCCTGATGTTCCTGAACCTGTCGGCGACGCACGTCCCCCACGCGCACTACGCAAACGACCCCGCCGCCACGGACTCGGTCGCCACGCAACGCCTGGCGCTCGCCGACCTCGACCGCCACCTCCCGCGCCTGGTCGACGCGATGACCGCGCGCGGACCGGTGGTGTGCCTGTGGATGGCCGACCACGGAGAGGCCTACGGCGAGGACGGCCGCTTCGGCCACCGCATCGCCCACCCCACGGTGCTCACGGTGCCCTACGCCGAGCTCGAGCTGGGCCTCGCGCGCGGCTGAGCAAGCCCGCGCGCGTTTGGGTCCGCTACTCTTCCTTCTTCGGCGCGTTCGCTTCCCAGCGCTCGTTGGCCTCGAGCAGGTAGTTCACGAGCAGGTTCTGCATCGTGTACCCGTCGCGCGACGAGTTCTGCTTGGTGAAGTGGCTCATCACGTGGATCAGCCGCCCGCCCTTGAGCATCGTCTCGCGGGTGGTGCCCGTGATGTTGATCTCGCTGCCCGCGTTCACACCCACGAGCACGGCGACGGCCTTGTTCACGTTGTACGCCTTGGCCATCTCCGCGCTCTCGAGCAGTACCTTCACCGCGTTCGCATCGTTGATGCGAATCGACGGGGACTGGTCGTCGATCTTCCAGGTGTGCTCGACCTTCTCGAACGTCGGCGTGGGGGGCTCGATCGAGCCGCCCTTGTCGGCCACGCGCGGCTCGGAGTCCCAGCGCTCGGCCGACGCGGCGAACACGCGCTTGAGGTACGGATGCGTCGTCATGCCCGATGCGGGCGTAATCGCGACCGTGGCGTCCGGCAACACCTCGCCGGGCGTGAGGTACTTGGCGAACCCGACCTCGAGGACCTCGTACATGCACATGTCCTCGGTGAACAGATAGCCACCCTTCTCCACGAACGCCACGAGCCGCGCCACCGCTTCGGGCGTGAGCCGGTCGGACTCCTTGATGTGCTTGGTGCAGCCCACGCACTGGAACATGCGGCCGTCCTTCGCGCCGAGCTTGCAGTCCGGGCAGACGCAACGCTCGCGGAAGTTCGTGCAGTTGATGAAGATCGCCATCACGCCCTCGAGCGTGGGGTTGCCCTTCGCGTCCTTCACTGGCTCGCCCGCGTTGAACTTCTCCTTCGTGACCTGGATGTGCGGGACCTTCATGCTCTGCAGCATCGACTGGATCGAGTCGTAGTTGAGCGCCGGCTTGGACGCGGTGATGACGATGATCTTGCCGGGCTCACCCTTCTTCACGCGCTCGAGGCCCTTGCCGCGCCCGCTGCCCCAGTTGGTGACGGAGCCGCCATCGCCCTCGGGCTTCTTCTTGCCCTGGTTGGCGAGGATCCACGTGCGCCACGTCTCGGGATTGGTACCCAGGTTCTGGCCCGTGATCTCCTCGAGCGCGAGGAGGATGCGATCGACGACCGTGTCCTTGTTCTTGCCGTACTTTTCGAGCAGCTTCAGCAGCCCCTCGACCGAGTCCTCGAACTTGAGCGTGGCCACGTGCTCGAGGGCCATGACCTGCAGCGCGGGCGTCAGGTCCGGCACGATGTTCAAGAGCATCGAGGCCGCGTAGGGCGAGAAGTTGGACTGCAGCCAGTACAGGCAGTCCTTGCCGGCGGACTTGGTCTTGTTCTTGACCACGAACTCGCCGACCTCGCCGATCGCCTCGCCGGACGTGAACGCGGCCAGGCCCTTGATCACGAACCAATAAAACCGGTCGCCGGCCGTCTGCGCCGCCGAGAGCTGACGCTCGAGCGCCGTGACCGCCTCGCCCGAGTTGGTGGCGACGAGCTGCTCGACCGCGGCCTCCGCGGCCTTGACGTCCTTGGCCGCGATCGCCTTGCCGAGGGCTGCCGCCGCTCCGGCGATCTGCGGGTCACCGGCGTGCGCGGCGGGCACGAGGCCCACCAGCAGGAGCGTACACAACAGCGTCGGGGCGATCAGAGTGCGCATGGAGTCTCCACCACGAAGGGACCACCCCGACCCGCGAGCCGGGGGTACGAAACGTGTAGGTCGATGCAATAGCAGGAATGGGCGGTGAACGCAAGCGGCCCGCGAGGCCTCACGATGCGTTCACCGGCGCGCCTCGGCCACGAGCCGCGCCGCGAGCTCCTCCGGTCGGCGGATGAGCAAGTCCTCGGGCGCAACCGTCGCCAGCAGCGCGTCGTCCCACGCGAGGTCCGCCTCGCACACGGCGTTCACGAGGTCCTCGTAGCCAACACCGAGGAGACCGATCTTCTCGGGGACACCCAGCTCCCGGGTGAACTCGAGGTGGAACAGCAACAGCCCGCTCACGCGTTCGAGGCCGTCGTAGATCGGTGCGATCAGGATCCGGCGCCCGTCCGAGCTGCCGATCCCGACGTGGATGCGGCGCGTACGCACGATCGTGCGCTTCGTGCCGCGGATGGGCCGCCCGCCTTCGGTCCGGCTCGGGACCTGGGTCGCAAGGCCCATTCGCGCCACCGGCCGGATCTGGGTCTGGTCATCGGGAACTCCCGACGGCGGCAGGGCCTCGATCGCGTAGCGGATCCCGCCTCCCACCCGCGCGATCGCGGGCGCGAGGCGCTTGAGCTCCGCCACGTCGAAGCCGTGCAGCCACGCGCGCTCGCAGCCGAGCTCGCGCGCAGCGGCGAACAAAGGACCCTCCGGCCATTCGTCGCGCCGGCTCGTGCCGACGGTCACGGTCTTCGCCTGGTGCTTGATCGCGTCGATCGGACGCACGAGCCCCTCGATTGCCTGCGTGAGCGCGGCCGTGAGGTCGATCGTCCACGACGCAGGATCGTCCGGGCGGCGGCCGAGCAGGAGCGCGAGCCGCATCGCGACCGAGGCGCCGAGCGTGGCGTCGTACATCCCGCCCGCGAGGCCATCCAGGATCCGCGCCCCGAGGGCCGCGCGCTCCTGGGCGAACGTCGGGTCGGCGAGCGCGAGCGCCGCCCTCCCGTCGTGGCGATCGAGCGCCGAGACGAGCGCGGCGCGGAGCTCCGACAGCGGGCGCGCGGCCTCGTCGATCGCCCGAGCCGCGTGGTATCCCCACAGGTGACCCGCGAGCGTGCACAGGACGCTCGACAGCGCCGGGGACGCCTTGGGCAGCTCGATCGTGCACGCGGCGTACGGAGCGAACCGCGCGGCCCCGTCGCTGGCCACCACGATCGGCGTGGCCTTGTGGGCGGCAAAGATCGCCACGTCCTTCACGAGGTCGCCGACGACGGATTCGGGGTTGCCCGCGGCGAGCACGAGGATCAAGGGCTCGCTCGACAGATCGATGTGCTTCTTGTCCTCGACCACGTCGCAGGCGATCGACTTGTAGCACAGCTCGCTGAGCTTGATCCGGACCTCCTGCGCCGCGACGAAGTTGGGACCGCTGCCCACGACGGCCCAGTGGCGGTGCCGCGGGGCGTGGTCGCGCGCGGCGCGCGCAATCACCTCCGACGAGCCCAGCACGGTGCGCAGGAGCGCGGGCAGGCGACGCAGCTCGACGAGCTCGGCGGCGATGCGATCGGGAGGCATCGCGCCGAGCTCGTGCACGATGCGCAGCGCGAGCACCGCGCCAGCGGCGACCTGGCTGTAGAACGCCTTGGTCGAGGCGACCGACATCTCGACGTCGCGACCGTCGCTCGTGTAGTACACGCCATCGACCTTCTCGGTGATCGCGCTGTCGCGCCGGTTCACGATCGCCACGCTCGCCGCGCCGCGCGCCCGCGCCATCTCGACGGCCCGGTTGGTGTCGGTCGTCGTGCCGCTCTGGGTCACCGCGAGCACGAGCACGCTGCGCATGTCGCTCTTCAGGTGGAAACCCGAGAGGTCCGAGGCCCGCAGCGCCTGGACGGCGAGGTCGCGCCCGTCCAGGTACCGCGCGAGGGCCTCGGCGGTTGCGGCCGCGGCGACGCCGGCCGTGCCCTGCCCGATGCAGCAGATGCGGCGAATCGAGCCGGACGTGAGACGCGCGAGGATCGCCGGAGGGAGGATCTCCGGACCGAGATTGAAGCGCGGCAGACCGTTCTCCACGGTGAACTTGCCGCGCAGGGTCTTGGCCACCGAGTCCGGCGCCTGGTGGATCTCCTTGATGAAGAAGTGCTCGAAGTCCTGGCGATCGATGTCGCGCGTCGTGATCTGCGCGACGCGCACGGCCAGCGCGCTCGCGGGGATCGCCGTGCCGTCGAAGTACCAGGCGCGAATGCCGGCGAGGCCGCCTTCGGAGCGGGCATCGAGCTGCCACACCTGGCCGGCCGAGTCGGGCGCGGAGGGGTCGCGCGGGGTCTCTCCGTCGAGGGTGAGGTAGCGATTCGTCAGGCCCACGAGGCCGTACACCTCGGACGCATACAGGTACCCGCCGTCGGGAAGCAGGCCGACGTACAGGGCCTGCCCGCTGCCCTTGAGCGACAGGAACACCTGGCCCGGCGCGAGGTCCGTGTGCATCGCGATCGCGGCCGAGCCTTCGAAGCTCACGGCGGCTCGGCGGAACGCCTCGCGCACGTCGCCAGTCTCGGCGTAGTGGCGCTCGATCTCGAGAGCGATGATCTTGGCGTCGGTGGTGACGGCGGGCTCGATGTCGCGCCCGGTCGCGGCCTCGAAACGCGCGCGCAGCTCGGGGTAGTTGTCGATGTCGCCGTTCAGCACCACGTGGATCGTGCCCACCGGTGGACGGTACGCGGCCGCCGTCGCGCCAGGGATACTGCCGTTGTCGACGGGGTGGCAGTTGGGCGCGTTGATGATGCCGTTGCTCGCCCACCGCGTGTGCGCGGTGGCCGTGAGGTCAGCGTAGCGCGCGCCCAGGAGCGCGAACAGGAGGTCGTCCCGGGTGATGTCGGCGCGCAGCGCGGCGACGTTGTCGCCCAACCGCCCGATCTCGGCCGCGACGCGCCAGCCGACGACGACGGTCCCGGGTCGATCGCCCACGGGAGGCGCGAAGCTGGCCTCGCCCGACGCGAACCGTGCGCGGGCCCGGCGGTCGACCTCGGGCGCAAGCCCATCGCGCGCGAGGTCCGCCTCGAGCCGGCGGTAGCCGTCGGCGTCCAAGGTCGCGATCATCGACAGGCCGAGCGAGTCGCGCCCGCGGATCTCGAGCCGGTCCATCGCCTGGAGGATCGTCTCGAGCTTGTGGAGCTCGCGGACGATGCGCCCGGTGAGGGGCCGCTTGCCGGCGAGCTCGCGCACCCCGGCGACCGCGCCGAGCACGTCGCGCTCGAGCGCCCACGCCGCATCCTTCCACCGGACGACCCAGCGATTCAGGATCTCGAGGGTCTCGGACGGGAGGGCCTCGGCGAGCTTCGCGACGCGCTCCTCCTCGGCCGCGGCACGTGCGGCGAGGCGCGCGGCCGCCGCGGTCACGGCGGCGCGCAGGGCGGGATCGAGAACGATCGCCTCGAAGTCCGGACCGCGGCGGGCGGCGGCGATCCGATCCTGGAGGGTATCCAGCAACGCGAGCGGGAGCGCCGCGGGGTCGTTGGTGGGCGAGGTCGCCAGCAGGGCATCCGCGGCCGATGCGATGCCGCTCGGCGCCGGGGGCGTGGCGGCGGGAAGGTGGACGTCGAGGATCCCCGCGATCCCGCAGCCCGCGCGCCGCCCGAGGCCCGGGAACAGGACCACGCCCGCCGGCGAGTCGGCCGGGGCGGCCCCCCAGTACACTCTCGGCACGCAGCGCGAAAGGAATCCATACAGGCGGCGTGGCGTCATCATCGTGCTCACGAGCGGTCGTGGATAGACACACCCGCATGCTACGCCGTTAGCGGCAAAAAACGAAGAGCCGACGGCCGGGGGCGCCCGTCGGGATCAGTTCAGGATCAGCGCGAACAGGGTCCCGCCCAGGGTCAAGCCGAACAGCACGAGCGCCCATGCCCCCAAGTCGGCCGCGTCGGTCATGCCGCGCCGGGGCGTGCGCGACCGGTTCCGCCCGCGAGCACGCGTCGTGCGCGGGACGACGCGGCGGTCGACGAGCTCGAGCTCCGGCAGGGCGGGCTCGGCCTCGATTGCGGCCGCCACGGGGTCCCCGGCGAGCGCGCGGTCGAGGTCGGCGATGAACGCCTGAGGGTCCTGGTAGCGGTCGTCGACGTCGATCGACATGGACTTCGTGATGATCTTGACGACCTCCGGCCGAAGGTCCGGAGCGAAGTCGAGGGGGTTGCGGTACTTCCCCGAGAGGTGCCCCATCAGGATCGCGTTGGGACCTTCGAGATCTTCGTACGGAGCGCGCGCCGTAACCATGCTGTAGAGCGTGGCGCCCAGCGCGTAGAGGTCCGTCCGCGTGTCGACGTTCTGGCCCAGGACCTGCTCGGGCGCCATGTAGTCCGGAGTGCCCACGACCTGGCCCGTGAGCGTAACGCGCTGTCCGGAGCTGGCGACCTGGCGGGCGAGGCCGTAGTCCAGGAGCTTGGCCTGGCTGTGGGCGGTGAGCATGATGTTCGAGGGCTTGACGTCGCGGTGCACGATCCCACGATCGGCGAGATACGTGATCGCCTGGGCGATCTGGCGCGTGACGAGCATCGCTCGGGCCTGCGGCATCGGGCCCTGCTCGACCAGGTGCTGGGCGACCGTCCAGCCGCGCACGAACTCGAGGGCGAGGAAGTACCGGCGTCGGTGGCAACCGTACTCGTAGGCGCGAATCAGGTTGGGGTGCAACAGCGACAGGGCGACCTGGCTCTCGCGGTAGAAGCGCTCGACGGCGCCGGGATTGCTGACCGCATCCTTGGCGAGGACCTTGAGGGCGACGCGCAGGCCGTCCTTCTCGCGCGTCGCCCAGTACACGCGCCCCATGCCGCCTTCGCCCAGCGTCGCGTGGAGCTGGTAGCCCGCGAAGTACCGCTGCTGGTACCGCGTGCGCTGGAGGCGCAGGAGCTCGAGCATCTGTCGCGAGCTGAGCACGCGCTTCTCGAGGAAGATCTCGCCGAGCCGCTTGTGGCAGCCCACCTTGGAGATGTGGGCCTGGGCGGCGATGCACTCGTCGAGCTGGAGCTGGGACATGAGCCCGCGCTCGACGGCGAGCTCGCCGATCACTTTGTCGTTCTTGATGATCATGGTGGGGTCCACCGGTGCGGCGGACCGAAGCCTAGCCCACGGATCGGCGCAGTCAAACGCGCCCTCAGAACGTGCCCAAGATGTCGACGACGCGATCCTGCGTCGCCTCGTCCACCATGATCGTGCCGTGGTTGACGGGTCGAGTCGGGTAATGCGTTGCGTGCGCGAGCGCCGTGCTCGAGACCGCCACGAGCCCGTCTCCCTTCCCGTCGCAGACCTCGTCGGGAAACAAGGGCCAGCGGAGCCCCTTCGAGGCGGCAAACAGCTCGCGGAGCGTGCCGTTCCCGAGCTCGTAGAACACGCGGGTGAACGCGGGCGAGTTTCCCGCGACGACGTGCATCGGGATCCCGAGCGCCGCCTCGCGCGCCTCGCGATCGCGCAGCCACCGGATGAACGTCGACCGCGGCATGAGCTCCTCGATCGCCGGACCGCGCGCGTACTTGAGGAGCCGCATCAGGAAACGAGACAGCACGCGCATCTCGTGCCGATCCTGGGTCGGGATCATGCGCAGCAAGAACGGGATGAGCCGGATGTCGGCAAACCGCCCGAGCCATCGCGAGTGAGCGGCGAGGCCGCTGCCGAGGTTCGGCGGAGCGACCAGAACCATCCCCGTCACCGCGCGCGGCATGGCGCGCCGATCGGCGAGCCACGCGCGGGCCACGAGCGCGCCGCGGCTGTGCCCCACGATCGCGCACCGGTCGCGGCCGGCGAGCTCGAGCGCGCGCGGCACGGCGCGCGCGAGCTCGTCGATCGCGACGTCGATCGGGCCGTTGGGCTCGCTCTGGCTCCACGCGTAGAGAGGATGCCCCGCGGCCGACAGCGCGTCCCAGAACGGACGCACCGGCCGGCCGGCGTGCGCGAGGGGCGTGGAGCACACGATGCGCGAGAAGCGTCCAGGCAGGCGGTACCCGCAAGCCGGATCGGGCGTGTCGAACACGCTCAGGCACAGCGCGAACGGGAGCAACCGGACTCCGCCCTTGTCGCGAATCCACTCGTTGGTCGGGTCCGACCACACCTGCCGGCTCGCACCGTGCCCGTGAATCAGGATCGCGAGGGGCTTGTCCGGGCGGCCGGGCTGGAAGATCTCCTCGGGCAGCGGCGTCATCGGTCTCGGGTGCTCGATCTCGGGTGCGTGCGGAGTAGGTCCGACTCGATGGTACTTCGCGCGACGTGACCGCGCTGCGCCTCGAGTCCATCCCGGCCGACCACCGGCCCCGAGCGTATGATCCACGCCATGGCTCTTCCCCGCTCATCCTGGCGTGTCGTCGTGCACGGCGGCGTCGAAACGCCTCGCGCCAAGTCCATCGGCTGTCGTGCGGCAATGGAGGCCGTGCTCGCCGCGCTCGAGGCGGGCGACGGCGCGCTCGAGGCCGTAACCGCAGGTGCCGTGGTGCTCGAGGATCACCCCGAGTACAACGCCGGCACGGGGGCGAGCTGCCGGCTCGACGGGCGTACGATCGAGATGGACGCGTCCTTGATGGACGATCGCGGACGCATCGGCGCGGTCGGCGCGATCGAGCGCGTGAAGAACCCGATCAAGGTCGCGCGCATCGTGCTCGACAGCCCGCACATCCTCATCGTCGGCCCAGCGGCCACGCGCCTGGCGCGCAACTTCGGCTTTGCGGACCACGACCCGTCGACTCCGAGCTCGCGCAAGAACTTCGAGGACGTGGCGCGCCAGCTCGCGACGCGCGAGCTGCCGGCATGGCGCCAGAAGTGGCTCGAGCTCGACCTCGAGCGCTACTGGAACTTCGACGCGCCCTACGCGCCCGTGTTCGGCGAGCCGGGCTGCGACACGATCGGCGTCGTGGCGTCGTCGGGCGACTCGCTCGCGGTCGCGCTGTCCACGGGCGGCGCGAGCCCGATGCTCGCCGGCCGCATCGGCGACACACCGTTGCCCGGGGCCGGCTTCTGGGCGAGCCCCCACGCCGCGGTGGCGATGACCGGGGTGGGTGAGGAGATCGCGCGCGGCCTGTTCGCGAAGTGGATCCATGATCGGATCGCCGATGGGATCGCCCCGCAGGCGGCCTGCGAGGCGGCCGTCGCGCGGTTTCCGCCGGGCGCGCCCGTCGGTGCGATCGCGGTGAGCCCCGACGCGTGGGGCACCGCGGCGAATCGCGACATGGCGTGGGCGGCGTGGACGGGCGACACGGTGCGCGAGTCGCGGGACGCGTAGCGCCCCGCACCCTCGGTCATGCGCCTCGGACGACCCGCCCCGGCCACTGCGACCGTGGCACGTTGGGCAACTCCTTTCCGGCGAGCAGCCACGCCGCGACCGTCACGTCCCAGACGAGGCTGACCCGCTCGTCCGGAGTCAGATGGGACAGGTCGTCGGGTGGTTCTGAACCGAGCGCGAACTTGCGCATCGGCCAACTCGCACGAGCCCGGCGCCGTGCGTCACGGTCCGCGTCAGCTGGCGTGGTCACCGTCGGGATTCTACTCGGTCGGGCGTCGAACCGCCGCAGGTGATGGTCGATGCGGCTACACGCGAGGTCTCTGGATCTCGCGAATCGGCCCGAGCTCTGCGTACTGCGCCCCCCCCAGCCTCGCGAGAGGTCCGAGCGCCACCGGGTCCGGCAAGCCGTCGCTGCCGAGCACCGCATCGTCGGCCCAGATCCACACCACGCGTGCGAGCAACAAAGTCGAGGTCCCCACGCGCACCAGCTCGTGCACCACGCACTCGAACGACACCGCCGCCCCGGCGATGCGCGGCGCGTGCTTCAGGGAATGGGCGGGCGCCTCGGCGAGACCCACGCGAAGGAACTCGCTGTCGCCCCGCGGCCAGTCGCCCGAGGTCGCAACCACGGCCTCGGCCTCGACGGCACGCGCGACGTTCACGACGAGCTCGCCCGTGTCGCGCGCGTTGGCGAGCGTGTCCTTGGGTGCCCCGCCCGGCCGGTCGCCGATCGCGAGCGCGAGCACGGGCGGCTCCGCGCTCACGCCCATGTAGAAGCTGAACGGGGCGAGGTTGCTCGCGCCCGCGGGCGAACGCGTCGACACCCAGGCGATGGGCCGCGGCACGATCGCGCTGATCAGCCAGGCGTAGCGCTCGCGAGCCGACAGCCGCGCGGGGTCGACCTCGCTCACCGCGACCCGGACCCCGCGCCCAGCACGCGCTCGAGGTCGGCGTTGATCGCCGCCGGGTCCGTCGTGGGCGCGAGCACGCGGTCGAGGAAGGCGAGCACCTTGGCCTTGACCTCGTCCCCGGTGATCGAGTGCCCCACGCCGGGCAGCGGCACGAACGTGCAGTCCACGCCTGCGGCGCGCAGGGCCGCGTCGAAGGCCGTCGACTGCCGAATGGGAACGGTCCGGTCGTCCTCGCCGTGCACGATCAGGAACGGGGGATCATCCCGGTCCACGAAGACGATCGGCGAGGCCGAGGTCGCGAGCGCCCGGATCGCCTCGCCGGAGCCGCCGAACAACGCCGACAGCTGGGACCTGGCGCCGTCGGCCGCGAACCGCATGTCGGCCGGACCGCAGAAATCGATCGCGGCCTGCACGCGGCTCGTGTGCTCGGTGTTGCCGTGCGGACCCTCGAGCGACGCCTCCCCGGCCGAGGTGCCGAGCAGCGCCGCCAGGTGGCCCCCCGCCGAGGTGCCCCACACGGCCACGCGCGCCGGGTCGATGCCGAACCGCGCGGCATTGGCGCGCAGCCAGCGCAGCGCTCCCTTGCAATCGTGGATCTGCGCGGGCCAGATCGCCCCCGACGGCGTGAGACGGTAGCCGATCGTCGCGCCGACGTAGCGCGTGGTGGCGACGAGCGGGGCGAGCCGATCGTAGCCGCGCTCCTTGCTCCCCGCCCTCCACCCGCCGCCGTGGATGAACACCACGAGCGGAAGCTTCACGCCGTCAACCCGTACCGGATGCACGACGTCGAGCGTGAGCGACACCTCGCCCACGCGCGCGTACTCGAGGTTGGTCTCCGCGACCCACCCCGCAGGCGCGGCGGGACCTCGGGCCTGGGCCGAGGCCGCCCCGCACAGGGCGACGAGCGCCACGAGAATCGAGCCGCGAGCGACGATGCGCATGGGAATCTCCTGGGAGCGGATCATAGCGAGCCCGTATAACCCCGGACCGACGGAAAGCTCCCGCCACTCACGCATGAAACCCGCGCATCCCTCCGACCGCCGCGCGCTCGTGCCCCCCGGGCACCCGCGGTGAGCCGCCTCGTGGTATGGGGCGCCGGAGCGCTCGGCGGCCGCGTCGCGCGCGCGTGGGCGGCCGCCGGGCGTCCGACCCTCGCGGTGACGGCGACCCGCGCCCACCACGCGGCGCTCGAGGCCGCGGGCGTCACCTGCGTGGCGGCGAGCGACTCGCCTCGCACTCCGCTCGATCGCGACGACCGCCTCTTGCTCACGCTGCCCGGCACGCGCGCCCAGGGCGAGGGCGTTGTGATGCTCGCGTCGAGCGACAGCTCCGCACCCGCGCGCGTCGTCCTCGCGAGCTCGACGGCGTACTACGGAGCGTCCGCAGGCGTGCTCGACGAGGCGACCCCGCCCGGAACCGGCGAGGACGCCTGTGCGGTCGCCACCGTGGAGCAACGGTTCCGAGACGCCGTGGGCGCTCGCGGCGTGGTGATCCGCCTCGGCGGGCTCTACTGCGAGGGGCGCGGCCCGTACGCGGCCTTCGCCCGACGGCGTACCGCCCCGCTCGGCGCGCCAAACAAAGCGCTCGCGCTCATCCACTACGACGACGCCGCCCGCGCCATCGTGCGCGCCCTCGAGCTCGAGCCCCCCGCGGGCGCGTACCTCGCCGTCACGCCGCCGTGCCCGACTCGCTACGACTTCTACGCAGCGGCGTGCGCGCGGCTCGCCGGGGCGATGCCCTCCTTCGGGCCCCCACTCGCGCACCATCCCGCGACCTACGACGTCACGCGCCTGCGACGCGACCTCTTGCCCGACCCGTCGCACCCCGACTGGCGCGCCGCCTTGGCCTAGCAGCACGGGGTGGTGCCACACGCCCGCTGTCCGCGACGGGGTTGCGACGCGTGCGCCGGCGCGCTACGCTCGAGCCAGTCCGTTCCGAGGTCTGGAGGAGTCTATGGTCCCCGTCCCCGCCACGCGGCGCGCGATCGAGCGGGAGCGACCGCTGTCCCTGGACGACCTCGACGATCACGACCATCGCGTGATCGTCTCCGGGATCGAGTGGGACCACTTCGAGTCGATTCTCGATCGCTACGCCGACCGCCCGGGCACTCGCCTGGCCTACCTCGATGGAGACCTCGACCTCATGAGCCCCTCGCTGAATCACGAGCGACTCAAGACCCTGGTCGGGCGCCTCCTGGAGGCGTACGCGGACGAGCTCGAGCTGGACGTCGATGGGTATGGCTCGTGGACGCTCAAGGACCGCGAGGTGGCGGCGGCGCTCGAGCCCGACGAGTGCTACGCGATCGGTGACACGAGCCCCGGAGGGCCGCGCCGCCCGGACCTCGCGATCGAAATCGACATCACCTCGGGCGGCGTCGATCGGATGGAGATCTACCGCCGACTCGGCGTGCGCGAGGTGTGGCGCTGGCGGCACGGCGTCATCGCGGTGCACGTCCTCGGACGCAAGGGGTACAAGCTCCGCACCGACAGCTCGGTCTTGCCGGGCTTCGACACCGGCGCGCTGTGCACGTTCCTGTCTCGCGAGGGAAGCCAGACGAAGATCGTGCGCGCCTGGCGCGTGTGGCTCCGCGATCGCAAGCAGCCCTGACCGTCACGCGATCGGGGGCCGCGTACGCGAGGCTCCCACGACCGCGTCGACGAGCGCGTCCCAGCCGAAACGCGCGCGCACGTCGCGGTCGATCTCCCGTGACATCGCCGCGCGCAACGGTTCCGAGCTCACGACCTCGTCCAGTGCGGCCGCGAGCGCTCCGGCGTCCCCGGGCGGAACGAGGCGACCCGTGGCGCCGTCGCGCACACAGTCGGCGAGGCTGCCGGTGCGCGTCGCCACCACGGGCCGACGGTGCGCGAACGCGGTCATGAGGATTCCGCTCCCCGTGCCACTCCGATAGGGCAAGGCCACCACGTCCGCCGCGCGGAAGTAGCTCGCCACCCGCGCCGCGGGCACGTACTCGTCGACCACGAACACGCGGTTCCCGAGCCCGAGCCGCGCGACCTCCCGTGACAGCTCCGCGCGCGCGTCGCCCCAGAATTCCCCGACGACGAGCAACCGGGACGGCACGCGCATGCGAGACAGGGCCAGCACCAGATCGGGCAGTCCCTTGTAGGGCCGCACGAACCCGAAGAACAACACGAGGGGCCCGGCCGGATCGAAGCCGTGACGCGCCGCCACCTCGCGCCGCGCCTCGGCGGGAGCGAGGTCGCTCGGGAACAGCTCCTCGTAGCTCGGGTGCGGCGCGAGATCGATCCGCCGGCCCGGAAACGAGGCCGCGAGGTGGGCGCGATCGGCTTCGGAGTGGACCACGAAGCGGTCCGCGCGCGCGAGCACGGCACGCGCGAGCGCACGCTTCCAGCGCGCACCCTCGTGCTCGCGCGCGTTGTGCACCAGCAGCACGAACTCGCGCGCCCGCGCCGAGCACGCGAGGGCGAGCACGTGCGGCGCCCAGAACGACACCCACCACGGCACGACCAGCACGTCGACCCGAGCGCGGCGCAGCGCGAGGCCCAACCGCAGGTACGTCGAGGGATCGCAGCCGTCCAGCACGCGCGCCACACCCGGCTCGTCCGCGGCGACCGCCCCCGGCTCGCGGTCGTCCCGCCCCGGAAACAGCCATGCGGGGTACTGCCGCCACGGGGCGAACAGCCGCGCCTCGGGATACCGCCTGACGAGGTACCGGAACAACAGCGTCGTGTGATAGCTGATGCCGCCCCGGAACGGGGCCGTGGGGCCGACGACGACGATCCGCTGCACGTTGCGCCCAGTATAATCACGCCGTGGCCGGGCCCGCCGTCGTCGATGCCTCGCGTGCCGCCCCGCGCGACGCGGGCGCGGGCCCGATCCTCGTGGCCGCGGGGTTGTCCAAGGACTACCTCGTCCAGTTCAAGCAGCGCGGCGTGCTCCTCAAGCAGATCGCGCTCGGCCTCGTCGGGCGCGGCGGCCTGCGCGTCAAGGCCCTCCGGTCGATCGACTTCACCCTGGAGCGCGGCGCGGCCCTCGGCGTGATCGGGCCCAACGGCTCCGGCAAGACGACGCTGCTCCGGCTCATCTGCGGTCTCACCGGCCTCGCGCACGGCACGCTCGACGTGCGCGGCCGCGCGGTCGGCATGATCGAGCTCGGCGCCGGCCTCCAACCGCTGCTCACCGGTCGCGAGAACATCCGGCTGTTCGGCCTGGTCCTCGGGCTGTCGACGCGCCAAATCCGCGCCCGCGAGGACGCGATCGCCGCGTTCGCCGACCTCCACGAGTTCCTCGAGCTTCCCGTCAAGACGTACTCGGCCGGCATGGCGATGCGCCTGGCCTTCGCCTGCGCGATTCACGCCGACCCCGAGCTGCTCGTCGTCGACGAGGTCATCGAGGTCGGCGATCGCGCGTTCCAGGAGCGGTGCTTCACGCGGATCGAGGAGATGCGCAAGGCCGGCATGTCGCTCGTCCTCGCCACTCACAACACGCCTCACGTCCAGCGCTACTGCGACCACGTCCTCCACCTCGACGCGGGCGCCCAGGTCGCGTTCGTGCGCGGCACGGACGCGGTCGCCGCCTACCTGGGGAAGCTGTTCGGCACGGCTGCCCCCGATGCGAGCCTTCGAGAGACCCTCAACTACCGCTCGGCGGCCGAGAACGAAGGCGCGCTCGTTCCGCTCCTCACCACGCAACGCGCGATGCTGCGCGCCCGCCTTCCGACGATCCCACCCGCCGAGCGCCTGCTCGTCCTGGGGGATGCGATGGACGCCGTGACGCGCGCCGCGCGGCGCTGGCCGGACGATCTCCCCCGCCTGCTGCGCGCGTTCGTCGATCAGTGGCTCGAGCTCCTCGAGCTCACCGACGGCTCGACCCTGCTCAAGCTGTGGGAGAAGCTCCGCGCCCTCCTGCGCGAGCTCCTGCCGCGCGCGGGCACGCTCGAGGACAAGGTCAAGCTGCTCGCGGACCTGACCCCCGCGTTGCGGCTCGAGCCGGGTCCGCTCAAGGTCACGTACCAGGAGCTGTCCGACGTCGTCCGCGCTCAGCTCGCCCACGCCATCATTGCCGATCCCTCCCCTCCCTCGCTCGCGCGGCATCACTCGCTCCTGGACTTGCTCGATGGCCGCGACGGTGGGGACGATGGCTTCGCGGCCCGCCTCGCGGAGCCGGTGGACGGCCGCCACGTGCCCGGCAACGTGATCGCCGTCGATTGCGAGCTGCCGCCCGGCGATCTGGGCACGTCGATCGAGCTCGCGCTGTTCGACGCCACCGGTACGCGGCTCGCGGCGACCCAGATCCGGGTCGAGCCCGGCGGCGCCGTGCGCCGGTTCCGCTACGAGACGATCGACGCGACGATTCCGGGCGGAATGTACCGGCTCGTCGCGGGGCTGGGCGAGCCCACCGCGCGCCGGTATCGGGCCTTGCCGCTCTCGGTCGACGCACCGCCACCCATTCCCGGTGAGCTCATCCAGCTCGGCGGCGCGTGGGCCGCCGCGGAGCGACCGTGACCCCCGACTCCAACCTCGACCGACTCGCACTCGGCGCCCGCGCGGCCGAGCGTGCGCGACCCGGCCTCACGGACGCGCGGGCCCCGTTCAGAGCGCGGTGGGCGTGCCTCGCGGAGGCGGGCTTGATGGCGCTGCGGTTCCCGCCCGCCGCCGGCGGCACCGGCGCCGGTGCGACGGGGCTTGCCCACGCCCTCGCATCACTGGGCCGGGACACGACGGACCGGGGTCTACTCGTCGCGGTCGTCGCCCACTCGCTCGCGTGTGGGTCGGCGCTCGTGCGGTTCGGCACGACTTCCGTGCTCGCGCGCTGGGCCGAGCGCGTCGTGGCCGGAACCTGCGTCGCGGCGTTCGCCGTCACGGAGCCGGGCTCGGGGTCGGACGCCTACGGGCTCGCGTGCCGGGCGGTCCGAGACGGAGACGGCTATCGGCTGGACGGCAACAAGGTCCACGTCGTCTCCGCGGCGCGCGCCGACGTCTACATCGTCCTGGCCCGCACGGCGCCCGACGCGGGGATCCTGGGCCTGTCGGCCTTCGCCATCCCCCGCGATCGCGCGGGGCTCTCCGCCTACGCTGTCCCGCACCGCGGGCTCGTGGGCGCGGAGATGGGGCGCATCGAGCTCGTGTCGTGTCCGGTGCGCGAGGACGAGCGCATCGGCGCCGATGGCGTCGGCGGCCGGGTGTTCGAGGTGGCCCTCGCCGAGGAGCGGGCCGTGATCTTGGCGCCGCTCGTGGGCGCGATGGAGGCCCAGCTCGCCCGCACCGCCGCGCGTTGCGCAACTGCGATCCGGGGGGGCAAGCCGATCGCCGAGCACGCGGCCGCGGGCGCGCGCCTCGGCGCGATGGCGCAGCGGGCGACCGCGGCACGAGCCTGGCTCGAGCGCGCCGCGCGCGCGCTCGACGACCCAGCATCGGCCAAAGACGAGCTGCGCGCGACGAGCGCGATGGCGAAGGTCGCGATGTCGGAAGCGATCCGCGACAACGCCCAGGACGCCGCGCGCCTGGCGGGCGCCGCCGGCCTCGAAGACGGCGCGCCGTGTACCGTCGAGCTCGACGATGCCCAGACGGCCGGGCTGATCAGCGGACCCGACGACGTGCTGCGCGAGCTCGTCGCGCGCGACCTCGTGGGCCGCCTCGAGCGCCAGCGCCCGTGAGCGAGCCGGACGCCGCATCGGTCG
>ORMF011206929.1_pt1 | contig 20204 bp, 21 predicted proteins | sample 1779871 | NCBI WGS metagenome assembly ORMF01 (sample SAMEA104232316, study PRJEB22302) | groundwater metagenome | biome: forest; feature: aquifer; material: groundwater | place: USA | collected 2011-08-07 | depth 5.4 m | reverse complement strand
CTGGTGGAGCGCGGGCTTGAGCGGCAAGCCTTCCGCTCGGCCGAGTACTGGGACATCCTGGCGAGCCTGGCTACGGCACGGCAGGAACAGTTCCAAGCTGAACTTAAAACCATTAATAATCAACCGGTAGCTACTGGCAAAGATTTTGACCCACAGCATGGCAGCCTTAAAACCACCAATGCCACTTGGCTTAAAGCCGACGAGGCGGCTAAGCTGGCGATTGAATTAAAAAACCACCCGGCTACGGTGCGCGCGGTAGTGGCCAAACCATTTTCCGAGCGCCCGTTCCCGCCCTTCACCACCTCCACTCTGCAGCAAGAGGCCAACCGCAAGCTCCGCTACGCTACGCGCCGCACTATGCAGGTGGCCCAGGGTTTGTACGAGCAAGGATACATTACCTACATGCGTACCGACTCCACCCTCCTGAGTAATCAGGCAATTTCGGCGGCCCGCACGTGGATACAGAATCAGTACGGGCCCGATTTTCTCTCCCCCAGCCCTCGGCAGTACGAAACCAAAGCCAAAAACGCGCAGGAGGCGCACGAGGCCATTCGCCCCGCGGGCTCAAGCTTTAAACCACTGGAGCAGGTCAAAGGGGAAGTGGATAACGATGCCTACCGCCTGTACGAGCTCATTTGGAAACGCACGGTAGCCTCGCAGATGGCCGACGCGCGCGGCGAACGCGTAGAGGTGACGGTTGCTATTGGTCCAGCTCAGTTCGCCGCCCAAGGCAAAACCTATACGGCACCGGGCTTTAGGCGCGCCTACGTAGAAGGGTCAGATGATCCCGAGGCCGAGCTCTCAGACCAAGAGGTAACGCTGCCCAAGCTTACGGTTGACGAAAAACTTATCACGCAGAACCTTGAAGCGCGCCAGCACACCACCCTACCGCCCAGCCGTTTGTCCGAAGCCGCCTTGGTAAAAGAGCTGGAGCGCAGGGGTATTGGCCGGCCATCCACCTACGCCTCTATAATTGAAACTATCCAGCGTCGCGACTACGTGGTCAAGCGCGGCCAGGCGCTGGTGCCGACCTTCACCGCCTTTGCTGTTATAAATTTGTTAGAAAAATACCTCGGCACCTTGGTGGACTACGGCTTTACCGCCCAAATGGAGGACGAGCTCGACGCTATTTCTCGTGGCGAGCTCACGGACCAAGCATACCTCAAACGGTTCTACTTTGGTGACGGCGAGAGCGGACTGGCGCCAACCTTGGCACACGTTAAGGACACCATCGACCCGCGCCTCACCAGCGGCGTCACCTTGGGCGAGCACGAAGGTCAGGTAGTTGAGGTGCGCATTGGCCGCTATGGCCCGTTCATCCGCTGCGGCGAACGCACGGTGAGCGTTCCGGAAACGCTGTCACCAGATGAGCTGACCATAGAGCACGCGCTCACACTCCTTAAACAAGGTGAGCGCCAGGCTGAGGCACTGGGTGTGGACCCGGTAACGGGGAAAAAAGTATACGTCAAGGTTGGCCGCTTCGGGCCGTACGTGCAGCTCGGCGAGCAGCCCGAGGTAGAACGCAATGAGAACGGTAAAAAGGTCAAAGGAGCTAAACCAGTGGGTGACAAACCTAAAATGTCCTCACTCCTACCTACTATGCTGCCTGACACGGTAACCTTGGAGCAGGCGCTTGCCCTGCTTGAGCTGCCGCGTACGGTAGGTACCCACCCCGAACGCAATGAACCTATAGTAGCTGCCAACGGCCGCTTTGGACCGTACATTAAGTGCAGCACTGACACGCGCAGCATTCCGGTAGGTATGGACCCGCTCAGTATAACTCTAGAGCAAGCGGTGGAACTTTTGGCACAGGAGAAAAAGGGTGGCAACCGCCGGCAGGCGGTAGCGCTACGTGAACTTGGGCCCCACCCTAAAAGCCAGGCGGTTGTAAAAGTTATGAACGGCCGCTACGGCCCGTACGTTACGGACGGCGCCACCAATGCTACTATTCCCAAAGGCACCGCGCCTGAGGTGGTTACCCTGGAGCAAGCAGTAGAACTGCTCGCTGCCCGCGAGGGTGCACCCAAACGTCCACGCCGCCGAAAATCAAAGTAGTCACAACTCCCTGACCTCAAAACAAGCTTGTGGTTTCAGTAAAGGTAGCTACCGGCGAATAAATTTAAATGCGGCTACCTCGCCATTGGACGAATTGGTTTTTATTTTGTTGAATAACTCAACTTGACAAAAGAACAAAACAAGACTTAACTATAAACAAATAAGCACCAAAAAACAATATTGCCCATTTTAAAAGGAATATAGTATGACAACAGAACCATCTTATGGACAAATACTTGACGAAGAAGACCGCAAACGTCACAAACGTTACAGGATATATGCTGTAGTAGGTATCGTCCTTGTATTACTTAGTGCATTCTTTGTCCAACAAAGGCTACAGAACAAAGAAAAAATCTCTTACCCTTCGCTCGTTGATACCACCAGAATCGTCTACGTCGTCAACGAACCCAACCCCTCGCGAGCGCTGCGAATGGTACAACGCACCATGCAAACTAGGTCGCCCCGCTTCTCCGCCATAGTATACATCACCAACTCTCCTCAGGCATTCCCTCCACAAGATGGGATTGATCCTGAGATCAAATACCTTACGGCGCCCGATGAAAGTACGGCGGTTGAACAAGCCGACGCCTTCGCGAAAAACGCCCAGTGGACAATGCCTAACCGACACCTGTACTACAGCTTCCCTGTTAGTGAAAAACTGGACACGCTCCTAAAAGCTATTATGAAGAGAGGCACCTTCACTGAACACTCTGTACTTGCGTTAGCACAGCCGCCACAAAAGAATCCACAGTAACTTAGTCCTTTCTAAAGCGGAGAACGTCTGTTCTCCGCTCATTTTTTTGTGGAACAAAAACGCTAACCTACTTTTTCTTGCCCCAAGTTAGCCAAAACCTATCCCTATCCAGTCATGATGTACACCGCGAGAGAATCTTCCGCTGAAATAAACTTTAAGCTGAGAACTCAATCATTCGGGCTCATATTAGTTGGCGCAGCATTGGCAGGTCTAGCAACCTACCTACTGATTCACAACGGTCACATACCCCCGTTTTTCTGAGCACTCATCCTAAACAATGAAGAACCTCGGCGAGAGCTGTTCCGTCGAGGTTTTTATTTTCTTGAAAAAAATTCCCTGCCATGCTAGGGTAAAGCGTATCGTTATGGCTACGATTGAAGACATAAAAGCCGTGGTGGCCAAGAACAATCCCCAAGCGGATACCAGTGTGCTGGACCGCGCTTTTGCCTTTGCGGCCAAAGCTCACGCCGGGCAAAAGCGCTTGGATGGTACGGACTACGTTCAGCACGCGCTGGAGACCACCTTTACCCTGGCCAGCATGAACCTTGACCTGGCCACCGGTACGGCGGGTATGCTCCACGAGGTACCAGAGGACACCGCGGTGTCGCACGATGCGATAGAAAAAAACTTCGGGCCAGAGGTAGTTAAGCTCGTGCGCGGCGTCACCAAGCTGGGCAAGCTCAAGTACCGCGGGCTGGAGCGCTACGCCGAAAACCTCCGAAAAATGTTCGTGGCGATGGCCGAGGACGTGCGGGTTATTTTAATCAAGCTCGCCGACCGGCTCCACAACCTTACCACCCTCTCCTCCCTGCCGCCGGTTAAGCAGCAGCGTATTGCCCGCGAAACTTTGGAAATTTACGCCCCCATTGCCAACCGCTTAGGCATCGGCGAGCTCAAGGGCAAGCTGGAGGACCTGGCCTTCCGGTACGTGTACCCCGAGGAGTATACGTGGGTGGTACAGAACGTCAAAGAGCGCTTGGAAGAGCAGTTAGCCTACGTCAACACCATGACGGGCGAGCTAAAAAAGTTTTTACAAGACAACGGCGTGAAGGTGGTTGCGCTCCACGCCCGCGCCAAGCACTACTACTCGCTCTACAAAAAGCTGCTGCGCAAAGACATGGACCTCAGTAAGGTGTATGATCTCGTGGCGCTGCGCGTTATTGTGCCAGACGTCAACTCTTGCTACCAAGCCCTGGGACTCATCCACCAAAAGTTTAAGCCGCTGCCTGGGCGGGTGAAGGACTACATCGCCCAGCCCAAACCCAACGGCTACCGCAGCCTCCACACTACCGTTTTTGGCGAGGACGGCCGCATTGTCGAGTTCCAAATCAGGGACCAGCAGATGCACGACCACGCTGAGTACGGTATCGCCGCGCACTGGCACTACAAAGAGGGCGGCAAGAAGCCGGAGCTCCAGCTGCCGCCCGCGCAGCTCAAGTGGATTACTGAGCTCCTGGAGTGGCAGAAAGACATTAAGGACAATGAGCAGTACCTAAACGCGCTCAAGATAGACATCTTCCAGAACCGCATTTTCGTCTTTACCCCCAAGGGCGATGTCATAGACCTGCCGGAGCAAGCCACGCCGGTGGACTTTGCCTACCACATCCACTCCGACATCGGCGACCGCTGCTCCGGCGCTCGCGTGAACGAGAAAATAGCCACCCTCGATACCAAACTCCAGAGCGGCGACCTGGTGGAAATCATCATTGATAAAAACCGCCCGGGCCCGAGCGAGGACTGGCTGGAGTTCGTGAAGACCAACATGGCGAGAACTCACATCAAGGCCTACCTCAAGCACAAGCGCGGCAAGCTCCTCAGGCTCTTCAGCCGGAAAACTACTAGCTGAAACCACATTTGACACCATAAGCTAGGCTTACTACTCTTACATCTTATGAAAGCTCGCGGTCATCCCAATCATTCATCAAATTTGATGAACAACTCGTAAATTACAGACGCGGGAACGCTAACGGTTTGCCAGTTTTCCTAAAACTGGCTTTTTTTATTCCAAAAACCACCCTCCACGGGTGGTTAAAAGTCTTGGTAGCGGGGGGCGGAATCGAACCGCCGACCTAGGGCTTATGAGTCCCTCGCTCTAACCAACTGAGCTACCCCGCCAGGTGAGCTACGTGCCTATAGCTTATAGCAAATGGCCCAGAGAGGGCCATAGTGCTGCTTTAAAAGTTTTGGTTGCGGGGGAGGGATTCGAACCCCCGACCTCCTGGTTATGAGCCAGGCGAGATGCCACTTCTCCACCCCGCGACGTGTAAAGCCTTCTTAGGCTATACCATATATACCGTTTTGGCAAGAGGTACTTATTCTAAGTTTTGTTGAATGTGCAACCTAATCTTCTCTAACACATTTACTGGAGTGCTAACGTTGTCAGTGCGGTAGTGGCGTCCCCACAGTTCATCTTTAAACGTCATGCCATTAAATTGTCGTGCTGAGGCATACCTTGGAATAACATGAGCATGTAAATGATTCGTTTCGTTGCCTAAAAAAGCGTAGTTAAACCGATCGGGCTGAAAAGCCTTTTTAAGAGCCCTTATAATTTTTTTTAAGATAGCTAGTAATTCCTGCACCTCCTCGCTTGTTGCTCCTGCCAGGTCAAGGGCGTCATCCCGGTTGCACCAAACCACGCACTGCCCCAGGTACCCCTGATTTTGATCAATACTAAGGCTCCAGTACTGGTAGTCTTTTATTTTATATTTAGCAAATTCGTCCATAATATGAGCGGCAGCTTCTATTAAGTTACCCCGTATTACTACCTATCGTTCAGTAATTTCGTACACATTACCGTCGGGTCCTCGAAAGTGTGACCAACGAGATTTACCGGCCTTGCCCTTAATTGGGCTCAAAAATTCTATTCCGGCAGCTTCCATTTCAACACGTGTAGTTTCAATGTTATCTACCAAGAATCCAACGACAGGGCCAGTTGAAAAATGTTTATGGCTCTCATCGTTATCAGCAAACACTTCTATTCGGTCTCCGTTAGGTAGATTATAGGCTCGGAAACCAGGTTCCGAGTGGGCTGTCGGAAGATTGAGAAGGTTTTCGTAGAAGTTGCAAAGTTCGATGAACTTTGCAGTTTTTACTCCTAACCATGATATGCCCTTGAATTCCATACTTGTAAGTTCCTTTAGTGGTGCCGGAGGAGGGACTCGAACCCTCATGGATTGCTCCGCACGATTTTGAGTCGTGTGCGTATGCCAATTCCGCCACTCCGGCACGTATCTTAGTTCTCGGCCCCAGCCTCGATATAAAAGCAGGCCTTCGTGGCGGCCCGGGTAATTTTTTATTACCCGCCTAAAGCTAGCCTACCTAGCTTTAGGCCCACTCCGGCACGTATGCCCCCATAATAAAGGCACACCCCATCATAATTGGACGCTAGAGAATTGTCAAAGGAGAGCGCGGACCCTATACTGGAGTGGCTATGGCTCGCACTATTGCAGTAGTAAATCAAAAAGGCGGTGTTGGTAAAACCACTACCGCCGTGAACCTCGCCGCCTACCTCGCCGCCTCGGGTAAGCGGGTGCTGCTGGTTGATATAGACCCGCAAGCCAACGCCTCGGCTGGTGTGGGGGTGCCCGTTGAGGGCGAGGCCAAACACGTCTACCACGTGTTGCTTGAGCCAGCACTCGCCCGCGAGGTGGTGCGCCAGACAGCGGTAGAACGCCTGGCGGCCCTACCAGCCCACGCCGACCTGGCTGGCGCCGCCGTAGAGCTGGTGAACCTGGAGGCGCGCGAGTTCCGCCTTACCCAGGCGCTCACGCCACTGAGCGCTGACTATGATATCATACTCATAGATTGCCCACCCTCTCTGGGGTTACTCACCATCAATGGGCTGGTGGCCGCCGACTCAGTGCTCATTCCGCTACAGGCCGAGTACTACGCACTGGAAGGGTTGGGGCAATTACTCAACACCCTAAACCTTATTCAAACGCACCTCAAACCTACTTTGGGTATTTTAGGAGCAGTGGTAACTATGTACGATGGCCGCAGTCGCTTAAGCGGCGCGGTATTAGAAGAGCTCAAGAAACATTTTCCCAATAAGCTGTTCCAAACTATGATTCCCCGTAACGTGCGCCTGGCCGAAGCGCCGAGCTATGGTCAAACCATTCAGCAGTACGATCCGCGCTCGCACGGGGGCCAGGCCTACCAGGCTTTGACGCAAGAACTCATTACAGCACTTGATACGTAACACACTATGCCCCGTAATACAACTTCGCTTAAGCTCGCGGCGGCAAACTAGTACAGCCTAAATTATTTTTCTATGAAACTTTCATCGTTTACTACCTTAACCTTTCAAGCTCGCTTAGGGTTTGCCGAGCGAAGTTGATATACGGGGTATGGCTAAACCATTTCAGCTCGGGCGAGGCTTAGGCTCGCTTATCCAACCAAAAAAACCAGCCGGCGCCAACTTTTGGGGCGGCGGTAGCAAATCACAGGCCACTACTCCGGCACAACCTGGCGAACAGGTGCAGCAGGTACCACTTGGTGCCATCACGCCGAACTCCCATCAGCCGCGCCAACACTTTGACCACCAAGGCTTAGAAGAGCTGGTGGCTTCTATTAAAGCCCACGGTATTCTACAACCCTTGATCGTTCGCGCTATAAGCTCCGGCCGCTTTGAGCTCATTGCGGGCGAGCGACGATTACGCGCCGCTGAGCTTGCTGGGCTCACTACCGTGCCGGTTATTGCCCGCGAAGCTTCTGAGCAGCAGCAGTTGGAGCTGGCACTGGTCGAGAACCTGCAGCGCCAAAACCTAAACCCCCTGGAAGAGGCCCACGCCTACCGTCAGCTCCAAGACGAGTTTGGGCTGACACAAGCCCAAGTTTCCGAGCAGGTAGGCAAGTCGCGCGCGCAGGTGGCCAACACCGAGCGTCTACTCTCACTGCCGCCAAGGATTCAGGAAGCGCTGCGGGCTGGCACCCTCACCATGGGCCACGCTAAGGTTATTCTGGGGCTTTCGACTGCGGCTGAACAAGAGAAACTGTTTGATGCTATCACGAGGGAGGGCTTGCCGGTGCGCTTAGCCGAGGCTAAGGCGGCCGGGTACCGCGTGCGCGGGCACGAACGCCGCGTGACCAGTCCGGAAGTGAGAGCTTACGAGCAAGAGCTGATGCAGGCTTTGGGCACCAAGGTAAAAATCCGTGGCACCCGCGACCGCGGCGTTATTGAGGCGATATTTTATTCCACGCAGGAGCTGGCGGCGCTGGTAAAAAAATTGACGGGTCGATAACGTAAGCTGCTCTTCGTAGGGTGGCACTCAAAATTCAACCAGCCCCGGGCGAGACTTGTTCGCTATTGCTTGTAATTCGAATAAATGAGGCTAACTATTTTCACCAGATTTATGACCACCAGCCCGGCGAGCAACCAGTAGTCCACCTCGTGTGTAAACAGCTGGTACAAAATACCAAGCGAGAGCACTATAGTGCCGGCGATCAGCGCCAGGCGGTTAGCCACGTACCGGTGCGCCAGCTCGCGCTCATCCGCTGTTTTGCCCTCCCCGACCAGCGACATCGCCACCACGTAGAGCACCAAAAAGAAGCAGGCGGACAGCGTTTTTTCCATACTCATACCCTCGGGCCCGCTCTGCAACAAAAACCCCGCGAATAGCGCTATGAACACCAGGAGCAACAGGTAGTAGGTAATTACCTTCATATGGTTATTTTATACGAAAAAGCTCTTCCACGGAAACGTCAAAAAACTGCGCCAGGTGCATAGCTAACCGTAGCGAGGGCGTGTAGTTTCCTTTTTCTATAGCCACCACCGTCTGGCGCGAAACACCCACCGCCTCACCTAGCTGTTCCTGGGTGATTCCCTTATCGACGCGCATTTTTTTTATGGAGCTATAAATCGGCATGAAACTTAACCAAAGGTAAAGGTAAATGCTTCAAAGCCCTTACCGGTAATAGTAATCTCAATAAGGTGGTTGGTGTAGTCGGTTGAATCAAACAGGGTGTAGAGCTGCGAGCTAGTAACCGTAACGGTTGGCTGTGCCTTACCGTCCACCATAACCGCTAGCGTAGTTGGGGCGGTCGGGTTGTCCGCCACAATGTGAATTTTACCAGCGTAGAACGGTAAGCGAATCTTCCCACTGTCCCCCATGAGCACCAAGCTCTGGGGCTTAAACTGCCACGAACCCTGCAGCGCAAAAGAGTTGAGTTCCAACTCACGAGGCAAACTATACTCCTTAGCCGTGCTAGAGGGCTGCTGCTGGTCGCTCAAATTATGCAGGCGTTCCGTGCCAAGGTACATCTCGGGTGATTGCACTTGGTTCAAACTATCAGCCGCGGCTTGCTCTTGTCCCATATCCAAGCCTAACAAGCTGCGAATGGCGTTCTCAGTGTGGTCGTAGTTACCCTCGCCAAAGTGGGTGTAGCGAATATTCCCTTGCTGGTCTATGAGGTACTCCGCGGGCCAGTACCGATTATTATAGCTTTCCCAGGTTGCGTAGTCGTTGTCCTGCGCCACGGGGTAGTGAATGCCAAAGTGTGTAATAGCGTTTTGCACGTTGACGGTTTCTTTCTCAAAGGCGAATTCAGGCGTGTGCACGCCGATAATCACCAAGCCTTTGTCTTTATACGCTTCGTACCACTGTGTGACGTGCGGCAAGGTGCGTATGCAGTTGATGCAGGTATAGGTCCAAAAATCAACCAGCACCACCTTACCCCTCAAACTAGTCATGGTTAAGGGCTCACTGTTGAGCCAGTGACTAATGCCGCTAAACTCAGGAGCTGGGCCGTAGTTCTGAAATTCAATTTGTGCCATAGGCTTTTGCTTAGCTGGTAACGGCGCTGGGAGGTTTGCGTTTCTGTTGGACCGATTTTGTTCCACGAGCTGGGCCTCTAAACCAGCGCCGAAATTTGGAAATTGTGACACGAGTTTAGCTTGTATAACCGTATCGTACTGAAAGTAGATGGCGCCAGCCAACAGCAGCAGTAGAACGCCGAACACTTGCTGAAGCCTATGGGAGTACTTGGCTATGCCTCGTACCCTAGTGGTAAGGGCTTGTCCGCCGTAGGCAATGGCGAGCATGGGAATACCGGCACCAATCGCGTAGGCAATAAGCAAAATGCTGGCCCGAAGCGCATCCTTCTGCAGCGCTACTAAAGTCAAAATTGAACCTAAAATTGGCCCAGCGCAGGGTGCCCAAACTATGCCGATGATGGCGCCTAAAATAAACCCACCAAAATTCCCCTGGCTCACGTGCTGGCTCGCTTGACCCGCCTGGTTCATGAGACCGCTGAGGTGTGCCATCAGCCGTTCAAACGGCGTGGGCCAGATCATGAAGAATGAGAACACCGCTAGCACAACAATGGCTACAGTGCGCAGGGTGTTAGGGTTCAAGCCCAACACTTGAACCAGGTAGTTAATGGCTAAAGCCAGGGTGGCAAACGTAACCACGAACCCCAAGGTTATGAAGAGCGGACGGGTTTTGCTGCGCTGCCCCACTGAGGCACCGAGTAAAATGGGTAGGGGCAGGAGTATGCACGGTGCGGCGATGGTGAGTATGCCGGCAATAACCGCGAAAAAAATTTGAATCATAGCTGTGCTGGTTTACTACTTAACGTTGGTGGAGAGTAGTGCTGTATCGCCGCTTATCCACTTGGTAATCAAACCACCACTGGTATCAACTTGTACAAAAGTGTGCTGATAGGTAACTCCGTACTTTTGCTTGAGCGCTGTCTGGCTATCGTAATCCGTTTTTATGAGGGTAACATTTTTGGGAAAGGCGTCGGTACCGACCTTTGACGTAAAATCCTTATCAGCCGCCTGACAGTACGGGCACCAGGGTGCGTGGAAAAATAAAACCACCTTACGCCCGCTGCTGACAGACTGCCGAGCCTCCGCCAAAACTTCGGGCGAGTAGGTAAGGTACGTTCCGACGGATTCTGTGCTGTCGGGCATCGCGCTCGGACTATCTGCTTTTTCCGCCGCTTCTCCATTTGTACCATTCGCTATAGGCTCATCACTTTTGAGCACCACCATGTTCGAGGTATCTACTACCATACGCCGGCCGTCGGTAGTCAGCTCCTCATTATTCTGTAGAGTTATAGTCACTCCGGCAGCATTGGTAATTCTACCGTCCTGAGTAACACTAGTTCCATTCTTTAAAATAAAATCTTGTTCCAACGAGGCTAGTTCATTATTGGGCCAAAGTGAGAGCAGTATACCATTTTTCATTACTACGCCCAGCAGGTTACGGTAATCCATCATCTTATCATTTTGCACTACCCGGTCGACTTTTTTCATTACTTCCTGGTTTTGGGCGACCGTGGAGGTTTGAACTGGCTGCTGTTTTTGCAAGTAGAAAACTCCGCCAATTATTACAACCACTACTACAGCGCCCGTGAGCATTAGTTTACTGTTCATAGAGTTAGTCCTTAGTTTTAGTAAGTAGTAAGCAGGCCGAGTTGATGCAGTAGTGCTTACCGGTCTCGGTTTCGGTATCATCATCAAATACATGGCCCAAATGGCTGCCGCATCGAGCACATAAAACTTCAGTTCGATTCATACCAGAGCTTTCGTCATGTTCCAGCCTGATAGCGCCGGGTAATGCTTGATCAAAACTTGGCCAGCCTCTAAGCCCAGGAATTTTAGTTTCAAATTTTGTATCAGAAGAAAATAATTGGTTACCGCAGGCCGCACAGTTGAACATACCCCGGTCGTGGTTATCCGCGTACTCACCAGTGAAAGGCGCTTCGGTACCCTTGCCACGCAAAATGCGGTACTGCTCCGGCGTAAGCTCCTTTTCCCACTCCTCTTCAGTTTTTATGACCTGGTCAGACATAAAACAATAAAATATATAGCTTAAGTCCTAAAATAAGTATAATCCCTAAAAAAGCTGATGTCAAGTTGACTTGACACGAGACTATGGGCCTACTATCCTACTAGGTAGACGATAATTTATACGAAAGGAGGTGACAGTTATGAATAACAAGACATTGACCTATGCGCTGGCGACGCTTGCTATAGCAACCATCGCCCTTCCCGTAGTGGCACAAAATTATGCTACTACCAACGCCAATACCAACACGGGCTCACCAGAGCAAATGATGGCTGAGAAAAAAGCTATGATGGAACAGCAAGCCATGGAAAGAAAGGCCATGATGGAGAAAAAGGCCGTGATGATGAAAGAATACCGCATGACCTACTCCAAGGAACTCCAAGATGCTCGTACGGCTTACGCAGCCGCCCGCAAGACGGCGCTAGAAACCTACCGCGCAGCCATAAAGCAAGCTCAGGACTCTTATAGAGCCGCCCGAATGACGGCCATGGATAAGCTAAAGGCCGATAAAGCAGCTATGATGACGCAGAACAACAGTCAGTAATTAGTTTTAACTACTCAACTTACCTACTAACTAACGTGGCAATGAAAATGGTATCCTGTGCTGGGGATGAAGAACTGCGACTTCGTGGCCAAGGGCGAAACCGAGGAAGAGGTTATGGCGATGATGATGGAGCACGCCAAAATGGCCCACCCCGATATGCTTAAGATGGATCCTGTGGAAATGGAGTCCTTGATGAAGGCCGAGATGCAGGAAATGGTCTAGCTTTAGGCAGCTCAAAAAACAGCCCATTATCCGGCTGTTTTTTGTACCCCTTTTTCCTAGGGGGAGCTGGGCGTAAGTCATATAAAAGGCCTAATAGGCAAGAAAAAACCATATCTGCTATACTTAAGGCAACTCAATAACCTTAGTTTGAAAGGGGGTGACTCGTATGATGGGACACAACAAAGGGCTCCACATGGTAACCTGGATCCTCGTTATTATCGGAGGTCTCAACTGGCTCTTGGTTGGGCTGGGCTGGAACCTGGTTGACATGATTTTCGGCATGAGCGTTGCGAAGATTGTTTACATCCTCGTCGGCCTGTCGGCTATTTACGAAATTACCATCCACAAGGCCATCTGCAAGCTCTGCGGTGGCATGGGGCAAACGTCTAGTATGGGTAGTATGCCCATGGGCGGCATGGGGAACATGCCGAAGTAGTAGGGTACTCTAACCAACCCCGTCCGCCCTAGGGCGGACGGGGTTTTGTTGTACGAGCAGGGCCTAGCCGCTACACTGGAAACTACACCCACCACCTTACTATGTACCTCACCGTCCACGGAACCCTTGGGCTTGTGCTGGCCCAAAACATTGAAAACCCCTACCTGGTCTTTGGGGCGAGCCTAGCTTCGCACTTTGCGCTCGACCTCGTGCCGCATGGCGATGAGCTGCCGGCGCACTTCATCCGCCCGCAGGTGCTGCGGCGTCTCTGGGGGGCGGCGCTCATCGACGGCGCGACCTTGAGCTGCTTCCTGCTGCTCTATGTAACCATAACCCCCAACCTACACTTCACCCGGGTGCTCGCTGGAGTCTCAGGTGCCGTACTGCCCGACGTACTGGAGGGTATCTACCTGCTCACACAAACGCGCTGGCTTAAAGCGTTTAGTCGCTTCCACGGTACCCTACACAACTTTACCAAGCTCAGGCTCCCCTGGCAGGTAGGAATGCTTATTCAGTGCTTGAGCTTTACCGCGCTCTGGCTGCTCCTTACCCAGCTGTAACCGAAACCCCGCCCTGCAGAGCAGGACGGGGTAGTAAAGCGCGTATGCCCGTAGACTACATTTGATGGGTCTCTGGGCTGACGAAGCAGCAATCGATTGCCTTCTTACCACTGCCGCAGGGGCACATCTCACCACGGCCGCAGCACTCAACGTAGGTCTTGCCCGAACCACAAGGACAGGGGCCTTTCAATTTTTCGTACATCGTTTGGTCTGCCATTGGTTCCACCTCCTTCCCAAGTACTAGGCTAGGATAATTTCCTGGCGCCAGTATACCACGGCCAGGGTGAGGCCGACAACGGAAGCGTTATCTGATATACTATAAGCGCTATGAAAGTAAACCACGCTCCCAAAGCCTGGGTCGTAGCCGTCGACATGGGCTACGGCCATGAACGCGCCGCCTACGCCCTGCGCGAGCTGGCCTACGGCCCGGTGCTCATCGCCAATGCGTACCCCGGCATCCCCAAAACCGAACGCGAGCACTGGCGCAAGCTCAGGGAGCTGTACGAAACCGTGTCGCGCTTCAAGGGCGTGCCGCTGGTAGGTAATTTGCTGTTCGACGTCATGGACCAGTTCCAGCAGATCGAACCGTTTTACCCGCGCCGCGACTTGAGCTCACCTAACCTCCAGCTCAAGCAAACCTACAGCCTACTCAAAAAAGGCTTAGGCAAGCACCTCATAAACCTGATGCGCAAGCACCCGCTGCCGCTGGTGGCCACCTTTTTCCAGGCCGCCTTCGCCGCCGAGGAGCTCGACTACCCCAACGACATCTACTGTGTTATCTGCGACGCCGACTGTAGCCGCACTTGGGCGCCGCTAAACCCGCGCACCTCGCGCATCAAGTACCTGACCCCCAATGGCCGGGTAGTAGAACGCCTGAAGCTCTACGGCATACGCCCCGAAAACATATACCTCACCGGCTTCCCCCTCCCTAAGGAGCTCATTGGCGGACCCCACATGCCTATACTCAAACGCGACCTGGCCAGGCGGCTCCAGAACCTGGACCCTAAGGGTATCTTTACCGACAAGTACAGTACCACGGTAGCCAGGTACTTAGGCCGTAACTGGCGCTACCTCGACCACAAGCACCCCCTCACCCTCACCTTTGCCCTGGGTGGCGCAGGCGCGCAGCGTACCCTGGGGCTTCAGGTAGCTGAGAGCCTGCGCACCAAGATAACCCAAGGCAAGGTGCGCCTCAACCTTATTACCGGCACTCACCACGATGCCCTACTCTACTACCGACAGGGCATACGGGACCTTGGTCTCACCAAGCAGCTCGGCCACGGCATTACCATCATTCACCAAGAAACCAGGAACGAGTACTTCGCCGAGTTCAGCAACACCCTACACACCACCGACGTGCTCTGGACCAAACCGTCGGAGCTTTCGTTCTACACCGGCCTGGGGCTCCCCATCATCATCGCGCCGCCAATAGGCTCCCAAGAGCAGTTCAATAAGCTCTGGCTCTCCAACGTGGGCGGCGGCATAACACAGAACGACCCGCGCTATACCAACGAGTGGCTGTTCGACTGGGTGGACTCTGGCGGCTTGGCGCGCACAGCTTGGAACGGGTTCATTGAAGCGCCCACGCACGGCGCCTATAGAATTGATAGCCTCATAACCGGTAAAAAGGTCAAACTTGAGCAACTACCGCTCATCGTGTAAACAGTTGCAACAATAAAATCCCAGAAGGTTATCCTTGCTGGGATTTTATGTTAGGTATTAATTAGTTTACTATTGGATGCTAGGGAGCGTGACGGCGAGCAGCGCAAATTGGCCTAAGGCTATGGCGTGGGTCGCGAACCGCGAACTTCCAAAAACTTTTTCATCATAGAAGATTCTGGTATATGCAATGACACCACTAGACATGACTGCGAGTATAAATAAGCCAAAGTATCCATGCACGGAGTAGTTCCCGGGTGTCCGCAACATCGCCACAAGCGCCGCCCCAAGTACAGCCAGCATAGCGCCGTAAAAAATCATAGACAGGCGCTTTGCGGTAGCGTTCCCATCAATGGTCCCGCCGAGGGTTATAACCCAGGCAAATAACATAGGCGTGAGCCAGAGCGGTGTTGCTTGAGGGTCAAACTTAACCACGAATAGCGCGACAAGCGCGTACGCTACCACAAGTATAAGGGCGGCGATAAGGTGCTGTTTCATAATATTCCCTTTCTGTTAATGTGATTTTTTGAATTCTGTTTATTATTACCCACAACCTTAAGCCAATAGAACAAGGCTGTCAAACTGGGACACATAGGTTCTGAACACAAGATAAGTAAAACTTTGCTATACTATAGCTACCTAAGTAATAATGTAAATTTATGAAATTCAAATCTTCACTCACCGCGTTCACCCTAGCCGTTAGCCTCCTCACCCCCCAGCTCGGCTACGGAGCCACTACACCTAGCCCTACCAAAACTACGCCACGGAGCCTAGCACCCATAGTAATACCGGAAGAGGAGGCGGTGATTGCCGCTTTCAATAAGGCCGTACCCTCGGTGGTCAGCATTGTGATTAGCGAAGAGCTCGCCAACTTAGTGGGGGGCACTTCCAAACAAGACACAGGCGGCGGCACGGGGTTCTTTATCTCGAGCGACGGCTACATAATTACCAACAAACACGTGGTCGCGCGTGACGAGGTGGACTACACCGCGGTCGATAGTACTGGTAAAGAGTACGCGGCCTCGGTGCTGGCCCGCGATCCCCTGTTCGATATTGCGATAGTGAAGGTAGAGGGTTCAGGCTTCGCCCCGGCACGACTTGGTGACTCAGATAAAATCCGCATCGGCCAAACGGTACTGGCCATCGGCAATGTCCTGGCCGAGTTCCGTAACACGGTGACCCGCGGCATAGTCAGCGGCATTGGCCGCACGCTGTCAGCCAGTGGCCCCACCGGTAGCGAAACCATCGAGGGCGCTATTCAAACCGACGCCTCTATTAACCCTGGCAACTCCGGCGGACCACTTATAAATCTGCGCGGTGAGGTTGTCGGCATCAATACCGCTACCAACCTAGCCGGCCAATCCCTAGGTTTTGCCCTGCCCATTAACCGCGCTACGCAGGCGGTCAATATCTTCCGCCAAACCGGCAAGCTCAACCGCGCGTTTCTGGGAGTGCGCTACATCATGCTCAACCGCGCGGTGGCTCGAGCCTACAACCTCGCCCACACCCAGGGGGCCTACGTGCTGGTAAAGAACGACGTTGGTGAGCCTGGGGTTTTGGCTGATGGACCAGCTGATAAGGCCGGGGTAAAACCAGGCGACACTATTTTGGAAGTCAACAGCGAAAAACCAAGCCTCACGAATACGCTCTCTAACATTATTGCCAAGTTCGAGCCCAACCAAACCGTTAAGTTAAAAGTTCTGCGGAACGGTACGGAGCTTAGCTTAAACGTAACCTTGGGCGAACGGAGCTCAGACTCCAACTAAACCAACGGGGCCGCTTATTTATATCCCCTCTCTACTCCACCCCATTCTACTACAGTAAAACCTGCCCTTAGGGGTGATTGGGGAAGTTTCAATGGGGTTACGCTAATTGGCTCTTGAAGTGGCTTGTAATCCATCAAGACTCTTATAAGAGTTTCTGGCTGAGGAGAAATTCGCAGTGGTGCAAGTTTGTTAATGTCTTGAGGGGTTATGAACGTAACAAAATAATAGGGGGACTCTGACAACTTTGGAACCCATACTTTCATGAAATCATTCGTTTCTTTGGTTGTTAGCCCTAGCTTTGGCAGGGTGCTGCTTAAAAAATTAGGTACATTTGATTTTGCCACCACAAACCCCTCTTGGGATATGGCGAAATTATTAGACCACCCTTCCCAAAATAAGTAAGGATATTTCTTATTATCTGTACTATTGGTAATTTGTCCTGATGGTTCTGCTAAGACATTCCACTGTTTTTGGTATGATGGAGTGGTGGTGGTTAAGTGAACGTTTGAGCCAAGTGTAATTTCAACGGTTTGTTCTTGCTGAGGGTACAAATAGATAATTGGCTCAGCTATGAGCGGCGACAGATAAGCCGTATTGCTAAAGCCAATAATCCTGTCAAAGGGGTCACGCCACAACAGTATCGGGTGAGCAGATACAAACTGCTCATAGCTCTGCAATGACGTATAGGCAGTACCGGTATTGTCCGGGGCCGTGGGAACATCGCCGTAGGAACTGATTTGTGTATAGGTTTGCTTATACGTCTGATAAAAGTCTTTCAGGAGCTCATTGTTTTGATCTGTTAAGGTATACACGGGGTCGTTTTGTGGGGTATGACCGATAACCGTCAGATCCGCTCCACCGTGAACGACATCGTCTGGTATGACACTGACGTCATCCAACACACAGCCATTACAACCATTAGTGGGCTCATAGGTGTAGCGAGCAGACGAACTACCCAGTGCATCACTCACTGAAACATCAGGCTTGTAGTAATACTCCAGGAACGTCCCATCGGGTCTAAAAAGGTAAAACGAATTAGTCAGAAAACAGTCAGTGCTGGCACAATAGTCTGGATCGGGAATTGAGTTTGTTTCACGTGTACCACCATAGAAATCCCAGCTGGAACCCAAACCTGGTTTGGTCGTATAAATGTCACGAGAGACGCCATTAAACGAAACTTTCACCAACTTGGCCAAGTCCAACTGCCCATCACGCTCGCCAATATACTGTAGAATTTGACGCGGATTGCTGCCAGTTAAAGTCGGCGGGTACTCTAGCTCAGGAATGCTATACGTGCTGTCTACAGTAAATGTATAACCAAGCTTCTGAAACGGATTTAAAATGAGTGGGGCGGTTCCTGTATCTGCCGCAGGGCCAAATGAAAATGCTGATTCCGAATTTTTAAGCAGACCTATGGCCGATTTATTAAACAGAATAAATCTCTGACGTGACGGTTTGCCACACGCTGCCGAACCCTTGCAAGGCCCCTGAAACTCTACGTAAGCCGAGACAAGTTGACCCCCCTTATACTGGCCACCTGTTATGTCCCCTATTTTATAAACATCAATGTTATAATCATTGTCGTCAGTATCGGTTATAGACACACCCGATAACATTTTGGTTCTGGCTGTATAGATAAACGTGGGAATGGGTGGAAGCGGTGTAACCGGCAGCGGCTCAGCGGGTTCTACTTGAGTGGAAGGCGTGGTCGTAACAATGCGATTTGCTATGTGCTTCGGCGTCAAGGCCACATAGCTCAATACGCCCACCACGAGCGTGGCCAGAGCTATCATTATGATAAGGGTTGTAGTCGTAAAACCTCTGGGTTTCATATAGTTAATTCTAACACAATGGCCTCAAATAAACCAAAATCCCGCCTCTCGCGAGAGGCGGGATTAAAGTACAAATTACTTAGTGATTAATATACACCCGATAGTCAGTTGAATTTTTCCACTGCTCCCAGGGAATGGTGGGGTGTACGGTTTTACCACCGAAACGTACGGACTGAATAAGCGCTTGGGCAGGGTAGTGACCGTAGGTCGCCGCCTTCACGAGCACAAACCAGTTCCGACGGGCGGCGGGTGGCACGCGGCCCTTAAAGTATCGGGTGAGTGCTACTTTGAGCTGAGCTGCTACCTTTTGTTCCAGCGCCAGATTACGACAGGGAGCCCCATAGGCCTGCGGATTACCACAGCTCGCCCCCAAAACTTGGGCTGGGGGCTCTGGGCGCGGGGGTGGTGTGACCTGCACCGAGCTCGTGCGCAACGTAATATCTCCACTGGCAACACCGTGGCGGAAAATATCCCCCACTGAAATCCGTACGCTATAGGTAGTATCGGGTTTCAAGTTGAGCACGCTCAAAGCGTGGTCAGTTGCCAAGTACCCGCTCTCATCCACACGCTTACCGCCCGGGCCCCGCACTTCCACGGTCCCCCGTGAGGGTTGGTTGGTGTGCCAGGTAAAGGTAATGCCGGTGGCGGAAATGTGCGGGTCAGGCCACGAGACGGGTGAAACTTGGGACAGGAGCAGCGGTTCTTTGTCGCCGCTGTCGCTCTTGGTAGTATTGACTATTAGGCCACCGCGATTTTCGCGATTACCATTCCGGTCGGTAGAGTGAACTGTAGCGTAGTACACGGTATAAGGACGCAAACCCCCTACCACCACCTCGTGGTTCGTGGTATCCCGATTACCACCAGCGCCCCCGGGGCGACTCATGTTCTCATTGGTTGAAAAGTCAACACCACTGTCGGAGGGCTTATCAGTCACCCAGGTAACTATAAAATACGTACCCCCAGCAAAGGTGATGCGCACGTCCGAGATAATCGGCTTGGTCGTATCCACGTACCGTGAGGTACGGAAGGTTTGGTCAAACGACTCTAACCGCGGCTGACCGACCACGTAGGCCGACAGTTTAAAGTGGTAGGTAGTTTCACCTTTGAGCCCCGCCAGGGTCACCTCGTGTGAACGCGCAGGGGTATCAGACGAGCCCACGTACGAGCCGTAGGTGGTGGTCAGGCCAAAGTCTACTCGACCGGTGGCATCTTGGTTCGTAAGCCAGCTCAGTTTTACGCTCGCGCCGCTCGACTTAGAAAGGGTATCAGCCGGCACATCTTGCACGGTAACGCTGCTAATAATGAGCTGCTCAGCGCGCGCCGGCAGAACCAAACCAAGGAACAACGCCGCGGTGGCAAGTAGGTACCAGCTAAGTTGTGTGAGGTAGTGCTTCATACAGTTAGGTAGTAGTAAACAGTCCACTCTAACACGCCCCCTAAAAACTGTCAAGACCTTGTACGTGTTGACCACATCGTGTGCAAGTTTTGGGCTGTCTGGGCATAGGCTAGAGGGGTCAGGTAGCCTAGAGCCTGGTGGGGCCTCACGCTGTTGTACTGGATGAGCCAATTGGTTAGTTTAGGGTT
>ORMF010293045.1_pt1 | contig 20204 bp, 19 predicted proteins | sample 1779871 | NCBI WGS metagenome assembly ORMF01 (sample SAMEA104232316, study PRJEB22302) | groundwater metagenome | biome: forest; feature: aquifer; material: groundwater | place: USA | collected 2011-08-07 | depth 5.4 m | reverse complement strand
GTCGCACGCCTGATAGTCGAGCCGCCCGCTCATCGTCACCGTCTTACCGTCGGTACCTAACGCGCTGCTGAAGGCGGCAGCGGAGCTCACGTTGACATCCTGCGTCAGGCGGAACTTCCCCTCGAAGACAGCCACCCGTTCCTTGATCGCTGGCAGGAACAATACCTTCGCCTGTGGATATCGCACCGGGGTGAACGCCATCCCCGGTGTGGGTTCCATCACGAGCGCGATTGGCTTATAGCCCTGAACCGCCGGCGCGTAGACATGCACATCGGGTGGCAGCTGAACTTCAGCAGTCAACGTGATACGCCCTCCTGGGAAGCTTGTCCGATCGGATTGTGTGACGGAGAGGCTCAAGTGCGGGGCGTCCACGTGGTCCGTCACTTCGTCGCCCAGCGCAGGGAACAGCTTTCCGATAACGTTATTGCCGGACAATCGTTCCCTGTACTTCGCCTCGACGAATTTTTCTCGAATAATGCCCCTGGTATCGACGAAGAAATACCCGGGCCGCGCCATCCCCTTGTATTGTCCGATCGCCTCGGTGTTCAAGACGTCATACGCCCGAATGGTCTTGGAGTCAGGGTCGGCGAGCAGAGGAAACGTGACCGTGCGCCGGTCCGCGAAGGACTTCAGGATTTCCGGGCTGTCATAGCTGATGGCAGCAATGGCGAGCCCGTGTTGTTCGAATCGTGCCTTCGCGTTTTGCAGCTCGACCAGCTGCCCTTTGCAGTAGGGTCACCAGTCGGCGGAGCGGAAAAACAGAAGAACGATGCCCTTCGGGCCCTTCAACGAAGCGAGGGTTCGCTCCCGGCCAAACTGGTCGCGAGCCGAGAACGCCGGGGCCTTCTGGCCGACGGCCAAGCCGATGGACGTGTGCAGCTTCAGAGCTGTCACGTGAATCGCGTCAGCCGCAAGCGTTCCGCTGACCGTGACGCTGTCGCCCAGATGACCAACCGCCAAGTCTTGCGGGTCGAGCTTGTATATCTGCCGGACGGTATCGTCATACAAGGCCAGTGTCGTGCCCGGGACATCCTTCTCCGTGCACTTCGCGGCCTCCGCGAACGCTTCGTCGACGCTGCAATTGTTGTTGATGACGACGCCGGACCACGATTGAGGACGTGCATTGTCGGGCTGTCCAGCCCAGACGGGACTGGAAACGACGAGCAACGCCAACGCGCCGACTAACCCCTGGCTCAGCATGCGGAACTCCTTCACGGCAGCTGATCTCATTATTCCACACCGTTGGGATTCATCGCCGGGAGGCATTCAATTCAGACAGCCCTTGCATTCAGCGAGCTGAAGCAGTCATCACGGCCGCGACGCGCCAGGCGCAGTGCGCCAAACGAGCCGTTACGGGCGATAGTCGTCCGCGCCGAGCGTGACAGCGATCAACTCCTCGTCGTTCCGCGCGTAGATGTGCTTGTTCGCATAGGCGGGATGCGACCAGTACACCGCCCCCAGCTTGCGAAAGCGGCCTCGCGGATCCGAGGGCGGCTTGATGAGCGGCGACCGGCTGATTTCCTGGTACCCGGTGGGGGTCAGGCGCGCCAGGATCAGCTCGCCCCGATCGTTGGTGATGAAACCGCGGTCGCCGGGCTGGCCCAGTTGCGCCGACGTCCACCGCACCCGCTCCACCGTCGCCGCCTGCGACTCCCAGATCCGCTCGCCCGTCCGGGCGTCGAGCGCCCGCAGCTGGCCGTAGCTGCAGATACCATAGATGTAGTCGCCGTCGATGATCGGCGTCGAAATCGACGCGTGCAATTTGTCCGTGCTGATCTCGCTCGTGCCGTGGCCCTTCCAGAGCACGCGCGCCCCGGGACGCTCCTGATCCAGCTCCAACATCAACGGCCCCTCCTCGAAGGTGCTGATCAGGAGCCGAGCGCCGCTATGCACCATCGCGAAATTGATTCCGCTGCGAAACGGCTGCGCCCAGTAGGTCGCGCCCGTGACCGGATTCAGGGAGGTGACGCTGGCCATGTCCCACACGATCAGCTGCCGCGCTCCCCCGGCCTCTATCAAGAGCGGCTGGCTCGTACCGATCTCCGCTTCGGTACCGAGCGCCCGCCAGATCTCCTTGCCGGTCATCTTGTCGAAGGCGAAGACCTTGGCATCCGGCGTATGGCTGATGAACGCGATCAGGCGATCACCGTCGACGATGGGCGCGCTGCTGAATCCGTAGGTAGCGAAATCGGCGTGGAAGTCCTTGACGAAGTCCTTCCGCCAGAGAACCTCGCCTGTGACGGCGTTCATGGCCAGCAGAGTGCCAGCGGTGCCAAGCGCATAGACGCGATCGCCATCTACAGTCGGCGTGGCATGTGGCCCGTTCGTATTGGCAAACGGCCCGTAGAAGGCGTCCCATTCGTGTTTCCAGAGCAGCTTGCCGGTCTTCTCGTCGAGACAGAGCAGGCGCTCGGTGCCACGCAGGCCCTTGATGGGAACGAAGTCAGTCAGAAAGACGCGTCCGGCCGCGACGACAGGCCCTGAATAGCCCGCTTTCACCGGCGCGCGCCACAGGACTTTCAGTCCCCCCTTGGGAAACCGGTCGAGGATGCCGGTTTCCTTCCACGCGCCGCGCCGCCCGGCGCCGCGGAACTCGGGCCAGTCGTCCGCCAACGGGCCGGCAGCCGAGATGAGGACGCTCACCACGACCAGGCCGAGCTGCAGGCGAAGCGGCCCACGCAATTTTCGCTTCATGCAACATCCTCCGGGTCAACTCGAAAACCGTCTGAATATTGCCTGCCGGGCAGGACTAACACAAGCACTTCATTTGCGCTTCAACAACTCCTTGGGTCGCCTTGGGTCGCCGCAGCTCGGGCACCACATCCGGCCGACGCGCGTCTCGCCGTTGAAGGTGGGTCATGTTAGCCTCTTGTGGACCCAACTCTCGTTCTCCGGACCCAAGGCTCGTTCTCCGGGGGTTTTATGAGATTGAACACCGTCGCCGCAATGCTCCTGGCTCTCGGAACCGTGTGCGTCGCGCACGCACAGCAACCTCCAAGCAGCGCTATCAGCCAGAAGCCGTTTGTCGTGGACGCGTTTTTTCTGAGAAACGAGGTGTATTTTCTGACGAGCGGCCGGGCAAATGCCGTTGCCGTCGTCACGGCCGACGGTATTGTGCTCCTTGACGCGATGCCGGCCGGCTGGGGTCCAGCAGGGCTCGCCGCGCTACAAACTGTCAGCTACATGCCTGTGACGGCCATCATCAACACGCATGCGCACGAGGACCACGCGGGCGCCGACGCCGAGTACCCTGGGCCCGTCCAAATCGTGATGCACGAGAACAGCAGGAAGCGGTTTGCACAGGGCGCCGGCCCGGGCAGGACCGTCAGGACGTTCCGTGATCACATGCCCGTGACTGTCGGGAAGCGGCCGCTGCACGTGTACTACTTCGGCAAAGGACATACCGATGGCGACGCCATCGTCGTGATACCCGATATCAAGGCCGCATACACTGGCGACCTCGTCGCGGAGAAGGCCCTCCCAGTCGTCGATCTGGCCTCCGGTGGCAGCGCCCTGGCGCTGCCACAGACGCTGGCGCGGGCCGCCAAGGAGATCACGGGCGTCGAGCGCATCATCACGGGCCATGGGCGCTGGCCGGGGAACAAGCCCAACACAGCTGGCATTCAAGGCTGGCCTACCTGGAAGGATTTCGGGGACTACGCAGAGTTCACGCGGGAGTTCGTCGATGCCGTCACCGCCGCGTGGAAGAACGGCAGGACCCCCGAGCAGGTCGAAGCAGAGCTGAGGATGCCGGAGAAATACAAGGACTACCGGTTGGACGGCGCCAAAGCGATGATCGAGACGATCTTCAACGAGCTGAAGCAGTCGTCGGCCGCGAAGCGCTAGCACGGTCCGCCGCATGGCCTCCGCGATCAAAACGCGACACGTCGTTCTCGCTGTCCTGTGCCTCATGTATTTCGTGGCGTATGTCGACCGCGTGAACATCTCGGTTGCGGCGCCGATGATCCGGAAAGAGCTCGGACTGAGTCCGACCGAGCTTGGTTTGATCTTCTCCGCATTTGCTTACCCGTACGCGGCGATGCAGATTGTCGGGGGATGGCTCTCCGATCGGTACGGACCGCGTCTCGTGCTGGCGGCGCTCAGCCTGATCTGGGCGGCGGCGACCATTCTGACCGGGCTGTCCTGGAGCGTGCTGTCGCTGGTCTGTTTCCGCCTGCTCGTCGGACTCGGGGAAGGAGGAGCGTTTCCAACCGCAACGCGCGCACTGACCTTCTGGATGCCGATTGGCGAACGCGGTTTCGCGCAGGGGATTACCCATGGCTCGTCGCGACTCGGGGGCGCCCTGACGCCGCCGCTTGTTCTCGCCATCGTCACGGCGTCCGGCTGGCGAACGTCGTTCGTCGTGCTTGGATGCGTCAGCGCGCTGTGGACGCTGGTCTGGCTCATGGTGTTCCGCAATACTCCGGCGGAACACTCCCGCGTGACCGCTGCCGAACAACAGGAGCTGGGAGCTGCGGCACGTGCCATCGGTCGGCAGGCGAAGAGCACGCCCTGGCGGGACCTGGCGTCCCGAATGTGGCTCGTCACGCTCGTGGACTTCTGCTATGGCTGGTCGCTCTGGGTGTTCCTGACGTGGCTGCCTTCGTACCTGACTGAAGCCCGGGGCTTCAACCTGAACGCCCTGGCCATCATGACGATGCTGCCGCTCGCCGCCGGCGTGGTGGGCGACATGCTGGGAGGGATCGCATCGGACGCGCTGTTCAAGCGCACCGGCAATCTGAGGCTCGCCCGCGTGATGGTGTTGGTCGTCGGCCTGCTCGGATCACTCGCCTTTATCGTCCCGGCGGCGCGCACGAACAGTCCGATCGGCGCAGTGTATGCGCTCGCCGCCGCGTTCTTCTTCCTGGAGTTGACCAACGCTGTGCTATGGTCCTTGCCGATCGACATTGCCGGTGCGTACGCAGGAACGGCGGGTGGGATGATGAATACCGGATTCGGCATCGCCGGGATGATCTCGCCGGTGGTGTTTGGATTGATCATCGAACGGACGGGACGATATGATCTTCCGTTCCTGGTCTCGGCTGGACTGCTGCTCGTCGGGGCGGTCGCTGCAATCTTCATCAATCCCGCTCACACCGTTGCAGGCGCGGCGGCGCCGGCGGGCGTCCGGACGGGAGCCGTTGCATGACGGACACCTTTCAGGTCATTCCATCCGGTGCCGCCCTCGCGGCAGAGGTGGCGGGCATCGATCTCGGACAGATCGATGACGAGACATTTCGCGCGATCCGGCAGGCCTGGCTCGCGCATCAGGTGCTCCTATTTCGCGATCAGCGCCTCTCGGACGCCGACCTGATCGCGTTCAGCCGGCGGTTCGGGAAGCTGGATCATGCGCCGATCCAGGAAAACGGACGCTGTTTCGTCGACGGTTTTCCGGAGATCTACATCGTTTCGAACGTGATCGAGCACGGTGTCGCGATCGGAAGCCTTGGCTCCGGAGAGGCCGTCTGGCACACGGACATGTCGTATCTGGAGCGTCCGCCGCAGGCCAGCGTGCTCTACGCTCTCGAGGTGCCGTCGCGCGGCGGTGAAACCGGATTCTGCACGATGTATGGGGCGTGGGAATCCTTACCAACCGCCCTTCGACATCGTCTCCAGAGCCTGCGATTGAAGCACGATGGCACGTACAACAGCGGCGGGTACGTTCGTGCCGGCGTTGCGCCGAGCGACGACCCTCGAACAGCGCCTGGCGCGTTTCATCCCCTCGTCGGTGTGCACCCGGACACCGGCCGTCGCTTCCTGTACCTGGGGCGTCGCCGCAACGCCTACATCGAAGGATTATCAATCGCTGACTCTGAGGCGCTGCTCGACGAGATCTGGTCGCATGCCACTGCTGCCCCGCTCACCTGGTCCCACAGCTGGCGCATCGGCGATCTCGTCGTCTGGGACAATCGCTGCACGATGCATCGGCGCAATGCCTTCGACCCCGGATCCCGGCGGATCATGCACCGGACTCAGATCAAGGCGTGACGCCGCGGCGGAGTCTCAGCGACCCCGCAAGTCCGTCACTCGCCCGCAAATCGTCGCCACCGCTTCGTCGCGAGCGATGCGTGCCTGTCCCTACACTAACGACTCCTCACCCCAGGTCCATAGCCCCGGCGATATGACGCTTGACGATAGTCGTGTAAACGTGTATTGTCCGTGCCCATGGCTGGTACGGTTGCACGGGAGCTGAAACAGAAGAAGCCCTTTTCCACCCCTGAGCAGGAAATCCTGCTCGGCTTGCTGCTGGCTGCCGCACGGGTCGTGGAGCCATGGGCGAGATTCCTGAAGACGACGGCCGAGCTGACCAACAACCAGTACAACGTTCTCCGCATCCTCCGCGGCTCCCATCCGGCCAGGCTTGCGTGCAACGACATCGCGAAGCGGATGATTGACCGCGACCCTGACATCACGCGCCTGATCGACCGCCTGGAAAAACGCGGACTGGTGAAGCGGATCCGCAGCCGCCGGGACCGGCGCGTCGTGGAGGTGAACATTACGGACAAGGGGCTCGCGCTCGTGCGCGGGCTGGACGCCCACGTGCAGCGCATGCCGAAAGCGCTGCTCGGGCATCTGGGCGTCGAGAGATTGCGGCAGCTTGGGAGCCTGCTGGAGGCCGTGATCTCGGACCTGGGCACGTTTCCCTGATCGGGCGCGACTGCCCAATGGAGCGGACTTCGAACGATGCAGTGCCCGCAATAGTCGTTTACACGATAGTCTAATTAACGACAGTAGAACGAGAGGAGAATCACCATGGCGGACAAGAACGTGATTGCGGTCGTCGGGGCGACAGGCGCACAGGGAGGCGGCCTGGTCCGCGCCATTCTCGCGGACCCGAATGGCGGCTTCGCGTGCCGAGCCATCACCCGTGATCCGAACAAAGACCAGGCAAGGGCCCTCGCTGGGAAGGGCGCGGACGTCGTGAAGGCCGATCTCGACGACGTGGACAGCCTCAAGAAGGCGTTCGCGGGCGCCCACGGCGCCTACTGTGTCACCAACTTCTGGGAGCATTTCTCCGGAGAGAAAGAGAAGGCTCAGGCCAAGAACATGGCTGAGGCGGCGAGGACGGCCGGACTCACGCACGTGATCTGGTCGACGCTCGAAGACACGCGGAAGCTGATGGCTCCGAGCGATACGCGGATGCCGATGCTTCAGGAGAAGTACCGCGTTCCGCACTTCGACGCGAAGGATGAAGCGAACGCCTATTTCGCAGGGCTCCCCGTGACGTACCTCGTGACGTCGTTCTACTGGGACAACCTGTACGCGTTCGGCCTGGGCCCCAAGAAGGGGGATGACGGTGTGTACAGCTGGGCGTTCCCGATGGGCAACAAGCGGCTGGCCGGCATCGCTGTTGAGGACATCGGCAAGGCCGCCTACGGCATCTTCAAGGCCGGGCCGCGGTACATCGGCAAGACGGTCGGCATCGTCGGCGAATACCTGACCCTCGATCAGATGAGCGAGAAGCTCTCGAAGGGCCTCGGCCTCGTCGTCAAGTACCACGCCGTCGATGCGGATGCCTATCGCGGCTTCGGATTTCCCGGCGCCGACGAGATGGGCAACATGTTTCAGGTCTATCGCGACTTCGAAAAGGAGGTCCTCGGTGCGCGAAGCATTGACGTCACACGATCGCTCAATCCGTCGGTGCAGACCTTCGATGAGTGGCTCGCCAAGAACAAGAGCAAGATGCCTCTGGCGTAGGTGAAGCGGGGCGATGGGTCAGAAACGTCACCGTGGCTCGTCAATCGGTAACCGTGAAAGGGGGATCTGGGCGTACCTTGGCACGATTCCCGCGATCAAGAATCACGTGCCCCGATCCGATCGAGCCGACGGACGCGCCCCCGAAGTAATTCGCCTCGTCGAGCGGCCAGGACGGTCGGTACCGATTCACGGTTGGGTATGAGATCGGTCACTGGCACCTGCATGCGATCATCGGCTTTACAGGCACGCTCCTGATGCGACGGCCAGGTCCGCCGACGGCGGATCAAGACCACCAGCTTCAAACAGTCCGGACCAGCGCGAGGCATCTGCTGTCCCTGATCAATGACCTTCTCGACCTGGCGAAAATCGAGTCGGGGAAGGGCGTTGCGCCACACCCTCGACCTGATCCTGTGCGATCTCGCCCTTCAGAAATTGGACGGGTACGGCGTAGCCCAACGACTGAGGGCTGAGCCGCGCCTGAGCGCAGTGCCATTGATTGCCGTGACGGCCTCCGCCATGGTCGGTGACCGCGACAAGGTGATCGCGGCAGGGTTTGACGGCTACATCAGCAAGCCGATTACGCCGGAGACGTTCGTCACTGACGTTGAGGGCTACCTCAACCGATAGGGTACGTGTGAGCACCATCCTGGTCGTGGACGACGTTGCGGCCAATCGGGAACTCCTCGTCACACTCTTGCGTTATCAGGGACATCGGCTGCTCGAGGCGGCCGATGGCCACGAAGCGCTGGCGGCCACCCAAGCCGAGCATCCCGAGCTGGTGATCACCGACGTGCTGATGCCGGTGATGGACGGCTTCGAGTTCGTTCGACAACTTCGTCTCGATGCGACGACCAGAGGGATTCCCGTCGTGTTCTATACGGCGCACTACGGCGAGCGTGAAGCGAGAGCCTTTGCGCTCTCGAGCGGCGTATCCTTCGTCCTGACAAAACCTGTCGAGCCCGCGCAGGTGCTGAAGATCGTCGGTCGCGCGCTCGCGGGCGAAACGGAAATGGGAGTGCGGCAAGGCGCCTCTCCGCTGACGACGGCGTTCGATCGCGAGCACCTTCGGCTGCTCACCGACAAGCTCTCGGAAAAAGCGGAAGACCTGAGCAGCGCCAACGCGCGGTTGCGAGCACTGATCAACATCGGGTTGGAGCTCGCGTCCGAGCGCGACGCTGACCGGCTGCTGCAAAACGCGTGCATCGCTGCGCGCGATCTGTTTGGCGCGACGTACGTCACGCTGGGCATCCTTGATCGGACCGACCGAACGCTGCAGCATTTCGTTACCGATGGAACGGCCGCGGCGCGTTGGATCGAGATCGGCGACGCCGCCCCTGGAATCCTGCGGACCGTAGTAACGGAGCGACGGACGTTGCGTGGCGACAATGCTGGCGGCGATCCGGCGACCCTGCAGCTCCCTTCGCCCCATCCGAAAGTTCACGCATTTCTGGCCGCACCCATCGCGTCCCCAGCCCAGGTCTACGGCTGGATCTGTCTGGTCGGAAATGAGGGAAGGGCCTTCACCGAGGATGATGAAGCGCTGGTCACGGCGTTATCAGGACAGGTCGGCCGGATCTACGAGAACGGTTACTTCTATACTGTTGCGCGAAATGAGCGGGATCAGGCCCAGCGATACTTGGACGCGGCAGAAGTCATCCTGCTGGCGCTGAACCCGGAAGGCCGGATTACCCTCATCAATCGGTACGGATGCTCTCTCTTAGGATGGACAGCAGAGGACCTGCTTGGGCACGACTTCATCGACACGTGCGTACCGACGCGGATACGGGCCGAAACCAGACAAAAGCTGAGTCGTGTGCGCGGCGGAGATGACTCTATCGTCGAGAGCCCCATCGTCACGAGGAGCGGTGACGAGCGGCTGATCGAATGGCGGACCTCATTTCTGCAAGGCGCCGCAGGTCACGTTATCGGGGCCATTAGTTCCGGATCGGATATCACTGACCGCAAACGCGCCGAGGAGGAGGAGCGCAAGCGCGGCCAGCTGTCGGCGTTGAGCGCGGCTGTTGGTTTGTCGCTGACCGCGGCCGGCTCGCTCGCCGAGGCCTTGCAGCAGTGTGCCGAGGTGCTCGTCAAGCATCTGGACGCCGCATTTGCCCGCATCTGGACCCTGAACGAACGCGCCGGCCTGCTCGAACTGCAGGCGAGTGCCGGGCTTTACACGCATTTGAACGGCCCGCATGGAAGGGTCCCCGTCGGACAATTCAAGATTGGGCGCATCGCTCTGAATCGCAAGGCGCACCTGACGAACGCTGTCATCGGCGATCCTGAGGTGGGCGATCAGGAGTGGGCCAGGCGGGAAGGGATGGTGGCGTTTGCGGGCCACCCGCTGATTGTGGCTGATCGTGTCGTCGGTGTCATGGCGCTCTTTGCCCGGCATGCGCTGCCCGACTCCGTCCTCTCGACGCTGGCGTCTGTGGCGGATCATATTGCGCTCGGCATCGAACGCTTCCGTAGCACCGAGGGAGTGCGGGCCGCCGACGAGCGCATGCGCTTCGCACTAAAAGCAGCGGGCGTCGGGATCTGGGACGCGGACTACGCCACCGGGGTGATCCGATTGTCCGAGACCCACGAGTTACAGTACGGCATGCAGCCCGGGACGTTTGCGGGGACCTTCGACGAGCTGCTTGCTCACGTGCACCCAGACGATCGGGCGGGCGTGGTTGAGCGATCCCGGCATGCGACGAAGTCCAGCCCCGATTTCAAGACCCTGCATCGCACCGTCTGGCCTGACGGCACGGTACGGTGGCTGGACGGCATCGGCCGTGTCCTCTTTGACGCGAACGATAACGTGACGAGTGCTGTCGGCGTCTCCATAGATATCACGGAGCGCCGCGCGTTGGAGGACCAGTTTCAGCAGGCGCAGAAGATGGAAGCCGTCGGACGGCTGGCCGGCGGCGTGGCGCACGATTTCAACAATCTATTGACCGCGATTCTGGGCTACTGCGAGTTGGTGCTGGCTAATGCGGGTCAGAACGATTCGCTCCGCGCAGACATTGCGGAGATTCAAAACGCCGGCACGCGTGCCGCTGGGCTCACACGCCAATTACTTGCCTTCAGCCGCAAGCAGATCATCGAGCCCATTGTGCTCGACCTGAACGCCGTAGTCACCGACATCCGGGCGATGCTCGGACGTCTCATCGGGGAAGACGTGAAGATCGTGTTGGGCCTCCAGCCCAAATTGGCGCCCGTTAAAGCGGATCGCGGGCAGGTCGAACAGGTCGTCATGAACCTCGCGGTCAACGCGCGGGACGCTATGTCGAAAGGGGGCACCTTGACGATCGAGACCGCGAACGTCGAACTCGACGACCACTACGCGAAGACGCACCGGGATGTGAAGCCGGGACCCTACGTCGTCCTCACGATGACGGATACGGGAACCGGAATGACGCCGCAGGTGCGGGCTCGCCTGTTTGAGCCGTTCTTCACGACCAAGGAAGTTGGCAAAGGCACCGGGCTTGGCCTGGCAACCGTTTACGGCATCGTCATGGGAAGCGGCGGGAGCATCGGCGTCTACAGCGAAGTCGGCAGAGGCACGTCGTTCAAGGTCTATTTCCCAAGGGCCGATCCCGTCGAGATAGTCGTGGACGCGCCGACGCCAGTTGCTCGGCCGCGTGCCGGGACGCAGACGGTGCTCGTGGTTGAGGATGCGGACGAGCTTCGCGAGCTGGCCAAGAGACTTCTGCAGCGGCAGGGCTATACCGTTCTGATGGCTGCGGACGCCGAGGAGGCTGTTCGACGCTTCGAAGAGAATCCGTCCATCGATGTCCTGCTAACCGACGTCGTCATGCCGGGTGCCAGCGGCCCGGAGTTAACCGGGCAGCTTGTCGAGAAACGACCGGGGCTCAAAGTGATCTACATGTCTGGGTACACGGAAGACACGATTGTCCAGCACGGTGTGCTCAAGGCCGGGATCGCATTCCTGCACAAGCCCTTCACGTCCGAAATGCTCGGACGGAAAATCCGAGAAGTGCTCGACCGATAAGTCTCGGGCCGGCGCAGCCCGAGCGCAAGATTGTCGAGCTGGCCGCCCTTCGCTATCGCGAACGTGATCGCGAAACGGAGCGGCGGCGCAGGAAGTCACTTTTTCAGTGACGGGTTAGGGACTTCTTCGCGTATAGCAGAGGCAGGTGCGACATCCATGCCCATATGTTCCCAAAAACCACAGTGATGTCGCTCGGCAAAGGCGTTCACGGTGACTGGTTCCGGCAGTTGCAGTAACTGAATCGCGTCCTGCGCTTCTGTATACCGGGGCCAGAACGGCGTTTTCGCTGAGTTAGGGTCTCCTTTCCGCGCGAATGTCGTCCAGTAGTTGACGATTATGATGACCACGACCACGCTGCCGTGCAGCGCCAGTTTGCTGCCGTCGTAGTCGTCACTCTCGCCGTCATAATTGCCGCGGTCGTGGATCCAGACCATCACTGGGGAGCCGCGCTGCGGTCCCGGCGTGCAGCGGGGCGAAGACGTTCAGGAAGAGGCAGTCCTCTTCATCGCTCGGCGCGGCAAAGACTCCAAGGGTCACATTCTGCGCGCACCGCTTGCCAAAGGCCACGGCGTCGAGCGTTGAATCCCAGTTGGCGGGAGCGACGGGAGGGCGCCAGCGCAGGTTCCCCACCGGAGCGGCGGCGTAGCGGATGCCGAGGAACTGGCGCACCCCGGCCCGAATGATCCCGCGCACCGGGCCCTCGGCCGTCCGGACGACTTCCGTGCGACGGGGAAGCTCCGTCTTCTGTGCGACAGTCTCCCGCCCCGCTGACCCCAGCAGCACCACCACGACTGCACCGCCGGCTACATTGCGCGCAAGCCTGCTGAATGTCTTCTGCATTGTCGTGCCTCATCGCGCCGGATCCCGAGCCTTCATTGTTCCTTTCCACCCATCTGCACCATAAAGCCGTCCGGGTCCTCGATTATGAAACTGGGTTCTTCTCCAAAGCGTCGATTCGCCGCGCTAGGCTCGGTCGTCCGAACCTTCAGCCCGCGACGCTTCAGCTCGGCTTCCACCGCGCCCTTCACCTTCTTATCGGTGTCCCAGTTGGCGAGGGTGTACGCGATGTGATCGACTTTGGGCGTGCCGGAAGGCCGGTTGCGAGCAATGAGGATGTTATCGCCGAACTTCAGACGGCACTCCATTCCGTTGTCCCTCGAGACCTTCATCCCGAACAGACCCGCATAGAAGTCGCGAGTCTTGGTGTAATCGGCCACCTGATAGGAGACGTGGTTAATGGAGACGGCTTCGGCTACCGTGCTCGCGGCCGCGGGCGCCGCGCTCGCGGCAGACGCCGCCGTTGCTGTTAGCGCCAGGCTCTGAATGAGCTGCCGCCGAGTCATCAGTCCATGTTCGAAGTCCTGAAGCAGCCTCGCGATGATGTGTTCCATGGCTTTGTCCTCCTCCTTGAAACCGGGATTTCCGTTTTGGCCGTCCCGGCCCGGACCCTTATACACCCATCCCCTGGTCGAACGGCTCGCCGTTGCCAGCCCACTACAGGTCACGAACGAACCGACCGCACGGCCTCGTCACGTCAGCCTCGATCCATTGCGCTCGATCTGCCTGTTCGCCCAGTCGCGCCCGTGCTTGCGCGAGATCCAAATGTCAAACTCGGCCAATAGGCGGCCAATATGGGTTAGAGTGTCATTAACCGTTAGGTTTCGCCCTGCGACGGACCAGAGGACAGTACTGGGATGAACACACACGGGGTCTCGCGCGTTTGGAGTGTCCTAGTTGTGCTGGCGCTGGGTCTGGTGCCCCCCTACGTTTCAGTGGCGTCGGCGCAAGGCGAGGTCCGCGTTGGCACATGGGAACTCAACCTTGCGAAATCCACGCTTAGTCCCGGACCGCCGCCGCAGAGGCAAACACTGACGTTCCGACAAGTGGGACCAGCATGGATGGCCCTGTTGCAGGGTGTCGACGCGTCAGGAAGACCCATCAATCCGGACATGGACAACCTGTCCATCACTTTCGATGGAAGAGACCACCCTACGGCGACCGAAGATTACGACACGACCGCTTGGAAGCCTTCTAGCGCAAACAAGTACGAAGTCATCCGTAAGAAGGCTGGAAAGATCGTCCTGACATCCACCAACGAGCTATCAAGCGATGGCAAGACGATGACCATCACGACGAAGGGCGTCAACGCGAAGGGGCAACCAGTGCACAACGTCACGGTCTACGACAAGCGGTAGCCGCACTCAGAGCCGTGCCAACCGACGAGTCTCCAGGTCGTTCTTCGGATGTCATTCTCGAATCCCGTTAGCAACAAACTGGGGGGGGCAGATGCGCATACGAGCTCTCACGTTCCTGCCGATTGCCGTTATCGCCCTGTTGGCATTCGTCTCCGTCTCAGGGCAGGGGCAGGCGCCTGTCGCGGACAAGCCAGCCGCCAACTGGACTCCGCCGCGAACACCCGACGGTCAGCCGAACATCCAGGGAATCTGGACGAACTACACGCGCACGCCGTTCGAAGTATTTGCTGAGACCGACACGCCCGGGTTATATGCAGGGGATCCCGACGGGTCGGCGCGCGGAACGGGGCCCGACGGCTTCCTCAACGATACGCAGGGACGAACATTGCCGAAGGGACGCTCGCTCGTCGTCGATCCGCCGAGTGGGCGAGTGCCGATCATGCCGTGGGCGGAAGAGCGGCGAAACTACCGCTTGTCGCACGTCCAGGATGATTGGGTGAATTTCACCGCCTGGGAACGCTGCATTACGCGCGGCGTTCCAGGCGGAATTTTCCCACCCGGCTACGGCGCGGGATACCAGATTCTGCAGGGCCCCGGTTACGTCGCGATCATTTACGAGATGATCCACGAAGCGCGAATGATTCCGGTCGATGGCAGCTCCCCCCCGGAACCAAGCGTCCGGCTTTGGAACGGCGACTCGCGCGGACGCTGGGAAGGCAACACGCTGGTCGTGGACATCGCGAACTACAACGACAAGGGCAACCTGGCAACCAATGTCGCCACTCAGCGCGTGCGAGCGATTCCGCAAAGCGAGGATCTGCACGTGGTCGAGCGCTTCACGCGCGTGAGCGAGACTCGGGTCGAATACGAGGCGGTCATCGAGGATCCGAAAGTCTTTACCAGGCCGTGGAAAGTGTCGATCCCCTTGACGCTGGAGCCGGACTACAAGCTCTTCGAGTACGCATGCCACGAGGGGAACCACGCCGTCCCGAACACATTGAATGCCGGTCGCGCGCAGGACAAGGCGGCCGCGAAACCCAAGACCAAGTGATCGACGCGAGGTGAAGCATGCAGATCTGGCTGAAAAGCGCGTCGGTTGCGCTTGTCTCCATCGCTGTGACCTACGGCGTGTTGCAGATGATGCGGGAGCCCGTTGCCGGTCGATCGCCCGATGCGCCGGTGGCGCGTAAGCCCGATGGCAAGCCCGACCTGAGCGGGATTTGGCAATCGATGGGAACGGCGAACTGGAACCTTCAGGACCATCACGCGCGGAGCGGCCCGGTGCTCGAGCTCGGCGCCATCGCCGCCGTGCCCGGCGGCTTGGGCGTGGTGGAAGGCAATGAAATCCCCTACCAGCCGTGGGCTGCGGCAAAAAAGAAGGAGAACTACGAAAACTGGCTGGCCCGAGACCCGGAGGTCAAATGTTATCTCCCGGGTATTCCGCGCGCGACCTACATGCCGTACCCGTTCCAGATCCTGCAATCGCACAACAGCGACATCGTCATGGCCTACGAGTACGCGAGCGCAAGCCGCGTCATCAAGATGGGAAAGACGGATCCGCCGCCGGTGGACACCTGGATGGGGCAGTCGACCGGCCGATGGGAGGGGGACACGTTGGTCGTGGACACCACCGCCTTCAACGATCAGACGTGGTTCGACCGCGCCGGCAATTTTCACAGCGACGCGCTCCGCGTGACGGAGCGATTCACGCCCGAAAACCCCGATCTCCTCGACTACCAGGCGACAATCGACGATCCGAACGTGTTCACGACGCCGTGGACGATCCGGCTTCCGCTCTACCGCCGGCACGACAAACGCACGCAGTTGATGGAATTCAAGTGCGTCGAGTTCGTCGAGGAGCTGATGTACGGACACCTGCGGAAGAAGACCGGAAACGAGAAGCCGTTCGCGCCTGCGCGCATGCGGTGGCCGTAGACCAGCGTCAACTTCGCGTTCTTGGCGATCCGGTACAGCATCGACCGCGTTCCAATCAGCAGGCTGCCTCTGAGCACCGCGGGCGTAGCTAGCGGCATGCTGCCACTGAGCGAGTTCTTGCCGAGCCGCTTGAACTGAGGCCCAGAACGCGGAACTTCACGTGGGAAAACCTCCGCGTAAATCTCGGAGGGAACTCACCTTTTGCGGCCTGCTGGCGTCCATGCTGTAGTGCCTTCTATCGCGCCCTGTCGGGTTTCGTTTCACTCCGAAAGACAACCACCTGCTGATTGCCTACGATCGCCCCGCTCAAGTGAGGTACACGGATTGCTTCCGAACGGCTTCGGTCCATCAAAAGCTCAGCAGCTGGAGAGCAGCATGGCACAACCCACCTCGCACCTCATTCCACCGGCGCTCCGGAAGCCTGCTTCGCCCGCGCCCATCAAGACGACGCCACCTTGTCCCCACTGTGCGAGTTCCGATACGGACCTGGCACCGATCCGCCTGCACACCTGCGACGCGGACGTTTGGATCGTATGTAACGAGTGTGGCAACGCGTTCACGACTTCCCGATGGCCGAACTAGGACGCCATGAGTTTGCGCGCCTCATTGTGTTCACTTTCTCGCGGAACACATTCCCACCAGAGACCGCCTGAGATGGGGCACTCGTGTGACCGCTGTCCATCGATCCGAGACGTTCGCGCTCGAGGACGGCCACGGAGCGGCCGGGCCGCGCCCGCTTATTTCTGTGTCTCGACAACCACCCGCCCCGCGGCGTTCAGGTAAACGCGATACTTGTTCCCGTCCTTGCACGACGCGGCGTAGTCGTTCTCGGCCTGCACCTTTGCGGCGACGACCTGGCCGCACGGCAATCCGTGGAGTGCGATCACCGCCGTCAGGTCCTTCTTGAGCGCCTCCTCGTCGTCGGCAAACGACGGCACGGCGAAGAACGCCGCCACGACAAGCGATTGGGCCACTGCCACAGTGAGTCTGTTCATGGGTTCTCCCGCGTTCAGCCTTGGAGGGTCGCGAACTTCTTCGGATCCGCGAGCAGGCCCCAGATCGCCTCGCGCGAGGACACGATGGCGGACGCGAGCTTCTGGTCCTCGTCTTGTAGCAGCGAGAGCACCTTCATCATTAAGAGGTCGTAAGACCGGCGTAGATCCGTCATCGTGCGCTTCGCCTTGCCCAGGTAGTACTCGCGGAACTGGTCCAGCAGATCGTCGACCTGGTTCTTGAGCGCGATCTTGGTGAAGAGGCCGATCGCTTTGGTTGCTTTGAGCTGCGCCTCCAGCGTGTTCAGGTCCAGCGTTAGGGCCGCGGCGGGTGTCTTCGCAACGGGCCGGGCGGCTTTGCTTGTGGCCTGCGGCGCCGCGCCTCTTGCGCTCGGTGCAGGGGACGCAGCAGGTGCGGCCTGCGGCGTCGCCGGCGCTGCTGGCTTGGCGGCAGACGGCGTGCCTGGTTGCGTCGCGACGTTCGAGGGCTCCGAAACCGCCGTGTCAGGCTTGACGTGGGCGCAGCTCGCCGTGACCAACAACAGCAGCACGGTAGCGTAGGCGACGTGCATCGGCGGGCCTTCTATCTGACAATGGCATCCGATCATCCTCAGGTCTCTATCCACCCTTGGCCTTTGAGCGCGGTGGCTCGGATTTGAAAAAGGAGGACGTCCCTCTCGACGCGGTGCCAATCCTGTCTATGTGTTCGCCGCAGAACCGCGGAGTCCTCCTCCTCGCGTACTTCCCACCCTGTGAGGTCGCTAGTAACAATGAACCGATGAACGTGTCCGTGACTGTTCAAGAGGCGATCAAGTGACATGGTGTGGTTCCAGTCCGCAAATGCGAGGGCTGTCTCAAGCAGCATGCAGCATCAGTCGCGAAATGACTGTGCCTTAGTGAACACTCGGACTTAGTGCGTAACCCTCGGATCTTCCTTTCGAGTCAGCCACGCCGTTCTTGGCGCGACGCCCGGCTGGCTCGCGTTGCTGAGCTAATGGCCGGCTCCTACTGCCTGGAGCTGGCTTTCTGATTCTTCACCGGCGGCCGGCTCTTTGCCGCAGCCCCGATGCCGCACCTCGAAGTTCCCCGCGTATGACCTCGCACGGGAAAGTACATGTGTCCTGCAACGATCACGATCGCGCGGCGCTATGGTCCGTCTTCGACGCCCTCGCGAACTGCTCGACCTCGCGCGCACCGCGAACGACTTCGCGCGCACCACGACCCACTTCATGCGCGCCGCGAGCCACCGCGTCCGCCACATCATCGCGGGCCGCCTGTCCTCTCCGGGTCACGTCGTCCGCGACATCGGCGACGCGATCAACAACGTCTGCGACGCGATTCGCTGCCGCCTGCACCCCCTCGGATGCCGCATTCCGAAGGCCCGTCGCCGAATCGGTCACGCGCCGACGCAGTTCTGAAGCCAGCCGCGGCGCAAAATAGATCGCAAGGCCCGCCCCGATCGCGCTGCCGGTGATGAGCCCCATCAGGAAGCTGCCGCGCTGGTTCGTGTTGTTGTCCTGAATCCTTGTATTCATTTTCTGGTTCTCCCATGGTCACTTTAGACCCGGCCGCTTCGATCGTCAGTACCCGATTGCACATCGTACGCGGCACCGGTTCACCACGGCCGCCACATCGACAACCGTCCGGCGGCTGACCCCCCGGCGTCTGACAGAGTGCCGCCAGGCGCCGGTACGGTTCCCGCTTGTTCTGTCTTTCGCAAGAATCCCATCGGCCGCGGAATCGCGGCGTCTTGACGATTCCCGACCCGTGTGCTGTAAGGAACATCGAACTGCTGCGTCTTGCGGACAAGATAGTCGTGGCGGATAGCTGCGCGTCGCGTCGCCCGTGTGAGAGGCGGTCGCATCCAAGCGATCACATTGTTCGCCAAAAGGATCACCATGCGATTCATCCATCTGTTTCTCGTCGGGTACTTCATTCTGGTTCTCGGCGCCGGTCTCGCCTTATGGCAGACAGGCATGCTGAGCCGCGTCGCGCCGATCTGGGTCGGCATCGGCGCCCTGATCACCATCGGCATCGGGATCATGCTGGCGGTTTCTTCCGGAAAGCCGACTCTCAGCGAGGAGGTCGTCAAGCCATGACGCCTACCGTGCCAGGACTCATCGTGCTGGTCGTTACCGCCGCTGTGTGCGGCGCGATCGGCAAGGCTCTCGCGGCGGAGCATGGGGCGGGCCGATTGTGTCCATCGCCCTCGGCTTCATCGGCGCACCCCTCGGTCCGTGGATCGCGAGCCAGCTGCACCTCTCCGAACCGTTCACACTCCGCGTAAGCGGCGTGTCGTTCCCAATCGCTGTGATCAGTGATCGGCGTAAGGCCTCTTCGCAGTGCGGCGATCCCCATGGCAGGGTGTGCTCGTAGCCGTGCGCCACTCGTCACCCGCATCGAATGGTGCATTCACCTGCAGGTCACCGCGCCGCAGACCTGCTCAATGCCACGTCCCCGGCCGTCGGCTACGCCCGAGCGAAGTCGACAAAGCCACGCTCAATGTCGGTACGGATCAGCTTCACGCGTAGCTTGTCGCCCACATCAGCCCCTTGCTGCCCTTGAGCGAGCAAGCCCTCGACATGCGGGCTCACCACGCGTACGAACGTGCCGTGCGGCGTGACGCCCGTCACGATCGCATCAAATGTCTCGCCGATGCGGCCGCTCATAGCGATCGCCGCAATCCGCTTTGCCACGTCGCGCTCGACCTTCCGAGCGGCGTTGGCTTTGGACGTGCAGGTGGCCGCGACCGCGTTCAGTTCGTCGTCGGTATAGGGCGGCGGTTGATTCGCGAGCACCGCCTTGACGAGGCGTTGCGTCACGAGGTCTGCAAAGCGCCGATTGGGCGCGGTCGAGTGTGTATAGTCCTCCACCGCGAGACCGAAGTGTCCCTGTTCTGGGTCGCCGGGACGTTCGAGCACGTACTCGCCGGGTCCCATGAGTTTGATGACCGCCAGCGACAGATCGGCAAAGTGCTCGGGGTCCGCTGACTTGCGCGCGATCAAAAAGTCGTCGAGCGCTTTCGAATCCGGCGTCGCTGGCAGCCGTCCTCCGAGCGTCGCCGCGAGTGCGACGATCCGATCCCATCGCTGCGGGGTCTTGACCACCCGCTGAATCGACGACACCTTTCGCGCGTGCAGGAGCCGCGCGACGACCTCATTTGACGCGATCATGAAATCCTCAATCAACTCCGTCGCGCGGTTCTTCTCTTGCGTCTCAATGCTCACGACCTGGTCGTTCACCACGACCGGCCGGGTCTCAATGGTCTCAATGGTGAGCGCGCCGTGCCGATACCGTTCGTTCCGCAGGGCCTGCGCCGCAGCATCTTGGAGCCGCAGCTGCGTCTGGAGGTCCGGCGACGCCGCGACCTTCGGCGGCGCGGGG
>ORMF012183930.1_pt1 | contig 20225 bp, 16 predicted proteins | sample 1779871 | NCBI WGS metagenome assembly ORMF01 (sample SAMEA104232316, study PRJEB22302) | groundwater metagenome | biome: forest; feature: aquifer; material: groundwater | place: USA | collected 2011-08-07 | depth 5.4 m | reverse complement strand
TGGCGCAGTCCAAGACGCTCACGCGCGGACGGAGGTCCGTGGACCCAATGCGCGTCCAATGTTGGAGGTCGAAGCTGCCCATGAGCCGTCATTCAGGAACGCCGGATTCATCCGGCAGAAACCAGCGATCTCGAAGCTGCGGCTGCCGGATGAATCCGGCGTTCCGATTCTTCTCCGGTTCAGGGGCAAAAGGCGCGCACCGAGGTCGGGGAGTTCTCTCCCGCCGGGAGAGGGCCGGGGTGAGGGGAAACGCGCCCGCCGTCGTCACGTTGCCCCCGGCCCGTCGCGTCCGCTTTCACCTGCCCCCGCCGCACGCCCCTTCGCCTTCACGCTCATCGAGCTGCTCGTGGTCATCGCGATCATTGCCATCCTGGCGGCGCTGCTTTTGCCCGGCCTGGCCAAGTCGAAAGAGAAGGCGCACGGCATCTACTGCGTCAACAACCTCAAGCAACTCACCCTCGGCTGGCTGATGTACGCCGACGATCATCAGAACCAGCTCCCGGGCGTCACCGGCGGCGCTTACATCGGCTCGGACACGTGGGTCTCCGGCTGGCTGGACTTCGACGGCGGCAACACTCATAACACCAACACACTCTTCCTCACCGAGGCGCGCTACACGCAGATCGGTCCGTACGTGAAGACGCCCGGAGTGTATAAGTGTTCCGCCGACCGGAGCTCGGTGAAGATTCGCAGTGTGCCGCACGCGCGGGTGCGCAGCGTGTCGATGAACACGTGGATGAACTACATCCTCAACGTCGATATCGGCCAGAGCAGATACATCATCTTCCGCCGGAGCACCGACATCCTCAACCCGCCGCCGGCCAAGGCCTGGGTGTTCATCGACGAGCGCGAAGACAGCATCAACGACGGCCTGTTCCAGACGGACCTGATCAATCGCGGCGGCGCGGCGCGCATCGTCGATTACCCGGCCAGCTATCACAACCGCGCCGCTGGTCTCTCCTTCGCCGACGGCCACGCCGAGATCAAGAAGTGGCTCGACCCGCGCACGACACCGCGCGTCAAGAAAGGTGTGCCGCTCCCGCTCGGCGTCTCGTCGCCGAACAATCCTGACGTGGCGTGGATCCAAGAGCGGTCCTCCGGGCCGAAGTAGTCCAATGCGCAGCCGAGCGGCAGTGCCAGTCCCCTGTTCCTGCTCTTACTCTTAATCCTGGCCCTCCTTAAGCGAGCGCCCCGTGAAGCTGCGGTTCGGAGGCCGAAACGAAGTTCTGGCCTTTGAGGGAGGCAGCCAGCAGCTCGCGGGTGGCGGCAGGCAGATCGGTGAGGCTGCAAACGGTGCGGGAACGAGGACCGCCGGGGGTGCGTAAGGATTCGCGAGCGAGATAAGGGACGCAGGTTTTGCCGTTTTTGGGCGCCGCGGTCGTGGCTTGAACGAACACGGGCTACAGGAGCAGCAACAAGAACCCTCACCTGCAAGCGCGATATTGATGTTGTGAGAATGAGTACTTGCTACACATTGTGGCAAAACCCAAGTGCAACGCCTCGTTTGCTCAATTTTTCCGGAAAGTTAGGCGAACGGAAAGGATGTCCGGCCAAGTCCCGACACGGCATGGCCGAATAGAAGCGCGCCACGTCGTTTGAGTTACTTCCGGGAACCTGCGCGAACTCACGTTGCTGGAATGAAGCGCTGAAACAGTAACGCAGCGCCGAACAATAGCAGGAAAGCCAACCCGAACGGATAGCGCTCCGGAGCCACGGCCAGCAAATCCACCAGTACGATGCCCGCAAGCAAACCCGCCACACTGCGAGCGACGTGCGGTTCACCCGACCAAAATGTCGAGCGGATACACCGCAAACTCCAGGCAGCGAGCACCCCGGAGAGGACGAGCGCGCGCCCCAGATCAGCGTCGGAGTTGACGAGCATAGCCAGCAGGACCGGTAACGCCAGCAACGACGCCGGCCAGAACGGAAGCGGGCCCCCCAGACTCTCCTTTCGCGCGATGCAACTGAGTCCGACGATATAGGCCGCCAACACCAGCGCGCTCCAAAGCGCCAAACCGGTCACACCTTCCTCCGCTGCCGAGGCCGCTACCAAGTAAAGGAGGAACCGGCATGCCGCCATCAGGAGCGGCGAAAACATGAACAGTTTGTGCACCGCATCATAGAGCACGATGCACCCAACCAGCAGGACCGTGAACAGCGTTGTGCCCTTGCCGAGCGCGATCAGCAGCGCCGCGCCGCTCGTGAGCCAGGCAAAGCCCCACCACCAAACCGCGGCTTCACGGATTGCGCCCGCCGGGATGGGCCGCTCCTTGCGATACTGGCGGTCAAAGCCCGCGTCAAAAGCATCGTTGAGGAACATCCCGCCGACGTAAAGGCATGTCGCCCCGAGGCACAGCAACGTGAACAAATGCCAATCCCCCTCGCCGCCGAGAATCCAACCCGCGAGGCAATTGGACCACACGGTGGGCAGGTTCGAGGTGCGGCCCAAGACCAGGAGCGTCCGGAGGTATGCCATGCGGGCCGAGCATGGGCACAAGCTGGCGCGTTATCAAGTGCCCAGGTTCCAAGCGGCACGCCGTCGGCAGCGGTCTGCGCTTGCTGGCACCTGAAAACGATCAGGCCAAGCCCCGCTCTCCCAAGCGCGCCAGACTCCACTCGTACTCACCGACGAGTTGATCGACGACGTCGCGGTTCCGGAGCGGCGGGGGCATGACTTCCCAGGTGTAGGTCTCCATCTCGAAATGGGAGCACAAGGCCGGATTCGCCGCGAGCTGGTCGAGCAAGCCGAGGATGTGGTCCGTCGTGTTGGCGAAGAGCGTGGTTACCTGAGCGTGGAGCGGGATGTGGAAGTGGATGCGCCATTCTTCCGATTGCGGATTGCGGATTGCGGATTGCGGATTGAGCGCTTCGTCGAGGTCGCGGAAACGCTTGAAGGACCCGCCCTCGGCTCGGGCGAGGACTTGATGAAAGTAAATGTCGTCCGCAAAGGCCCTCAGAGCTTCACACGTCTCAGGAGTTGGCCGGACTTTCAGCGCCGAACTGAGGTGGATCTTGCTGATCTTCACGCCGTGCTCCTGAAAGCGGCGCACCACGTCTTGTGGCTCCTCGAATTCGACGGCCAGATGGCAAGTGTCGTAGTTCACGCCGAGATGGCGGTCGAGGCGCGCATCGCCAGGCCGATCGGCGCGCAGGTCATCGAAGAACTTCACGGTCTCCGCGCTCGTCTCCAGGTAGCAGAGCGGCTCCGGCTCCAGACCAAGGTGGAGGAGCTTGCCCGTGCGTTCGCTCAACGCCGCGATGTGCTCCACGCAGCGCCAGAGGTTTTGACGCATCACGCGCACCTGGCCAGCGGTCGTGATGAACTCCTTGAACGAGCACGGCACGGTGCTGACGCTGCCCTCGACGCCAGTGGGGACGAGTTGAGCGAGCAGGTCGAAGAGGCGGTTCGTGTAGGCGACGCGCTCGGCGGTGGTCCAGTCCGGCGCATAGACCTGCTCCTTCACCCGCGCGCCGTGGAAGCGCCCGTAGGGAAATCCGTTGATCGTGAAAACGTAGCAGTCGTGCTCGTCGAGCCAGCGCTGGAAGTTCCCGAGCGCGTCCGCCTCGCTCAGTTCGCGCGCGGCCAGGTCGCTCAGGCGCAGGCCGATGGCGTAGGGTTTGCCGGGACACACCCGCTCGCGCACGGCCAGCGTGTAGCGTTGCAGGGCGTCGAACGTCTCCGCCCAGCTCTCGCCGCGATGGATGTTCGTGCAGTAGGCGAGGTGCAGACCGTGCTTCAGTTTCATCGGCCAAAGGTGTAACAAGCAGCCGCCGTTGCGGCCAGCGTGTTTCGGGCTGGCCGCGCGGCGGCTGATGGCTGAAGCAACACAGAAATGGCTCGCGACGCTGCGCGATGCGGTGGAACGCGGCACGCTCGTGAAACTCACGCTCGGCGCTTATCGCGGGCCGGACGCGACACTCAGGAACGTGTTCGTCCGACCCGTCATTCTGCGCGCCGGGCCGAGGCTGAGTTTCGTCTATCGACACGCCACGCGCGACGTGACACAGAACTTCACGCACGCAGAGGCCCTCGCCCGGATCGAGGCGTGGCTGGGCGCGGAGTTTCGGACCGGGAACCTTTTCACCACCGAGCAGTCGGCGCAGTTGGAGTTCCGCGATGGACGTGAGCCTCGCTTGGTGACCGGCAAGGCGAGCCATGCTACGCCCGCCAGCACGAGCCATGATCGCGCGAAGAAGCGGTGGTTGGAGCCGAAGCAATGCCCGTGGCTGCACGCGGTCGGCGTCACCAGGGCCGACGGGCAGGTGGCCAAAGGCATGGAGGGGAAGTTCCGGCAGCTCAACCAATTCATCGAGGTGCTGCGACCGCTCCTGGCGCAGGCAGGACTGGGGCCAGAGCGCGCGTTGCGGCTCGTCGATATGGGCTGCGGCAAGGGCTATCTCACATTCGCCGCGTACGATTTCCTGCGGCGCGCAGGCTGGAGCGATGTCACCTTCCGCGGCATCGAGGCTCGGCCCGAATTGGTCGAGCTGTGCAACCGCGTCGCGAGCGAAAGTGGGTTCGACGGACTGCGCTTCGAGGCCGGCACCATCGCGAGCACCGTCCTGGATCGCGTGGATGTACTCGTCGCCTTGCACGCGTGCGACACGGCGACCGACGACGCGCTCGCGAAAGGGATTCAGGCCGGCGCGTCGCTCATCGTCGCGGCGCCGTGCTGCCACAAGGAGCTGCGCCCGCAACTGCGCCCGCCGCTCGTGCTCGCGCCGGCGCTCAAGCACGGGATCCTGCGCGAGCGGCAGGCTGAATTCATCACCGATGCGCTGCGGGCCGCGCTGTTGGAGTGGGCGGGCTACGACACGAAGGTCTTCGAGTTCATCTCGACCGAGCACACGGCCAAGAACCTCATGATCGCGGCGACGAAGCGGGGAGGAACACGCGACCGCGACGAAGCGGCGAAGCGCGTGCGAGAACTGGCGGGATTCTACGGCGTGCGATCACAACAGCTCGCCACCACCCTGGGCTTTGATCTCGCGACTGCGACCGCCCCACTGACTTGAACGGAGTTTCCATGGCCACAAAAAGGCACAAAAGGCGCAAAACGAATTCCCTTTTGAGCTTTTTGTGCCTCTTTGTGGCAAAGGAACAATGAAGCTTCCTCAGGTTTCGTGGCAGACGCTCGATTGGGCCGCGCTGGATCGGCTTCGCGACGGTTTCCTGGCCGGCGAGCCGACAGCGAAGACGTACTGGACTTCACTCTCCGACCTCGCGAACTACGATTTCACCTTCGGCGAACGCATCGCGTGGAAGTGGGATGCAGTCCTCGCAGAACTAAACGAGCGCGGCTGGGCACCCCCAACGAAAGAAGTTTTCGACTGGGGCTGCGGCAGCGGGGTCGCTGGGCGGCGTGTGATCGAATGGTTCGACCCGGAGCAGTTCCGGCGCTTGCGGGTGTTCGACCGCTCAGCCCTGGCGATGGAATTCGCGCAGGCCAAGGCGCGCGAAGAATTCCCAGCGCTGACGGTTGAAGCGGCCAACGACCTCGCCGAAGTGGAGCGCCGGCCTCCGGCCCGGCGTGATTCTGGCGAGGCAGCCGGCCGCAGGCAAAGCGCCGGGCCGGAGGCCGGCGCTCCGTCCGTCGGCCTGCTGGTCGTCAGCCACGTGCAGAATGAACTCACGGAGGCTGCTGGCCGCGCGCTGCGGCAAGTGATCGACCGCGCAGCCGCAGTGCTCTGGGTCGAACCCGGCACCTACGCCGACAGCCGCGCGCTCATCACCATGCGAGAAGACCTGCGCGAAGACTTTCTCCTCCTCGCGCCCTGCACGCACCAGTGCGCCTGCGGGATGCTCGCGCCCGAGAACGAGCGCCACTGGTGTCACCACTTCGCCGCGCCGCCGCCGAACGTCATGGCGGACCCGAAATGGGTGCGCTTCGCCCAACGCGCCGGCATCGACCTGCGCAGTCTGCCTTACAGCTTCCTCGTGCTGGAGCGGAAGGGCGTGGGCGATCCCGTGCCCGGGCTGTTGCCCGCCGGTTTCTCGCGCGTGATCGGCGAGCCTCGACTCCACAAGGGCTTCGCGAAGGTCTTCAGTTGCCAGGAGCAGGGCGTGCGCGACGTGGAGCTGCCCAAACGCGTCGCACCGGAGCTGTTGAAGGGGTTTGAACGAGCAACCGGGCCGCGCGTCTGTCGCTGGGAGTTGAACGGGCAGCGGGTGACGCACGTTGAGCCGTTCGTGCCCCGCCTGCTCGAGACTGAGCTCTGAGTCAGCGCTCCGGCTCGCTCGCCGAAATCCGAAGTTCAGCCAGTTGGCAGCTTGAACCTCGGACACTGGCTCATGAACCGGATCGGGTTCTGGTAAATCACCTTGTCGATCGCCTCGTTAGTCCAAGCGCGCCGGCGCATCTCCAGCGCGGTGTGCGGCACAGCCAGCGGGATGCTCACGCCCCAGTCGCAGGCGCTGTTCATCCACAGGCGCTCGGCCCCGTACATCTCCAGGATGTCGATGGCGCGAGCGGGCGAGCACTTGCTCTCCGGATAGAGCGTCATGCCTGCCCAGAAGCCGGCGTCCAGGACCAGCTCCACTGTGTGCTCCTCGACGTGGTCGATGATCACGCGCTCGGGCCGGATGCGCCGGTCGCTCTTGAGCGCGTCGATGATCAGGCGCGTGCCCTTGAGTTTGTCTTCGAGGTGCGGCGTGTGGACGAGGATGAGCTGGTCGTGTTTCGCAGCGAGGTCGATGTGCCACTCGAGCACCTTGATTTCGTTCTTCGAGTTTTTGTTCAGGCCGATTTCGCCGATGCCGAGCACGGTCGGCCGGTCGAGGAATTTCGGGATGAGCGAGACGACTTCTTCGGCGAGCTTGGTGTCTTCGGATTCCTTCGGGTTGATGCACAGCCAGCAGAAATGCGCCAGGCCGAACTTGGCGGCCCGCTTCGGCTCGTGCTCGGTGAGCTGGCAGAAGTAGTCGTAGAAACCGTCTGCGGAACTGCGGTCGAAGCCGGCCCAGAATGCCGGCTCGCAAACGCAGGAGCAGCCCGCCGTGACCATATCGACGTAATCGTCGGTCACGCGGCTGACCATGTGGGCGTGGGGTTCGATGTAGCGCATGGCTGTAGCGTTGAATCGTTAAATCGTTAAATCGTTAAATCGTTGAATCGTGATCCGTGATCCGTGATCCGTGAGCGGCCCCAATGGTCCCGGGCCAGACGCCGGTCACCGCTTTGCCGGGGGTTTTCGCGATCGGTTTTTCCGTCGAGATGCTGAAGGTGACCGACGCCTGCCGGCTCGGCTTGTTGACGCGGCACTTCATCGGCTCGCAGAAGCTAATGGTTGGCACTTCACAGCCGAATCGTCTTTAGCCCGGCCGCCGTCGCCAGCCTTTCTTGTCGCTCATCGAACGTCAGGAAACGCCGCAACTTCAGTTCGAGCGCACAGGCGACATGGAGCACGTCACCCGCGCGAGTGCCCAGTGCCGGTGTGTGCGCGCGGCTGAGCTCGGACGCACGGTTTAATGCCGCACGCCAGAGGAGGCTCACCTGATTCAGCCTGCCCTGCGTGAAGTCGGCATCGAAATCCGCGAGCGCCTCCGTCAAGCCGTCTTCGTCCAGTTCGCCGGCAAACCTGGCGCGGCAGATTGCGTTGGTGATCTCGGTCCGCCCGTAATGGGTCACCGGCAAGGCGCCATCCACTCGGGCCCGCCACGCGATCACCCGGCGCGAGCGGTCGTGCTGGTGCAGGTAGAGGCACGCCAAGGCGCTCGGATCCACATAAACTTGGTCAGCGGTCGCCACGTTCGTATTCCCAGAATTCGCGCGCCGCCTGCTCGGACATCGGCTTGGGCTGGCGCTTCAGAAGCCGGGCGTAGTAGTCGGGCAACGAAGCTTTCCTGGCGCGCCGCTTGGGAGAGATCGGCTTTAGCTCGAAGCTGGGGACGCCGTGGTTGGTGATGATGACCAGCCCGTGTTCCTCGGCCTTCCGCTGCACTGAACGGAAGTCTGTTTTCAGGTCGCCGATGGTTGCTGTTGCCGTGCTCATGGTGTGAGACGTTAGGGTTTCACGGTGCACCGGTCAACCCTTCACTCCCGGCCACGCGCCGCACGCGCCTTTGCCTGGTGCCTTCGCGATGGGTGTCGTCGTCGGATCGCTGAAGGTGAGCAAGACCTGCTTGGCCTTCTGGGGTTTCTTCTGGCTGAGGAGTCGCACGGCTTCGCGAAAGGCTTTCAAACGGAAGTCGTCCTCGCCGGCGGCGCGCTCGACGCGGTCGAGGAACGCGGCCAGGTCGATCAGCTTGTGGCGCGCGTCCATGAAGTAGAGGTCCAGGACTTGTTGGCGAGTCATAGTCGTGTGCTTCGTCTGCTGTCTGAGCTACTATACTCAGCGTTCAGCCGGCGACAATGCTAACGTAGCGGGCGTCGGCCGACCGCGAATGGCTGGAGCGTCGAAGGTCATGAGTGGGTGAGCGGGTGAGCCGGTGAGTGAGAGTGGCGGCGCGAAGCCTGCCGAGATGACGGACGAATTCCCACTCACCCGCTCACCCACTCACGCGAGCAGCCCAGCGCCCTCACACTCCCTGAGCCAACTCCTCCGTCACAGCACCGTCACCACCTCGATGTTCTTCAAATCGCTCACGCCGAGTTGGAGCAGGGAGGCGTTTTGATACAGGTCGAGCTTGGGCTTCGCGGGCGTGAGGCGCGCGGCCTCTCGTTGGCGGTCGAGTTCCTGGATGGAGAGGATGTCGAGGGCGACGGGGTCGGTGCTAAACCAGAGCTGGTTGAGCTTGGCGGAGTGATGAAGACGCATCCGCTCTTCGCCGAGGTACTGGCAGATGAGGGCGTCCACGATGTTGAGCACGACGCGGTCGCCCACGGCGGGCAGCGCGTAAATCTCCGGGATGGCCGTCGCGAGTTGCGCCGGGTCGGCCTCGAAGCGCAGGGTGTTATCGACGCTGCCGAAAGTCAGGCCGAAAAGATTTCCCGACACGCCCACGACATTGTGGTTCAGCAGCGGCGTGAGGTGAATGATCTTGGTCATCTCTTGTGTGACGAGTTTCGAGACGAAAGATTTCCGACCGACGGCCGGCTCCTTATTGCCGAACTCGTGGTCGCCCCACACGAGCCTGCCGAGCAGCGCGGCTTCGTAAAAAGTTTTCTCGTCGTAGCCGCTGTCAACGCTGCCGGCGACGCGCACGCCGTAGCGCTGCGCCAGTTCGTAAAAACCGGCGAGCCGCAAGTCGGCGAGATGTTTGTCCCAGATCACGATTTGGCGCGGTGGCAGCCCCGCCGCCAAAAGTCCTCTGACGACCGCCTCCACCACCGCCGGGCGCGTGCCACTGAGCGCACCGGGCAGCGAATAAACTTTGATCCCAACGGTGTCTTGCGTCGAGACCAGGCTGCGCCACGCATCGCTCGCTGAGGGCTTGCCTGTGACGTTCGTGAGGCCGCGCGCGACCATCGGTTCGATGCGCTCGAGGCGCGCGTTGAAGGTCTGCAGGGCCGCCGGGTCGTGCACCACCACCACGCGCGCGTGGGCGGGCATCGGCAAGCCGGTCGCGCCCGGAGTCGCCTCGGTCGTCTGCGCGCGCGCGGCGAACGTCTGAATCGCGCACAAGCCAAGCCACAGCAAACGTCTCATCACTGCGCAATCCGGGGAAGGGGAGACCAGCCGATGGGGGAGCGCACAAGGAGCGACTCGCGCTGGAGTTCAAACTTCAGTTTGTTCCACGCGAATCCGGACAAGCTGAAGCTTGAACTCCACCGCCCATCCATCGGCTGTGATCGCACCGGCAGTTCGGGCGTTTCTTGACTCATAGCGCGGCGAATGGTACCACCGGGCACGATGCTGGCCATAAAAAAATCCGCGACGACCCTGGCGACGGCTTCGTGCTGCGCGCTGCTCGCGTTGCTGTTGGCCGGCTGCCAGCCCAGTGGTCCGCGGTTGCTGCTGGAGGGCGAGCGGCTGATCCGCGAAGGCAAGCACGCCGAGGCCGCGCAAAAGCTGCAGGACGCCACGCGGCTGCTGCCGAACAACGCGCAGGCGTGGAACCATCTCGGCCTCGCGCATCACGGCGCCGGCAAGGCGAATCTCGCTTTCCCAGCGTATCAGCGCGCGCTGAGTCTCGACCGCAATCTCGTCGCCGTGCGCTTCAACCTCGGCTGCCTGCACCTGGAGCAAAACAATCTGCCCGCCGCGATCGCCGAGCTGACGACTTTCACCGTGCTCAGCAACAAGTCCGTCGAAGGCTGGCTCAAGCTCGGCACGGCGCAGATGCGCGCGCGGCAGTTCGACGCGGCGGAGAAAAGCCTCACCGCCACCCTCCAGCTCGACCCGCGACAATCGGAAGGCTGGAACAACCTGGGTGTCGTTCAACTCATGCGCAAGCGACCGCGCGACGCCTCTCTGAGTTTTGCCAACGCGCTTCGCGTGCAGACGAACTGCGCGTCCGCGCTGCTCAACTCGGCGATCCTCGCGCAGCAACACTTGAACGATCGTCCTCTCGCCTTGCAGAAGTATCGCGAGTACTTGGCGCTTCAACCGACGCCCGCCAACGCTGCGGCCGTGGCTGAGAGTGCGAGGCTGCTTGAGTTGGAGTTGAACCCGCCGCCACGCCTTGTGCCCACCAATCAAGTGGCGCAAGCCAGCGCGCCGACAGAAAAACCTCCCGCGCTGACCAACGCACTCGCGCAAGCCTCAGTCCCACCAACGAACGCGCCTCGTCCGCTCGCCTCCGCTTCGCCCGGCCAGCCCGTCGCCGAGCCGAAATCCCCCGCGAGCGGCCAAGGCGAGCCGCCGCCGCGAGTTGAAATCGTGCAACTCCCCGAGCCACCGCCGGTGAAGCCGCCGCAAGACGATTCAGCCACTCTGCCCACACCGCCTGCAGAGACAGCCACTCCCAACTCGACTCCACCCGCGGCGAACCAAGTCCCAACTGAGGAGCCGCAACCCCCGATTGTCGTCACGGCCGAGCCGAAGAAGTCTGGCTTCCTTCGCAAACTGAATCCGCTGACTTGGTTCGGTTCCGACGCCAAGCCGTCCGCTCCCAGCACGACTTCAACTTCAGTCCGCCCGACGCCGCTGACGAATCCGCCGATCACTCTCGCCGCGGCCACGGCACCCCAGCCGAGCGCGCCCGCTGAGCCGTTGGAGCGCGAACCTGGCGTCACACCAATGCCCGGCAGATACAACGTGCAACGCTATGTCTATCTTTCCCCGCCGCGGCCCGCGCCAGGCAATCGCCGCGCGGCGGCCACGCTTTTTGACAGCGGCCGGGTCGCGCAACAACAAAGCCGGCTCAGCGAGGCCATCGCGGCTTACCAGGCGGCGACCCGGCAGGACCCGGCTTTCTTTGAAGCGCACTACAACCTCGGCCTGGCCGCCCACGAGTCCGGCGACCTCAAGCGCGCGCTGTCCGCGTATGAGCACGCGCTGTCCATAAATGCCACAGCGCTCAACGCCCGCTACAATTTCGCGCTGACACTCCAGCAGGCGGGCTACCCGCGCGACGCGGCCAACGAACTGGAAAAACTCCTCGCGGACCACCCGCAGGAAACGCGCGCGCACTTCACCCTGGCCAACTTGTACGCGCAGCAGCTCTACCTGACACAGCAGGCGCGACCGCACTATCAGAAGGTACTCGAACTGGACCCGCGCCATCCGCAGGCGGCGGCGATCCGCTATTGGCTGACGGCGAATCCGTGACCGCTGGCGGCATATCCGCTGCTCAACAGATGCGCAAAAGTGTCTCGCCGCATGAGCGGCCGAGCATTAGCTTTGAAAGACCGAACCAGAGAATGCACCGAAACGACGAGCCCGCAGCGACAGGCAGGCCGACCGCAAGCTTCTGCGACGGAGGAGCGCGGACATTCCTGTCCGCCCCGGCGCACCAGCGACAGCGCTCTGGCCAACGGCGAGTGAACTCGGACCGGAATATCCACGCTCCCTCCGCCTGCCACTACCGCGGGCCATGAAACCCTCCGACTTCCAAGTCAGTTGGTTCGATCTGGTCGCGCTCGCGATGCTGGTGGTGGGCTTGGTCCGTGGCCGCAAGCGCGGCATCTCCGAAGAACTGCTCGAGGTGATCCAGTGGGTGTTGATCGTTTTCGCCGGGGCATTTCTCTATCAGCCCCTCAGCCGGCTGCTGGTCTCGACGTCGGGCGTGTTTGGCCAGACCCTGACGGCGGTGATCGTCTATCTGCTCATCGCGATGATCCTCAAACTGATCTTCAGTTTCTTCAAACGCTCGATCGGGGAGAAGCTCGTCGAGAGCGAAGCCTTCGGCGACCTCGAATACTATCTCGGCATGGGCGCGGGGCTGGTGCGCTTCGCCTGCATGCTCATGTTCGCCCTGGCGCTGCTCAACGCGAAATACATCAGCCCGGCCGACCTGGCGGCTGACGCGAAACGGCAGCAGGATTATTTCGGCAGCATCTCCTTTCCGACGATCGGCTCGCTGCAACAGGCGGTCTTTCGCGAATCCTGGACCGGCCGGATGACCAAGCAACACCTGGACATGTTGCTCATCAACGTCGGCCCGGACGACACCCGTAAAGGTCGCGAGAACGTTTTCAAGAGTCGCCAACGGACCGTCGATGAAGTGCTGCGGGCGAAGTAGGAAAACGTAAAACGTAAAACGTAAATCAGTCAGGACATCTCCACTTGGAATCACGCCTCCTGCCGAAGTTACGCATTACGTTTTACGTTTTACGCACCCCGCACCAACTGACGCCACGGTTGCCCCTTGCATCCCCCCGCTCTGCCGCCCACTATCGGCCAGCGTTGACTCATGGCCGGCCTCATTCCACAAAACACGCTCGAACAGATTCGCGCCGCCAGTGACATCGTCGATGTGATTGGCAGCTACCTGCCGCTCAAGCGCGCCGGCACGAACTTCGTCACGCTCTGCCCGTTCCACAAAGAAAAGTCGCCCAGCTTCAACGTCAGTCCCCAGCGGCAAATCTTCCACTGCTTCGGCTGCCACAAAGGCGGCGACGTGTTCACCTTCGTCAAGGAGTACGAAAACATCTCCTTCGTGGAAGCTGTGCGCCGGCTGGCCGAGCGCGCGCGCATCCCGCTGGAGTTCGAGCAGGACGCCGGCGCGCAGAAGACGCGCTTCCTGAAAGAGACGCTGCTCCAAATTCACGAGCAGATTACGCAGCGCTGGCACACCGCGCTGCTGAATGACGCGGCCGGCCAGATCGCGCGCGATTATCTCACCAAGCGCCGCGTGTCCGACGAAGCCGTGAAACTCTTCCGCCTCGGCTACGCGCCCGAGACCTGGGACGACACCGTCAACTGGGCCAAGAGCAAGAGCCACGACCTCGCGACCGTCGAGCAGGCCGGCCTGATCATCCGCAAAGAAGGCGACGTGCCGGGTGCGCCGCCACGCTTCTACGATCGCTTTCGCGGGCGGCTCATGTTCCCGATCTGCGACGAGCAAGCCCGCGTGATCGGCTTCAGTGGGCGCGTGCTCAGCGGTGACGAGAAGACCGCGAAGTACGTCAACTCGCCCGAAACGCCGATCTTCACCAAAGGCAAAGTCATCTTCGGCCTCGACAAGGCGAAGCGCGCGATGATCGACGCCGGCTTCGCGATCGTTTGCGAAGGGCAACTCGACCTGATCGCTTGCTACATGGCCGGCGTCCACAACATCGTCGCCCCGCAAGGCACCGCGCTCACCGCCGACCACACGCGCATCCTCAAACGCTACGTCGAGGAAGTCGTGCTCTGTTTCGACTCGGACACCGCCGGCCAGAACGCCGCTGTCCGCGCGCTCGATGACCTGCTCGCCTCCGGCTTGGCGATCCGCGTCGCCACCGTGCCCGCCCCGCACGACCCGGACAGCTTCATCAAAGAGCAGGGTGGCGAGGCCTTCAAACAATTGATCGCCCAGGCCCACGGGTTCTTCGACTACTTCCTGAACCGGCTCTGCTCGACGAACGACATCACGAGCGACAAGGGCCGGATCGCGGTCGTTCGCGCCATGGCCGAGACGGTGCACAAGACCGGCAACGCGGTGCTCGCGGACACCTACGCGCAGAAGGCCGCCCAGCGTCTCGGGGTCGCCACGGACGCGGTGCGCGCGGAGTTCAAGAGAGTGAAGCAGCCGCGAGCGCCAGCCGCCGCGCCGGCCGACGAGCCACCGCTTGAAGCCGAGGAAGCTCCTCCGCCTCCTTCGCCACATGAGTTCTGGCTGTTGAAGTTGCTTTTGCTCGACGACGAACTGGTGGACTGGACCGCGGCGCACCTCGACTTGAATTGGCTCCAGCATCCCATCGTGCGCCGAGTCATCTCGCGCCGCTTCGCCGCCCACGCGACGCACTCCTGGCACGGCCTGGGGACGCTGCTGGATGAATTGGAAGACGACTCTGCCAAGAGCCTGGTGACCGAAGCGGTCTCCGAAAAGCGCGAAATCCAAAACCGCAGCCAGCAAGTCCAGGACATTCTGCTGCGCCTGCGCAATCAGTCCCTCGATCAACAGCTCGCCGCGCTGACCCAACGGCTCAACGATCCCGCGACCTCCGATGCAGAGCGCCTGCAGATCCTCCACCAGCAAAACAGCCTGCGGCAGCAGAAGCGGCTGGGGCTGGAGCCGCGGCTTTAGCCGCCGAAAGGGGGTGCCGACTCGCGTCGGCGGCTACGAGGTTTATCGGCAGGACCGGGCGGAGCGAGAAACTGGCTCAACGGACGTGCCGGAATGAATGTCTCCAAGAGTCCGCCCCGGAAATCCGCCATGCTCCAATAAAGGACCCAGTGCCGACAATGCACCATCGACACCGGGTCAGGAGGAACCGAGGCAGACTACCTCAAGTGTCGGGCCATGCTTATCGCGACAGCGCGTGGGCGTCAATCGGTTTCTTGAGAGCCTGGCGGGCAAAACCTGTTTTTCAGCCTCCCCGCGGCCATCATCACGATACTTCATCGAAGGCTCGACCTGACGCCGAACAAGCCTCGCGCCGCAGCCGCGCGACAAAAAACTACGCGGTCGCGTGGTTTTTTGTCACGAGGAGCCGAAGCGGTTTGAACATCATTCTGTGGGGGCAGGCGGTGTGAGCCTCGGATCTCACGGGAGTCGGCCGTTGGTCGGCGCCGTCCCATCTTGCGGTCCGGCTGCGGCCAGGGACCGGCCGCGGTCCCGCTTGGTTGCGACCCCCTGCACTGCGTTTCTTCGCCTCTCCTCCAAGAGTGCGGAGCGCCGGTCTCCGACCCGGCGGGTGAGCAAGAAGGCATCGCGCCGGATCGGAGATCGGCGCCCCGTCCGCGTTGTCATCCTCGCCGGAAGATTCCGCTCAGGGGACGCATCACGCGTACGCTTCGCGAACGCATCTTCGAGGTTCACTCCTTCACTGGCGTGGCGGCGGCGCTGGCTCCGAGTTGCCGCATCAGGAGACGAACGAGATAGCCCAACTCCTGTTCGTAAGGCTCCAACTCGAGTCCGAGGGCCAGGAGTTGCTTCGCGGTTTCGAGTTCGCCGTGCGCCAAACAAGTGCGGGCGGCCAGCGCGATGAAATGGCCGGGCGTCCACAGCGGGGCCGGTCCCTCGCGCTGGGGTTGGTACGCGCGCAGAACCGTCTCCATCGCGGCGACGCCTTGTTGCCATTGGTCGGGAGTGGTTTGGATCAGAGCCTCGGCCCGGAGCAACTGCAGCCATTCGTCCTCCTTGCCGCCGGTCTGGGGCGGCAGTTCAGGCCACCGGCCCGCCGACTGAAAAGCGGTCCTCATGAAGTAACTTCCCACGAACACTTCCACCAAGCCCGGATCCTGCGCCGTCCGCAGGCGCAGTCGGACGTATCGTTCGAGATCCCCGTTCGCGGTGCCGTGCTCGGTGAAGATCGCTCCGAGCGTGTCGCGGTCCAGCGAAGCGAGCGCGGCGCGTTTTTCCGGCGGCGCGAGGTTCGCCTGCCAGGTGCGTTCGTCGTATTGCGAGAGCGCGCGCGCGACGCTGCCCAGATAGAACGCCCGCGGCGCTTCGTATTCGAGCACCGGAAAACCGTCCGTCTGGATCGGCCCCTCACCCGCGATGGCGAACGCCGTCCGCAGCGAGGCCAGTTGGCGCGCCCAGACCATCTCCGGCGTGCGCAGGCCGATCTTTTGCAGATCGTAGCGCGGCTGCTCGCGCGCGAAGAACCGCTGCCACGCCTCCACCGAAGATTCCCACGGCCGGTTCGACCCGAGCAGGATGATGTCGCCCAAGCCGCTGTCCCACACTTCGACGAACGGGAAGACTTGCGCGAACGTGCGCAGCACCATCGCGACGATCCCATCGTTCATTTCGTACACGTGAAACCATTGCGCCATCATGCCGCCTTCCTGGAGACGGCTGGCGGCCAACTCGTAAAACTCCCGGCTGAACACGCTCCCCACGCCCGCCATCCACGGGTTCGACGGTTCGCTGATGATCACGTCGTAGCGGCGCGGTGTGAGCTTGAGCAGCGTCCGGGCGTCCTCGCGCCAGATTTTCACCAGCTCATTCGTCAGCACGCCGCGGTTGTGCGGCTCGAAGAATTTCGCCGCGCGCACCACGGGCGCGCAGTTCTCCGCCACGTCCACGTGTTTGACCGGATGCCCAAGGAGCGCCCCCACGGTGATGCCGCTACCCAGGCCGAGCACGAAGACCTCCTTGCTCTCCGGTCGCGCCAGCATCGGCAAGTGCGCCAGCAAATACTGCGTCGCCAGGTCCGTGTGGGAACTCGCGTCCACCTTGCCATTGATGCGCAGCTTCAATTCGCCCGACGCCACCACGCCGTCGCCTTGCTCGACCGACACCGTCGCGTCCGCAGCGTCTTCGTAAAACAGGATTTTGATGTACTTGCGCCGCGCCTCCAAAGCGACCGGGCTGGCTTCCGTTTCGCGCGAGCGAAAAATCCCTGAACTCATGATGTGACGCCAGCCTTCGCCGCCGGTCTGGCAGGCGATGACGAGCAGTGCTACCACGCCCGCGGAGACGAGGATTGGCCGCGGCCGTTGGCTCGCGAACGCGGTCGGCATCGCCGCCAGACACAAGACGATCGCCAATACACCGAACGAACCGCGCAGCCCGACGTACGGCATCAGCACGAAGCCCGTCAGCAACGCGCCCGCGACAGCGCCAAGCGTGTTCCACTTGAGCAGCCTCCCCACCCGCTCGCCGAGCGTCGCCGGGCCGCCGGACTCGGCGCGCATCCACAGTGGCAACACCGCGCCCAGCAGACCCGCCGGCACGCCGAGGAACAACAGCGCGATCCCGCCTGCCAGCAGTTGATGGAAGCGGTAGCCCATCTCGCTGCGCGCAAAGCCGGTCTGCAGCACCTGATACACCTCGACCAACTCCTCGATGTGCGAGAGCAGGATGCCGATCAGGCACGCCGCCGCGATCAACAACACGTGCGTCGAGCGTTCGCGGCGCACCAGCCGCAACCGCGGCGAAGCCACCACCGCGCTGCCGGCTCCGATCCCCAGGATAAACGCCATCAGCACGAGCGCGAACGACTGCAACGACGCGCCGAACACCAGCGCCAGCGCGCGCGCCGCCAGCACCTCCAGACCTAGCGACACCGCCCCGGTGAGCGCGACCAGCAAGCAGGCCCACGGGAGCGCAACGTTCTCCGTCTCGACTTGCTCTTGCCAATCGGGCGTCGGCGGCTGGAGCGAAGGTTTTTCACCGCTGCCACGCGCCAGGCCGACCGCCGCGAAGCCGATCAGCACGTTGAACAAGGCGGTCATCTGGAGGGTCGAGGCCAGCCCCATCCACTGCACCAGGTAAAAGCCCGCCAGCCACGCCCCGATCACCGCGCCCAGGCAGTTGAGAGAGTAAAGCCGCGCGGCGCGGCGGCCCGCGTCGGGGGCGGGTCGTTGGAGCCACGCCGCCAGCGTCGGCAGCGTGCCGCCCATCAGGACGGTCGGGACGAGCAGCAGCGCCGCGCTCAGGGAGATTTTCAGCAACAGCATCAGCGCGCTGTGCCCGAGCAACATCACGCCCGCGCCGACGAACGCTCGGTCCGCCAGCTTGTAGAAGTGCTCGAAGAAAAAAGCGAAAAGGCCGATGGCGACTTCCAAATACCCGAACAGCGCCAGCGGCTGCCGCGCTTGGTCGGCCCGGCGACCGAAGAGCCGGTTGCCCAACGCCAGCCCGCCCATGAAGACTGCCAGCACCACCGTCTGCGCGTGGACCGTGCTGCCGAGCACGAGCGCGAGATATTTCGACCAGATGACCTCGTAGATCAGCGCCGTGACGCCGGAGCAGAAGAACAGGGTCAGGACCGACATAAGCGCGCGCAAAACACGCGGTGGTTATAGGGCGGGCACGGACGCCTTGTCGATGAAAGACACTCTGGAACGTAATGCGTAATGCGTAAAACGTAATGCGTAAACACGGCAGCGGATCTCCTGACGCGCTTACGTTTTACGGTTTACGCATTACGCATTACGCCGGTCCATCAACCATCAACCATTAACTCCCCTCCCCCACGATCCTCTCCATGTACACGACATCCAGCCAGCGGCCGAACTTGAAGCCGACTTGCGTGAAGTGGCCGACCTTCTCGAAGCCGAAGCGCGCGTGCAGTCGGATGCTCGCCTCGTTGTCGGCGTCGATGGCCGCGATGATTGAGTGCAAGCCGCGCACGCGCGCCGCGTCGATGAGCGGCGCCAAGAGCAGCTTGCCGATCCCGTGGCCGCGCTGATCGGCGGCCACGTAAACCGAGTTCTCGGAGGTGAAGCGATAGCCCATGCGATCGTGATAGCGATTGAGCGCGCTCCAACCGACGAGCCGGCCTGCTGCGTCGATCGCGACGAACACCGGGTAGTTGTTCTTCACGTGGTCGTCGAACCACGCGCGGCGGTGCTCCATTGTGCGCGGCTCGTAGTCGTAGGTCGCGGTCGTCGTGAGCACGGCGTCGTTGTAGATCTCGAGGATGCCGGGGAGGTCCTCGACGGTCGCAGGGCGGATGAGCATGACAGAATGAGGTGAGTTGCCGCTCAGACGGGCGTTCTCTTAACCGGCCCTTGACGCTTTGCCACCGAACCACCGCGCGGGCAACGCATCCCCTGTGGAAGCTGAAAGCTCACACGACTTCGCTGCCGCACGCTACCGCCCTACGGACAACGCCTGCGCGCGCAGCCGCTTGAGCGCCTTCATCGTGCTGTCGGCATCGCGCCCGAACAAGTCGTGCAGCCAGGTGTATTCCGCGTAGAGCTCGTCGTAGGTCGGCTTCGACTTCGAGCTTGGCTCGTAAACCTTCTTGCTCACGCGCGCCATCTTCTGCGCGGCGGTGTGCATGTCGGGATACGCGCCCGCGGCGACCGCCGCGTGCATCGCTGCGCCCAGCGCGCACGTTTGCTCGGAGGCGGCGACCTTGATCGGCCGCCCCGTCACGTCGGCGTAAATCTGCATCAGGAGCGGGTTCTTCGTCGCCAGCCCGCCGCAGCCGTAGAGCTCGTCGATCTGGACGCCTTTGCCGGTGAAGGCCTCGATGATCTGGCGCGTGCCGAAGGCGGTGGCCTCGATGAGCGCGCGGTAGATTTCGTGCGGGCGCGTGCCGAGCGTCGCGCCGATCAACAGACACGTCAGGTCGGAATCCATGAGCACGCTGCGGCAGCCGTTCCACCAATCGAGCGCGAGCAAACCGTTTTCGCCGGGCTTGAGTTTGGCCGCCTGGCGCTCCAGCAGTTGATACACGCTCACACCCGCTTTGCGCGCCTCACTCGGCACGTAAGCCGGGACGCCGTGCGCGACATACCACGCGAACAAATCGCCCACGCCCGCTTGCCCGGCTTCGTAGCCCCACAGGCCGTTGACGATGCCGTGCTCGACCACGCCGCACATCCCTTCCACCTCCTGGCGCGTCTCGCCGAGCAGCATGTGACACGTCGAAGTGCCGAGGATCATCACGAGTTTGCCGGGTGTGGTGACGGTGCACGCCGGCACGGCGACGTGCGCGTCGATGTTCGCGACGGCGACGGGCGTGCCGGCCCGCAGACCCGTCAGCTTCGCCATCGTCTTGGTGAGGCCGCCGGCTCGGCTGGCGAGCGGGTGCAACTCGCTGCTGAGTTTCTCGGCGACGACGTTTTCCAGCTTCGGATGAAGCGCCTTGAAAAACTCGCGGCTCGGATACGTCCAGCCGCCTTGGCCGTCGGGGTGAACCCACATCGCCTTGAAGCCGGCGAGCGAGAGTGACCGCCGCTCCTCACCGCAGAGTTGCCACACGATCCAATCGCCGGCTTCGAGGAAACGATCCGCTGCGTCATAAACGTCCGGCGCGTGTTGCAGTGTCTCCAGCAGCTTCGAGAAAAACCAC
>ORMF011118908.1_pt1 | contig 20229 bp, 16 predicted proteins | sample 1779871 | NCBI WGS metagenome assembly ORMF01 (sample SAMEA104232316, study PRJEB22302) | groundwater metagenome | biome: forest; feature: aquifer; material: groundwater | place: USA | collected 2011-08-07 | depth 5.4 m | reverse complement strand
GGGGTTGCCGTCGGTGGCACCGGCGTGGCCGTCGCGGTGGCGGTGGCCGTAGCAGTCGCCGTGGGCGTCGCAGTCGGCGGCACCGGCGTAGCAGTCGCCGTGGGCGTCGCAGTCGGGGGCACCGGCGTGGCGGGCGCCGGTGGGGTCGCGGTCGGGGGCACCGGCGTGGCGGTCGCGGTGGCGGTGTTAGTCGGCGTCGCCGTCGGCGTTGCGGTCGGGGGCACCGGCGTGGCAGTCGCCGTGGGCGTCGCGGTCGGGGGCACCGGTGTGGCGGTCGCGGTCGGCGTTGCCGTCGGCGGCACCGGCGTGGCGGTCGCGGTGGCGGTGTTAGTCGGCGTCGCCGTCGGCGTTGCCGGGTACACCGTCACGCACTTCTGCCGCTTCGACGGCGTGCTCGAGTACGCCTCGTACGAGTTGTCGTGGTTCTGCCACGGGTGGGTGGAGTGATCGCCGGTCGTGGGCGGCGACGCGGGCGAAATGAAATGCACGTCGTACAAGATCACGCACACAGGCGCGCTGCTCACGGACACGGCGTAGGTGTGCGATCGCGCGCCCCACGAGCCGGTGCCCGGAGGCGCGCAGGCGACCCACGTCGTGCCGCTCGTCGGGTACACGCCATCGCGTGAGGTTGCGGGCGGCGGGGAGGGGTTGGCGATGCCGGTACCATCGCCCCAGTCGATGGCGACGCCGACGTGCTTCTTGGAGTTGGACTTCGTCACGCAGCCGTCCCACTTCCACGTGCCCGACACCGTCACCGTAAGGCCGGCGGTCGTCTGCGTGATGGTCAGGGGATACGGCGTGTCGTCGACAAACGTCGTACTCGCGAGCAGCGCCGCGTGGGCCGTGTCGCTGCTGGCGTAGACGCTAACGGTGTAGGTGCCGGGGGGCGCATCGAGAGAGAGCAGGTAGGAGTACGTGAGGTTGCCCGCGCCGTCGGTGACCGTCGCATCAAAGCCCGGCGTGTTCGTGCCGGCGCCGGTCACCGTCGATCCGTCGGGGCGCAGCACGACGACGTCGTACGAAGTCGTTGCCAGGTATCCGGCCCCGGTGATGAGCACGGTATCACCCGGCGAGTAGACTTCCTGGTCCGTGGCCACGGTGTACAGGCTGGCCCCCGCGGGCGAGGGTGCGATGCGCCACAGCGCCAGCATCGCCAGGGCGACAACCGCCACGGCGACGAGCGACGCCCGCCCGGGGAGCGGCGATCTCAGGAAGGTAGGCAACGACCCGCCGGAGTCACGCGGTAGTCTCCGCATAGGCATAGACGGCCCTCGCATCACTGCGCAGCTACGACATTCCGGCGGGGAACTATACGCGGGGACCCATCTCCGCGGAGACGGGCTTACAGAACACGAGTATCTGCTACCTGATGGCACATGTCAATGCATCGTTGACGGATATTTTTCGCCATTATGTCGCGAGGATCACGCCCGCCCGGGGGCGCCCCCCGCTGGGGCCATCACGGTGCCAGCCACTCCTGGTGCGTGCAGCCGTCGTCGTACACCAGCTTGGCGGCGCCTACCGCCGCGGGCACGCCGAAGGCAGCCTCGTCCGACACCGTCTCGCCGGGTCCGAGGCTGCCGGCGAGCCGGGTGGAGCGGCCCGGGAGCCCCGCCGGTCCGTAGCTTCGGCCCGGCCGGTCGGTAACGCTGAAATGCCGTTCCTCGATGACCTGCGCCGACTTGCCGCGGTTCGTGACGGAGATGGATACGAGCAAGAATTTGTCGCCCTGACGGGCCGGCGCCCGCCCCTCCGTGAAGGCCGCGAAATGCGCGTCCGTGGCTTCGATGGCGAGCTCGCCGGCACCGCAGATCGTGGGGGTCGGCAAGGCGAAGAACGCAGCCACATCCTCGCCGCCGTCCCTCAGGAACAGCCAGTATCCGGCGAAGGCGAGGGCGCCGGCCAGCAGCACCGCAGCGGCAATCAGTCTCACGCTGCCGATAGTATCCGATCCGGCCGTGGCGTTGCGCCCGCCTAACGCCGGTGTTCCCGCACTGCGGCGACACACAGCAGAGCCGCTACCATGCGGTATGCGCGCCCTTCCCCCCGCAGCCATCCTGCTCCTCATCACGCTCGCGGCCGCGGCGTGCGGCGGCGGCAGCGGCGGCTCCGGCAGGGGGACGCCCGTCCCCGGCACAGGCGCGCGCGCCAGCGCCCAGCGCACCGCCAAAGCAGCGCTGGCCTCACCCGCGCCCTGCACCGCGCCACCAGCCCCGGCCCCAGCGGCCGGCGCCACGGGCACATCGAGCGCCGCGGCCGATGTCAACGGCGACGGCGCGGCGGACGACATCACGACGTACCTGCCTCCGTCCGGCGGCGCCTGGCGCGTGCGCGTGACGCTGGCATCCGGCTACGCGCTCGACCAGGAGATCGCGGATTCGGTCGTCGCGGTGCCCGTGCAGCCGCTCGGCGGGTATGACATCGATGGCGACGGGACGGAGGAAGCGTTCGTGGCGATCGGCGGCATCTGGGGCACCCGCATCATCGGCCTGTACGACTTCGACATCGCCACTTGTACACTCGCACGCGTCGTGACGGCCGATGGCGCGCCGGCGGCGTTCCCGGTCGGCGCGGCGGCGGTCGCCATCAGGGGGCTCGTGTGCATCAAGGCCGGCCCCGGCGGCCGTCCGGCGCTCACCCGCACGTCCGGGACATCGACCGACGGCGCCGCCTACGCCGGCGTGACCGAGACGTACACGCTCTCCGGGCGCCAGCTGTCGGCGGGCGCGACGACGGTGACGACGTTCACGGGCGCCGCCATCCAGGCCGCCGCCGGGCTGCACTGCGGCGCGCTGGCCGCGCCGTAGACACAGCCGCGGCCGCGCGGTACATCTGGCGCACTCGCGAAACCTGGCACCGCACATCCCCGGAGGGCGCATGGTGGACATCCGCAACATCGACGCGAACGGCATGACGTTCCGCTGCCGCGAGGCCGGGACGGCGGACGAGCCCGTCATCCTGCTGCACGGCTTCCCCGAGACCTCGCACATGTGGCTGCCGCTCATGGAACGCCTGGCGGCGGAGGGCTACCGCTGCCTCGCGCCTGACCAGCGCGGCTACAGCCCCGGCGCGCGCCCAGAGGGCGCCGATCACTACCGTTACATCGATACCGCGTCCGACGTCGTCTCGCTGGCCGATGTGTGGGGCGCCGGACGATTCCATCTCGTCGGGCACGACTGGGGCGCCGGGTGCGGCTGGGCCGTCGTCGCGCTGCATCCCGAGCGGCTGCTGAGCTGGAGCGCGCTGTCCGTGCCGCATGTCGGCGCATTCGGGATGGCGATCCGCCAGGACCCGGACCAGCGGAAGCGCAGCGAGTACGTCACCTTCTTTCAGCAGCCCGGCGCGGCCGAGGCGCTGTTCACGGCCAACGACTTCGCAGCGCTGAAGGGCATCTGGTCGGCCAGCGCGCCGGACGAGGTTGCCGAGTACCTGTCGGTGCTGACGCAGCCGGGCGCGCTCACCGCCGCGCTCAACTGGTACCGCGGCTCGCGCGGCATCGACCCCGTGGACGCGGACGTGACGTTCGGCGACGTGACGACGCCCACGCTGACGGTCTGGGGCAACCAGGACGTGGCCATCGGCCGCGCCAGCGTCGAGGCGGCGGCGGCGTACATGCGCGGCCCGTACACCTTCGTGGAACTCGACGCCGGTCACTGGCTGATCCAGGAGCAAACCGAGCGCGTCATCGACGAGGTGCTCGCGCACCTGCGGCGCAACCCCGTCTCGTGATACAGGACTAATGGCCCCTCGACGGCTCGCGCCTGCCGGACCTAGACTGAGGCGTATCGCCCGGAGGTGAATCGACATGCAACAGACCACGACTGAGATCAAGATCGTCGACGCGCGCCCCGAGCACGCGCCGTTCATCGCCTGGGTGATGCTGACGGCCGCGCGATCGCACGTCGAGAAGGGAATGTGGGACTTCATGGCCGGGCCGGACGAGGCGCGCACGCTGCGCTTCCTGGAGGCGCTGGCATCGACCGCTGAGCCGAACTGGGCGCATCACTCGATCTTCCTCGTCGCCGAAGCCGGCGGGCGGCCCGTGTCCGCGCTCTGCGGCTACTTCGACGAGGAGCACGGCACCGCGACGCTCGCGACGGCGCTGCCGCTGGCCGCCGAGGCGGCGGGCATGACGCCGGAGGAGATGGGCGCGAACTGGCAGCAGGGGATATCGATCGCGCTGGTCGCGCCGGACCACGTTCCCGGCGCATGGATCGTCGAGCACGTCGCGACGCTGCCGGAGTTCCGGCGGCAGGGCCTCGTCGACCGGCTGCTGGCGGCGGTGCTCGAACGGGGCCGCGCGCGCGGCGCCACCGTCGCCGACGTCGGCGTGCTAATCGGCAACGACCGCGCCCAGCGCGCGTACGAGAAGGCGGGCTTCCGGGTCATAGGAGAGAAGCTGAATGCGGAGTTCGAGGCGGCGTACAAGTGCCCCGGCATCCGCGAGCTGAGCCAGCCGCTGTAGCGGAGAACCCTAACATGGGGACGCCTCGCCCTCAGGGATGAAGAGGACGACGGGGAACCACAGATTTCACCGATTGCACAGATTGGGTTCGGGCGCTACGACATCTTTGTCCACGTCGCGCCGCTGTCGGCCGTCGTCCACATGCCCTCGGGCGTGACGAACGAGCCGTTCGCGGTGTCGGTGAACGTAATTGAATCGACCGGCACGCCGGAATCGAGGTCCGTCACCACGACCTCCGCCCAGTTCGTGCCGCCATCGGTCGAGCGCAGCAGGTTGTGGCCGGGGCTGCTCAGGCCGAGCCAGCCGTGGTCGGCGTCCGGGAAGAACAGCGCACTGACGCCGTTGCCGTTCGGCAGCTCGCCCACGCCCGCCTCGGCCGGAGGGTTGCCGAGCGTGGTGCGGCTGATCAGCGTCCACGAGACGCCGCCGTTCGTGGTGCGGAACAGGAACTTCTCGTTGCTGCCGGCCGCGGCGCCGCCGTAGCAGAACTGCCAGCGGTTGCTGGCGTCCAGCGCGAACGACTTGCCCGGCGCCAGCGCCTGCCCCGACAGCGACGTGCGCAGCGTGCACGCGTCGGTCAGCGACGGCGCGAAGCCCGACCATGTGACGGTGCCGCATCGATGGATCAGGTGCTCGCCCGGATAGCCGGCGAATTCATTGATCTCGATCAGCGCCCAGCGCGACTGCCGGTTGGCGGCGTTGTCCTGCATGATCATGAACTGGTTGACGCTGCCGTTGGTCACCGTCACGAGCCCGACGAGCGTGACGTCGGCGAGCGTGAACGCCTCGGGCGCGCCCTCCGACTCCGGACAGGCGAGGTTCGTGCGCGCGAGGTAGAGGTAGCCGTTCATCCCGTACGCGGGCGGATGGCCGAAGTCGTCGCCGCGCACGAACAGGTTGAGGAAGCCGGCGGGCGGCCAGGCGTCGCCGGTGTCGGGCGCGAACGCGCGCAGCGTCGTGTTGTCGGCGCCGATGCCGCTGAGGTCGTTGGCGACGTGCAGGTCGCCCTGCCCGACGAGCGTGCAGGACGCCGCCGCAAGCCCGGCGGCGATGAGCAGCAGCAGTGCGAAGCGGGCGAGTGCGGGGACGCGGCGGTGCGGGGCGATCATGCGGGTCCCTCCTGGATCGCTAGTGCGTGCGCGGACGGTGCATTATGCCACGCCGGGCTGCGGCCAGCCGCCCTAGCCTCTGAGGCGTGACGATATACAGCGGCTGCGCCCTCGTAGCTCAACGGAGAGAGCAGCGGTTTCCTAACTCGCGGGGCGCATGCGCTGTGCTCGCAGATGTGGGACGATGAGGGTGAAGTGCGAAGTCATCTGTATCCAGCACATCCTGTGGCAGATACGTGAAACGCAGATTGCGCGGAACGAGCATTGCATCGGCGCAAGAACCGCTCCGCCGGCGACGCGTGCTGACCGGCTCCCCACGAGCGGAACGTGGCCTATCACGCTTCCCGGTCATCTCGGCCGCCGTACTTGTCCTTCATTTCGCCTGGAACGCCGGATGCATCGTAGCCATCCTTCGGATCGAGCCAAGCTGCACGGAGGGGTGCTGGGGACAGCTTGTCGTCTTCCTCGTCTGGACTCTCGGTGAGGTCGTTCTCGCTGTGCCGGCCCTCGTGGCACTAACCTACGCTGTGTACTCATGGAACACGTCCGAACGGAAGACGGCTCCGCTCAATTCGATAGTTATTCTGGTAACCATCGTCGCCACCATGATTCCATTGACCGCGGGACTGGTGGGCGCCGGAGTGTGGGTGCTCGGCCCGACGTTCAGCTAACTGCGGCACCTGACCGTAACACCACGACACATCTGCGCGGGTTGTCCATGCGGATTTGTCGGCGGCCTGTAACCATGACTCCCTCGGCGGTACTTGAACATCGATAGCCGAGCGCCTCTCAGACCCCGCGGACGATGGGGCCACGCAATCCGCCTGTAACATCGACTCGGTACAGTTACGCATCATGATCGACGACACGCCCGTGGACGCCGGTATGGGCGCCCTGACCGCAAATCGCGTCCGCATCGAGGGCGACGTCACCGTCCGGCCCGCGGTCGCGGCCGACCTGCCGCGGCTCACCGGCATCTACAACCACTACGCCGTCAACACCGCCATCACGTTCGATACCGACGCGTTCACCGTCGAGCAGCGCGCCGAGTGGTTCTCGCACTACGCCACGTCCGGGCGCCACCGCCTGCTCGTCGCAGAAGCCGGCGGCGCCGTGCTCGGATACACAAGCAGCAGCCGCTTTCAACCGCGCGCCGCCTATGACACCACGGTCGAGACGACGATCCTCTGCGCGCCCGAGGCCATCGGCATCGGCCTGGGCAAGCGGCTCTACGCCGCTCTCTTCGACGCGCTCCGCGACGAAGACGTCCACCTGGTGGTGGCGCTGATCACGCTGCCGAACGACGGCTCGTGCCGCATCCACGAACACTTCGGTTTCGAGCGCAAGATGGTGCTGCCGGAGGCAGGCCGCAAGTTCGGCCGTTGGTGGGATGTAGCGTGGTACGCGCGCCCGTTCCGGTGAATCCGGAGTCGATATACTGACGTCGCGCCCCCGTAGCTCAGAGGATAGAGCAGAGGTTTCCTAAGTCGCGGGGCCTATGCGTTGTGCTCGCAGATGTTGGGCACTGAGCGTGAACGCCAAAGTTATCGTGCGCAACCCGCAGGCTAATCTGAGGTGCGCTGGTGGAGTTTTGCTAGTTGCCGATCTTCGCCACGGTTGACCCGCCCGACCTACTCACGTGACGCGCCACGGCGTCGCCCAGGTACTGTAGCCTTGACGTGCCGCTGACCCGAACGGGGTCTATGCCTTCCTGCGCATTAACCGTTGCTTTGCTGGCGCCATTGAGTCTGACTTTCGCCACGCCGACCGAGAACCCGGCCAGCTCGAAGCGACTCGTGGCGGAGCCGTCAACGGTCAAGCCTGTGGCAGATCCGTCCAGTACGATTCCACTCGCGCCTGATGCCTTCGTGCCGACGTTGCCTGCTAGCAGGACGCAGGCCACCCTGCTGGTGCCCGATGAGTGGATGTTCACGTCGCCCGCCTCGATATCGCCGTTCATCGTGCTGGCACCAGATAGGGCGATGTCTAGGGAACCCGACGCCCGGAAGTGTGTCACCTTGGCTCTCGAAGTGCCGCTCAGGGTCAGTCCCTCGAGATCCGGCATGGTGATAGATGCCTCGAGCGTCGCACCCCTCAGACTCACTCCTCGTTTCAAGCGTAGCCTCAGGGTATCGCCGTTCTTCGACACTTCAACCAGTTGACGTACATTGTCGTCAACACGCACGGTCACGCCAAACGAGTCCGATTGACTGATCTCCACGTCGAACCCATTGTGAGCCTCTACAACGGTGAAGTCGGCCAACGCCATCCGTTCGGTGACGACGTCTCCCGAGCCTCCCAGCGTTCGAGGGATAAGTGCTTTCGTCCAGCCAAGGGGCCCCATCGGTACCCTCCACCGCTTCCGCGGGTTCACGCAGACTCTCTCCGCCTTATGTGGCGGGTTTCGGTGCGGATCATATGTCGACCATTGTGAGGTCTGCGCCGCGTCCGCCACAACTGCTGATGGATGCAGTTTTCGCAGACGGTGTCCACAGCCCGTCGATCGCAAGATCGCTCCACCACTCTCCAGGCGTGCGCTGGATATACTTCCCGCACGCCCCCGTAGCTCAGAGGATAGAGCAGAGGTTTCCTAAACCTTGTGCGCAGGTTCGAGTCCTGCCGGGGGTACCATCCACGCCCAGGCGGCGGCTCCAGTGTCACGCAGGTGCGTCCACGCTACCGACGCGCGAGCGAAGGTTGCGGACCTCCGGGACCAACAGCACCAACGCGGTGGGAACGACGACCAGCAGCACGCCAATCCAGAGTGTCGCGTCTACTCCAATGAGGTCCGAGATAGGACCGGCGGCCACGAGGCCTATCGGTGATATGCCGATGGAACCAAGGGCGTCGTAGGCGCTGACGCGGGAGAGCGCTTCGGGAGCGACGTACTCGTGCAGCGCCGTGTACCAGTACACGGCGAAGACTTCCATGCCTACGCCACTGATGGCGGCGGCGCAGATGATGGCGGCCAACGGCAGACCCATCGCGAGCGCGGCAATGGGCAGCGCGTGGCCGAAGACGGCGATGGTCGCTATCAGCAGGGGGCGCGAGGGGCGCCAGCGCAGCGCCAGGACGCCGCCGGCGAGCAGCCCCGCCGACTGGCCGCCGACGATGGCTGCCCAGGAACTTGCGCCCGAAAGCTCCCGTTCGGCCACGACCGGCCCGAGCACGAGGAACGCGCCGAGGAAGCCAAGCAGCATCACCGAGAACTGGGCAACGATAGTCCAGAGCCAGCGGTGGGCCATGAACTCGCTCCAGCCGTCGCGAAGGTCCGTGAGGAAGCCCCTTGCCCCTACCGCGGCGGCCTCAATACCACGCATCGACGCCATGACGACGGCAGCGACGAGGAACGTCGCGGCATCGGCGGCGATCGCCCAGCCCGGGTTGAGCGCCGCCACGAGCACGCCGGCGAGCGCCGCCCCAAGGATTAGCGTGGCGTTCGTGCCCAACCGGAGCAACGCGTTGGCCTCCTGCAGTTGGTCTTCGGGGACGGTGAGAGGCACGAGCGCCGAGTCGGCCGGATAGAAGAGAGCGAACGCGGCGCCGTTGATGGCCTCCAGGATCACCAGATGCCAGACTTGGGCCTCGCCGGACAGCAGCAGCACGGCCGCGACCGCCTGCGCCGCGCCGCCGATGACGTTGCTGCCGACCAGCACGGTGCTTCGGGGGAGGCGGTCCGCGATCACGCCACCAAGCGCCAGGAGGAGGACGTTTGGCACCATGCGCGCCGCGAGCACGAGGCCGAGCGCGGACGCCGACCCGGTCAGGTGCAGTACGGCGAAGGCCAGTGCCACCGGGGCCATGGCATTGCCGAGAAACGAAACGCACCGGCCAAAGAAGAGCAGCCCGAAGTTCCGCTGGCGCAACAAGAAGGCGGCGCTTCGCACGCGGGAGTATAGCCGGACGGGCGCGGCGGGGAACGCCGGACCTGTCCACGGGTTGACGACGGCAGGTCGGGCTATCGGCGATCACGATCACCCGGCGGTGCGGGTTACCTGGCACCCGCGCTGGGGCGGCGGCCAACTGCGAGTAGCCAGTCAGAGTGCGACGCCGGCGGTGCCACGGTCTCTCGTTGGCGGGACCATCGCTTGTACTGTCCGAACACCACCGCAGAATCGTGTGGCTGGTCGCGGCTAGCTGCCTCGCTCGTAGCTGCGAGCGCACCGCCAGAACTCGCCGCTGATCTTGTCAACGATGTCGTGGCGGTATCCGCTCGTGGCGCCTGCGCGCGCTCCGACGGCCTCCGCCCCGAGCGCCATCATGGGCGCCGTCTCCACCCATGATTGGAACGTGAGGACCGCTTGCCAGTAACGGAAACGCCGTTCGTCGAAAGGGAGGAGCCGTCGATACGCGGCGAGATACCGCCCCGCAACGAAGCGACTGACCGTCAGCAACGCTCGCTCCTTGAGGTTGCGCCCGCCGCCCTGAGCGAGGCACATCAGCACATAGCTGCGGGCGACGTCGTGCAATCGGTCGCCAAGCTCAGCCCGGGACCAGTCGATGACCATCGCGCCGCCGGCGTCGTCGACGACGATGTTGAGTGGATGGAAGTCGTTGTGGCAGAGACTGCGTTCCTCTGGGATGACTGCTGCCTTGTGCTCGTCCAACCATGCATACGCTCGTCTCGCCTCAGGAAGTTCGTATTTCTCCATCCAGGTCGCGAGCGTACCCAGCCTCCTCTCGATGAGCCAACCGTCAGCGGGAATTGGACAGCCCGCTGTGTGGAGCCTGTGAAGGGCGGCGTGCGTCTCGGCCATCGTGCGGACCAGCGACAGCACGCGCAGGGGGTTCTGCTCGAACCGTTTGAGGAGGGTTGTGCCGGCGGCTCGCCGCATAACGGCGAAGGGCAGGCCCAGATTCGCGCCGTCGCGCTCGAACGCGAGGATCGTCGGCGTGCGGTAGCCGCCCTCAGCTGCAAACCGCTGCACGGAGGTTTCGAGCTCGGCTCTCCCGGCATCCTCGCTCCTCCTGAAAATCCGCAGCACGAGCGGCGCCGACCAGGGAGAGTCGGCCTCCATCCCGTTCAGGCAGAATCCGTATACGAACGTATCCGTGCCGTCAGCCAGCAGCGCCGGCGTCTCCATGTACGACACTTGTCGATCGGTGAGTTGGGCGCGCAAGTACTCCGTCAGCGCCGAGGTCACCTGATCTGTCTGAGAGGGCTCGATAGGGACCACGGGAACCATCTAACGATTGTAGGCGCGCGGCTCACGCATCCCAGACACGCGGTTCTTGCCGTTTTCGCAGCGCGGTCCGGACGCACCATCGGAGTTCTTAGCGCACCGCCATCGCGCGCGCTGCGGATTCGATTCCATTATGCGCGTAATGTAGCGCATAGTCGGCAGCGCAGGCGGGGTGCATTACGGCGCCCGTCTGACCATCATCGCGGTGGTAGGGCCGTTGGCCACGCTCGTAGCGCTTGCGGTCGTGCGCCGGTTCCGTTCCGTGCCCCGGATCCACAGTAGAATGTCCCCGATTTGGCACGAGTAAGCGTCGTCGCATTCATCGTCTCCTGCGCAGCCGTCGCCGTGGTCGTGGCACTCGTGTTTCAGCGAAGTCGAGACCCGGACACGTCGGTTCCTGTGGTCGCTTCAAGTGGGTGTGCGCTTCCCAGGTCCCCCGGTGATTACACGGAGACCGTGGACAGCGGCGGTGTGACGCGCTCGTACTTGCTGCATGTGCCTCCTCGCTACGACGGCTCCCATCCGGCAGCACTCGTGCTGGCGTTTCACGGCGTGGGGCTCACCGTCGACTTCTTCTCCGCCTACACCGCGCTCACCGGGCGGACAGATCAGCGGAACTGGGTCGTCGCCTTTCCTCAGGCCGCGGGCGATCAACGTGCGTGGAACGTGCTCCGGGATGCGTCACGACCGGACGACGCGACGTTTGCGAGCGAGCTTCTCGATCATCTGAAGCGGACACTCTGCATCGATGAAGCGCGCGTATACGCGACCGGGTTCTCGCTCGGCGGCGGCATGGCGGAGCTGCTGGCGTGCCTCGATCCCACCGACGTAGCAGCTGTTGGCGTTGTTGCGTCGACGTTCGCCGGATGCACGGCGCCGATCCCGCTGCTGGTCGTTCAGGGCACGCTGGACGCGTCGGTTCCATATCTCGGCGGCACCTATCCTGCGCAGATCGGCGGCGGCCCCGCTCCGCCGACTCGCGACGTCGTCGGGCGATGGGCCTCGGCCGCAGGGTGTTCAGCGCAAGCGCGAACCGAGCAGGTCGCGGCAGACGTGATAGTGACGAGATTCGAACGCTGTCCAGGGCTCGGAGTGGTGTCGTACGTCGTGGAGGGGGGCGCTCACGGATGGCCCGGCAGCCCGCTCCCGATCGCGGCGGAATACGGAGGCAATACAACGAACAGCATCAGCGCGTCCGACCTGATCGTTGACTTCTTCGAGAACTCCGCGCGGCGGTAGCCCGTTCGCGCTGATGGCGAAGCTGCTGTGTGCCTGCTAGACCGAATCTGCACGCTCCCGCCGAGGAGCGAGAGTCCGGCGGGCCGTGCCGGCTCAATCGGTTCGTAGTGCGCGCCGCGTGCAACGAGGCAACGCGCTACGAACGTCGGACGCACGGGCGGAGCTAAAGCTCCTTCCCTACGGGCGTCGGATGGTCCTCCTGGATCGCTTCGAGGCGCGAGCCGCATCGATCTTCGCCACGTCCACCCGCACGGCGCGGTCCACGGGGGTCGGCTGCCACTGGATGGGCCAGTAGCGGAGATGGCCGTAGCCTCCCGCCATGTGAAGCCACTTCACCATCCCCGGCTCCACGTCCATCGGGCCCCGCCACTCGCGGAACTGGTACGGCTCCCAGCCGTTGTAGCAGATCACCTGGCCCGGCATGACCGAAGGCGAGAGCTTGACGGGCACGAGGAAGTCGCCGACGTCGTTGAACACCCGCACCTCCTCCTCGTCCTCGATGCCCCGCGCATGCGCATCGCGCGTGTTCATCACCAGGTGCGGGCGTCCGCGGTGCGTCTGGAGGAGCATCCGGTTGGTGATGTTCATCGAGTGGATGCTCCAACGGTTGTGGCCGGAGGTGAGCACGAACGGGTAGTCGCCGCCCATCTTCGGGTTCTCTTTGTGGACCGGGAACTCCTCCCCCGCTTCCAGGAACCACGGGTGGTCGATGTAGAACTGGGCGCGCCGTGTCAGGGTCGGATACGGCACGCGCTTCTCCGTATGCCACTGGAGCGATGTGTAGGGCTTGCCCGGCTCCGCGGTCGTCGCCTGGTTCAGCGTGTACACGGTCTCGCCCTGGTGGGTGAACTCCGCGTGGCCCTTCTTGCGCATCGTCTTCAGGCTCTCGCCCTTCTTCAGCATGCCGGCTTCCGCGGTGTCCTTCACCCACTCGTCGACGAGCTCGTTCACGTCCTCGATGCCCAGCGTCATCGCGTAGTAGAGGTTGTCGAGCCGGTGCGCGCGCCCCGTGCCGTCGGCGTACTCGACGATGCCGCGCGCCTTCGCGCGGTCCTCGATCTTCTTCGCAAGCAGGCGGAAGATGTCCCACTCGCTCAGCGACTCGCCCTGTGGCTCGGCGGCGTTGTCGGAGTACTTGAGCTGGAGCAGCGCGGCGCTCGCCATGTGGAAGTTTGGCTTTTCATAGTGCTGCGACGCGGGCAGTACATAGTCCGAGAACCGGCCGGTCGTGCTCATCCTCCAGTCCACGCTGACGATGAGCTTGAGCTTCGGCCAGAGGTGCTCGAGGAGGTGCGTGCGGCCGCCGCGCTGGCGCCGGAGCATGTTGCCGCCGACTTCAAAGAGCACGCGCGGCGGCTTGTCCGGGTCTGGCTTGATCACGCCGTCCCACCAGCCGCTGGACACGGCTTCTTGCAAGTACTCGTCGAAGCTGCGGCGCATGGCCGGGTCGCTCCACGCGCGGTTGTTCCACCGCTCCCGGTAGCCGCAGTGGTGGTACCAGAAGAACGCCGGCGGGACCATGCCGGTCATGCCGAGCCGTGCGGCGTTCACCATGCCGTCGATGGCGGCGATCTCGGGAGAGTCGCTTGGTGCCTGCGCGGCCGCCATCTCTATGAGCTTGGCCCGCATGGCGAGGACGCGGCGCGTCTCGGCGAGGCCCCGCTCTTGCTTCTGCGAGAAGATGCCCTGCCCCTCGAGGCCGCTGCCGGGTGACCAGCTACTGATGCCGGAGCCGAGCCGGCCCCAGTTCGACGTGAGCGCCAGCAGCAAGATCATCGACCGCTGGATCAGGTCGCCGTGATAGTACTTGCAGAGGTTCATGCCCATGAAGATGGCGGTCCGTTTGCTGGCCACCTTGCGCGCCAGCGAACGGATGACCTCAGCGTTGACCCCGCAAGCCGCCGAGGCCTGCGCGGGCGTGTAATCGCGGTTCAACCGCTCCCGCAGCAGGGCGAACGCGGGCGTCACCTCGACGCGCGATCCGTCCTTCAGCAGCACGTGACGCCGTCGGCCGTCGAGCGCCGGCTTCGCCCTGCCCCAGCGCAGCGTCGACTTCCGGGCGCGGGCGATGCCTCGCGTCACGGTATCCCAGGCGTAGAACTGCTCGTCCGAGCCGCCGTCCTCCACGTCCGACGCGCGCAGGAACCGCTTCGTATCGAGGCGCACGAGCAGGGGCAGGTCGGTCTGCTCCGTCACGAAGCGCTCGCTGTACAGCCGCTCCTCGATGATCGTCCGGCACATGCCGAGCGCGAGCGCGGCGTCGGTCCCCGGACGAACCGAGTAGAAGTAGTCGGCGTGAATGCTGGAAGGGCCGGCGTCCGGCGCGATGTGGACTACCTCGCAGCCCTGGTACCGCGCCTCCGCCACGGCGTGGTAGTTCGGGATCTGGGTGTAGACCGGGTTGCAGTGCCAGATCAGGCGGAGCTTGGTGCGCGCCTCCGACCCGGCGCCGCCGGTGGGGTTGAACTTGCCCCAGGTGATGTAGTGGCCCGGCTGGAAGTCATTGATGACGGCGTTCACGTCGGTGGCGACGCCGCCCAACAGGTTGACGAGCAGCCGCTGCGTGGGCCACACCGCCATCGTCCCGCCCTCCGCGGGTGTCATCTCGTGGACAATCGTCTCCGGCCCGGCCGCCTCGATGGCGTCCAGGATGTGGTTGGCGATGTCCTCGAGCGCGTCGTCCCACGACACCTGTTCCCACTTCCCCTCGCCTCGCTCGCCGACGCGCCGTAGCGGGTGGAGCACGCGCTCCTGTCCGTAGAGCGTGCGGCTCCAGGCAGCGCCCTTCTGGCAACCCATGGGGTTCTTGTCGGGTATCCCCTCAAAGATGACCGGTGCGTTGCCGGCGACCTCCTCGAAGGCGACCTTTCCCTCCTTCAGGTACGTGTGGTACATGCAGCTCCCCGGGTAGCAGTCCACGCAATGGGTGCCCCAGGCGACCTTGTCCCACGTCCACTTTTCGCGGTACCCGGCGCTCTCCTTCGGCGCGCGCGCGGGTGCGGGTGTCCTCGTGCCGCGAGCAGTCTGGCGTACCATCGTCTATCTCCTTTCGACGGGCGTGAGCGGGATCGTCGACGGGTCACGCGCGAAGGGTCCGAAGAGCTCCTTCCAGTGGAAGACGGTGAGAATGTCCATCAGCTTCGACTTCTTGCCGGACCTTGTCCGGTCCATCTCGGTCTTGAGCGTGTCGAGCGCCGCTCCCACCCGCGGGCCGAAGAGGCCTTCGAGGTACTCCAGCGGGATGCGGGGACGCTTCTCATCGGGCGACCCGTCTTCATTCAGCCGGGCGGGCGCGAGCGGCGGCACGTAGAAGATGTTCGGAGCGGTGCCGTACTCGGGGTGCAGTGGTAGGGCCACCTGCCATTCGCGCACCAGCTTGTGAATCGGCCCGTCTTCATCGTCCAGGTAGCCAACGAAGACCAGGCGGCCGGGGCACTGGCGGGCGCAGGCAGGCGCCACCCCCTGCTCGAGCCTGGGGAAGCACATGATGCACTGCTGGCTGCCCTGCCGCTGTTCGTTGAAGAAGATCTTCTTGTACGGGCAGGCCGCCGCGCAGGACTGGTCGCCCTGGCACAAGCTCTCGTCGCGCAGCACGAGACCGTCTGCTTCGCGCTTGAACATTGCGCCGTTGGGACACGCCTCGACGCAGGCGGGATGCGTGCAGTGGTTGCAGAGACGGGGCAAGTAGAAGAAGTAGCTGTTGGGCCAGTCGCCGGCGCCCTGGTCTTCGTCCCAGTTCGGGCCCCATGCCGGCTCCTCGCCGACGGGTGCGAGGTGCGCCGACGTGCCTTTGCCCTCGTAGTACACCTCATCGTAGTTGAAGTCCCAGCCGCCGCCGAAGTCCGCGCGTGCCGGCAGACGACCCTTCTGGAGCACGCCGTCCCGATAGCCGCCGCCAATCTGCTCCCAGTCCCTGGGGTAGCCGCGTCCGGGCATGGTGTTGACGCTGCACCACCACATGTAGTCCGTTCCGTCCTGGCGGTCGTCGTCCTTGGTCCAGAGCATCTTGCAGGCGACCGCACAGGTCTGGCAGCCGACGCACTTGTTGAGGTCGAACACCATCGCGATCTGTCGGGATTGCCTGGCAGTGACGATCTTTCGTGGCATGGCTCTCCTCCCGAACGCATGAAGGCAGTACACGCCGGGATACCATCCCTGTGGCCCTTGCTCCTACTGCCATCTGGCCGCCGCTTGCCATGCCAAAGGTCAGCCGCAACGCGAATGCGCGACCGGCGATGTGTTGTTATGTGAAGACGGCAGTCGCGATCGGGCCACCGGCCTACGTCAGATCCCGCACGAACGACACGACGGCCGCATCGAACGCCGCTGGCGCATCGAGGTTCACGGCGTGGCCGGCGTCCAGCGCGACGACGCGCAGATGCGGCATCGTCCGCTCTGCGAAGCGGCGGTTCTCCGCGAACCGCTCCTCGCGCTCGCCGACGAGCATCAGCGACGAGACGACGTTCTCCGCTGCGCGCTCGCGGCTGGGCGAGTCCGGCACCGTGTGCAGGCCGGTCATCGCGATGCCGTGCGGGTCGTGCAGCGCACAGTCCGCCTCGAAGGCGGCGCGCAGTTTCGGGAACAGGCGGCTGCCTCGCGCCGGGTTCAGCGGATGCCCGTCGATGACGGCGCGCCCTTCCACCGCGAGCCGCCGCGCCTGCTCCTCCATGGCCGGCCGCACGCGCTCTGACCATCCGCGGCCCGCGAACGCCGAATTCGAATTCGTGAAGATGTGGCCGATGAGGCGCTCCGGTCGGTCGAGCGCGTACCGAAGCGTCAGCGCAGCGCCGAGCGACTGGCCGCACACGAACCATCGCTGCGCGCCCAGCGCAGCGCGGACACGCTCGAACTCCGCGACGTAGCTCGCCGGCGTATACGCCTCCGGGTCCGCGGGCGATGGCGAGCGCCCGTGGCCGAACAACTCCACTACCACCGGCCGCGCCACCGACGACAGCGCGTGCAGATTCGGCTTCCACTGCGCGCGGCTCGACAGGAACCCGTGCACGAGCAACAGCAATGGTCCGCCCTCGCCGTGCACTTCGTGGTACAGGTGCGCGTCAGTCATTCGGCCCCCGATGCGCAAGCCTGCGCCTGGCGCAGGCTCACTCCGTCGAACGATGCTACTGCGTCACATCTGCGCCCGCTACCGCGTACGGCGCGCGTGAGCTTCCCGCCGCGATCGCCTACGCTACCCGCATGACCAGCATCACGCGCGAACACGTGGCGCGCGGCCTTCTGTTGAAGACGCTGCCCGATGCCGGCGCACCCGGTTGGACCAGCTACCGCCCGCCGGGCGACGAGCCGCCGCTCGCCGAGCACGGCCTCGACCCGGAGGACGCAGGCGAACTGGCGGAGATCGCCGCCGCGTCGGACACCGGGAGCGTGCTGTTCGTCAGCGACAACGGCGCCACGCTCGTCGTTCCGCCGTTCCCGGTCGAAGAGGCGCTCGACTACTCGGAGGTGTACGCGCGGCCGCTCGTCGCGCTGCTGGAGCGGCCGCACACCGTCGCCGTGTTCCTGCTGCGGCGCGGCGGCTTCAGCGTCGGCATGCTGCGCGCCGACGCCGTTGTCGATTCGAAGACCGACCGCCGCTTCGTGAAGAACCGGCATCGCAAGGGCGGCCAGTCGCAGCGCCGCTTCGACCGCATCCGCGAGAAGCAGGTGCACGAGTTGTTCGCCAAGGCATGCGGCGAGGCGCGCGAGAAGCTGGAGCCGTACGAGGACGAGATCGAGTACGTCTTCTTCGGCGGCGACCGCCACACCCTGCAGGATTTCCGCAAGGAGTGCACATACTTCGACCATTTCGGCGGCCGGTTGATGCAGCGCATCCTCCACGTCGCCGGCGACCCTCGCCGCGAATCGCTCGACGCCATGCCCCGCGAAATCTGGTCGAGCGAGGTTTACGTGGCGCCGCTTCGCGGCGAGAACCAAGAACTTAGAACCTAGAACCTAAGCGTAAGGGCGGCGGAATCCGCCGGTACGCTCCGCTGTTTGCCGTTTGCTGTTTGCTGTCGCAGCGCGCCGTTGCGCTAGGCGCCGCAACCTGATGCACTAGGCGAAAGCATCGAGGAGCGCAGATCGGGGCACCATTGACCAGCGACCAGCAACCGGCGGACCAGTACCTGTGGTGGAAGCACGGCGTGATCTACCAGATCTACCCGCGCAGCTTCCAGGACGCGGACGGCGACGGCATCGGCGACTTGCAGGGCGTCATCGACCGCCTCGACTACCTCAACGACGGCACGGAGAACTCACTGGGCATCGACGCCATCTGGTTCTCGCCGACGTTCCCGTCGCCCATGGCCGACTTCGGCTACGACGTCTCCGATTACGACGGCGTCCACCCCGACTTCGGCGACATGGCCACGATGGATCGCCTGATCGACGAGGCGCACAAGCGCGGCATCCGCATCATCCTCGACTTCGTGCCGAACCACTCGTCTTCCGAGCACCCGTGGTTCATTGAGTCACGCTCGTCGCAGGACTCGCCGAAGCGCGACTGGTACATCTGGCGCGACCCGAAGCCCGAAGGCAGTCCGCCCAACAACTGGATCGCCATGTTCGGCGGCCCCGCCTGGGAGTGGGATCAGAAGACGCAGCAGTACTACCTGCACTCTTTCCTCGTCGAGCAGCCCGACCTCAACTGGCGCAATCCCGACGTCGAGCAGGCAATGCACGACGTGCTCCGCTTCTGGCTGCAGCGCGGCGTCGATGGCTTCCGCATCGACGTGATCGACCGCATCCTCAAGGACCCGCAGTTGCGCGACAACCCGCCGGAACCGAACCGCCGCTGGGCGCAACTGTTCGGCCAGACGGCGCTGCAGCGGCATGTTTACAACCACAACTGGCCCGACATCATCGACGCCACGCGCCGCATTCGAAAAGTGGTCGATGAGTTTCCCGAGCGCATGACCGTCGGCGAAGTCGGCGGCGTGCCGGAGCAGATCCTCAGCTACTACGGCGGCGACTCGCTCGATGGCCTGCACCTGGCGTTCAACTTCCCCTTCGTGCGCATCTGGGAGAACCGATGGAACGCCGCGCACGTACGCAAGTCCGTGGACGCCTTCGAGGCGGCGGCGCGGACGCCGGGTGCGTGGCCGAACCACGTCTTCGGCAACCACGACGTCGACCGCATGATCAGCCGGGTCAACTTTGATGGCCACGGCCGCGAGCGCGCGCCCGTCGCGGCGCTTCTGCTGCTGACGCTGCGCGGCACGCCCTTCATCTACTACGGCGAAGAGATCGGCATGGAGAACGTGCAGATCCCGCCCGAACATCTGCAGGACCCGGCGCGCTTCTACTCCCGCGGCCGCGACCCGGAGCGCACGCCGATGCAGTGGACGCACGACGGCGGCTTCACCTCGGGCACGCCGTGGCTGCCGTACGGAGACCTGTCGCGCAACGTGCAGGACGAGGCGGCCGATCCCAAGTCGCTGCTCTCGCTGTACCGCCGCATCATCTGGCTGCGCCGCAAGTCCGGCGCGCTGCGCTTCGGCGCGTATGAGGCCATCGATGGATTGCCGGAGAGCGTCTACGCGTACACGCGCACACACGGCGATGAGCGGACGCTGACCGTGCTCAACTTCTCGAACGACGAGGTCTCGTTCGAGCTGCCGGCCCCCGTGCAGGCGGCGGAGACGCTGATCGGCACGCACGGCGAGCCGCCGGCATCGCAGCGGATCACGCTTGCCGGCAACGAAGGCCGCCTGGTGCGCTTGGCGTAGGATTACGCGACGGCGCTGGCGGCCAGGAACCGATCGAGCATCGCGTTGATCTGCTCCGGCACCTCCAGCTGGTGGAAGTGGCCGGCGCCCGCCGTCTCCTCGACCACCAGTTGCGGGCACAGCGCCTTGAACCGCGCCGTGTCGCCGATGCCGCCCGCGCCGATGAACAGCGCCGGCACGCCGCATGCCGCCGCCGCCGCCTCGCCATCGAACGTGCCGATCGCATCCCAGCACGACGTCAGCACGTGCTGCGGCGCGCCCGCCATTGCGGCCACGATGCGCGCCTTGAGCGCCGGGTCGCTCTCGGCGATGAACATGGAATTGGCGACGAGCGTCTGCGCCGCTTCCTTGTACGCGGGCCCACGGAACGCCTCGGCCATCTGCGTCATCAGACTCCGAATCGCGTCCGGCGGCATCAGAGGCGAATCAAGCAGCGCAATCGCCGACGGCGCGCCGGACGGCATCGACGCCATCGCCAGCGCGACGAGTCCGCCCATGCTGTGCCCGGC
>ORMF011277540.1_pt1 | contig 20231 bp, 14 predicted proteins | sample 1779871 | NCBI WGS metagenome assembly ORMF01 (sample SAMEA104232316, study PRJEB22302) | groundwater metagenome | biome: forest; feature: aquifer; material: groundwater | place: USA | collected 2011-08-07 | depth 5.4 m | reverse complement strand
TGGTCATATAGTAGGGTTTTCCTTTCAAAGTCAATGTGCTGTAGCGAATTTTCTCGTCAATTATGCGCCAGCGACGGCGCTGTGATCTAGTTTCAGCTCGGTCGACTCACCTTGCTTTTGCGGCATTGTTACGATATTAAGGCAGAGTAATTTTCCTGGAGGGAAGCCATGGCCAAACCGGCAACCGAAGTCGACAATGTAATGGATAATATTCCATTTTATGACAAATGGCAGCTTGGCGAAGGGATACCCATCATAAGAACTTTCTTCGTCCAGGATTTGAAAAAAATCGAACTAAAGCCATGGGCTAGGACCGGGGGAAACGGCGCTTTCATCAACATGGAGGGTGCCGAAGGGGCCACCGGCGCTTATGTTCTGGAGATCCCCGCCGGTAAACACACTAACCCGCAAAGACATCTTTATGAAGATCTGATTTTTGTCCTCAAGGGCAGGGGCGCGACGACCATCCGGAATGACAAAGGCGCCAAGCAGACATTCGAATGGCAAGACGGCAGCCTGTTCGCCTTGCCGCTCAACTCCTCGTACCAGCACTTCAATGGTTCCGGGGACGAGCCGGCGCGGTTTTTCTCGGTCAACAGCATGCCGATCGTTTTTAATCTTTTTCACAACGCCGATTTCGTTTTTAACACGCCGCGCGACTTCACTGACCGCTTCGACGGCGATCCCGAATACTTTAGTGGCAAAGGCAATGCCTATCCCGGGCGCGTATGGGACACTAATTTCATCGCCGATGCGCGTAATTTCCAGCTCGAAGAATGGAAAGAACGCGGCGCGGCAGGAAAGAATGTCATGCTGGAGCTGGCCAACGGCTCGATGGCGGCCCATATCTCGGAATTTCCCATCGGAACCTACAAGAAAGCCCACCGCCATGGACCGGGGTTCAACGTCATCATCATTAAAGGCAGGGGCTTTTCCATGTTCTGGCGCCAAGGCGAGGAGCCGAAACGCTACGACTGGCAGGATGGCAGCGTTTTCACCCCGCCGGCCATGATGTTTCACCAACATTTTAACACCGGCGCCACCGGCGCGCGCTATCTGCCGCCGCGTCTGGGCGGAATCAAATATAGTCTGGGCGAGGGTTTCGGTGACATCACCAAGGTGGACAAAGACGTCAAACAGGGCGGCAACCAGATCGAGTATTATGACGAGGATCCGAATATTCGAAAGATGTTCGAGGAAGAGCTGGCCAAGTCCGGAACCACGACCCGGATGAATCCGGATTTTTACAAGCGGCCTGCGTAAACCGCCCTTCATTTTGCTGCTTGCGCTTCAAAGCCCCGCATGAGGAAATTCCCTGCGGGGCTTTTTTGTGTGTACTAAACGCTCACCGAGAAACTTATTATCTTGGGAGTCTTTGAGTCCCTATGTTAAATTACACCGAGGCTGTGAAGGCAATAGATTCTTCTCAGTATGACTGCAACTGAAACCACGCTGATCATTTTCGCCTACCTGCTGGGCTCTGTCCCCACGGGTTACTTGATGGGGGCATGGAAAGGGGTTGATGTCAGGGCGGCGGGAAGCGGCAATATCGGGGCGACCAACGTCGCGCGACTGGTCGGCAAACGCCAAGGAATCTTGACTCTGGCCGCCGATGCGGCGAAAGGGTTCATCCCGGTTTTTGCCGCGGTTCAGTTGGGCCTTGCGCCGCCGGCGGCGGCGTTAGCCGGCACCGCGGCGTTCCTCGGTCATCTCTATCCGGTTTTTTTGAAATTTCAGGGAGGAAAGGGCGTGGCCACGGCCTTGGGAGTTTTCGTGGGCTTGGCGCCGCTGGTCACGCTGGTCTTGATTGCCATCTTCGCGGCTGTCGCGCTTACCAGCCGTATCGTTTCGCTTAGCTCGATGGTAGCGGCGCTAGCGGCTCCCGTTAGCCTCTGGTTTTTTTCTTACCCGCCGGGGGTCGTCGGCCTGAGCGCCCTCATCGCCTCTATGATCATTATCCGCCATCGCGCCAACCTTCGGCGCTTGTTAGCGGGAACCGAGCCGCGCTTCGGCTCGGTTGGTGTTTCGTCGAGGGATGAAGAAAACCCCGCGCCTTGAGGCGAAACGGAAAAGTTTTATATCGAGGACAAGACCCTTCGCTATCGCTCAGGGGGATTCACTGCCGTTGGGGTGACCGGGAGGCTATCGTCGGCTTCGAGGCCGACCGGGAATGAACCTCCCGGCTCGAAACTGAGGTGAGTCAGTTCTCGATGACCACTTCGACGCGGCGATTTTGCCGCCGTCCGTCCTCAGTGTCATTGGTCGCGAGCGGTGAGCGCGTGCCGAGACCACGAGTGGAGAGTTGGCGGCCGTCAACACCGTTACGCTCAAGGGAGTCCGCCACGGTGTTCGCCCTCCGTTCCGACAGCTGTTGATTATAGGCTTCGCTAGCAGCGCTCTCCCGGCTGGCATGGCCCTCCACCGTGATACGTCGGCCAGGCGCATCACGCCGGACGATGTTGGCAATTTGGTTGACGCGGTCGCGCCCGTCCGTCGTCAGTTCGGCGCTGTCGAATTGAAAGTTGACACTCGGCAAATTCACCATGACGCCGCGGCTGGTTTCCCGGGCCTCGATGTTGCGCTTTTTGAGCTCTTCGATCAAAGCCTGATTTCTGGAGATTTCCGCGCGCTGTTGATCGATCGCTTTCTGTTGTTCCTTCTGCTTATTCTCCTGACCTTGGAGCTGGTCGCCGATCAAGGCGCCGGTTCCTAGTCCCAAAACGCCTCCGATCGCCGCGCCGGCGCCCGGACGTCCAACAGCCGCGCCGATGATGCCCCCGGCAGCGGCGCCCCCCAGGGCGCCGATGCCGGCGCCTTTTTCCCGGGTCGTCAGCTCGCCTCCGGCGCAGCCCGCAACGACCATGACGGTTGAGAGTACTAAGGTACGCACCGATGCCATATTTAGTCGCAGTTTCATCGTAGCCTCCCAGATTCTAAGCAACCCTGTCACTCGCGTTTTTGCTATAACGGTTCGTTCTCTTTTCTTAGACGCTCAACCTCCGATTGGTTTGCGTCCAGTTGTCGGCGCTCTTTTCCCTCGTGGTGAGTGGCCCGCCGGCGCAACCGACGGCCGTCAGAAGCAGAGCAGAACTCAAACCTGCCAAAAAGATTCAGCGCGTCTTTTTGCCGAAAGGCTCCAAATGCACACCCATGGCCGGTTAATATTCGCCCTGCTTTTTGAGCCGCTCGAGCTCTCTCCTCTGGCGGTCAAGCTCAGCCTGGTTCGCGTCGGTCTGACGTTGCTGTTCGGCCTGTTTCTGTTCCTGTCCTTGCATTTGGTCACCGACCAGGGCGCCAGCTCCTAGTCCCAGCGCACCGCCGATGGCCGCACCCGCGCCTGGGTGCCCGACTGTCGCGCCGATGATTCCGCCGACTGCCGCACCTCCCAGCGCGCCGATTCCAGCGCCTTTCTCCCGGGTGCTTAGCGCTCCTCCAGAGCAACCGACGACGCTGGTTAAGAGCAAAACGCCCATCAATACCACCCCCACGTATTTCATACGGCCTCCTTGGATCTTGTTGGATCTCGTCAACCGAGCAAGCTGAGGAATTGTAGCAAAAGGAAGGCAACCCAGCAAGATCTTTGGGAGCTTTAAATCCTGTCGGTCATTGGATAACTGCTGCTTAGACTAGTTTTCAGCGTGATTGTTAACGTTTCTCAGCCCTCCTGCGTGCGCCGGATGAGAATAAAATGGTTGCACGTGTAAGCGGGAAATAACTCGGGGAATGATCAACCGGAGACAAAGTCAGTCCAATGACCCACCATCGGTGCCGATCGACGCAGAGTTAGCCGGTCTCACGCGGCAAAGATAGGAGCGGTGGGGTAGGGAGCCGCTGACGGGGTCGGTGAGGTCAACGCCGATGAGGGTCGCCGGGTTCGCGCCGTCGCCGTCATACGGATTGTAACCCGGTAGTTCGAGTTCTTTGCACGCCTGCCACCAGCCATGCTGGCAGCAGACGACGCCGGGCAAAATATTCTTTGTCACATGCGCTTTCACTTTTATCGCCCCGCGCGGGCTTTCGACGATCATCCATTGTTTGTTCTCAATGCCGTAGAGCGCCGCGCTGTCCGGATGAATATCCGCGGTCGGCTCCGGCGACGCCTTGCGCAAGCTCGGCAGCGCGCGCTGTTGGCTGTGCACGTAAGTCGTAAACTTCGCGTTAGTGAGCACGAGCGGAAAATCGGCGGCGATGTCGGGCCGGCTCAGCGGGCTCAACGCCGGCTCGACGTATTCCGGCAGGGCGGGATACCCGTGCGCCGCGAAGGTCGAGCAATACAGCTCGACCTTCTTCGAAGGCGTGGCGAAGCCGCGGGAGATGCCCTTATCGTCGGATCGCGCGTGCTTCTCGAAGACGGCTTTTGCGCCGAGCGAGATTCCGCCGGGAGAGTTCTTCAACTGTTCCAGTGTAAGGCCAGTCGGCGCTAGCTCATGGGCATAGCCGGCTTCGATGTCGCCGTTCCAAAAGCGTTCCCCCAGACCCGTGCGCTTGGCCAACTCAAAGATGATCCAGGTGTCGGAACGACGCTCGCCCAACGGCATGACCGCCGCGGGGCGGTACTGGAGATGGGCACTGCTTTGCGGGCGATGCTTGAAATTCGTGGTCAAGTTGGACATTTCGAGAAAACTCGTCGCGGGCAAGACATAATCGCACAGTGCCGCGGTCGGCGTCATGAAGAAATCGGTGGCGACGGCGAAATCGAGCGCGCAATGGGCCTCGCGCCCGCGCCGCGAGTCGCCGGTCGACAAAATGGTGTTGGAGCCGAAATTCAACAGCGCTTTGATCGGGTAAGGGCGCCCCTCCAGGATCGCGGTATAGATGTCGTAGGCGGTGCAGTTGCCGGGCTTGGCCGGAGGCCCGAGGGGTTTGCGCTCGCGGCCGATGCGCAGGGCCGCGGTCTCCTTCGGCAAGAATTCTTTTCCACTGACGTCGTCGACCCGCGCCTTGGGAAATACCACGTTGCCGCCGAACCGATCGATGTCTCCCAGCAGCGCATAGAGAGACGCGATCGCCCGGCTGGTTTGCGTCGCGTTGGTATGTTGGCCGAGGCCGTTCCACATATACATGCTGACCGGGCGGTTGTGCGCCAGCAGAAGGGCGGTTTGCCATACTTTGTCGGCGGGAACCCAGGTGATCTTTTGTGATTTTTCCGGCGCGTAGGCGGAGGCGATCTCAACCAGTCTCTCGAACGCTGGCTTGCAGCGGAGCGTGGCGCCGTCCTTGCCGTGTAGGGTCTTTTCGCCGAAGAGCGCCGGGCGGACACCGTGGCGCTCGTAGGCGCCGGTTGCGGGATCGTAAATGGCCGCTCGATCGGTTTCCTCGTCCCATACCGCAAAGCGGCCCGGATTGCCGTCGGCGCTGAGGTCCGCTTCGGTCACCGCGCTTCCGGTTTCAATATTCAGCAGAAACGGCCCGTTGGTCCAGCGGCGCGCGAAAGCGGCGTCGTACCAGCTCTCTTCCATCAGGCAATGAATCAGCGCCAGGGCGAGAGCGCCGTCCGTGCCGGGTCGCGCTTGCAGCAGCATGTCCGCTTTGGCGCCGATGCCGACGCGGCGCGGATCGACGACGACCGTTTTCATACCCCGCGCCCTCGCCGCGATGATGTCGTGGGCGAGGAGCAATGAAGTCGAGCTGGGATTGTGTCCCCACAGCAGAAAGGCTTTGCTGTTCGCCAGGTCCGGGGTCGGCAGATTCATTCCGAAAGTGTAACTGAACCCGGTGTCGCGATGCCAATTGCAAACATGAGTGGTCGAAACCCAGTTCGGGCTGCCGAAGCCGTAAAGAAAACGGCCGAGCCACCGCTCGGCGTCGTCAACCGAAGTACCGCTGCCGGTGCCTTTGGCCAACGCAATCGACTGCGCTCCGTAGCGCTCTCGGATCGACAACAGCGTTTGCGCGATGTCATCGAGCGCTTCGTCCCAACCGACCCTCTGCCAGCCGGGGTCGCGATCGCCCTTCGGCCGCGTGCGCTTGAGAGGATAGTCGAGGCGCTCGGGATGATAGACAAGCTCCGGGGCGGCTTTGCCTTTTATGCAAATAGCGCCGCCGCTGGGATGGTCGTAATCGGGATCGAGACGTGTCACCCGGCCATTCTTCACCGTGGCCACCGTGGCGCAGTGCGCGGTGCAGAGGGCGCAGTAGCCGCGCACTTCCTTAACTTCGTTTTCGGTTTTTGCTGGTTCGGACGTCATAACCTCCATTTACGGCTTGCGTGCTGTGCGCGGCGGTTCAAAGTTTAAGGTTCAAGGGTTCAAGGTCGGAATCCGGAGACATTGAACTTTGAACATGGAACCTTGAACGGCATTTTAGTCCAGCTGCGGCCGGTTCGGTTTGCCGACGAAGCCCGGTCCGAAGCCGGCTTCATGGGCGGCCCAGGCGCCGGCGACGCGGCCGCTGAAAATCGATGGACCGAGCATAGTTCCTTCCAAGCCGGCCTTGCCGTTGATATGGCCACCCGCCATGCCGGAGACTTCGCCTGCGGCGTACAAACCCGGAATCGGCTCGAAATGTTTATTCAGCACGCGGCAGTGCAGATCGGTTTTGACGCCGCCAAAGTTTTTGCGCGCAAGCGGAAAAATCTGAATCGCGTAGTAGGGCGGGGTGTCGAATTTTTTCGACTGCTTCAACGATTTGCCAAACTTTGGTTCCTTTTCCAATCCCGCTTCGAGGCATTGATTGTACGCTTCGATCTCGGCGAGAAAATTCTTTAGATCCTCGACGCCGATCTTTTTGCCAAGCTCTTCGATGGTATTCGCTTTCTTGATGTATGGCGAGTTGTCCAAAAGCTCTTGAACTTTGGCGCGGTCGATAACCTCGCCGCGACGATAATAGGGATCGGCGACGTCAATTTTCGAGAGCATCGGCGTGTCGGCGATCGCCCAGGCATGGGGCGGGTTCTGCGCCAGCAGCGCGGGGGACGCGGAGGCGCCGCCGGTGAGCGATTCGTTATGAAACCGTCTGCCCTGTTGATTGAACCAGATGTAGCCGGGCACCATGCGGAAAACCAAGCCGCGTCGTTGCCGCGGGTCGCGGTAGTCCGGCGTGGCGTAAACGTAGAACCAGATATGCTCCATGTGGGTCAAGTATCCGCCGAGCTGTTTGACCATTTTATGGCCTTCGCCCTTGGCCCCGAATCCGGAGCCCTCCATTACTTTGAATTTCTTGAACTCGGGCCGATGCTCCAAGACCATTTCGAGATTCGAGTTGAAGCCCCCTGTGGCGACGATCACGGTCATGCTGCGGATGTCGAAGGTCTCGTTGTTTTTCTTCCCCGCGACACCGCAAACCCGCCCGTCTTGAGTCAGCAGTCGCTCGGCTGAAGCGTTGGTCATGATCGTTATGTTCGGCAGCGATTCGGCGGTCTTGATAAACGCCGTCATTAGGCCGAGACCGCTGTTGTCCGGGCGGTGCCAGCGCAAAACGCGATTGCCTTCCTGAGCCTTCATGTCGATCCATTTGGCGCCGCAGCTCTCGGCCCAGTGATAAAGATCATGGAGCGTGTGCTCGATATAGTATCTCGCCCAAACTTCGTCGGCCGCGCCACCGCCCCACTTGATCCAATCTTCAAAGGCGATATCCGGCGTATCTTCGATGCCCTCCGATTTCTGCAGCGGCGTGCCGACGATGCAGCAGCCGCCGCCGGAAATTGCCGCCGTACCGCCGCATTCGCTCGCTTGTTCGAGGACGAGGGCTTTGCCGCCGGCCCGTGCGACTTCGATCGCCGCCGGAATCCCCGCGCCCCCGCCGCCGATGATCGCAACGTCGACTTGCAAACTGGAATTAGCCATGAGGGACTCCTCCTATTACACGCGCTGTCGCTGATTGAGGATTTACCACCGTTTTGCGCCGCTGGTCAAACCAACGGGGAATATTTTGCGCTGATGAGGGGAGCGATTGAACCCAGCCTGTCCATAATTAGGTGATTTGGCGCAATCCATCACATCCATGCGCGTGCATGACGCTCGATTTGCTTGTGGTCGATTCTCAGCTCTGTTAAAAACAAACGTCACCTGCTGTCATGCGCCTTTCTCCGACACCTTGGCTCGTCGCGTCGCTCGCTTTTCTGATTCTCGGGTTTACCCGCGGGATCCATACATCCTTCGGGGTTTTTTACGTCGCGCTGCTCGATACCTTTGGTTCTAGCCGCGGCGCCACTGCCGGAGTGTTTTCCATGGTTCTTACGGTGGATGCGATTCTTTCGCCTGTGGTCGGTCACCTGCTGGATCGTTTCGGGACAAAAAAAATCGCCAGCCTGGGCTGTCTGGTTTTCGCCGTCGGACTTCTGCTGTGCAGCACTGCGACCAGCTTGTGGCAGTTTTATGTCTTTTTCGGTTTGATCTCCGCCGTCGGCATTACTTTCACCGGGATGGTGCCGCATGTGTTTTTGATCTCGGAGTGGTTTGCGTCGAACCGCGCCTCGGCCATCGGTTTCGTTTACGCAGGCACGGGTGTGGGCCTGTTGCTCTTGGCGCCGCTGAGCGAGTGGTTGCTCTCTAACTGGGGTTGGGCTAGAGCGTTTCAGACGTTCGCCGCGGTCATTTTGATTTTGCTCCTGCCGCTAGTTGGCCTCTTCTACCAGCATGGACCCTACGGTGAAAAATTGCGGGTGAAAAAGGAAAAGAGCGCGGATGAGATCCAGTGGACGGCGCGGTTGGCGCTGCGGAGTTTGCAATTTTGGCTGCTCTTTTTCGCGCGCGTCTGCGCCGCTTCCGGAACGACGGTGATTGTCACCCATCAGGTCGCCCATGTTGTCGACGTCGGCTATAGCAAGCTATTGGCAGCTTCGATTTTCGGTTTAGCCGGCATCACCAGCAGCTTTGGCCGGGTGATTTTCGGTTTCATCGCCGATGTGCTTTCCAGACAGGTAGCCTACACCCTTAACATCGCGATGACGGTGGTCGGGGTCGGCGCTCTCATGATTCTCCGCGATCCGAGCCAAACCTGGCTCTTATATATTTATGTCATTTTTTTCGGCATTGGTTTCGGCTCCCGCGCGGTGATTTTCTCCGCGCTCACGGCGGATATATTTTCCGGCAAAGGGTTCGGTTCGATCCTCGGTTACTCCACCGTGGCGGTCGGTGTCGGCGGCGCGCTCGGCTCCTGGCTGGGGGGCGCCTTGCACGATTGGACCGGCAGCTATCTTATTTCGTTTGCTCTCTCCGCCCTCGTTCTCGCATGCTCGGATATTTGCATCTGGCTGGCCGCCGTTCCCTCGGTGGCCGATTATGATAAGCGGCTGTGGGGACGCGGTTAGATTAAGGCGCGTTCAAATCGTTCAAATCGTTCAAGCCGTTCAATAAGACAAAATCCCAAGATTTTCCATCCTCAATCCTCGATCCTCTATCATCGTATTCTTGAGCGGCTAGCGATAAGTTGCTAGCTTGAGCGTGTAAACCTATGGATGCTCGGCTGCGAGAGGGGATAGGTCTGTTTAACGACCGGAGTTTTTTTGAATGCCACGAAGTTTTGGAAGGTTTCTACCTGGAAACGGACGACGCGAACAAGCCGTTCTTGGAAGGCTTGATTCAGTTGGCTGCTGCGTTTCGCATCTTCGCCGATTTCGCTGAAATCAAAGGGCCGGTGCGTATGGTCCGCCAGGCGCTGATTCGCTTTGAGAATTACCAGCCGGCGTTCATGCAGGTGCGCGTCTCCCAATTAAGCTCGGCGTTGGAGGTGTGGGCCAAAGCAACCGAGGCGGGCAGCGCGCCAGCGCCGTCGATCCCGAAAATCCAGATGCAAGGTCTCGGCCTGTTTTCATGAGCGACCTTTCTCTGAGCGATCGGCTCGGACGTTTTCTCGACGGCACTTGGCAAGGCGCCAAGCGCGTCCAAGGCATCCAGGGTGGCGCCCGCGCCTATGTGCTTTCTTTGGTCGCGGCGCGGAGCCGCCGGCCGACGCTGGTCGTGGCGGCGACGCCGCGGGAAGCGGAGAATCTCTACGACGACCTGACTTTCTTTTTAGGCGAAGAGCGGGCGCTGCCGCCGCTGCGCCGCCGGCTGCACTTGCTTCCTTCCTGGGAAGTTTTGCCGTTCGAAAAACTGTCGCCCCATCCGGAGAACGTCGCTGGCCGCCTGGAGGGGCTTTACAAGCTCATCGAAGAGCCGGCGCCGATTATCATCGCCACGCCCGCCGCGTTGATGCAAAAAGTGATTCCCAGGGACGCGCTCAAGCGGTCTTATCTTTACCTCGTTGCCGGGCAGACGTTGGCGCGGGAAACTTTCCTCGAGCATTTAGTCCAGTGGGGCTATCAGAATATGGCGTTGGTGGAGGAGCGCGGCGATTTTAGCGCCCGTGGCGGCATCGTCGATCTGTTTTCGCCCGGCTACGCCCGCCCGCTGCGCCTCGAACTCGACGGCGACCGTCTGGAGTCGGTCCGCGAGTTCAGCCCGGCGAGCCAGCGTTCCGAGCGTCCCCAAGAGGACCTGCTGCTGCTGCCGATGAAGGAGTTTTCGCTCCGGCACTCGGGTCTCGAGGAGGTTCTACGCAGACTCGACCAGCGCGCCGCCGATCTGGAAATGGACCGGCGCGAAAAAAAGAGCTTGATTGAATCCCTCCGCGAAGGCATTCCGTTTCCGGGAATGGAGTTCTTGGTTCCCTATTTTTATCCCGAACTGGTTTCGCTCTTTGCGTATTTACCGCAAGACGCCTTGATCTGGCTCGATGGCGCGGACCGGGTGGAAGCGGAGGCGGAAAAATTCGCCCGGCTCGCCTGGGAGCGTCACGAAAAGGCCAAAGAGGAGCACCGGTTGGTTTCGTTCCTGGAAGCGATTTATCTAAACGAGCATGAATGGCGCGCGGCGCTCGCGCCCTTCGCGCAGGTGCACGGGGAGTCGCTCAGTATCATGGCCTCCTCCGAGCGCGCCCAGGAATCCACGCTCGCCGTGGAGTCCTTTCTTACGAGCGATGTCCGCCAGGAGACCCATTTGCAAGGCCGCGACCCATCGCTAGCGCCGCTGGTCGAGCGCTTGCGCGGCTGGGAAGACGAGAGGGTTTTTTTCGTCGCGCCGACCCGGGGCGATGCCACGCGGCTGCGGGAGTTGCTCGCCCACTACGATCTTGAGCTCCCGGTCGTCGATCAACCCGCGCCGGTGTTGCTTGGTCAGCCGGAGCTCAAGCGCGCCGTTATGCGCGGCCACTTGAGTCGTGGGTTTCGCTTGCCTGAGGCCCATTTGGTCCTGGTGACCTTCGAGGAAGTTTTCGGCACCCGAAAGATCCAGCCGACGGCGTCGGCAAAGACTCATCCGAGCCATTTCCTCACCAGCTTGAGCGAACTCAAGCAGGACGACTACGTGGTGCACTTGGATCACGGCATCGGCGTCTACCGGGGACTTAAATTTCTCCAGGTGGCGGGTGTCGAGGGCGAATTTCTCCACCTGGAGTATGAGGCGGGCGACCGTCTCTATCTGCCGGTGGACCGCATCAACGTCGTGCAAAAGTATATCGGCGGCGACGATGCCAAGCCGGCGCTCGACCGGCTCGGCGGCAGCTCCTGGGAGAGAGTCAAGGCGAAAAGCCGCAAGGCGATTTTTGCCATGGCCGAGGAACTGGTGCAGATATACGCTCTGCGCGAGGCGCGGGCGGGAATCGCCGCGGCCCCCCCGGACGCTCTTTACCAAGAGTTCGAAGCGGCCTTCGAGTTCGAGGAGACGGCGGACCAGCAGCGCGCCATCGACGAGGCGCTCGCCGACATGCAGAAAACCAAGCCGATGGACCGATTAATTTGCGGCGACGTCGGCTACGGCAAAACGGAGGTCGTCATGCGCGCGGCGTTTCTCGCTGTCGAAGGCGGCCGGCAGGCGGCGGTGCTCGCGCCGACGACAATCCTGGCGCAGCAGCACCTGCAAACCTTCCGCCGCCGTTTTCGCAATCACCCGGTGCGCGTCGAGATGGTTAGCCGTTTTCTCACGGCCAAGGAAATCCAGCAGGTCCTGGACGGCCTGGCCAAGGGCACGGTCGATATCGTCATCGGTACGCACCGCCTGCTGCAGAAGGACGTGGCTTTCAAAGACCTGGGCCTGGTGGTTATCGACGAAGAACACCGCTTCGGCGTGGTCCACAAGGAGCGGCTGAAAAAAATGCGCCAATTGGTCGACGTGATCAGCCTCACGGCGACGCCGATCCCGCGCACGCTCCATATGTCGCTGGTGGGTATCCGCGATTTAAGCATCATCGAAACGCCGCCGCTGGACCGCCTGGCGATCCAGACCTATGTGACGCGCTACGACGAGCGGGTGATCCGCGATGCGATTCTTCGCGAGGTGGGGCGTGGCGGCCAGGTTTTCTTCCTGCACAACCGGGTCGAGACCATCGATCGGCTTGCTCTCAAGCTGGCCGATCTTGTTCCCGAAGCGAAGATGGCCGTCGCCCACGGACAGATGCGGCCCAAGAATCTGGAAAAAGTGATGCTCGACTTTCTCGACAACAAGACGCAGGTCCTGGTGTGCTCGGCGATCATCGAATCCGTCCTCGACTTTCCCAACGCCAACACGATCATCATCAACCCCGCCGACCGCTTCGGTCTGGCGCAGCTTTATCAATTGCGCGGTCGCGTCGGGCGCTCGCACCGCCACGCCTACGCCTATCTGCTCATTCCCGGCGAGCAGGCGATTACCCCGGATGCGGAGCGCCGGCTGCGCGCGCTTCAAGAAATCGACGGCCTGGGCGGCGGGTTCAAGCTGGCCCTCCACGATCTCGAGATTCGCGGCGCGGGCAATCTCCTTGGCGAGCAGCAGTCCGGCCAGATCGCCGCCATCGGGTTCGAGCTTTACACCGAAATGATGGAGCGGGCGGTGCGTGAGCTTAAGGGCGAAGCGGTGGCGCCCGAGGTCGAGCCGGAAATCCGCCTCGGCATTCCGGCCTATTTCCCCAACGATTACATCCCCGACGCCAATCAGCGGCTGTTCTTTTACAAACGGCTGGCGAGCTTGGCGAAACCTGAGGAGTCGGACGAAATCAAGGCCGAGCTTAAAGACCGCTTCGGGCCCTACGGGCAGATGGTTGAGAATCTCTTCTTAGTGATGGAGCTGCGGCGCGTGCTCAAGATTTTTCTCGTCCAGCAAATCAGCGCGTCGGACGGCAGGGTCTACCTGCTATTCCATCCCGAGTCGCCGGTGAAAGTGGAAAAGTTGCTCGATCTGATCAAGACGCAGAAAAACCGTTTCCGCCTCTCCCCCGATGGGCGTCTCTCGTTCACGCCGGTGCATCAGGAGTGGGAAGCGATGGCCGGTGAAGTTGTCGACTTGCTGCACTCGATCTATGAAATTCCCGCGCGGGAACCTCTTTCCCCCGCGCCGGATGAAAAATTGACTTGACGTTCCGCATTAGCCCGGAGCTTCTAAGCCGCTTCGAGCCCGTGGCCCGAGAGCAGCTCAAGCAGGTCGTGACGGACAGGGGCTCTCAATTGTTCACCGCTGACTCTTTCAAGGTCGAGGGCAGGGATCCGCTCGTGATCACGTTTCTGTATGCCCCGCGTCGAGATGCTACGATGCTAGACCCGACCCCGCTTCTGGTGAGCTGGTCGAACCATTGGAACGGAGCGATCCCCACGCCGAAGGGAGCAACGCGAGGATTCGACGACTTCTAAAAACCAGCCTGTCCCCTTTCCTGCTTCCGGCGGCGCAAGGCGTTTACCTGCTTGGCTCCGGTGCCTGGCGCGTCGTCGATGTCGTGCCGGTGGAGGAAGACCTCGAAGTTCCCGTGGTCCATCCAGTCGCCGCCCGCGTCTGGTACGTGCAAAAACGGATGCGTATCCGCCAGCCGGTGACCGGCGCGGGGCGCCTGTTGGCCGAGTTGCCGTAGCGGCCACACAACAAGCAAATCCGCAGCAAAAACACGCGGCGAACATTTACCCTTTGTAATTTATCCTTTCCAATCCCCGTCCTCCTTTGTTATTATCCAGACGCGCCGATCCAGGATGTGGCGACGCCGACCCTGGCGGTTTCCCGAGGGCAAACACCTCCTGGCCTTTAGAACGCCAAATGAATATGAGACAAGTTGTGCAATAATGCTGTAGAGTTTAGTCCAGACACCACATGTTGCAATTATCACATGCATCCCTCGGAACGGTTTGCAAAAACGCGCTTGTTCTCTTTTCCTTGCCCAACCTAATTTATGCTTAACTTACAACTACGCGACGAGTTCAAGGGCGAACGCCTCAGAGGCACGACCATCGATTTTTCCACAGATAGGCCGACGAGCGCGCTCCAAAAATCCGCCGCCGAGTTCCTGAGCATCACTTATCCGTCCGTTGATCTCCTGCGGGTGTTCGAGGCGACGCAAGCGGACAAGTCCCGGCCTGTTGTACTGCTAGGTGGTCGCGGTCAAGGTAAATCGCACTTGATGGCCGCGCTATGGCACAGCATTAAGGACCCAGCGGAGGCGACCAAGTGGTTGGCAGACTGGGCCGCAAAGCTGAACCGCCCCGAGTTGAATGCGCTCCAGTTTCGCGGCGACTTTCACGTCATCGCCGAGAGCCTTTTCCAGCAACGATTCAAATTTCTTTGGGACATCCTCTTTGCGCGGCATCCCAAGGGCGAGTTCGCTAAGGGCAAGTGGGAGGGGATGGGCGAGCGGAAGACTAACGTGCCGAGCATCGATTTACTCATGGAGATGTTTAGAGCGCAGCCCACTGCTCTACTGCTAGACGAATTTCAGACGTGGTATGACGGACTAACGAACACTGCCCAATATCCGTGGCGCAACTGGGCATTCAATTTTATCCAACTGCTCTCCGAGATTGCCAACGACCATCCTGACCTGCTCATGTTCGTCACCTCCATCCGCGACAACCAATCGCAGGCATATCAGCAGATTCACCGCATCAACCCGGTGTTGGTCGACTTTCAGGGCGCACAGGCGAAACAAGATCGCCAACGTCTTTTGCTTTACCGCATCTTCCAGAACCGGCTGAACATCCCCGCGGCTGAAATCAGCGCCGTCGTGAAGCCGCACGTCGAGGAATATCTTCGCCTCGCGCAGATCGCACCGTCGCAGCATCAAGCAAGACGCACCGAATTTATCGAAGCGTGGCCCTACTCGCCCGTGCTGATGTACCTGCTCGAAGATCAAGTTCTCGTCGCCACGGAAGCGCAGGAAACTCGGGATCTCATACGCATTCTCGTTGACCTGTTCAAAACCCGTGGCGATAAGTCGCCCGTCATCGATGCCGCCGACTTCGATATTACGAACGACAAGGGCAGTGTCACGTCGCTCCTGAGTTCGGTAGCCAATCAGGTTCACCGGACGTTGCTGGAAAAGGCGCGACGCAACCTTGAAGCCGTCTCTACCGCCGTCAAAGACCCAGCAAATAACGTCCCACACGCGTCGGATATCATCAGCGCCCTCTGGCTTCGATCTCTGAGCGTCGAGAAGATCAATGGCGCAGAACCCGCTGAACTACAGACGGATATCACCCGAGGCCAAGCTATCGACGACAATACCTTCGCCGCTGAGATGGCGCTCATCCGCGAGAACAGTTTCAACATTCACCCGGTCGGCAATCGCCTCGTATTCAAGGAAGAGGAAAACGCGGACGGCAAATTGCTTGCTCACGCGAAAAACGACCGGTTGTTTGAGAACAATCAGGACATTGAGCAAGTCGCGGCGGAAGCTCGATATGTCATCGGTGGCAGCGATGAAGTCTCTCGGCAGTTCCGCGTTGTCGTGCTACGCAAGAAATGGCAAAGCGACCCGTGGTCGGAACTCCCGGAGAACGAACGCCCGGACCGATGGGATGGTCGGCTGACGCTCATCGTCCTGCCCGAGTATCCTGACAATGTCGATGCGACCCTCGGCGCTTGGCTGAAGCAGCACCTCTCGCAACGGCGGAACACGCTTCGATTCCTTCTCCCGAAGAAGTTGGCCGGGAACGTCTATTTCGACCGCGACCTGATTATTTATGCCCGGGCAGTGTACCTTGCTAATCAGTGGAAGGAGACTGACTCGGCGTATCGTCCACTGTACACTACTTATCAGAACTCGCATCTTCGCCCCCGACTTAAAGATCTCTTCGATACGTTTGCGATCCTCGATATCTGGAATTTTGCGCAACCGGCGGGGTGCCGATTCCTCGTAGAGAAACATAACGCCTCAGGCGACAAGATTCCTAAAGCCGTCGATGTAAAGATAGAGAACGAATTGTTCATTGCGGAAGACTTCGAAGATACCGCGCTCGCCCATGCCACATCCGGTTCATCGCTTGCTAAATTACTCGGCGAACTCCAAGAGCCGAGCATCAACGGCAAGCATTGTATCCCCTGGCTCGGCGAAGTGAAGACAAAGGAAAAGGTGCTGCGCCTCTGCGCTGACGGGAAGCTTGCCATCAATTTGCGCGGCTTGGACACTTTGCAAGCGCTTCCTGGAGAGACCGCAGACGCCGCATGGATGCGTATCAAGGGCAAGCTCGGTTCGGGAAAGGAACTTGAGCAGACAATCTTGTTGACGCCGGGCGCCACTCCTCAAAGCGGCGGAGCCGTTCCACTTCCTCCGGTTCTGCCCCTTACTCCAACAGTCACACCTCCGGTGGTTCCCCCGAGCGATCCGCCGCCGAATCCATTCGAACCGTCTAGCCCCACTCCGTCCACCGGGACGACGTTCAAACCATTTGGCACACTGCCCAAGACTCCATTAAACTTGCTCGGCGAAGTTGAAAAGTGGGACATCACCCCCGCCACCAATGTGACTAATGTGAATATCAATGTCTCCCAGATGACCGGGGCGCAACTGATTGAGATTCTCAAGAAGCTGCCGGACGGCGTGACGTATTCATTGAACCTGGAGAAAGAAACGATATGACGGCCGGGCGAGACGCGATACTGGATGCCGTCCTCATTTCGACGCCAAAGGAAGCATGGCAGGTCATCTTTGACAAACTCTGGGAAATCTTTTCCGCTCCCGTAGCGGCGCAGCATGCCGAGCGCGAAGCCACTGGACGCGAGCGAAAGATCGATGAACTCGAACTCCTGCTATCCGGCTCGGCATGGGAACTCTGGCGGGACTTCGAAACATCGGTGCCGCACACGGCACAGTCGCTGATCGAGTTCTGGAACAAAATACCTTCTGGAAAGGCCGTGCTGATTCTCGATGCGCTCTCGTTGCGCGAATCGCCCTGGCTACTGCAAGAAGCGCAGCGGCGCGGCTACCAGGTTCACCAGTCTGGTGTGCGCGGCTCCGAAATTCCAAGCGATACGACATCCTTCGCCAAAGCGCTTGGCTTCGCTCAGCGCTCATCGTTCGAAAACAACGGCGCGGGTTCCGCTCACTACTTAACTGGCGCACGCACCGAAAGCATGAATGCCGCGTGGGATTATTGTCTCGACTGGATAGCGTCTGCCCCCGACGTTGCGCTTTGGCATCACTGGCCGGACGAACGCATCCACCAACTGGCCGAGCCCGGTGGGGATTTTCAGAAGCTCTACCGTGAAGCTCCGCAACAGCTTACTTCAGATTCGTTTTGGCAGATGGTCGAACGCATGGCCACGGGGCGCCGCTTGGTGATCACCAGCGACCACGGCTATGCGGTGTGCGGCATGTATTCCAACGTGAGCGACAAGGAGCAGGTGGCCTGGCTCAAAACAAACTTTGGCAGCAGCCGCTTCGCCGACGCGCCTTCCACCGCGCACCCCTGGGTTCCACCGATCTCGCTCTGTTTGCAAAGCGCGCATGGAACGAACCAGTTCGCACTCGGACGCCGCAAATGGCGCAGCGCGGGCGGCTATCCCACGCTGGCGCACGGCGGATTGTCGTTGCTTGAAGTTGCCGTGCCCTTCATCGAGATTTCTCGATAGGTGTAGGCCATGAGAACATTCACTGATGACGAGCTCAGCAGCCTTGTTGCTTGCCCCAAGCAGGTTGATGATCCGCCGCGGCGTGAGATGCGAATTGACGGTAAGATGAAACGAAACGATATGACGTTGAAGTCGGCGGATGAAAAGCACTCTTTCCGGGTGTTCATGCGCCAGAGTGACGAGTTTGCGGAAAACTTTTCCATAGGTCTGATGTACGTGCCGGGCGAAGAACCGGGCAGCTTCCAGCTTATTCGTTGCAACGGGCAGCATGGCGGGGAACGTGTTCACCCTCATCATGCGGTTTTCCATATTCATCGCGGCATGGCCGAAGATATCAACGCTGGAATCCTGGAGCCTCGTTTGATTGAACAATCCGCATCTTACGCTTCCTTCCGTGAGGCATTAGCTCATTTCTGCGCTATAATTCAGTTAGAGCGACCTGAGGAATACTTTCCGGGCCTTAAGCAGATGCCGCTCTTTACGTAAGACGAGGTGTAATCATGGATGCGGTCGAACTACTCCGAGAACAGTTCAACTCACATGTCGCCGTCCGCGAAAAGCGACCGGGCGTACTCCAGCTTGTGGCACCGCTCTTCCATGAAGATGGCGACATGATGGACATTTTTCTTGCCTTGCCGAAGAACGGCGATACCAGCCCGGCCCAAAAAGTTCGTATCAGCGACCACGGCTTGTCGTTAATGCGTTTGTCATACACCTACGATGTCGATACGCCTAACAAGGAAAAAATATTTCACCGTATCCTGGCCGAGAATGGAGTAGGGGAACAGAACGGCGAACTCTTTATCGAATCCGCACCGGAGACCCTTTACACGGCTCTGCTGCAATTCGCGCAGGCGGTATCCAAGGTCTGCAACATGCGCTACTTCAGGCGCGAGGTGCTGGCCAGTCTGTTCGAGGAGATGCTCGCGGAGTTCATCCAGGCAGAACTCACGCGCTTTAAACCGACGCAAACCATCTTGCCCATTCCCGACCGCGACGACCTAGAAGTGGATTGGGAATTGCGCCCGAATGGTGTGCCGCTTTATCTGTTCGCCGTGAAGGATGTCAACCGCGCCCGTCTCGCGACTATTAGTTGTCTTGAGTTCCAGCGGCACAGTCTGAAGTTCAAAAGCATCGCGGTTCACGAGGACATAGACAAACTGACCCGTAAGGACCGCAACCGCCTCACTAACGCTTCTGACAAGCAGTTCACCTCGCTCGATGAGTTCAAACAGAATGCTATCCCATACTTAGAGCGCGAGATCGCTTAAGCGATGGCTGTAAGGAAATCCGGTAAATCAAAGAAGGAATTGCTCACCGAGCAAATCGCTGCCGCTGTGGGCGCTGGCCGCGAGGTCGCGGTCGAGACGGTGGACTTCTCAGACCCTAATCGTCCCAAGACCTGTCTCGAAGTCGATTTTCCGATCATACCGATCAATCAGATTGCCGCTATCGAAGGCAACGCGGGTAAACCCATCTACCAGATGTCGAAGTGGTGGGCGCGGCGCCGTTCCAGCGTCTTCCGCTCCATGCTGCTCGCGGCGGCGATGAAAGCGCCAGAGGACGAGAGTAAAGCCGCTAAAGCCGTCTGGGAAGTCTATTACGCCAACCACCAGACGCGCGGCACCCTTCGCCATCTTAAAGTCGCCGATCCGTTTATGGGCGGTGGGACAACTATCGTCGAAGGCTCGCGCTTGGGAATGCAGATGTTCGGCTGCGATCTGAATCCCGTTGCGTGGTTTGTCGTGAAGAACGAGATGGCGCAGGTGGATATCGATGAAGTAAAACGGCTGCTGGCGGATATCGAAGCGGAAGTGAAACCGCAGATCATGCCCTACTACGCCTGCGACGGCCCGAACGGCGAAAAGGGTAAATGGTTTCGAAAGCTGGGCCACAAAAAGGCACAAGAAGGCGCTAAAAGAGAAACGACCGAACAGTTGAATCTGACCGGCGTGGCGGACGAAGGCGGTGCGAATTCAACTCGCCCGGAGGCCAATCAAGAAAAACACAATGTAAATTCTTGTGCCTCTTCGTGGCAAAACTTCGAGTGGGAGGAACTCCCGGCCAGCTTCGACATCTTCTCCGTGCCGTGGCAGGAGCGGCGGAACTACCGCTACGAAGGGCCGGAAATCATTTACACCTTCTGGGCTAAGCATGGGCCGTGTCAACGCGAGGGCTGCGGGCATCGCACGCCCATCATGTCCACGCCGGTCGTCGCCATCAAAACGCTGACCGTGGATGCGTGGCAGGACTGGGGGTGTCGCGGGTGCGGAAAGAAGTTCGACGTCGAGCGCCACGCGGCGCGGATGGGTGCGCCCATGAGGGCGCTGCATCAGCACGGTGAAAGTCCGTGTCGGAGAAAGCCACAACTCCGAAGCCGAAGGTAACTGCGTCGGCCCGAAGCGGCGTGGAGAGCAACCGGAGGCGAACAGTCGGTCCGTAGGACGACGA
>ORMF012623853.1_pt1 | contig 20238 bp, 15 predicted proteins | sample 1779871 | NCBI WGS metagenome assembly ORMF01 (sample SAMEA104232316, study PRJEB22302) | groundwater metagenome | biome: forest; feature: aquifer; material: groundwater | place: USA | collected 2011-08-07 | depth 5.4 m | reverse complement strand
CACGGACTTTCCCCGTGCTGATGCCGCGCCCTCATGGGCGCACTCTTTCCCGCGAAAGCGGGAATCCAGGTTTTGTGTCTCTGTCCCTCCGTCAGCCCACTGGATGCCCGCTTTCGCGGGCATGACAAACTTTCTCTTCGCCTGAAGGCGAGGGATTTTAACCATCCCCGAAAGGGATATTCATCATGAATACGGCAAGGCACGCGGAAACACAAGACGGGACGGGAAACGCCGGATCGATGTAGGGGAATGCCTATGCGCCCTCCGAACGGGCAACCACATAGGGTTGCCCCTACTTCCTCCCGCTTTCCCTCGGATGAAACTGGCGATGAACTTCCTTGAGCCTCGCGCCAGTTACGTGGGTATAAATCTGCGTGGTAGAGATATCGGCATGGCCGAGCATCGATTGCACGGAACGGAGATCGGCGCCGCCTTCGAGAAGATGGGTGGCGAAAGAATGTCGTAAGGTATGGGGCGTAACCTTTTTTTCAATGCCCGCGGCCAGCGCGTAGCGGCGAATAAGTTTCCAAAACGCCTGGCGGGTGAGCGGCTTCCCGGAGCGCCCGGCAAACAGAAACGGGCTCGCGCGGCCCTTGAGCAACCGCCGGCGCGCCTGGCTCGTGTAGTCAAACAGCTTTTCGCGCGCCCATTTACCGAAGGGCACGGCGCGGACTTTGGAGCCCTTCCCTTTGACGGTCAGATAGTTCCCCTGAAAATCGATTTGCTGGGTTTGCAGCGACACCAGCTCGGAAACCCGCAGCCCGGCGGCATACATGAGCTCCAACATCGCCTGGTCACGGCTGCCCAACGGCTTAGTGGCATCCGGCTGAGCGAGCAGCCTGCGCAAGTCATCGCCGGACAGCACCTGCGGCAGCTTGCGTGGTCCCGGCGTCAAATGCAATGCGGGCAACGGGCTTGCGCTCACCTGCCCTTCCGTCTCGAGAAACCGGTAGAGGCGGCGCAGCGTGACGACACGGCGGGCCACCGTACGCGGGCTCAAGGCCTGGGTGCGCAAGTGAGACAGATAGGCTCTGATATGGACCGGCTCGACCTCGCGCCAAGCGCAGAGGCGCTTTGAGAGGAGAAAGTCGGCCAACTGCGAAAGATCGTGGCTGTAGGCCTCCACCGTGTTGCGGGCGAGCCCCTGCTCCACGGCGACCATGGAGAGAAAAGAGTCGATCGACGAGCTAAGCGATTCTTTCATTCTGTTCGGGAACCAGACTGTCAACCAGCGATTGGCGAATCGCCTCCACACGGGCCGGTTCGGTTACTTTACCGCCGTTTTCATCGGTCACATAGAACACGTCCGCGACCTGGTCCACGTTGGTCGATATCTTGGCCACGTGGATCGAAAGGCCGAGGCGGTGAAGCCCGTAGGTGATCGTGAACAGAACCCCGATGCGGTCTTCAGTGAACACCTCGATGATGGTGAACCCATCCGATGCTTCGTTGTCGATCTGAATCACGGTGCTGACGTTGGGCGCCCGCTTATGCACAAAAGGGGAACGCTGCGAACCTTCCACCAAGCGCGCCACGTCGATCCGCTCCTCCAGCACGCCGTCCAGGCTGGAGCGGAACCTGGCCCATTTTTGCTCCGCCATGACGAGCTCTGGATGACCGTGATGAGAAATCCGAAAAACATCGAGGATGCGCCCGTCGCTGGCGGTAAAAATTCTCGCGTTCAGAATATCCAGGTTGAGCGCGGTCAGCACGCCGGTGATCGACGCGAACAGGCCCGGGCGGTCCCGGGTACAGACGACCACGGAGGTGCAATCCCGTTCCGGAAAATGACGCACTGAAGTCACCGCCCCCTTGCCGGAAAACTCCGTCAACAACTCGAAATGGTCCGGCATGTCGCTCTCGGGGGTGGAAAGAAAATATCTCTCCGGCATAGCCTCGACGAACCGCTTGACGCTCTCTTGATCGTAATCTTTTGCCAGTTGGCGGCGCGCCCGCGCCTGGATCCGCCGCAGGACCGCCCTGACATCTTCGCGTTCGAATTCGCCCTTTTCCATTTCCTCGAGGAGATTCAGCGCCTTGATGTAGAGCTCGCCCAACAGCGAAGCCTTCCACGGATTCCACACGTCGGGGCCGACGCCTTTGACGTCGGCAAAGGTCAGGAGGTAGAGCATTTTGAGGTTCTCAACGCTCCCCATCGTTTTGGCGAAATCGAAGATCGTTTTCTCATCTTCCAAGTCGCGGCGAAAGGCGGTATGAGTCATCAGCAAATGGTGGCGCACCAAGAATTCCACCAGCGCCCCGTCATCGGCGTTAAGACGCATGCGCCGGGCGATGGCCCGCACGATCCCGGCGCCGATTTCCGAATGGCCGCCGCCGAAACCCTTGCCGATGTCGTGAAACATGAGGCCGAGATATAAGAGTTCGATTTTTTCCGCCTCCCGGGCCAACTGAGTCAAAAGCGGCAGCGCCTCTTTATATTCCCCCGCTTTCAACAGCTCGATTTCCCGAATCAGTCTGAGCGAATGTTGGTCGACCGTATAGAGGTGATAGGCGTCATGGAGAACCATGCACAAGAGCCGCCCGAACTCCGGAATAAAGGCGCCCAACACGCCGCACCGGTGCATCTCGGAGAGGGTTTCGTAGACGCGCTCTTTCCACTTGAGGATGGCAAAGAACGGCAGGTTGGCGGCGGCGGAGCGGCGAAAGGTGTCGTCGATCAGATCCAGGTGCTCGCGCAGGAGCTCCCGGGTTTCGTGGGCCAGCTCGCAGCCGTATTTCTGCATATCTTCGAAAATGCGGACCAGGTTCGCCGGATCGGACCGCAGAACCGCGGCCTTGGTGACCGAGAGATGCTTGCGCGACAGCCGGATGCCCTCGCGCAAGGTACGGCCGAACGAGTAACTTGCGCCAAACAAGGGCCGCTCGTGCTCGATAACGCGATGGATGATCAGCGACGTCAAGCGGCTGATCTGGGCGGCGTGCAGATAGTAGCTGCGCATAAAGACTTCCACGCCGCGCAAGGTGCCTTCGCCCTGGAATCCGAGGGCGGCGCCGACTTTTTCTTGGTCAGCGAAGGTCAGCTGGTCGTGGTGTTTGCCGCTGGAAAAATGCAGCTCGTTGCGCACGCGAAAGAGAAAATCCTGCGACTCCTTGAGCTTCGCGACGTCATTGGCACTAACAATGCCGCCCAAGGCCAGCGTGTCGAAGTCCTTAGCATTGATCTTAACCCGGGCGATCCAGCGGGCCGTGTGGATGTCGCGCAGACCTCCTTCGCCCTCTTTCACTTCGGGTTCGAGCAGATACACCGACCCGCCGTAGCTTTCATGGCGCAAACGGCTCTCTTGCTGCTTGTCTTGAATAAATCGAGCCACCCGTCTCTTGATCAGTTTTTTTTCCAATGCCTTTTCAAAGTCGCCGTAAAGCGAAAAATCCCCGCACAAAAAACGCGTATCCAAGATCGCCGTCTTGACCTTCAAGTCGGCATCGGCCAAACGGATCGACTCGGCGATCGTCCTAACGGCGCTGCCGACCTGCAGACCTGCGTCCCAGAGCGTATAAAGGATGCGTTCCGTGACCGACTCGAGGAAGGGAGACACCTTCCACGAATAGAGAAACAACAGATCGATGTCCGACTGGGGGTTGAGCTCGCCGCGCCCGAAACCGCCCTGGGCGACCACCGCGCAGCGCGGCGTCTGGCCGGGAAAACGTCGGCAGAAATCATCGCTTGCGGTCGCATAAATGTGGCGCACCAGATGGTCCATGATCGTCGTGTAAGCCGCGACGATTTCCATCCCGCCACTGCCGCTTCGATGTTTTTCCAGCAACAGCTCCCGTGCCTTCTGCACATAGCTGCGCGATAGCCGGATCAAATCGGCGTTATCCTTGGTTTCTTCGAGCAACGCACGGGAGAGGGCTACCGCGTCCATGGGTGATTATTCGTGAGGCGGATGATCGACGGCACACAAAAAGTTGACCGTGCGATTATCGTGGCATCCTTTTCGTGTTCAGATCAAGAGTTCAAAATGTTCAAGCCGTTCAACCGCTCCGCTCCGCTCAAACGGTTTGAATGATTTGAACGGCTTGAACGTTTGGAACGATTTGAACGACTACCTGATAGCGTTTGAGCATTCCGTCAAAGTGTCTTCGCCGCCAGTGCGCTTTTGCCGTATTTTTGAATCCCGTCGTAGAGCGCCTCGACGATGGCGTTTTGATAACTTTCTCGGCTCATCGCCCGGCCCTCGATTTTGTTGGTAATGAAAAACATCTCCACCAGCACGCTCGGCATGCGCGCCCCAACCAGAACGTAGAATAGCGCCTTCTTCACTCCCAGGTCCTTCACCCCGCCGAGCTTCTTGGACATGCTGCCGACCATCGAGCCCTGCAGCCGGTGGGCTAGGCTGATGGAATCTTCAAGTTTCATGTTCTGGGTCATGTCGCTCAAGATGAACTGCAGATCCGAGACGTTCTTGCGCGACGTGCCGTTCTCCCGCGCCGCCAGACGAAGCGAGGCCTCGTCGCTGGTGTTATCCAAATAATAGGTTTCCAACCCCTTGGCGTCGCCGCTCGTGCTCGCATTCATGTGCAACGACAAAAACAGGTCGGCGTCCTCGGCGTTGGCAATAGCAGTTCGGTCCTCCAGGCGAACGAAGGAATCGTTCTTGCGCGTGAGCACGACCTCGATTCCCATCTCCTTAGTCAGTTTCTTGGCGAGCTTTTGAGCGACGGCGAGAACGATGTCCTTTTCCGCAATGCCGCCCACCCCGATGGCCCCCGGGTCCTTGCCTCCATGCCCAGGATCCAGCACGATTTTGCGAATGCCCAAGGCGGCAAGTTTGGGGCCTTTAACAGGCGGCGTGGGCGTATTGTTTTTCTCGACAGCAGCCGACCGGTCGGCAGTTTCCTGTCCATGGATGTCGATCACCAGCCGATAAGGATCAGGCAACAAGAACGTATTATGGCTGCGCAGGCTCGTCATATCGAGCACGACGCGGACGACGTCAGAGCTAAACTGCCCCACGCGCACCTGGCGCAGCAGCCCATCCTGCACTGGTATCGCTTCTTTAGAATCCATCGCCAAGCGGGCGCCGAAGATGTCGATATAGATTCGCGGCGGCAGTCCTTTGGTCGCGTCCTCCTTGAGACGACGGGTCTCGAAGCGCGCTTCCTGGGTCAGATCCAACATCACCCGCGTGTACGTTTGCGACGAGAGAAAGCGGACGCCGGTCAAACGGGCCTTGTCGGCGGCGCCTGAAATGGGGTTGCCGTCCTGGGATGTGCTTGCTTCCTGAGATCTCGCGCTGGCCCCCGGCGGGTTTGCCTCTTTGGCGACTTCGTTTCTTTGCATCTGAGCGAGTTGCAGCCTTTGCCCATCGCCACGAACCCACCGCGGCGCCGCGCCCGCAGAGAGGGTCGCAAGCGCCAATAGGGTCAGGAATCTCTTGCTTTTCATAAAAGAGTCCCCTTCGTTCGCTATTTTTTTGCCTCTTCCGATAATTTGTCGAGCAGATTGATCGCTTCCATGGGCGTGAGCCGAGAGACATCCACTCGTTTCAGTTCCTCGCGGAGCTTGCGGTCCGCCGAACCGAAGAGCGCCATCTGCACCGGTTCGGCCGCAACGGTGCCCGCCGTTTCCTTGCGCAGGTTCTCACGGTCGCTCTCGTCGCCTTCGAGCTTGGCGAGAATTTCCTTCGCTCTCTCGATGACCGCAGCCGGCAGGCCGGCGAGCCGGGCGACATGGATGCCGTAACTATGGCTTGCCGGGCCGGGCACAAGGTTGCGCAGAAATATGATTTCTCCTTGCCATTCCTTGACCGCAAAATTGTAATTTTTGATGCGTGTTTTGGTGAGCGCCAAATCGGTAAGCTCGTGATAGTGAGTGGCGAACAGCGTGCGCGGCCGCTGCGCCGAGTCGTGCAGCGACTCTGCCACGGCCCAGGCGATCGATATGCCGTCGAAGGTGCTCGTGCCACGTCCGACCTCGTCGAGCAAAATCAGGCTGCGATCGGTGGCGTGGTGCAGGATGTTCGCGGTCTCCTTCATCTCGACCATGAAGGTTGATTCACCCCGCGCCAGCGAGTCCGCGGCGCCGATGCGGGTGAAAATTCGATCGACGATACCAATGCGCGCTTCCGCAGCGGGCACAAAACTGCCCATTTGGGCGAGCAACACGATCAGCGCCACCTGGCGCATGTAAGTGGATTTCCCCGCCATGTTCGGTCCGGTGAGCAGGATGATCTGATCGGCGGCGGGGTCGATCGCGCAATCGTTGGGCACAAAAGCGCCGCGCCCCACCGAGGCTTCGACGACCGGATGGCGCCCCTCTCTGATCGTGATATCAAACCCGGCATCGACGGTGGGTCGGATGAAGCGTTGCGACTCGGCCACATCGGCAAGCCCCGCGAGAACATCCAACGCCGCGAGCCCCGCGCTGGTAGCCTTGAGGGAGGGATAATAGGCGGCGACTTGCTCGCGCACGCGGGCAACCAGTGCATTCTCCAGCTTTTCCGCCAGCTCCTGGGAATTGAGCACCTTGGTCTCGTATTCCTTCAGCTCGGGCGTGATGTAGCGCTCACCGTTCGCCAGCGTTTGTTTGCGGATATAGTCCTGGGGCGCGGCCTTGAGATGCGACTTGGTGATTTCGATGTAGTAGCCGAACACGCGATTGTAGCGAACTTTGAGCGATGGGATGCCGGTGCGCCGCCGTTCCGACGCTTCGAAGTTGGCGATCCACTCCTTGGCGTGGGCGCGCGCGCCGCGAATTTCGTCCAGCTCGGCGTCGTAGCCGGTGCGGATGGCGCCGCCTTCTTTGAGGGAAAAGGGCGGATCGTCAACGATCGCCCTTTCGATCAGCGCGCTGACCTCGGAAAGATCCGAAACTTGCGCGCGAAGGTGAACCAGCAGCTCCGTCTGAACCGCGCGCAGATGCTCCCTCACTTCGGCCACCGCGCCCAGGGTTTCTTTGATCGCGACCAGATCCTTCGGTTGCGCCGCGCCGGACACGGTTCGGCCGGCAAGCCGTTCAAGGTCCTGCACAGGCTCAAACCCGTGTTTCAGATCCTGACGCAAGGCGAAATTCTCGACCAGTTCCAGAATCGCGTCCTGCCGCGCGCGAATCGCCTGCTCGTCGCGCAAGGGATAGAGCAGCCACTGGCGCAGGCGACGGGCGCCCATCGGCGTAATGGTCCGGTCGATAATGGCCAGCAACGAGCCCTTGCGCTCGCCCTGGTAGTTGGCGATCAGTTCGAGGTTCGTTCGAGTCGTTTCATCCAGCACGAGATAAGCCGACGCCATGTAGGGCTCCAAGTCGCGTAGGACTTTCAGCGACTCGGGAGCATTGGCTTCAAGATAGGCGATGATCGCCGATGCCGCGCGAACCCCGTTCTCCCAGGCTTCAGCGCCGGTTTCACGCGCCGTACCGATTCGGCGCGCGGCGACGTTGGAAAACAGGTTCGCCGCCACCGGCGTCAGATGAAGCGACGGAAAGTCTCTTTGCACACGGCGTCGCAACCCGCTATCCCCTTCCATCAACAGGAGTTCGCTCGGATGGATTCGGGCGATCTCGTCGCTGAGGGTTTGCTCGTCAACGAGGTCGGTGCAGCGAAATTCCCCCGTCGTGATATCCGTAACCGCCAGGCCGTAGCCACCCCGTCCGCTGCAAACAGCGGCCAGATAGTTATTGCCCCGCGCATCCAGCGCCTCCGCCGCGGTCACGGTCCCCGGCGTGATGACCCGGACCACTTCCCGCTGCACCACGCCCTTGGCCGTTTTCGGATCTTCCACCTGCTCGCAAACCGCGACCTTATGTCCCGCGTCGAGGAGTTTTTGAATATACGGCTCGGCGGAGTGATAGGGCACGCCGCAAAGCGGCACCGACTGATCATCGTGTTTGTTGCGCGAGGTGAGCGCGATGTCGAGAATTTTCGCCGCCGTCTGCGCGTCCTCGAAGAACATCTCGTAGAAATCGCCGAGCCTAAAAAACAGAATGGCGTCGCGGTACCTTTCTTTGATCTGAAGATACTGCTGCATCATCGGGGTGATTTTGGTTGCTTCCATCAGGCGCTTCTTACGCTTCAATTGCTTTACAAAATGACTTCAAGAAAAGTCCTCGGTCCAAGCATGCCAACGAAACAAAATCCGAAATCCGAATATCGAAATCCGAAACAAACGAAAGCCAAATAAAGCGCAAACTCGGAAAATCCAAAACCTCGAATCCAATTTGAAGTTGTTTTGAATTTTGGTCATATTTGAACATTCGAATTTGTTTCGAGTTTCGTGCTTCGGATTTCGTGCTTCGAATGTTTCATTCTTTGCGTCTTTACGCGAGATATGTTCTTTCCGATCTCTTCTTCGTTTCGAATTTCAAATACTTTTGGCTAGTATTTATGCCGAGCCGGTCCGTTTCTCCGCAAGACGGCGCAAAGCGCCGGAGCGCTGCGCGCGCCGTCCGCCGGCGACCTGTTCGACCGCCCCGGTCAGCTCCCGCACCAAACTGCCGATGCCCAAAGAAAGAACGAAATGACGCTCCATGGCGCCGAGAATTTTCTCGCGGTCGCTCGTGATCAGGAAAAGCTGTTCGCCGTCGGTTAAGTACTTCAGCGACTCGGAATCCTTGGCGCTCACCGCACCGTGAGCGCGAAGAGCCTTGAGGCCGCGCTCGATCTTTTGCAGGCTGAAACCGCGATCGGTCAGATCCTTCACCACCCTCAAACAGACTAGATCATGGAAGGAGTAGAGCCGTTTCGTCCCCCGCCCGCCAGCAAGCTTGACCGATGGGCGGATGAAGCCCTGCTCGTCCCAATATTGAATCTGGCGCAGGCTCACGCCGACGATGCGGCTGGCGAGTTTGCTGTTATAAGTGTCCATGCTCCCGCTCCTCAAATGAAAACAATAATGTTTTTATAAGTTAGACGGATGTAGCGAGATTGTCAATAAAAAGGAAGATCTCGGGGTTAAGCTGGGTGTCGAAGTCTGCAATCCGCCAGGGGTGCGATAATTGAATTATCAAAGCCTGGCACGGCTTCTTCGTTGCCAGGGTATATCATATATGGTATACAGACATAGTGGATAACCTGACTTCGTGGGAGATCGAGTACTATCAAACGGGTGCCGGCACAGTTCCGGTCACCGAATTTATCGACGCTCTTTCAGCCCAAGTAAAAGCGAAGTTCATCCGTTCTCTGGAGCTGTTGGGGGAATACGGTCTACTTCTCCGCGAGCCCTGGGTAAGGAACATCCGTGGTATACCTAAGCTCAGAGAGCTGAGATTCATTTCGTTTGGCGAGATTTACCGTGTCTTCTTCTTTCCTGTCACCGGAAGAAAATTGATTCTCCTTCATGGATTCAAGAAGAAATCCCAGGAAACACCGAGGCGAGAACTTCAAACGGCCGAAGCGCGCATGAAAGATTACATTCAACGGCAAGGAGGCAGGCTATGAATTTCCGGCAGCACAAAGAAAAACTCCTTAAGAACCCAAAGGTACGGACAGAGTATGAAAAGCTCGGCCCGGAGTTTCAACTCGCGCGGAGTTTGATCCGAGCCAGGCTGAAGAAAGGCTGGACCCAGGCCGAACTCGCACGGCGGGTCGGCATGCAACAGCCCAACATCGCGCGCCTGGAGGGGGGGAATTATGATCGGGTGTCTTTGCCGACACTAAAAAAAGTCGCCCGCGCCCTCGGCGCCGAAATTGAGATCAAACTCTCCGCGTGAGGGGGCAAGAGCAAATGGCAAAATAGTTGTCCGCCCCCCAACGTTTCCCTGTCAACAATAATTAGAATGTCCCCTTTTCCGGGTTGATTAAAGATTAAGAACTATGCAACTCCAGACTTGACCCGTCCACCTTGCTGGCTGGGCGCAGACGTTTCCGGTGACTGCGACCAGCGCCAGCATAGCGGCTGAGATGACGATCACGCGTGAACGAGATTTCAGAACGTTACTTTGCCTCATTATTTCTCCTCCTCCAAATAGTCTATTCCCCAACGCAGCCCGGAATGGAGGCAGCCGGGTCGATTTTTCTATACTGCAATCATGACAACAGGGTCTGCCCCGAAATAACGCTCAGGGTCCTCAGCCGGGGATTTGATAGCCCACTCGTCATTAAGCCGCCCAGTCTGGATCCGACGCTGCCTGTCCGCGGGCGGAGGGGTCACTTCTACGACTCGACTCGACACGTCCCACTTGCTCCGCAGCAATACTCCTGAGCAGTCCGGTCATTTCGGCAGCCTTTGCCTCATTCAGAGTTTGATTCAAGATTTCAAAAAGAGTCGCCAGCCGTCAGCTGGAAAATGCAGCTCTATACTATCCTGCGGCAAGAAAGAATCGTCGCTGGTCTGCACTCTCAACATCGCATCGCCGACACGCACTTCATAAAGAACGGAGTTCCCCAAAAAGGATCGCACCGTCACCTCGCCCTGTGGAAACCTTGACACCTCTTCTGAGTTCCTTCTGAGGTCGATGGACTCCGGTCGAATACCCAAGGTTACTTCATCGCCAATCGTGAGGCCTCTTGGTATCATTACGGCGAGTTTTCCGATTTCCGATTCCACGCAATCGGCCGCGGTGATTCGTCCCGAAAGGAAATTCATCTGGCCCAAAAACTCCGATACGAAACGATCCCTGGGTTGCTTGTAAACCTCTTCCGGCTTGCCAATTTGCAAAAGGGAGCCTTCATTCATGACACAGACCTTATCTGCTAATGACAGCGCTTCGATCTGGTCGTGGGTTACGTAGAGCGTGGTTACGCGAAGCTGACTAGTCAACCTCTTGAGCTCGATGCGCATTTCGTCGCGCAGACGAGCATCGAGGTTGCTGAGGGGCTCGTCCATCAGAATAACCTTGGCCTCCAAGGCAAGCGCCCGTGCCAACGCAACGCGCTGCTGCTGGCCCCCACTCAAATCGGTGGAAGGTCTGTTTTTCAGCGCCTCGAGTTTAACTAGCGCGAGCGCATGGTCGACCCTCCTGCCGACTTCGTGCTTGTTTACTTTCTTTTTCCCCCAGGAAAGCGGAAAGGCCACGTTGTCGTAGACCGTCATGTGGGGCCATATCGCGTAGGATTGAAAAACCATGCTGATATCTCGCTTTTCCGGCGGCACAAAGACTCCGATTTCCGGATGGGCAACCAGGGTATTCCCAATCCGAATCAATCCCCCGTCCGGCCGCTCCAGCCCGGCAATGCAGCGCAGGGTCGTTGTCTTACCACAGCCGCTGGGCCCCAGGAGCACGAAAAACTCGCCCTCCTCGACTTCAAGGTCGATGCCATTCACTGCGGCGATTCGCCCCCCGACACCACCGAAGGTCTTGGTGAGTCCTTGGATCTGGATCATCGGTTCGTGTGACCTGTCATTGATTCCTGTTACGCCAGGCGGTCCGCGTAAAAGCCGCCAAACACACGCCGTAATAACAGCACCAGTATAAAAAATGTCGCCATCATTACGACGCCAAGGGCAGACACTTGAGGCACCCGCCCCTCACTCCACAATGCCCAGATGACCGTCGAAATAACGCGATTGTCGGGCGAGCCAAGCACCAGCGCCATCGTCACTTCGCGGTAAGTTAACAGGACAACCCACAGCCAACCGTTGAACACGGCGCCGGCAACGAGCGGCATCGTGACTTTAATGACCGTAACAAACCCCGTCACCCCGCTGACCCGCGCGGCTTCCTCGAGCTCGCGGTGGATTTGAATCATGCTGCTGTTGATCGTTCGGGTCGCATAGGCAAGAGAGTTGATGACGTTGGCGAGGATTAGGGTGACAATCGTCCCGTAAATCGGCAGCGTGCTCCGGGTGATCAAGAAAAGGTAGAGCAACGTGACCGCTAAAACGATATTGGGTATCGCCTGCGACAAAAATACCAGGGTATCGAGCGTGCCTCGGCAAGCAAAGCGGCTACGCACAACGATCCAGGAGACGGGAATGCTCAACGCGATGGTCAGCAACGGTGCGACGGCGATCAAGATCAATGTGTTTGCGAACGGCTCTGTTCCTCCGTAATCGAAGATATTGGCGTAGTTGACCAACGTGAGCGTGTTCAACGCTTCCCATGACGGAACTCGCAGATATGGCAACAGAGAAGCCCAGAAGAATATCAGGAACGGCAGGAGAAGCTCGGCGCAGAAATAGAGCACCACGAAGCCGAGTGCGAACGGCTTCCATCTCCCCAACTGAACCAGCCGCGGTTTGTAACCCCGACCGGTTACTACTGCGTATTTCTGCGTTTGCTTGATAATCCTGACATAAAACAGACTTGCAAGAAATCCAACGGCAATAATGAGCATACCTAGCGCGCCCGCTTCTCCATATTTCGGCAAGCCGTCCCGTGCCTCCACGGCCTCAAAGATCGCGGAGCTCAAGACAAAGATACCGTTCGGTAGACCGAGGATCGCGGGAGCCTCGAAGACCGACATCGCCGTGATGAAATAGTATACGAAGACCGCGGCGATCGCCGGCCAAGTGAGCGGGACCAGAATACGCCAAAATGTCATGAGCTTTCCCACGCCGCTGGTATAAGCCGCCTCCTCGAGGGCCGGATCCATGGCTCGATAAGCGGCCGAGAGCATAAAAACACTTGCCGGCACGAACGAGATCCCTTGCACGAACCACATCCCGGGAAGGTTGTAGAGGCTGAAATTAAGTTCCTCGATTCCGAGAAGCGCAGGAAGGCCGATTCTCGGGCTGGTCAAAAGGATCCATCCGATGGCACGAAGAAACGTCGGGATGAGAACACTTACAATCATTAGCAAGTAAAAGAAACCTTTGAGAGGCAGGTCGGTTTTGTTCAACAACCAGACCATTGGAATCGCGATAGAGAGTGTGACTACCAGGGTCCCAGTGGCGAAAACAATTGTATTCCACAAAACGATGTGGGTGCCCGGAGCGAGAAAAACGGAGCGGAAATTTGCCAGCGTGAGCGCTCCCGGTTGACCCGGCAGGCCGGTTTTAAGGCTGATGAAAACAACCGTTAAAAGCGGAATGCCCACCAGCAAGGCAAGCACAAACAACACAAGCAGGGGAAAGAGTCGCGCCCCCTTCGACATCAGGCGGTGCCCTCCCTCCTAGTTGGATGTCGTGGATGACGGCTGCGCTTCAACGGCGAAAACCGAAAATCTTGTCCGCTTGTTCGCTCAAACCGTCGATCTTGGATAAAGCGAAGTTTTCCTCCAGAACCACCAGGTCCCTTCCCTGGACGTAGTTCCAGGTCTGGGTGCCCGAGGTATGGAGCGAGGACTGGCCCTGCGTTTTTTCCCAGATGGCCTGCCCCTCTTTAGATAACAGAAACGCGCTAAACAGGCTTGCTGCGTTCGGGTGCCGGGCCCCTTTCAATGTTCCGGACATATACTGCGGCGCGATGATCGGATTGATCTCGGCAAACTTTATCGGCGCCCCGGATTTTCGCGCTTGATCGAGATAACTGTCCGTGAGGGTCGCCGCCACGAGAATCTCTCCGAGTTGGAGCTTGGTAAAGATCTCGGCATTGCTGCCGAGCTTGGGGTCGAGCGCCTTGAGCTGTTTCATAAACGCCACGCCCCGCTTCTCGCCCCAGACTTGGGCTAGGCGCGCCCAGTGATGGGTTGCGTTGTTGATGCCGATCTTCCCTTTCCACTTCGGACTAACGATATCATCCCAGCTCTTAGGAACCTCCTCCTTGCGCACCAGTTCGCTATTATAGGCCGGAAGGGCAAAGGATGTAGCAAATACAATCGAGTGGTTCTTGTAAGCGACATATTTCTTATCGGTGCCGAAGGTTCCGGACCAATCAAATTGCTGGGATAAATTTTCTTTAAAGAGAATGGAATGATGGTAGTCCGTCATTATCAACACGTCCCATGTTGGGGGTTGACCAACGGCAATTTCCTGGGCGACCTTCGCGATCTTTCGGACCATCGAGCCTCCGGAAGGATCTATTTGCACGTCAATCTTAAGACCATATTTCTTCAAAAAAGCTAATACGAACTGCACGCGCTCGGGGGCACTCAAACTGGAAGGGGCGTTCACTGTCAGCGCACCTTCCTGTTGCGCGGCCTTTATGACCGATTCCAATTTCGATTGAGCCGGGACGGTCGACGCTGTCGCCAGATATACCAAGGCAATCATATAGCCCAGCACCGAACGGCCAAAAATCCGATTGATGATTTTCATTTTATACTCTTCCTCAGAACCGTCCCAAAGTTGTAATTGAGCTTGTTAAAGTCGTTAAGAACACTGAACTTTTTGTTAAAATGCGACTTGCCGATTTGAAACCAAACTCGATCCGTTGTCAATAGGTGTGTAAAAAAGCCACAATCGGTCGATAAGAAGCTGAACGTCTACACCAACGGCTGGCACAGAGCATGATCAGCGGGCATAAGCGGGGCAGCGCAACCGCGATCTAAACGATCCGCTCTACAGACTTCGCTCAACCCCTTCATCCGCGCCGACTAAAAGCTCGTTGCGGGGTCAGTCCCGGCTTTCTAAACAATCCATAGACCAAACCACGAGCAACCAGCCGTGATCGGCGCACCATACAGTCGGAACAACACCGTCAACTTCAAACTGCCAACAAATCCATGCCTGAAGAGCGCTTGAAGCATGGCAGAGGTGAGTTGCAAATTAATTGAATTCGCGTGGCAGTCAGCGTTTTGCGATCCGGCAACTCTCGATAATTGACCTCAACGATTCTTGAGAATCTCGTCGAGCTTTCTGCGATCCTCTTCCGGAATTTTTTCCTGCGACTTGTTTTCCCGGCGCGGCTGGGATTTCTCGGTTCCACGCGAAACCCCGGGGGGCGTCTTCGTTGCACCTTTCTTGTCGAACAACCTGGTGATATCGCGCCAGAAGAACCATATCACGAAGGCGAGAATCCAGACGATGATCGGCGTCATGACGAAAAGAACAAGCGACCGGATCCAACGATACGTTTTTCTTGTCTTGCGGGCCACTGTGAAGTCCGTTCAAAGTTCAAGGTTCAATGTTCAACGTTTCAGATCCGGAGCAGCGGACCATGACCTTTGAACCTTGAACGTGACTCAATAACTTGGCTTGTGGTCGAAGTAGTGCGTGGCGTTGATGAGCCGGACGGTGCGGCTTCGGGAGCGCATGACCACGGATTGGGTGGTGGCGCCGCCGGCGAAAAAATGCACGCCCTGGAGATAGTCGCCGTCGGTCACGCCGGTGGCCGCGAACATGACATCACCGCGGGCAAGCTCGTCGATCTTAAATTTTTTCTTGATGTCGGTGACGCCCATCTTTTTCGCCCGCTCGATCTCCTCGTTGTTGCGCGGCGCCAGCCGTCCCTGAAACTCGCCGCCGGCGCAGCGCAGCGCCGCCGCCGCCAGCACACCTTCCGGCGCGCCGCCGATGCCGAGCAGGAGATCTATACCGGTTTCCGGCTTCGTAGTCGCGATGGCCGCGGAGACGTCGCCGTCGCCGATCAGACGGATGCGTGCGCCGGCCTGGCGCACTTCGCTGATGAGCGCTTCATGTCTGGGACGAAAAAGAATGATCACCGTAAGATCCTCGACTCGACATCGTTTCGCCTCGGCCAGCGCCCGCAGATTCTCCGTCGGCGTCTTGTCGAGATCGACGACTCCCTTTCCCGCGGGGCCGACGGCGATTTTTTCCATGTAGGTATCCGGGCAATGGAGCAAGTTGCCGCCATCGGCCATCGCGATGACAGCGAGCGCGTTGGGCCCTCCCGTGGCGCAGATGGTCGTGCCTTCGAGCGGATCAAGCGCGATATCGACCTTGGGGCCGCCCGAGCCGACCTTCTCGCCGATGTAGAGCATCGGCGCTTCGTCGCGCTCCCCTTCCCCGATCACCACTGTGCCGTCAATGGGAAGCGAATCGAACGCCTTGCGCATCGCGTCCACCGCCGCCTGGTCCGCCGCTTTTTCATCGCCGCGGCCTGTCAGCCGGGCGCAATTCAACGCCGCCGCTTCGGTTACGCGCACGGCTTCCAGTGCTAAATTTCGGTCCACGTGGGTCTCCCTTCGATGAGCGATTCAATCAGTCGGTATGCCTGCTTCGCTACGATGCCGGTGGCGGCCGCGTCCTTTTCATTGTAACCCACCGCGCCGTTCTGACGGGGCGCCTCGGCCGAATAGAGCGCGAACGGCACCGGCTCGGCGACATGGGTCTTGAGCGCGATCGACGTCGGATGATCGGGCATCAGCAGCACGCGCCAATCTTTTCGCTGCGCCATTCTTTGGAGCACGGTGCCGACCACTTTTTCGTCGAAATCTTCCAGCGCCTGGATTTTTTTCTCCACGTCGCCCATATGTCCCGCCTCGTCGATGGCTTCAACGTGGATGAAAACGAAATCGTTTTTTTCCAGCGAGGCGACGCCGTATTCGCCCTTACCGCGATAATTGGTGTCGAAAAAACCGGTGATGCCGGGCACATGAATCCGTTCCAGCCCGGCGTACACGCCCAAGCCATTGATAATGTCCACAGCGGAGATCACGCCGCCCTTGATGCCGAAGCGCTCGGCGAGCGACGGCAGCGCCGGCGCTCTGCCCTGCCCCCAAAGCCAGATCGTCGTCGCCGGACGGCGGCCCTCTGCCTGACGTTTCTTGTTCACCGGGTGAGCGGCGAGAGTCGGCCGCGAAGCTTCCATGAGGCGCAACAGCCGCTCGGCGCCTTCGCCCTTGGGCATATAGGCCGAGACTTTTTGATCCGTGATATCGTGCGGCGGCGTGGTTTCCATTTTTTCTTTGCCGTCGCGCCAAACCATCAGATGACGGTAGCTCACCCCCGGGAAAAACTCGATCCCGTCGCCGCCGAGTTTTCGCCCGATGTCACGAATCATCTCCGCCGCTTCCTCGGTAGTAATATGGCCCGATGTGAAGTCCTCCATGAAGGTATCGCCGTCGCTGCCGCCGAGGGTAACTAGATTGCAGCGAAAAGCGATGTCGCGCGGTCCGAGAGCGACGCCCATGCTGGCGGCTTCCAACGGCGACCGCCCGGTGTGATACACCGCCGGGTCGTAGCCCATGATGCTCATGTTACCGACGTCACTGCCGGGTGGAAAACCGTTAGGAATCACATGGGCCAGGCCGAAAACACCGTGGACGGCGAGCCAATCCATGTTCGGCGTCCGGGCGGCCTCGAGCGGCGTCCTGCCGCCGAGAACCTCCAGCGGGTAATCCGCCATGCCGTCGCCCTGCAAAATTATATATTTCACGGTCGAGTTTTACCTAGCGATTTTTTCTTTGCATACAGCGTGCCTTTACGCAAAAGTTCCAATCGTTCAACCGCGGCCTTCGGCCGCTTCGTTCCATCGCTCACTTTGCTCGCTCCGTTCAATCCCCCTCCTTGCTCCTCCCCCGCGACGCGGGGGAGATATAAGAGGGGGCTGGAACGTCTTGAACGACTGGAACGATTTGAACGGCGCTCCGCGCCTCGGTTCATATCGCTCCCCAGATCGGAAACCAAACCGGCTCGACAAGGATATAGTCCCGATCGCGGATGGAATCCAGAGCCTCGCGCATCTGCCGCACAGTGGCGTTTTCCAGCGTGATCACGAACGGCAGAATCTCGCTCGGCTTTTCCTTGAGACTGTAGCTCTGGGTCAGGCTGCGCCGCTCCTCTTCGCTGTGTTTCAACTGCCAAATCTCGGATATGTTCACGTGCAAGCGTCCGAAGGTCTGCCCGATATCACCGACGATGCCGGACCGGTCTTTGACGATAAAGCGGAGATAGAAAGAACCTTTGATCTCATCTTCCGGTTGCACACTCAAGGTGCCCGGGGCTACCAAGCTCGGAAAACCACAAAACTCATTCGGCCCGCCGCGCGCCAATTCGTAAACGTCGCCGAGCACGGCGACCGCCGTCGGCCCGCCCCCGGCGCCGGGACCGACCAGAACGTAGTCGCAGTCGCGCCCACCGCGCGCCCCGCCGCTGCGCCCGCCCGCAAAGCAGATGGCGTTGGTGGCGCCGTCGATGTCGGCAAGCAAATTGTCCCGCGCCAGCAGCACTGGCGAGACAAAAACCTCAACGCTCGCGCCGTTGCGTTTCGCCACCGCCAACTGCTTGATCGTGCTCGCGCCGGTTCGAGCCGCATAGCGAAAATCCACCGCATGGATCTGCTCGATACCTTTGCGCCAGATGGCACCGGGTTTGATTTCCAAACCGAAGGCGACCCGGCTCAATAGCAAGAGCTTGGCTTCGGCGTCGCTGCCGTCGACATCGGCGGCAGGGTTGGTCTCGGCGTAGCCTTTCTGCTGCGCCTCTTTGAGCGCTTCGCCGTAGGTTTTGCCGCCTTTCTCCATCTGGGAAAGAATATAATTGCAGGTGCCGTTGACGATGCCGAAGACCGCCTCCGGTTCTTCCACCGCGAAACTTTCGCTGAGCGAGCGAATGATCGGGATGCCGCCGCCGACGCAGGCCTCGAAGCGCACTTGCCGGCCGCTCTTTTCCGCCGCCGCCCAGATTTCTTTGCCGTAGCGCGCCAGCACCGCCTTATCCGAGGTGACCACGGATTTGCCTTTTTCCAAGGCGCGCAGGATGTAATCGCGAAAGGCCGCGAGCTCGGCCGGCTCCTGATGCCCCAAGGATTCGATGACGATTTCCACTTGTGGATCGTCGATCACTTCTTCGGCTTTGGTCGCGAAAAACGCCGCCCGGCTTGCGTGCCATTTCTTGCCCGTCGGATTCCGCGTGTAAATCCTGCGCAGTTCGATCTCCGTGGCCGCGCCTCGGGGTTCGTGAAATAAAATATCCTGAATCGCTTCGCCGACCACTCCCGATCCGAGAAGCCCGACGCCGACTCTGTGCCGTTGCTTTGCTGGTGTCATATATAGTCTGAACAACCGGCAGAACTCACCGCGGAGGCGCAGATGGCACAGAGTATAGAGCATACGGTTCCGAGTGAGAAAAACTCCGAACTCTGTGATCTCCGTGCCTCTGTGGTGAAAACTATCTTCTCGCCTTTGCTCGCGGTTCTCCCACGCCGGGTCCTTTGTGGTATTGCCTCAAATTCGTGCCTCACCGAACTGACGGGGGAATCCCATTCCCCCAACAGCAGATTCTTACTTTGCGCCTTTGCGTCTTGGCGCGAGATATTACGATTCGGTTGAGGCTCCGCTAATCTAAAAGCTTGCCCAGAGCGCGCTTGATGTTGCGCACCGCCTGCTTGGTGCGGTGCTCGTTTTCGATCAAAGCGAAACGCACGTGATCGTCGCCGTACTGGCCGAAGCCGATGCCGGGAGATACCGCGACCTTAGCTTCCTGCAACAGGAACTTGGAAAATTCCACCGAGCCTATCTTCTTGGCCGGCTCCGGCAACTCCGCCCAGACGAACATCGTTCCCTTCGGCTTCTTGATATGCCATCCCGCGCGCTCCAGACCGTCAACCAATGAATCGCGGCGCTTCTGGTACATCAGGCGAATCTCCTCGACGCAGTCCTGCGGTCCGTTCAAAGCCTGAATCGCGGCGATCTGGATCGGCTGAAAAATTCCGTAGTCGAGATAGCTCTTGATCCGCGCGAGCGCGTGGATGATTTCCCGATTGCCGACGCAAAAGCCGACGCGCCAGCCCGGCATGTTGTAGCTCTTCGACAGCGAGAAGAACTCGACGCCCACCTCCTTGGCTCCCGGCACCTGGAGAAAACTCGGCGCGTGGTAGCCGTCAAACGTCAGATCGGCGTAAGCGAGATCGTGGACCACGATGAAGCCATGCTCCTGGGCGGCTTTAACGATGCGCTCGAAAAAATCGATCTCGACGACTTCGGTGGTCGGATTGTGGGGAAAGCTGATGATCAGCATTTTAGGCTTCGGCCAGGTCTGCTTGATCGCTTCTTCCAGATGCCCGAAGAAGTCTTCACTGGTCGTAAGCGGAATACAGCGCAAGTCGCCGCCGGCAAGAATCACCGCGTATTGGTGGATCGGATAGGTCGGGCTCGGGCAGAGCACCACGTCGCCGGGGTCGATCGTCGCCCAGGCGAGGTGGGAAATCCCTTCTTTGGCGCCGATGGTGACGATCGCTTCGTTGTCGGGATCGAGTACAATATCATAGCGGCGCCGGTACCAGTCGCAAATCGCGAGGCGCAATTTATAAATCCCGCGGGAAACCGAGTAACGATGATTCGCCGGCTTGGCGGCGGCTTCGATCAGTTTCGCGACCACGTGGGGCGGCGTCGGCAAATCGGGGTTGCCCATGCCGAAGTCAACGATGTCTTCGCCCCGGTGGCGCGCCTCCATCTTCATGCCGTCGATGATGCTGAAAACATACGGCGGTAGCCGCTTGATGCACTGAAATTCCACGCTCCATTACCTTATCCTTTCCAGAAAACAGATCTTAACCGT
>ORMF011642876.1_pt1 | contig 20240 bp, 18 predicted proteins | sample 1779871 | NCBI WGS metagenome assembly ORMF01 (sample SAMEA104232316, study PRJEB22302) | groundwater metagenome | biome: forest; feature: aquifer; material: groundwater | place: USA | collected 2011-08-07 | depth 5.4 m | reverse complement strand
TGTAGAAGAAATTTTTTTATTCATTATTTATACTCAAAACTAATTGGTTCTATTAAAGTGATTTAATTTTTGAAGTTGTTTATACCCATAACTAATTGGTTTTAGAAAAACTTATATAAAAATTGAAGCTGTTTTATCGCAAATTAACCAATTTTTGGAATACCTTAGGTATACATTGTGCTAATTATGTTATTTTTTTGAGAGAGATTTTAAATTCAGTGCCGTCTCCATATGTGCTTTCTGCCTTAATTACGCCGTCATAGAGTGAAACAAGTTTTTTAAGTATTGAAAGTCCAAGTCCACTTCCTTCAATGCCTATAGTTTTTTCATTTTTTATTCTTACAAATTCACCAAAAAGTTTTGTAAGTTCGTCAGGTTTAATCCCTATTCCTGTGTCTTTTACTGAAATGTCAATTAGGGCAGGGGATTCGCTCAATGTTATATAAATATCTCCGCCTATCCGATTGTATTTTACTGCGTTTGATATGAGGTTGTTAAACATTATAAGCAACTCGCTGTAATCGCCTACGATTTCTGCTTCTTCAGGTGAATTTACAAATATTTTTATTCCTTTTGAGGCAGCACTCTGCTGATATGTCTCTACAGATTCTTTAAGGCAGCAAACAATATTAATAACCTTAAGTTCACGTTTCTTTTGGCCTGATTCTATTCTAGTGAGATCTAAAAGGTCAAAAATAAGCTTTCTCATCCCATCAATTCGTGAAAGAGATCGCTTAATGATATGGTCGTATGATGCTATATCATTCCCTAAAACGGCATCTTCTGCTATTTTTAAAAAACTTTCAATTGCATTTAATGGGGCTTTAAGCTCATGGGAAAGCACAGATAAAAATTCGAAACGGATATGTTTTTTTTGCTCTTCAAGCATTTGAGCTTTACGTTTGAATACTATACCTGTGGCTGCTTTTTTGATAACATTTCTAAGTTCGTCGGGCGTAAAAGGTTTAGCCAAAAAATCAAAAGCACCTTGTTTCGTGGCACTTATTGCAACTTCAATAGAGGCGTACGCTGTCATCATTATCGATACAGTATCACTGGTTTTGCTGTTGATATATGCCAAGATTTCTAAGCCTGATGTATCTGGAAGTTTATAATCCAGTATTACTATATCATAATTGTTATTGTTTATGAATGAATATGCGCTTTTCCCATCTTCCGCAGTCGTAACTTCAAATGATATTTCATCTTCTATATCTTTAGAGGTAATATGGAAAGCTCTGAGTGCTCTTTCTGCACCACGCCTCATGCCTGCTTCATCATCAACAATAAGAATTTTTAAAACTATCATTTAGTGACCAGTGTTTTAACCTTATTTACTAATTCTTTTATCGAAATGCCTTTATCAAGTATAGCATCTGCCTTAACCCATTCTTTCATATCTTTGGTGGAAACATCGAATCTCAATCCTGTTTCACCAGCTACACTTGTTACAATTATTACTGGTTTTTCAGGATGCATTTTTTTAGATTTATAGCTAAGGATAAAACCAGAATCACTCTCTTCCATCATAAGATCAAAGAGTGCCATGTCGTAATCACCTTTAGTTATGAGTAATTCACCGTCTTTTCTTGTGTTTGCTTTTTCAGTTATATATCCACTTTTTTCGAGGCAGGTACTTACGCTGAGCATGTAATCTGCGTCATCGTCTACTAACAGTATTTTTTTCGTTTCTTGAAGCTGATTGTTTTCAATACTCATAGTTCTTAATTTCCATTTATTATTAAAGTGTTAGGTGTAATGTTTTTAAATTCTAGGAAGTGTGATTGTGAATTTAGTCCATGTCGGACCATTTGAAATTTCTGCGTTTGATTTTACCTCAATTTTGCCTTTATGCATTTTGATAATGCCGTATGTAACAGCCAATCCCAAGCCAGTTCCTTTTCCCATTTGTTTAGTTGTAAACATTGGCTCAAAGACCTTATTTAGATACTTTTCAGGTATTCCTGAACCATTGTCAGCAACTGTAATGGTTATGTTTTCTTCTGTGTCATAACAGCATATTTTTATTTTCCCAAAACCTGTTATTGCATCAATCGAATTTGCAATGAGATTAACCAATACCTGTGTTATTTTGTATGCGTCAATGCAGACAGTAAAATTTTTCATTTCAAAAGTAATGTTGATTTCAATTTCTTTTGGAATAACAATTGACTTAAGGCAGTCTTCAAGAAGAAATTTAATATTAACTTCATTTTTATCTATGCTGTTTTTTCTTGCAAAATTGAGAAGTCCTGCAACTATATTTTTGCATCTTTTTGATTGTTCTACTATTAGTTCAATATCTTCTCTGTACTCTTTGAGAGAATCAATGCTCTGCATTTCTTCTAACAAAATAGTGGCATTTAAGAGAATTACTCCGAGCGGGTTATTTATTTCGTGAGCAATACCTGCGGAAAGTTGTCCCATACTTGCGAGTTTTTCAGCTTCAAAAAGAGCTTCTTTTGTTTTTTTTAATTTTGTATTAGATATATTTAAATCGCTTAGAGAATCTTTGAGCTTTTCAATGGTATATGGAAGGCACATTTCGCTTTCAGCGAGCCCGTATTGTATTGCAGCTGCGTGTTCTCTGCATGTATTGTAACCGCATGCTCTACAGTTCAATTCATCTTCAGGTGAATCTTTACCTAATTGTACAAGAATTTCACTAATTTTTTTTCTGTCTGGAATACTTATGATAGTTTCATTTTTTTTAAATTTTGCAGTTAGGTCAAGACCTTCGTCTTTGAGCTTTTTATATATTTTTAGACTATTTAGACTATCTTCTATACTATATGATGAGCCGACATATTTGCTTACAGCTGCTTTTCTTTTGAAGTAAGGAGCATCTGATTTCATGCCAGCTCCCATAATGCAGCCCCTGCAGCATAGTATTTCCAAAAGTTTAGAATCATAAGTTTCTAATTCAAATTCAGCAACTGCTTTTACGAAATTTTCTTTTCCATCGGCTATTAATATCGACGAATTGAGTAGATTAACATTCATTTCAGCTGCTTGAAGCATTCCTCCTTTTAGAGGGAATAGAGCTCCCAGTCCAGGCTTTGGAGGATCAAAATTATATTCTTTTACTCTATGTACATTTAATTCTGTGTTTTTGATGAGTTCTTTGAGCTCCATGAATGTAATAACTTCATCTATTGGCGGTATTTCATCATTTGAATATCTAGCTGCTTCTTCTTTTTTAGCAAAACATGGGCCTATAAATACCGTTTTAGCATCTTTCCCGTAAATCATTTTTACTGCTTTGCCTGATGCGATCATTGGAGATACGATCGGAGCAAGATTTTTGATAAGACCCGAGTGGTATTTCTCGACATATGAAACGATGCCTGGACATGTAGTAGCAATATATCCATTGTTTGAACTCTTTTTTATTAAATCGTTGTATTCATGTGCTACGATGTCCGCTCCAAAAGCTACTTCGCAGACGTGGTTAAAACCGAGATGTTTTAATATTCCAACAAATTGTTTAGAGGTGCATTCGTCAAAACTTCCTGGAAAGCTTGGTGCAACTAGCGCTACGGTGTTTTTGTATTTTTTAAGTATACTCAGCATTCCTGCAGTTGAGTCCATGCTGAGCTTTGCATTTTGTGTGCAGACAAGTATGCAGTTTCCGCAGCCAATACACCTTTCATCAACTACTTCTGCTTGTCCTTTCTGCACTCTTATTGCTTTTGCAGGACAGTCTCTGACGCATGTATAACATAGTTTGCAGCGTTCGGAAATTGTTTTTATTAAGCCCATAACTAGTAAATGCTTTTATTTTATCTTTTCGTATATGATGTATGCAGGATTTTGTGTGACAATTTGCCAAGAGGTGAACCAAGAGCATTTTCATAAAGCTCTTTTATTGATGAATTGTTGTGCGATACTCTTGAACTTGAGGCAGCATCGACGGTATACAAAAGATTTTTTCTTGATTTTATCGATTCTTTATCAACATTTTGAGGCTGTCCTCCTCCTGCAACGCATCCTCCTGAGCAGGTCATCACTTCAATAAAATGAATGTCATCTCTTCCATTTCTGATTTCATTAAGAAGGTTTTCAGCATTTCCTATTCCGTTGACTACGGCTACACCAATTTTTAAATCGCCTACATTTACTTTAAATTCTTTAATGTTTTTATCGCCTCTAAGATCTTCAAAGTCAAGTTTTTCAGGATGTTTGCCTGTAAGCATGAATTGAGCTGTTCTTAAAGCGGCTTCCATAACTCCTCCTGTTCCTCCGAAAATCTTACCAGCACCACTGTATTCTGAAAGAGGTGAATCTCCTTTAGTTTCTCTGTGATTTTCTAGACTTATTCCGTTCATTTTTATAAGCCTGACAAGTTCACGTGTAGTTATTACTGCATCTACATCAAATGTTTTATCGAGCTTCATTTCTTCTCTTTGAGCCTCATATTTTTTAGCCGAACATGGCATAATTGAGACTGAAAAAATTTTCTTTTTATTAATATTATTATCTTTCGCAAAAATATTTTTTATAACTGCTCCAAGCATCTGCTGCGGACTTTTGCAGGTAGACAAATTAGGAATAAAATCGTGGTGGTTATGTTCTACATATTTTATCCAAGCAGGGCAGCAGCTTGTAAGCATTGGAAGTTTTCCATTTCCTTTTATTCTTTCAATAAGTTCTGAAGCCTCTTCCATAATAGTGAGGTCTGCTCCAAAGGCTGTATCAAATATGTAGTCAAATCCTATTTCTCTTAAAACAGTAGTCAATACACCTGTAGCATCTTTGTTCTTATCTATTCCAAATTCTTCTGCGATTGTTACTGAAATGGCAGGAGCGTGTTGGATTACTACAGTAGTTTCTGGATCTTCTATGGCTTCAATTACTTCTTTTAGATAACTTCTTTCTCTTATGGCACCAGTAGGGCACTGAATTATGCATTGCCCACAGTTTATGCAGTTTGAACGACTTAAACTCTCGTTAAATGCTGTCCCTATTTCTGTTGAACTGCCTCTTTGAATGAAGTCTATAGCTCCTACATTTTGCACTTCATCGCATACGCGTACGCATTTACCGCAAAGCACGCATTTAGCGTTGTCTCTCAATATTGCTGCACTTGAATAGTCAAGTTTATGAGTGATTTTTTTTCTTTCTGGTAATCTTCTTTCTCTGATATTGTGCGTTGATGCTAATTTCTGCAAGTCACAATCGTTGTTGCGCACACAGTAAAGACAGTCGTTAGGATGATTTGCCAAAAGAAGTTCAACTATAACTTTTCTTGCTCTGTTCACCCTGATTGAATTGGTTTTAATTTTCATTCCATTTGAAACAGGATACGAACAAGCCGTGATTAAATTTGAAGAGCCTTCTACTTCTACCGAGCATATTCTGCATGCACCTGAAGGTAGAAGCCCTTCCATGTGACAAAGCGTAGGTATATTAATTCCTGCACGTTTTGCCGCAACAAGAATTGTTTCATTTTCCTCTGCTTTTATTTTCCTGTTATTTATAGTTATATCAAACATACTGTTATTTCCTTAAATGTATAAAATTTGTTTTTATTTTCACGTTTTCTGATGCGTTTAAAATCAATATGAATTTATTGTTTAGATATTGCATTAAGTTTACACACGTTTACGCACACTCCGCATTTGATACATTTATCTTCAAAGATGTAATGAGCCTTTTTAAGCTCTCCTACAATTGCATTGGCAGGACATTTTTTTGTGCAGAGCTTGCATCCAATGCATTTTTCATTATCTATTCTATATTTGAGTAATCCTTTACATGCACCTGCTGTGCATTTCCTCTCGAATATATGGTCGTCATACTCGTTCCTAAACCATTTAAAAGTACTTAATACGGGATTCATGGCAGTTTGACCTAGACCGCATAAGCTTGTATCTTTGATTACAGACGCAAGTCTGGTCATGTAAGTGATATTTTTAAATCGAACAAGAGCTTCTGCTTTACAGTTTGTAGGTTTATCGTTTGTGATATCTTCCAAGATGCCAAGCATCTGTTTTGTACCTTCTCTGCAAGGAATGCATTTGCCGCAGCTTTCGCTTTTTATAAAGTTCATAAAAAACTTTGCAAGATCTACCATGCATGTTTCCTCATCCATAACTACGAGACCGCCAGATCCCATCATAGAGCCTATAGATTTCAATGATTCAAAATCTACAGCAGTATCTATCTGAGAAGTTGGTATACATCCTCCTGATGGACCGCCGATTTGAACAGCTTTAAACTTTTTCCCGTCTGGTATTCCTCCACCTATATCGAAGATAATTTCAGAAAGTTTTGTTCCCATTTTTACTTCGACTAAACCAGTATTTTTTATTTTTCCTGACAATGCAAAAACTTTAGTTCCTTTGCTTGTAGATGTGCCTATTGATGAAAACCATTCGTGCCCATTATTTATAATTTCTGCAACGTTGCAAAAAGTTTCTACGTTATTTATCACTGTAGGTTTTCCAAAAAGCCCTTTAACGACAGGATATGGAGGTCTTGGGCGAGGCATTCCACGTTTTCCTTCTATGCTGTGTATCAAAGCCGTTTCTTCACCGCAGACGAAAGCACCTGCGCCTTTTTTTACTACTATTTCTGTGTTGAATTCAGAACCTAGTATGTTCTTTCCAATATAACCGTTTTTTTCAGCATCTTTGATTGCAGCCAAAAGTCTTTTAATTGCCAGCGGATATTCCGCTCTTATGTAAACATACGCCTTGGATGCTCCTATAGCATATGCACCTATCAGTAATCCTTCGATAAGGCTGTGAGGATCTCCTTCTATCAATGCTCTGTCCATAAATGCTCCAGGATCGCCTTCATCAGCATTGCAGATGATGTATTTTTTGTCTGATTTTTGACTGTTCGCAAATTTCCACTTTAAGCCTGTTAAAAAACCTCCGCCGCCTCTTCCTCTAAGCCCGCTTTTTTCAATTATTGAACATATATTTTCAGGAGTGTCAGACAGTGCCTTTTTAAGTGCCGTGTAACCATTTTTTGATATATATTCTTTTATTGAGTCAGGATTAATTATTCCGCAGTTTTTTAATGCAATCCTGTGTTGTTTTGAGAAGTAAGGATAATCTTCAATCTGAGAGATTTGCGGGAAAATGTTATCTTTATCATCGTATTTCCAAATTGCTTTATCTGTAAAATTTTCATTTGCTCTTATACTATTTAATTTTTCCAGCATAACTGAAGGATTCATCTTACCAAAAGCCACTCTTGGCAAGTCGTTAAGCTGTATGTCAATTATAGGTTCTTCTGCACAAAGACCTATACAGCCCACTTCTATGAGTTCGATACGAATATCTTCTTTAGGCTCATAATTTTTTATGGCATCAATGATTTTGCCTGCACCAGCTCCCATTCCGCAGGTGCCGGCTCCAACATAAATTTTTATAACTTTTAGATTTACTTTATTATTTATAATCATCTTTTTATATATCCTTAAAAATGAGCTTATTTACTTTTAGCTGTGGTTCATAACCTAAATGGTTAAATCGAAGTTCCATCTTTTGAAATGGTTTTTGAGTCTGTTTAGGACATTATATTGGTTGCAGAATATCTTTATTGCTGTTTTTGTAAGATTGAATAATTTCTTTTATGTCAGATTTTTTGAGGTTGGCATGAAATTCACCGTTTACGCTTATCACAGGTGCAAGACCACATGCTCCAATACACGCAACGATTTCCAAACTAAATAAACCGTCTTTTGTAGTCTCGCCTGATGTAATTTTTAGTTCTTGTTCTAATGCCATTAATATCTCTTGTGAACCTTTTACGTGACATGCAGTTCCACGACATACAGAAATGTGAAATTTCCCTTTTGGTGAAAATTTAAACTGGTTATAAAAAGTGGCAACTCCGTAAATTTTTGATTTTGAAATTTTCATTAATGAGCTTAATTCTACTATCGCTGGCTCTGGAAGATATCCGTATGCTTCCTGAATTTCTTGAAGTATGGGAATAAGATTATCTCTTGAAAGCTGATCGTACTTCCCGACGATACGTGACACTTTATTCATTATTGATCCTTAAAATTGTGTTGCAGGTATTCTTTTTATTAAATTACAAATGGTTAGTATAATGTCTGTTAATTTTTTAACAATGGATTTTTATAATTTTAAAAAGGAAAATTAAATTTTAAGTTGATAGTATACATATTTGTATTGCCTAGTTAATAAAACTATACTAATTTGTGTTCCGTTAATAATTATAGAATAAATAATAAGGATAATTATGAACCAGCTTGAACTGTTGAAAAAGTACACAACCGTTGTCGCAGATACAGGTGACATTGAATCAATATCAGCTTTTACTCCCCAAGATGCTACAACTAATCCATCTTTGATAATGAAGGCAGCCTCAATGCCCCAGTATAAAAAGATTATTGACGAATCTGTATCTTATGCTAAATCAAAAGTGAAAGGCAGAGATAAACAGCTTGTTTTAACTTTAGATAAACTTGCTGTTACTTTTGGATCACATATTCTTAAGATAATTCCAGGTCGTGTTTCTACAGAGGTAGATGCCAGACTTTCTTTTGATACGGCAGCTATGATTGATAAAGCCGATCATATAATAGGGTTATATGATGAAATTGGCATTTCAAAAGAACGTATATTGATAAAAATTGCTTCTACATGGGAAGGAATAAAAGCAGCAAAGGAATTAGAAAAGAAAGGAATACACTGCAATCTTACTTTGCTTTTTAACTTTGATCAAGCTGCCCTTTGTGCCGATGCAGGAGTTACATTGATATCACCATTTGTGGGTAGAATTTTTGATTGGTATAAGAAAAATAGTGACCTTGTTATAAATAAGCCTTCAGATGATCCTGGCGTAAAATCAGTTGCAAACATTTACAACTATTACAAAAAGAATGGATATAAAACAGTTGTTATGGGTGCCAGCTTTAGAAATACAACTCAAGTTTTGGGATTGACAGGATGTGATTTCCTAACTATCTCGCCTGAACTTTTAAAAGAGTTGAAAGAGACATCTGCAGATTCTTTAACACCTGCATTGAGTGTGGCAAATGCTATGTCTGCAGGGAAAGCTAAAGTTTCATTGGATGAAAAAAGCTTCAGATGGGGACTTAACGAAGATGCAATGGCTACAGAAAAGCTTGCAGAAGGAATAAGAAACTTTGCCAAAGATACGGTAAAGCTGGAAAAAATTATTTCCGCACTTCTCTAATTTTGTATGATATTATACCCATAACTAAGCGGTTTTAGAAAAACTTATATAAAAATTGAAGCTGTTTTATCGCAAATTAACCAATTTTTGGAATAGCTTCTGTATATTGGCTGTAAAAATACAGCCAATATGTTTTGGAAGAGATTAATTGAAATACTTTCCTATGATTGGAGAAAGTTTTGTTTTTATTTCTGGTGAGATTTTTTCAGGTGAAGTCATTACTGCATTTTTGAGAGCAGAATGACATGAGCATTTAGTCTTGAAGTTTATAAAATCTGAGGTTGTTTTGAGAATTAATTCTTTGGCGGCTTTTGTATTTGAAATCATAGTTTTAACTACCATATCAACGCTTACATTTTCATGTTCTGAATGCCAGCTGTCAAAATCTGTGACCATTGCTGCAGTGCAATAGCTTATCTCTGCTTCTCGTGCAAGTTTTGCTTCGGCAAGGCTTGTCATTCCAATGACATCCATTCCCCATGATTTGTATATTTTTGATTCAGCTTTTGTCGAAAAAGCAGGACCTTCCATATTTAAATAAGTGCCGTTGTTAACTGCTTTTGGTCCATTTTGTTCATTGGCATAGATAGTTTTCATTACATCAACGGCTTTGGCATAGACGAAATTTTTAAACTCTTCACAAATAGGGTTTGCCATAGATATATGTCCAACTATTCCGTCTCCAAAAAATGTATGTTCTAGTGCTTTTTTGGTTCTGTCAAAGTACTGATCTATCATGACTATAGTTTTAGGAGGCAGTTCGTTTTTGAAGCTTCCTACTGCAGATATAGCAAGGATATGAGTCACTCCAAGCTTTTTTAATGCAAATATATTTGCTTTATGATTAAGCTCTGAAGGAGAAATTACGTGTCCTTCTCCGTGCCTTGCGAGGAAGTAAACTTCTGAATTATTAACAATAGATTTTGTGATAGAGCTAGAAGGTGAACCAAAAGGGGTTTCTACTTTAATATTTTCTATAACCTTTATTCCTTCTACGTTGTATATTCCGCTGCCACCTATAATTCCCAATTTCATTATTAAGTCCTTTCGATATAAATTGTTTTGAAAAATCATTAAATTATACTCTATTACATCTTTTGATATATACAAAAAAATCTGAAAAGTTTGATTTTGAAACTGAAATCATATTAAAAGCTGGAATGCATAAACTTTAAAAATATTTTTTATTATTATAATTAAAAACAGGTGAGTTAAATGACAAAAAAAAAGCATAAAGCAGAAGAAGAAATTCCATTTGGAAAAGAAGTTGCGAATGAAATTAATGTAGAAGCAAATAGCTCTGGTGAAAGTCAAAATGAACAGATCAGTGAGGTTAAAATTAAATCTCCTGAAGAAGAGTTGAAGGACCTTAAAGAGCTTGTTTCTCAGCAAAACAAAGTAATTTCAGAGCTGGGGGAAGAAAAAGAACAACTTAATGTAAAGTTCTTGGAAATGAGTGATAAGTATTTGAGGGCAAATGCTGAATTTGATAATCTTAGAAAACGTACTGTTAGAGAAAAAAATGATATAAGACAGCTTACTCTCTTCGATACTGTCAATAGCTTCCTACCTATCATCGATCATTTTGACTTAGCATTAAAATCAAATTCAATAGAAAATATTGAAGCCTTGCTTAAAGGAATGGAACTTATAAAATCAGAGTTTTATCGTGTTCTTTCTAATTTAGGAATAAAAGAAATTGAATCTGTTGGAAAGAATTTTGATCCAAACGTCCATGATGCCATAGCAAATGAGTTTTCAGATGAATTCGAAGCAAATATTGTTTCAAAACAGTGGAAAGCAGGTTACATGCTTGGCGAAAAAGTTTTGCGTCCTGCTGCAGTTGTAGTAAGCAATGGTAAAGCTGTGGTTGAACATGAAAAAGTTGAAAGCGAACAAAAATAGATATTTTATCACTTGTTGTGAAATTATCTGTTTATCTGAATTAAGGTGTAAAAAATGACAAAAGACTATTATGAAGTTTTAGGTGTGGCAAAAAATGCCTCTGCCGAAGAGATAAAAAAAGCTTATAGAAAATTAGCAATAAAATATCACCCTGATAAAAATAAAGGTGATAAGGAAGCGGAAGAAAAATTTAAGGAGATAGCTCAGGCTTATGAAGTTTTGAGTGATCAGAGTAAGCGTTCGCAATATGACCAGTTTGGTCATGATGCGTTTACAAGATCTGGACGAGGTGGAGCAAGTGGCGGCGGTTTTGGCGGCTTTCATGATCCATTTGATATATTTAGTTCAGTTTTTGGGAATGGTGGTTCTGGCTCTGGATCTATTTTTGAGGAATTTTTTGGTGGCGGCAGAAAACAGCAGTCACGTTCTTCTGCTCAAGATGGCGCTGATCTTAGATATGACATTGAAATTGATTTTGAAGATGCAGTATACGGAAGTGATAAAAAAATCTCTTTTCAGAGAATGCAGTCTTGTTCTATGTGCAGTGGTTCAGGTTGTAAACCTGGTACTTCGAGGCGCTCTTGTCAAAAGTGCGGTGGCAGCGGTTATGTGTCTGCAAGTCATGGTTTTTTAAGCATGCGGCAGGCATGTCCTTCATGTAGAGGTGCTGGGCAGATAGTAGAGAGTCCATGTCCTGAATGTCATGGGGAAGGGCGTGTACGAGTAAATAAAACTGTTTCTATACACATTCCGCCAGGAGTTGATACAGGATCACGATTGAGAGTTGCAGGTGAAGGTGAAAGTGGAGTTAACGGAGGTTCGCAAGGTGACCTTTATGTAGTTATTCACGTGAGGCAGCATGAAATTTTTCATAGAGAAGAGCTGGATATTTTATGTGAAGTTCCAGTTGATTTTGTTACTGCTGCCGTTGGTGGAATAATAGAAGTTCCTACAATTACAGGTAAGACTAAATTAAAAATACCTGAAGGTACACAAACAGGCACTCTTTTGAGAATCAAGGAAAAAGGCGTGCCATCGCTTAGAGGTGGTAGAAGAGGTGACCAGCATATAAAAATATTTGTAGAGGTTCCACAAAAGTTGACTAGACAGCAGAAGGAAAAACTTGAAGAGTTTGCTAAAATATCAGATTACTCAAGAAATAATCCTATGATTGATAACTTTCAACGAAAGTCAAAGAAATTTTTCAAGGACGAAGAATAGTCCATTTAAATTTACAAATTTATCGTAATAAAAAACTCTCCATTTATTATGAGTGGAGAGTTTTGTTTTTACTGTGTTTATGTTAGTTTTTCAGGTAGTCTATTGCGATTTCACCGTATGGTAGTGTGAGATCTGCACAAAAATGTGCAGCGGAGATTACTTTTCGAATAGGCAGTGCATTTAAGTTTGCCATTGCATGTGCGTGAAATTCCAATGCTGCCGGTCCTTCATATGCCCATTTGACGTTGATCTCTGTCATATAGTATCTTACAAGCTGACATATTGCAGGAGTTCCATCTACATTTGGTATCGTTTTTACCAAGAAATTTTGTCCGCCTAATGCTGTTTTGATATTGTTATTGTTAAGTGCTTTGTATTTGTACCACATTGTTCCAGTGGCAATTCTAGTTTTTCCATAATCAAGGGTGCCTAAAAGAGTATCTGAATCAATTTCCAATTTAGGGTGAGCGTAAGTTTTTGGGAATCCCCATATTTCTCTTCCGCCTGCAATTGGCGGATGACAGTTTAAAAACATTGAGTGAATGTATGTGCCTTCTTTTCCTTCATAATTTACAGGTATAGCTTGTCCTGATTCACTGAAATCACCAAAGCCACATGAATCTGGCATTTTCATAAATTCAAATTTTACTATTGGTTTGGTATATTCCAAGCCTGGAGGTATGACTGCTTTTAATGCATCAGGATCTGTTTCATATGCGATAATGAAATACTCTCTATTTATAAATCTATTAGGTGGTTCACCGTATGCAGGATTACCCTGAACAACTGGCATTCCGAATGGGTTTGATTTATTTATCTTCATCTTTTTACTCCGCATTTAATTGCAAATATTCATGTTGAAAAATTATAATATCTCTAAAATATGATTTATACAAAGGGGAAGTGATGCGATATAAGGATATTTATTTTAGAGTGCTTTTTTCTCTCATCTATTGTATCTCTAAAATTTAATATTATCGTAAAAATGAGTGGTAAATGCTAACCGTTTCTAATGGAAGAATACAATATGAAAACAGCAAAAAATGGAAAATTGAAATCTGTTGATGAATCTGATAAGCATAAAGTTATTTATGTTTTTCAAGGTGGAGGAGCTTTAGGTTCTTTTCAGGTTGGGGTTTTTGATGCGCTACACGAGTTGAATTACCTTCCAAATATGGTTGTAGGTATTTCAATAGGCGGTATTAATGCGGCAATTATAGCAGGTAATAAGCCTGAGGACAGATCCAAAAAACTGCATGAGTTTTGGGATATAATAACAACATCTGAACCTTTTGCTGACATTTTTTATTCAAGCTTTAGTGAATTTTATAATTTTTTAGGAGCAAATCATGCTGTTTTACAGGGGCAGGATGGATTTTTTACTCCTAAACTCATTAAAGCAAATTTTGTTTTTAACGAGACTCCCGACAATATAAGTTTTTACGATACTTCACCGCTTAGGGAGACATTGGAGGGCTTGATAGATTTTGATTATTTAAATAATGGTACTATAAGATTATGTCTAGGCAGTACAAATTTGAGGACAGGTGAATTTAAATTTTTTGACAGTAAAAATGAAACAATAACTTTGGATCATATTATGGCATCAGGAGCACTGCCTCCAGGCTTCCCCGCAGTTAAAATAGAGGAAGAGTATTATGTAGATGGCGGTGTTTTTGCTAATACTCCTTTATTTAAAGTTTTTGATGAGTTTTCAGATGTTAATTCAGAAATAGATGATGTTCTTTGTTTTGTAATTGATCTTTTCCCATCGATAGGCAAACTCCCAACGAATTTTAATGAACTTATGACACGCTTGAAAGATATTCAATACTCATCACATTCAAAGAGAACATCATCACTATTTGCAACTACTGGAAATATGTCAAAAGCTATTCACTTTTTAGGCTCTCAGCTTACTGCTGAACAAAAACAAGATCCAAATGTAAAAGAAGTTTTGAAATTGGGAAGAAGGCATTGGCTAAACCTAGTGAGAATAATATATCGCTCTAAAAATAAAAGTGAACTAGAAAGTAAAGATTATAATTTTAACAGGCAGGCAGCAGATCTTCATTGTAAAGAAGGTTATAAAATCACTAAGGACGTTGTAGGAAAACGGAAAAGTGAGTGGCAGATGCAAAAAGATAAAGATGGAGGTTACTCTATCTACACTTTAGACGAAAATGATAAATTAAAGAAAATTACAGTTTAAAAATAGGAATTAGAATTATGTCAAATTTAAATGAAAAAGTTGTAGTTATAACAGGTTCAGCTTCAGGGCTAGGCAGAGGAATGGCTGAAAAGTTTGGACAAAATGGATATAGAGTCGTAATAGCCGATTTAAAAAAAGATGCAGCACAGGTTGTGGCTGATGAACTAAAAAATAGATTTAAAATTGAGGCTCTTGCAATAGAAATGGATGTTACCAATGAAGAGCAGGTAAATTCAGGTATAGATGAGGTTGTTGCAAAATTTGGAAAAGTAGACGTGTTGATAAGCAATGCTGGTATTCAGACAATCTCCCCTATAGTTGATTTTGATACAGTTGCTTGGAAACGCCTAATCGATATTCATTTACACGGTACTTTTTTTATAACAAGAGCATGTATGCGTAAAATGATAGCACTTAAAACAGGCGGAAGAATAATTGTTACAGGCTCTGTCCATTCCGTAGAAGCTTCTAAAAATAAGGCTGCATATGTTTCAGCCAAACATGCACAATTGGGTTTTGTAAGGGCAGTTGCAAAAGAGGGAGCTGAACACGGAATTTCATCTAATCTCATATGTCCTGGATTTGTCAAAACTCCTCTTGTGGAAAAACAGATACCTGAGCAGGCTAAAACGTTAGGGATATCTGAAGAAGATGTTGTTAAAAAGATAATGCTGGGCGACACTGTCGATGGCGAATTCACAACTATTGACGATGTGGCAGAAGTAGCATTATTTTTAGCAAATTTTAAAACAGCAGCCTTAACAGGACAGCATCTAGTAGTAAGTCACGGTTGGGCAATGTAGTGTTAATGTGCAATTTTATATTGTATCAACTTGTTATTACGAGAGAAGTGTACGATGAGTAAAAAAGCCGCAGTAATTGGTTACCCATTATCCCATTCGCTTTCACCTGTAATGCATAGTGCAGCTTTTTCTTATCTTAATCTAGATGCCATTTATGAGGCAGTAGAAATTCCATCAACGCAATTGTTAAGCTTTTTAGATAAAATACGTGATAAAGAATATTTGGGTGTAAATGTCACCGTGCCATATAAAACAGAAGTTGGCAAGTATTTAGATTCAATAAGCTTAAAAGCTGAACGTTCCGGCAGTGTAAACTGTATAATAAATAAGTATGGCGTTTTATATGGTGAAACGACGGACGGATACGGTCTTGGTATGGCCGTTAAAGAAGAATTCGGAATTTGCCCTGCCGAGAAAGATATTCTTTATATAGGATGTGGAGGAGCTGCTCAGGCTACAGCTTCGCATTTTTTAGAGAATGGAGTTAAACGTATCCTTTTTCTTAATCGTTCATTGGAGAAAGCAAAAAGTTTTGTAAAGCATCTAATTTACTATTATCCTTCAGCTGATATCAGATGCACGTCATTGGACGATTGTGATGCAATAAAAGAGTATATGCTAACCTCTCCACTGGTAATTCATTCAACTAGTCTTGGATTGAAGAGTAGTGATCCTTTTCCCTTAAACCCAGATATGATAAATAAAAATTCACCTTTTATAGATATGCTTTATTGGGAGACTGGCTTTCAAAAGGAGCTTAAATCACGTGGAATTGCTGTAGCTGACGGGAGATTAATGCTTTTGTATCAGGGTGCTGAATCTTTTAGATTGTGGACCAACTTAGAACCTCCTATAAAAATCATGCGTGAAGCTTTATTTACAGCAATAAAAAATAAAAAGTTGAGCAACTGACTGAATTAATTGATATATTTTCACTGTTGTTTTTTTGTTTTATAGGTATAATTTGAAGCAAACAAAATTCTTTTAAGGAGTAAAATGGTTCATCTTATCAACTCTAGCCCTTCTTTTTATTATATTTGGGTTGTGATTATTTTTTTATTTGGTTTGTGTATAGGCAGCTTTATCAATGTTTGTATATGCAGAATGCCGAAGAAAGAATCAGTAGTTACGACTCCATCGCATTGTCCTACCTGCGGCGAAAATATAAAATGGTATGATAATATACCTCTTTTGAGTTGGATGATACTGAGAGGAAAATGTCGTGGTTGCGCTGCTTCAATATCAATTTGCTATTTTTATGTGGAACTTTTGACAGCATTACTATTTGTAATATGTTTTGTTACTGTTGTAAAAAACTATTATCCAATCACTATACTTATTCCTTATTTTCTTGTTACATTTATGTTTATCTCCGTGTTTTTTATTGATCTAAAGCATAGAATAATTCCAAACAAAATTACTTATCCTGTTATTGTTATTTCTCTTATTTCTGCAACATTGTTTCCTGAATCAGTAGGACGTTTTACTTTCATAGGAGGTTTTTTAGATTCTCTTTGCGGTGGAATTGTTGCTGGAGGTATATTTTTTGCTGTTTCATATATAGGAGAACATGCAGCGAAGAGGCCTGTTCTGGGGGTTGGAGATATAAAATTCATTGCCGCAGTAGGGACATGTTTTGGGCTTTTCCCTGCGGTATGGTTCTTTACGATATTATTCGGTTCTCTATTTGGAATAATAGTCGGAATTATGCTGATTATCATAAACAAAGGAAGTTTAAAAACCGCTGTCCCATTTGGACCTATGTTGGCTGTTGGAGGCTATGTTTGGATTATTCTGGGACCCTTCATAATAATTTGGTATATGAATGTTTTAGGAAAATTGTTTTTTTATTAACGATAGCTTAATAGGGGAATTTATGAAAAGAGCAAGAGCAAGACACATATTAGTGGGGAATAAAGAGATTTGTCAAGAGCTTAAAAACGATATAGAAAAAGGAGCTGATTTTGCTGCTGTTGCAAAAGAATATTCCGAATGTCCATCTGGCAATGAAGGCGGTGACCTTGGAGAATTTTCTCCAGACGAGATGGTTAAAGAGTTTGATAAAGTTGTTTTCGTTAAAGAAATTGGGAAGGTCCACGGACCTATAAAAACTCAATTTGGGTATCATCTTATAGAAATTTTAGAAAGGCATGATGATTAATATGGAAAATTTAATAATAGTTGGTTCAGGTCCTGCTGGCTATACTGCTGCTATATATGCGGCGAGAGGAAATCTGAATCCTGTATTAATATCAGGTAAACTTCCTGGAGGATTATTAACACAGACATCAGAAGTAGAGAATTTTCCTGGATTCCCTGAATCTGTTTTAGGCTTTGATCTTATGGATAAAATGTTGAAACAGAGTGAAAAATTCGGCGCCAAGATGGTTTATGATACGGTAAAAGATATAAAAATTAATGCTGATTTTCATACTTTAGAATTGGAAAGTGGTACTGTTATAGATTCAAAATCCGTGATTATTGCAACTGGTTCTTCGCCAAAATGGATGGGGCTTGAGTCAGAACAGCGTTTGATGACAAAAGGCGTTACTGCTTGTGCCACTTGTGATGGAGCTTTTTATAGGGGAGATGAAGTTGTTGTTATAGGAGGTGGAGATTCTGCGGTAGAGGAGGCTCTCTTTTTGACAAAATTTGCCTCAAAAGTAACAATGATTCATCGTAGAGAACAGTTGAGGGCATCTAAAATAATGGTTGAAAGAGCACTTAAAAATAAAAAAATAGAAATTGCTTGGAATTCTGTTGTGGTAGAAGTTCTAGGGGATGATTCTGTAGAAGGTGTAAAAATTCAGAATGTTAATTCTGGTGAAATTAAAATTATTCCATGCAAAGGGTACTTTGCAGCCCTCGGTCATATTCCAAATACATCTGTTTTTAAAGGTAGAATAGATATGGATGAAAAGGGGTTTATTATTTTAAAAAATAATAGTTCTTACACCAACGTTCCAGGAGTTTTTGCAGCAGGTGATTGTGCAGACAATGTATATAAACAGGCAATAACTGCTGCTGGGATGGGATGCAGGGCTGCTATTGATGCAGAAAGATGGCTTGAAGCATTATAATATTAAGTTTTTATAAAACCAATTTTTGTGGGTATGTACTGTTGAAAAAATCTTTATTTACAATATTGATTGCAGGGTCATTAACTCTGTTTTGCATAAATCAAATTTTTGCTATTCCTACTACGAAACTTAATGGGAGAGATTATCTATTTTTAAAAGATATTGCAAAAATTTATAACATGAAGCTTTCAGTTAGTAAGGATAGTGCTGGTTTATCAAACAAATATGCCTCTTTATTATTTAATTTTGATTCTAGAAAAGGAGAAATAAATAAAACAGTTGTTTATTATTTTTTTGCTCCTTCATATAATTCTGGGAATCCAATTATAAGTCAAACAGATTATAATGAGCTTATTTTGCCAATACTAAATTCTAGTTCACTTAAAAAACAGAATGTTACTACTGTGATTATAGATCCAGGTCACGGCGGTAAGGACTCTGGTGCGTTGGGGAAAAATGTTAATGAAAAAAATGTTGCACTATCTATATCTAGAAAGCTGGCAAATATATTGATAAAAAATGGATTTAAGGTGATTATGACCAGAAATAGAGATGTCTATCTGCCTTTAAAAACTAGACCTGATGTTGCAAACAAGTTTAAAGGGGATATCTTCGTTTCTATTCACTGCAATTCTGCAGGGAAAGATATAACAGGAATCGAGACATATGTTTATGCTCCTTCCGACACACCAACTACATATTCAAAAGAAACACCAAATGCAAAGAATGAAGGCGATATATACGCTCAAAATAGTGCTAATTTAGGGTATAATATTCAGGCATCTTTAGCTACGTTGGGGCAAAATGATAGAGGGTTAAAGCATGCCAGATTTGCTGTTTTAAAATACTCTTCTGTTCCATCAGCTCTCATAGAAACAGGGTTTCTATCTTCTTCTAGCGATGAGAGCAAGCTTAAGAGCGATTCCTACCAAACTTCTATTGCTCAAATGATCGCAGAAGGAATAATGAAATACAAAAATAATGTCGCAAAAAGTAAATAATACCAATACCAAAATATTTTAGTTTATACTTGTTTTTGTACTTGATTGGTGATAGTCGGAAAGCGGGTTGATAAGTCACCGATGTAAAAAATAAAATAATTTAATAAGATGGTGGAGGCGGGGAGAATCGAACTCCCGTCCAAAGTAAGCTTCCCGCAAACTTCTACATGTTTAGTTCATCTAAGTTGCTTTTCGTCCCAACCACTGCCGATGAACAGATTGTGATGAGACTATTTTCTCTAAATTTTCAGTTTGACAACGAGAAATATTCATCAAACCTAAGCAGTAATAAGTTATCAATCCTACTGCTGTCAGATTGTAACTTTACAGTGCCTGCCTTTTGAGGGGCTAAGCTATGGCTTCAATTAAGCAGCCATTCGTAAACTTCCGTTGAAGCTTACAGTAGTTTCTGTAGTTTTTGCATTTATTTGTTTAATCGATGATTAACGAGGCCAACGATCATCCTCGACATGCCATTTACGTTCTACCGACCCTGTCGAAACCAGAACGCCCCCAAAACATTGGAAGGTAACTAGTATTATACCTTGAATTGTTTACTTTACAAATTGTTTTTAAATGTAATGAGGCTAGATTCTCTTTGATCAAATTTCTACTAATACTATTTGGAGATGTGAATATGGACGATTGTTATGCTCAAAGTATAGGTAATTCTCTCGGTAAAAGTGCACCTGATTTAATTCTGAAAAATGGAATTATTTTTAATGTTCTTTCAGGAACATTAAAAAAAGGGGACGTTACAATTAAAGGGCATCGAATAATTGGTTTATACGATGAATATACGAATGTTGCTGATAAACAGACCCAAATTTTAGAT
>ORMF011002318.1_pt1 | contig 20258 bp, 20 predicted proteins | sample 1779871 | NCBI WGS metagenome assembly ORMF01 (sample SAMEA104232316, study PRJEB22302) | groundwater metagenome | biome: forest; feature: aquifer; material: groundwater | place: USA | collected 2011-08-07 | depth 5.4 m | reverse complement strand
TGGCGCAAAAACCACGCTTGCCGGCCGCGAACTCCAGCTCCTCAATACCCATCTTCTGGCGTATTTCATGCTCAAGTCATCAAGTGAAAGTCATATTGAACAGCGTCAACTCGTCGTCGAACTGTTGCGCCGTTCTGACGGCCCTACATTGCTTAGCGGAGATTTCAACGTCAGCAAGTACGACTCGCTGGTTCGGCAGTTTGCCGAAACCGGTTATCAGACCGTGCAGACTGGAGAAGCCACGTGGCGCCGACACTCCTACGTGCTCGACCATATTTTCTACAGCCGGCACCTGCACCCGGTGCGCTACGCCGTGAAACAGACAAAGGCCTCGGACCACCACATACTTGTGGCGGAGTTCGAGTTCCTGGATTAAACATCACTCAAACGTGATTTTCATCAGGGTGTTTGGATTTGCGCTTCCGCCTCCATAACCATATACCGGTTCCCGCCACAATGATTATGACCAGCACCGCTTCCTCAAATTGTTTAAGATTGGCAATCCAGATTTCCAGCGCCATGCCGAAATAGTACCCGGCTAATGCCCCGGCAGCAGCCCAAACAAGGGCGCCGACCATGTTGAGTAAAGCGAATACCGGAAATGGAAGGTTGCTCATGCCGATCACGAAGGGCCCGGCAATGCGCAATCCATAAAAGAACCGCACCCCGAGGATGAGCGGAACATGGTAACGATCCAACAGGGCCTGCACGACAGGTACCTTGCGGCGCAGGGCGGGAAACCGCTGCAACAGCCGCTCGCCGTGCCACCGCCCGAAGAGAAACGCCAACTGATCCCCCAGCGTGCTGGCAACAAAGGCAATCGCGATTACCCAGGATAAGTCCAATATTCCGCGGTGGGCGGCGAAGCCGGCGGCAATCAGCACCGTCTCGCCTTCCAGAAAAGTGCCAACGAACAGGGCATAGTAGCCGTAGCTGGCAATCAGTGCGGTGAGCGTCATGGCGATAGCAACCCCAAGCGAACTCAATCGCGTTTGCAGATTACAGGATTAAAATGAAACCATCCACGAAATAGAATAGCCCGACTAAACCAGTCGCCATGCCGCCATACCAAACCATCTTCTTTTTCAGCAGCGCTGCAATGGAGGAAAGCAGGATGGAAATTTGCAGGAAAATAATCGCCACACCGAATGCCTGGGAGTGTTTTTGGGATTCGTCTCGAGCGCTCTCCAGTTGCCTGGCTTTTTCCTGAATTTCGGATTTTTCCTGTTCATATTTCTCTATCTTTTTTTTGTACTCGGCTGTTTTTTCTTTAAGGGTATTTGCCTCTCCTTCGGGGGAGGATTTAGGCAAATCCAACAGCTTCAGCTCCAACGTTTCCTTTTGCATTTGATAAATGTAGGACTTGATGGATTTGGATTGATAAAAAGCCCACTGGTCGGATGCCTGTGACTGGCTCATCACGGAACGGGTGGAGAATCCTCCTCCCTTGAACGTGGACAATGTCGCACAAACCGCGAATATCACAGTCGTCAACGCCAGATAATTCAGCCATGCTTCCTTCTTTTCTTCTGCCATGAAATATCTCCTAAACCTGTTGGAACCTCGAAAAACCTGAAATTCGTCATTGCGAGCGGCCTTTAGCCGCGAGCGAAGCGTGGCGGAAAGCAATCCATGCTTCCTTTTCGATCATACAGTTTCCTGGATCGCCACGTCGCTTTGCTTCTCGCGATGACGGTTTTTTTGAGGTGTATCTTTTACAGCCTCGGGGTAATTGCAAAAAATTCAATCGGCCCAATTGGTTTTAGTCTATAACTGAACCCATTGGAAAGCCATGCGCAGCGGCGCAATTTTCCCGCTACCCGCGTGGCCCGATTGCTTCCATAATACATAAGATTGACGCTAGAGAAAAAATTACGGGGATCACCATGAAGAAACTGAAAAATGAAGCGGCATTGTTCAAGGAAGCTTTACTCGCAGGAGTGAAGTATGCGGAGGGGCGGGGCGTGGTCGAGTTTGAAGCAACTGATTCGGCGAGCGAGAAACTTTTATACATCTATAGGTTGCTGGTCCACGATAAAGTCATTCAACCCTTGCCGGAAGATCAGGTCGCCGAAAAATCCTTGCGGCACAAACTTGCAATCTGGTATTCAAAACAATTGCCCAAGGATCATCCGCTTTTGAAATAGATTGACCGGCAAGGCCGGATGATAAACTTCGGTCTTGGCGGCAATACTGTTCACTTTAACCGTTCGTGGTGAGGTATCGAACCACTTGATGCATGCCCTTCGATACCTCAGGGCGAGCGGTTGGGTACTAAGTGAATGGTATTGGTCTTGGCGGCATCAATGAGCGTCGGCTGGTGTTTCAATGAATAGGTAGATTTGTACATGAAAGCAATTTTTCTGGTTTTTTTCTGGGCAACAGCAATATCCACAACTGCGTTTGCGGGCACACCCGGCGAGGTCGAGGTCGGCGGTTACCTGCGCGAGGCGACGTTGCATGGGTTTTCCGGGAATACGAAAAAGTTTTCTGATTTTAAGGGGAAACCCCTGATCATCAATGTCTGGGCCAGTTGGTGCGGCCCCTGCCGGGCGGAAATGGGATCGCTGGAGCGGCTTTACCGCCGCTATGGCGGAAAACAATTCAATGTTATCGGCATCTCAACCGACGACGATGGCAATGCGGCTGCGGAATTTATCAAGAAATCGAAAATTTCGTTTGTTAACTACCTTGACAGCAAGGTGTTCCTGGAAAACATGCTGGGTGCCAACACCATTCCATTGACCATTCTGGTGGATGCAAACGGCCGCGTGCTCGAAAAAGTTCGCGGAGCTCACGAGTGGGATAGCCCGGAATTTGTTGAGGCGATAGGAAAAACGTTTCACATCAAGTTGCCGCGGTAGGTTGGGTTAGGCGCGGGTTTTTGCACCAAAGGCAGGCAATTCTCTAAGCTCTTCGAGTTTGAGAAGTTGACACCACCGTAACCCAACAAAACAAAATCATCTTTCCAAGTGCCGGTGTTGATGCGTGCTGGGCATTTATCGGTGTTGCAGATTGGGTTTGTTGGGTTACGCGATAAAGCTGCTAACCCAACCTACGTGACTACCCTAGAACTTTTCATCCGCGCGCAAATAACGCCACTGTCCGGTAGGCAAGTCGCCCAGCTTGACCTTGCCGATGCGCACGCGCTTCAGCCCGGTGACTTTCAGGCCGACCAGTTCGCACATGCGGCGGATCTGGCGCTTTTTTCCTTCGTGCAGAATAAAACGCAACTGGTCGTCATTCTGCCAGCTTACCCTGGCTGGCTTGAGCACTTCGCCGTCCAGTTTCAGGCCGTGGTTCAACATCTGTAAACCATTGCCCGCAATCTTGCCCTGCACGCGCACCAGGTACTCCTTGTCTATGAGGGAGTCCTCGCCGATGAGTTGCTTGGCGATGCGGCCATCCTGGGTCAGCACCAGCAAGCCCTGCGAGTCAATATCCAAGCGGCCTGCGGGGGCGAGGCCTTTCAGGTTCGCGGCGCTGAAATGCAGCGGCGATTGATCTCCGGCAAAGCGCGAAGCGGCGTTGATGAGGGTGACGGCGGGCTTGTGGTTGTCTTCCGCCTGCCCGGAAACATAGCCGACGGGCTTGTTCAGCAGGATGGTCACGCGCGTGTGTTGCTGAATCTGCGCGGCGCGGTTCAGCGTGATGCGCTGTGCGGGATCAATCCGGGTGCCCAGTTCGGTGACCGGTTTGCCATCCACCAGCACCCAGCCGCGTTCGATGTAGCTGTCCGCTTCGCGGCGCGAGCACAGGCCCTGTTCGGACATCAGTTTGGAGAGGCGGATTTTTTCCATGTGCTAGTTTCCCGTCATTGGGGCGCAAATGGAACAGGCGTTGTCCCGGTTCAGTTTGACTGTGCGCAGTTCCATGTGCAGCGCATCCAGCAGCAGCAATTTTCCACCAAGCGACGTGCCTGCATCCAGCAGCAGTTTGAGCGCTTCGGCGGCCTGCAGGCTGCCGATGATGCCGACCAGCGGGGCAAATACGCCCATCACCGCGCAGCGCGTTTCTTCGGCCTCGGTCTGTTCCGGATACAGGCAGTGGTAGCACGGGCTATGCGCATGGCGCAGGTCAAACACCGTTACCTGGCCGTTGAAGCGGGTGGCGGCGCCGGACACCAATGGTTTCTTCAACTGCACGCAGACCCGGTTAAGCGCGTAGCGCGTGGCGAAGTTGTCGCTGCAATCCAGCACCACGTCGGCTTGCGCCGCCAGTTCGAGCAGGCGCGCTTCATCCACGCGTTCATTCAGCGCGATGATGTGCACCTCGGGATTGATCCCGGCGAGCGCAGCCTGCGCGGAAGCTGCCTTGGGCATGCCGATGCTGGAAGTGCGATGCAGGATCTGGCGTTGCAGGTTGGTCAGGTCCACCGTATCGCCATCGCACAGCGTCAGGGTGTTCACGCCGCTGGCGGCGAGAAACAGGGCGGCGGGAGAACCCAGCCCGCCGGCGCCGATTACCAGCGCGTGTGCGCCCAGCAACTTCTGCTGGCCCTCGATGCCGATTTCCGGCAACAGGATATGTCGGCTGTAGCGCAGCAGTTGTTGATCGTTCATACGCCGTGGGAGCGAGCCACGCTTATTTCCCGTGCAGGATATTCATCCCTTTCAGCACGTTCAGGGCCTGGCTCAACTGGTAGTCATTTTTTGAGCCAAACTCCGTGACTTCCGGTTTGGTTGTTTCGTCTTCCTTGGATTTGACGGCCGGAGCAGCTTTAGCCGGAGTTGCGGGTTTCTCGCCAGCCGCTTTCTCCTCGGGTTGGTGATTATCGGTCAGGTGGCGCTCCAAATCGGCTTCGCGCATGCTCATGTGAAAGGGGCCGGTCAGCGGATCTTCCACGGCGATGTCGGGGACTATGCCCTTGGCCTGGATGGAGCGTCCGTTGGGCGTGAAGTAACGCGCGGTGGTGAGCTTGATCGCGGTGTTGTTGCCCAGAGGCAGTATGGTCTGCACCGAACCCTTGCCGAAGGTTTGCGTGCCCATGATGATGGCGCGTTTATGGTCTTGCAGTGCACCGGCGACGATTTCGGAGGCAGACGCGGAACCGCCGTTTACCAGCACGATCATCGGCACGTCCTTGATCGCCGGCGGCAGGTCTTTCAGGTAATCGGCCTTCTCGTTATGGCCGCGCGCGTAGTTGTCCGGGGAAGCAGTCAGGCGCATCTTTGCATCCGCATTGCGTCCTTCGGTATAAACCACCAGCACATCCTTGGGCAGGAAGGCGGCGGACACTCCCACCGCGCTGTTGAGCAGGCCGCCCGGATCGTTGCGCAGGTCCAGCACCAGACCTTTAATTCCCCCTTCGCTCTGCTTGGATAAATTTTCCAGCGCGCTCGCAAGATTCTCACCGGTGTGATCCTGGAATTGGGTGATGCGGATAAAGGCATAGCCGGGCTCGACCAGCTTGGACTTGACGCTCTGCACCTTGATGACAGCGCGTGTCAGGGTGAATGTCAGTTGATGGGTTTCGTTTTTGCGGAGCACCGTCAGAGTGATTTTGCTGCCCGGCTTGCCGCGCATGCGTTTGACCGCGTCGTTCAGCGACAATCCTTTCACCAGCGTGTCGTCAAGCTTGAAGATCAGGTCGCCGCTCTTTATGCCTGCCTGGAATGCGGGTGTGTCCTCGATCGGCGAGACGACTTTTACCAGGCCATCTTCCATGCCGACCTCGATGCCCAGACCGCCGAACTCACCCTGGGTGCCAACCTGCAGTTCCTTGAAGCTGTCGGCATCCAGATAAGCGGAATGCGGGTCCAGTCCGGTCAGCATGCCGTTAATTGCCTCGGTGATCAGCTTCTTGTCGCTGACCGGTTCCACGTAGTCACTCTTGATGCGACCGAACACTTCGGAAAAGGCGCGCAGCTCCTCTATCGGCAGGGTCGTCTCGGTGTCCTTGTCGGCAACGGCGGAGAAGTGCAGGCTGACCAGTATGCCGGCGATCAGGCCCAGCCCGACCAATCCAAATTTTTCGATACGACTACGCATGTGTGACCTCATTAGAGTGATGTTTTTGCTGCACCCCGGTATTACCGGGTGATCCATTTCATCGGATCCAGGGGTTTTCCCTCGTGGCGCAGTTCGAAGTATAAACCGGAATCCTCATTTCCGCCGCTGTTGCCTACGGCGGCTATGGTATCGCCCCCGCGCAAGACGTCTCCCACCTGTTTGTACAGGGTTTCATTGTTGCCGTACAAACTCATGTAGCCTTTGCCATGATCTATGATCAATAAGTTCCCGAAGCCGCGCAGCCAGTCGGCAAACACCACCCGCCCTGCTGCCACTGCCTTGACCGCCTGGTTGGTGGCGGCGCGCAGAAACAGGCCTTTCCACAGCACTGTACTGTCCGGCCGGGTGGTGCCGAATTTGCCGCTCACCTCGCCTTTCACCGGCAGTACCAGCCTGCCCTTGAGTTGCTCGAACGGACTGCCGTCGAAACGGTCGTCGGGCAGATTGTCATTGCTGAACAACCCCTTGCCTTTCGGCTGTGCCAGCATTCTGGAGAGTTTCTCCACCAGTTGCGCCAGGCGGTTCTCGTCGCGTTGCAGGCGGCCGATTTCGCGGCGCTGTTGCTTGAGCTGGTGCGCAATTTTGCCGAACACCTGTTGATGTGTACGCTTGTCTTTTTCCAGGGTTTGTTTCTGCAATTTCTGTTCTTCCTGCAGCGCGGCGATCTCCGCACTTTTCTGCCGGGTCCGGGTCGTGACCGAATTCAACTGAGCCAGATTGCTGCGCAGGGTTTTGAGCCATGTCGCGCGGCTGCGGGCGATGTATTCGTAATACTGCATTTCGCGCGCGACCTGGTTTGGGTCGCGGTTGTTGAGCAGCAGCCTGAGATACTCCTGCTTGCCGCCCAGATATTGCTGGTGGAACATTTTTCCCAGCAACACCTGCTGTCCCTGCATGTCCCGTTCCAGTTGCCGCGCCTGTTGTTGCAATTGCACCAGGGTGTGGCCGGCGGTGCGCTGTTGTTGCGCCAGTTCGGCCAGCTTGCGGTTGCTGTTGCTGATAGCGCGCTCCGATTCGCGCAGCGCATCCGCCGCCTCGGATTTGGATTCGCTGGTTTTCTCCAGTTCCTGTTGCAAGCTGGTGATGCGCCTGCGCAGATTTTCCAGTTCGTCCTGCCGCGAAGCATGCGCACTGCCGATGCCCGCCACCAGGCAAAGGCACAGCAACGCTGGACGAATGGGCGCGGTCACTGGAGGGTGATAAGCGGCTTGCCCGTCATTTCCGGCGGTTGCGGCAAACCCATCATGGCCAGCAGGGTGGGGGCGACATCTCGCAGCGCGCCGCCGCCGGCCATGTGCGCTTTGCGTCCGATGTACAGGAACGGCACCAGGTTCAGGGTGTGCGCGGTGTGCGCCTGGTGGGTCGTGTGGTCTATCATCTGTTCGGCGTTGCCGTGGTCGGCGGTGATCAGCACCTCGCCGCCGCATTCCTGCATTGCATCCACCACGCGGCCGATGCATGCATCCAGCGCCTCCACCGCCTTGACCGCCGCTTCCAGGATGCCGGTGTGGCCGACCATGTCGCCGTTGGCGTAGTTGCAGATGATGGAATGGTACTGCCCGCTGCGGATCGCCGCTTCGAGCTTGCCGGTCACTTCAAACGCGCTCATTTCCGGCTTCAGGTCATAAGTCGCCACCTTGGGCGAGGGCACCAGGATGCGGTCCTCACCGGGGTAGGGCTGCTCGTTGCCACCGTTGAAAAAATAGGTGACGTGCGCGTATTTCTCCGTTTCAGCGATGCGTAATTGCTTGAGCCCCAGCCCGGAAATGTATTCGCCGAAACCGTTGCGGATGGCCGCAGGTGAAAAGGCTGCGGGCAAGTGGCTGAAATTCTCACCATAGCTGCTCAGCGTGACATAGCTCGCCAGCTTGGGAAAGCGCTCGCGCACGAATTTGTCGAACGCCGCATCGGTCAGGGCGCGGGTTATTTCGCGCGCGCGGTCGGCGCGGAAGTTCATGAACACCACCGCGTCGCCATCCTGCATGAAATGGGGTTCGCCGATGACAGTGGCCTTCACGAACTCATCGTTCTCGCCGCGCGCATAGGCCAGCTGCAAACCTTCTGCCGCCGTGGCGGCGCTGAACGCGGCCTTGCCCTGGGTCAGCATATCGTAAGCCGGTTGCACCCGCTCCCAGCGGTTGTCCCGGTCCATTGCGTAGTAGCGCCCGATGATGGAGGCGATGCGTCCGGCCCCGAGCGCGGCGCACTTGTCCTGCAAGCGTTGCAGCGACTGCGCGGCGCTTCTTGGAGGCGTGTCGCGCCCGTCGAGAAAGGCGTGCAGGAATATCCTGCTCAGCCCGGCGCGTGCAGCCAGTTCCAGCAGGGCGTGAATATGGTCTTCGTGGCTGTGCACACCGCCGGGCGACAGCAGCCCCATGATGTGCAGCGCCGTGCCGCGTTGCTTTGCCTGTGCGATGGCCTGGGTAAACGCCGGGTTGGTGCAGAAGCTGCCGTCCTGGATTGCTATGTCCACGCGTGTGAGCTCCTGGTACACCACGCGGCCAGCGCCGATGTTGAGGTGGCCGACTTCGGAATTGCCCATCTGTCCCTTGGGTAAACCTACCGGCAATTCCGAGGCATTGATCAGCGTGTGCGGATATGCATTCCACAGCCGGTCCCAGTTCGGTTTGCGCGCCTGGGTGATGGCGTTATGGTCGGGATCTTCGCTGTAGCCGAAGCCATCGAGGATGAGCAGTAGTACAGGAGTGACTTTCATGCTGGCTTTTGCGCTATCAAAGTATCAGAATATAAATAGTTGCTGGATTCAGCGTGCCATTTTAGACGATTTCTGGGCAGCGCATGATGGCGGGCGGGGAAGGTATGGCGGACCATGACGAAAAAGATAATAGATAAAGACGAGGACATTTTGCAGGCTTCGCTGTCGGTCAAGGCAATCGCCCATCCGCTGCGCCTGAAAATACTGTGTGTGCTGGGCGACAGGGAGGTCAGCGTGCAGGACATCGTGGCTGACGTGGGCACCTCGCAGAGCAACATCTCGCAGCACCTCGCCATCCTGCGCGACAAGGGCGTGCTGGTTACGCGCAAGGACGCCAACCGGGTGTACTACCGCATCGGCGACCCGCGCACCATTAAGCTGGTGGACATGATGCGCGAGGTATTCTGCACTGGGTAGCGGGGTTTGCTTTTTTCTATATATTAGAATATGCTTATATTGTAAATTATTTTGATCCGGGTGGTTCACATGGAGCATCGCGCGTTTTTTCTGCTGGTTTGCGGGTTTTCTTCCTTATTTTCCGCATCCGCTGCGCAGGCGGCGGAGCGGCTTGCCGTCGCGCCGGCGCAGTATCGCGAGGTGGTGCAAACCTACAGTGCCGATGGCGTGGTCGAGGCAACGCGGCAATCCACCGTGTCGGCGCAGATTGCCGGGAGGGTAAAGGAGATACTGTTCGATGTCGGCGACACGGTCAGGAAGGGCCAGGTCATCCTGCGCATAGACGAGCGGGAAGCGGCTCAGGCGCTGGCCGGCAGCCAGGCGCAGGTGATGCAGGCGCAGGCCGCCATGCAGAATGCCAAGTCCAATTACGAACGTTCGCGCCAGTTGTTCGCGCAGAAATTCATCAGCCAGGCCGCGCTGGACAAGGCGCAGGCGGATTACCAGATGGCAGTGGCACAGGCCGCTGCCAGTGAAGCGGGAGCCGGGCAGGCCGGCTTGGCGCACGGCTACACGGCGGTCATCGCGCCTTATGGCGGGGTGGTGGCGGCACGCCTGGTGGAAGTCGGCGAAATGGTCACCATCGGCAAGCCGCTGATGACCGGTTTCGATCCAGGACAAATGCGCGTCATAGTTGACGTGCCGCAATAAAAGCTGGCGCAGATCGGTGCTCATCCGCGAGCCATGATCGAGCTTCCCTCTTTCAACCGCCGGGGGCAGGCCGCTTCAGTGACGGTGCAACCCGCAGCCGATGCGCGCACGCATAGCTCACAAGTTCGTGTCTACCTGCCTGCCAGCGAAGTGGGTGTGCGGCTGCAACACGTTACTGATGAAACTGCTAGCCATCCGACTAGGCCATCAAAAGACGATGGTCAAGTCGCTGGTTATGCGGAGCAGCCGTCTGCGGGAGCAGCCGCTGGACACCTCCTCCCGCACCAGACGCTTACGCGCACCGTGTCGGAGGTATACCCCGGCATGTTCGCGCGCGTCCACTTCACGGTGGGCAAAGCGAGCAAGCTGCTGATCCCGGCCAGCGCCGTGGTACGCCGCAGTGAGGTGACGGCGGTGTATGTGGTGGATGACAAGGGTGCGGTGAAGCTGCGCCAGGTGCGATTGGGGGAGGCTGCCGGGCAGGATGAAATCGAAATTCTGGCCGGGCTGAACCCCGGCGAGCAGGTGGCGCTGGAGCCGGTCAGGGCGGGCATGGAAAAGCGGTAATAGGAAAACGGTGATGAGTGATGGGTGAATGGTAAGAGATAAAACCAGTGCCCTGTCACCAATCACCCGTCACCCATCACCACTACCAATCACTTATCACTAATCACCAGAAGCTAAAGGCATGGGTATCTCCGGGCGCATCGCAAAATTCTTCCTGCATTCGCAGATGACGCCGCTGCTGGCGCTGGTGGCGGTGCTGCTGGGCCTGTTTGCGGTGCTGGTGACGCCGCGCGAGGAAGAGCCGCAGATCAACGTCACCATGGCAAATGTGCTGATCGCCTATCCCGGTGCGTCCGCTCAGGATGTGGCGAATACCGTGGCGACACCCGCCGAGCAGGTGCTGTCGCAGATCGCCGGGGTGGATCATGTGTACTCTGTGTCGCAGCCCGGCATGGCGATACTTACCGTGCAGTTCAGGGTCGGCGAGCAACATGTCCCTTCGCTGGTCAAGTTATATGACGTCATTAATTCGCATGCTGATTGGCTGCCACCAACGCTGGGGGTTTTGCAGCCCATAATCAAAGCCAAAGGCATAGACGATGTACCGGTAGTCGCGTTCACCTTATGGCGTGAACAGGCGGTGGGCGGCAGCATCGAATTAACCCAGGTGGCACATGCCATTGAAGCTGAATTAAAGCGCGTCCAGGGAACACGCGAGGTATCGACTCTGGGGGCGACGCAGCGCATGGTGCGGGTGCTGCTCGATCCGGAAAACCTGAATGCCTACCAGCTTTCCGTTCAGGATGTGCGCGCGGCATTGCAATCCGCCAATGTGTCGCAAAATGCCGGCAATCTGGTGCAAGGCAACCGCGAAGTGCTGGTGCAGACCGGCAATTTTTTGAACGATGCCAATGAAGTGAAACAGTTGGTGGTCGGTGTGTCCGGCGGCAAGCCGGTTTTTCTGCGCGACATCGCCATCGTGCAGGACGGTGCGGATCAGCCGGGCAGCTATGTGTGGCTGGGGGCGGGGCCTGCTGCCGAAGACAAGCAGATCAGGGCCAGGGGCGAATTCACTGCAGTGACGGTGGCGATTACCAAAAAACCCGGCGCGAATGCGGTTGAAATTGCCGACAAATTGCTGGCGCGGGTGAATGAGCTCAAGGGTAGTGTGATTCCCGCCGATGTGCAGGTCAGCACCACGCGCAACTACGGCGAGACCGCCAACGACAAGGCGATGAAGCTGATCAAGAAGTTGCTGTTTGCAACTCTGGCGGTGGTCGCCCTGGTGTGGCTCACCATGGGACGGCGCGAGGCATTGGTGGTCGGCATCGCGGTGTTGTTGACGCTGGCGGCGACCTTGTTTGCCTCGTGGTCGTGGGGGTTCACGCTGAACCGCGTGTCGCTGTTCGCACTGATTTTTTCCATCGGTATTCTGGTAGATGATGCGATAGTCGTCGTCGAGAACATCCACAGAAGGCGCGAACTGGCGCAGCACCAGCCGTTATCCGAGATTATTCCCGAGGCGGTGGATGAAGTGGGCAGCCCGACCATCCTGGCAACCTTCACGGTGATCGCGGCGCTGTTGCCGATGGCTTTCGTCAGCGGCTTGATGGGGCCGTACATGAGCCCGATCCCGATCAATGCCAGCATGGGCATGTTGATCTCACTGGCGGTGGCGTTCGTCATCACGCCGTGGCTGGTGCTGCGTTTGGCGGGCGCGCACGATGGGTTGCGGGCTGCGCCCTCCACCCATCCTACGGCAGCGGGTAGGATGGGTGAAGCGCAGCGCAACCCATCATTCGGAGGCGCAAAGATTGAGGCTTTGTTTTACCGCGTACTCACACCATTTCTCAACGGCCAACATGGCAAGCCGGCGCGGCGCAAGTTGTGGTTGGCGATTATCGGTGGCTTGCTGCTGGCGGTGTCGCTGGGGGTGGTGAAGCTGGTGATACTGAAAATGCTGCCGTTTGACAACAAGTCGGAATTCCAGGTGGTGGTGGACATGCCTACCGGTACCGCACTGGAACAGACCAGTGCGGTGCTGCATGAGATCGGCAGCTATCTGGCGACTGTGCCGGAAGTCACCGATTACGAGGCTTACGCGGGGACGGCCTCGCCGATCAACTTCAACGGCCTGGTGCGACAATATTATTTGCGCAGTGCCGCCGGGCAGGGCGATATCCAGGTCAACCTGCGCGACAAGCATCATCGCAGCCGCAGCAGCCATGAGATCGCCAGCGCTGTGCTGGAGCCGATACAGAAAATCGCCAGCACCCGGGGCGCGAAGGTGAAGGTGGTCGAAGTGCCGCCCGGCCCGCCGGTGATGTCGCCAATCGTGGCGGAAATTTACGGGCCGGATTACGAGGGCGCGCGCAAGGCTGCCGGCAAGGTGCGTGATCAATTCGGCAAGACCGAAGGCATCGTCGGCATCGACGATACCGTCACGGAACCCGCGCCCAAGTTGTTGCTGCAAGTGTTGCAGAGCAAGGCGGCGTTGCTGGGTGTCGCACCGCGCGACATCGTGGATGTGATCGGCGTGGCGTTGTCCGGCCAGGATGTCGCCTCGCTGCACGATGCCAGCGCAAAATACGCGCCGCCGTTGCGTATCGGCCTGCCTGCCGAACGGCGCAGCCATATTGATGAGGTGCTGAAACTCAAGGTGCGCGCGCGCGATGGCGTTTTAGTGCCGCTTTCCGAGGTGGTGCAGGTGATTCCGGTGCAGCGCGACTATCCGATTTATCACAAGGATTTGCTGCCGGTGGTGTATGTGTTCGGCGACATGGCGGGCAAGCTGGATAGCCCGCTGTACGGCATGTTCGGCATCAACGGCAAGCTCAGCGGCACGGCTCTGGAGCAGGGCGGCAACCTGGAGAGCTATTACTTCAGGCAGCCCGGCGATCCCTACGCCGGCTATGCGCTGAAGTGGGACGGTGAATGGCAGGTAACCTTTGAGACCTTCCGCGACATGGGTATCGCCTATGCGGTGGGGTTGGTGCTGATCTACCTGCTGGTGGTGGCGCAGTTCAAGTCTTATCTGGTGCCGCTGGTCATCATGGCGCCGATCCCGCTCACCATCATCGGCGTGATGCCTGGGCACGCGCTGCTCGGTGCGCAATTTACCGCGACCTCGATGATCGGCATGATCGCGCTGGCCGGTATCATCGTGCGCAATTCGATTCTGCTGGTGGACTTTGTCAACCTGCAATTGCGCGACGGGATGGCGTTGCAGCAGGCGGTGATTGGCGCCGCCGGTGCGCGTGCCAAACCGATTATTTTGACCGGGCTGGCGGCGATGCTGGGTGCGCTGTTTATTCTGGATGACCCGATATTCAACGGGCTGGCGATTTCCCTGATTTTCGGCATCCTGGTCTCCACCGTTCTGACGCTGGTGGTGATCCCGGTTTTGTATTACGCAACCCTGTACAAAAAATTCCAGTAAAATCCGCCGCACTCAATTATGTGGGTTTCGCCATGGACGCAGGCGGGTTTGCACCTTGCTGTACGCGCAGTAGCACTTTGGCAAAACCTGGCAGCAATGCGGGCGCCTGCTAGGGATGGCGTCGCTCACAACACTCCGGCAGCATTTCCTCAGGATCGGCCTGGCTCACGTCAGCCTGGCATTCGCCGGGTTGATGTGGGTCTTGCCCTTTCTGTATTACTACCACGCCTATCCAATTACCACGTTTTATCAGGAATGGGGGGCGTTTGTGCTCGGCTTGTGCGCCATGCCCCTGCTGGTGACGCAGCGCTATTGGCGGCAGCCGGAAATCCCGCGCATCGTCCTGCTGCCCATGGGGTTGATGCTTCTTGTCCTGGTGCAGTTTGTTTTCGGCAAGATAGGCTATTTCAACCAGGCCCTGCTGCATGCCCTGTATCTGCTGTGGGCGGCGCTGCTGATCATGCTCGGCCATCGGCTGCGCGAAGAGTTGGGCCTGCCTGTGCTGGCCACGGCGCTGGCCGCGTTCCTGCTGCTGGGGGCGGAATTGAATGCCCTGATTGGTGTGTTGCAGCATTATCGCTGGCACACGTTTCTAGATACCGTGGTGGTAGTCAAGACGGGTGCCGCTGTGTTTGGCAACATGGCGCAACCCAATCATTTTGCCGATTACATCACGCTGGGGCTGATCTCGCTTGGCCTGCTGCGCCTGCACTGGCGGATGCGGATATGGCAAGTGGTGCTGCTGGCAGCACCGCTGCTGTTCGTGCTGACGTTAAGCGGCTCGCGCAGCCCGTGGCTGTACCTGCTGTGCATGACCGGGATGGCCTTCCTGTGGCAGCGGCGCGAGCGGAAGGGTGGCTGCGGTGCAGCCGGGAACCCGCCGGCGTACCCCTTGCGGGTGCTGCGTGTGTTGTTGGGGCTTCAGCCCCTTACAACCACGGCGTACCCCTTGCGGGTGAACAAATCCAGCTTGCCATTGCTGCATTACAGCCTGGCGCTGTTGCTGGGTTTCGGCTTGATGCATTTCGTGGCGCAAATCCCCTGGCTGGCGGGGGCTACCGGCAGTATAACCACCATGGAGCGACTGGCTGAGGAGTTTGGCAGCAACGGGGCAGTAACCAGTGGCAGCATCCGTCTGTATATATGGCGCGAGGCGTGGCTGATCTTCACCCAGTTTCCCTTGCTCGGTGCGGGATTAGGCCAGTTTGCCTGGCAGCATTTCCAGCTTGGGCCGGTACTGCGCAACACCGGCATCACCGGCCTGTATAACAATGCGCATGATCTTGTGCTGCAAACAGCTGCGGAAATGGGCCTGGCCGGCCTGTTTGTCCTGCTGGGCACGATAGCATTGTGGTCCTGGCAAGCGCGCAGTGCGCAGCGCAGCATTTACCACTGGTGGGGATATGGCCTGCTTGCCGTGCTGGGCATCCACAGCCTGCTGGAGTACCCGCTGTGGTATGCCTATTTCCTGGGCGTGGCGGCGCTCACACTGGGCATGTTTGACAACACCACCTATCGCCTGGAACTGCGCGGTGTGGGGCGTTGGTCGGTGGCGGCCATATTGCTGCTTGGCGTGATGTCATTACAGCAGATGCTGCATGACTACCGTAATATGGAAGGGGTGCTGGCCATGCGTCCGGCATCTGCCTCAGACAGCGAATATTCAAACCGCGTGCGTGAAAGACTGACGGCGCAATACGGGCAATCGTTGCTGCAACCTTATACTGAACTGTTTATGAGTTCGATGATGGAAGTGGGTGCCGACCATCTTGCCGACAGGCTGACATTGAACGGGAACGTGATGCATTTCGTGCCGGTCAACCCGGTGGTGTACCGTGAGGCGCTGTTATTGGCGCTGTCCGGTGAGCAGGCCGCGGCGCAGCTGCAGATGGAACGCGCCATCTGGTCCTATCCCGGTGATTTTCCGCGGGCAAGCGAGGAATTGCGCACCCTGGCGCGGAAAGACCCCGCGCACTTTGCCGCTCTGCTAGAATTCGCGCTCCAAAAATACGAGGAGAGGCAGCGTGCAGTTCATACGGGATAACATCGGGCTGGTTTTGGTGGCGTGTCTGAGCGGCGTGATGCTGCTGTGGCCGCTATTTGGCAACCGCCTGCGCGGGGTGAAACAAGCGGGTATTGCCGAGGCGCTGCAACTGATCAACCACAAAAATGCACTCGTTCTGGACATACGCGAAGAGAACGAATTCAATGCGGGGCATATCCTGAATTCCAAGCAGATCCCGCTCGCCAAACTCGGCGAACGCATCGGCGAACTGGAGCGCTATCGCGAGCGCCCCATCGTGGTTGTATGCCGCAGCGGGCAGCGCACCACAGCAGCATGCGCGCTGCTGGGCAAGCAGGATTTCGGTCAGGTGTATAATCTGGCGGGAGGCATGCTGGCTTGGCAGAAGGCGGGCTTGCCGTTGGAAAAATGAGCCCCGTGGTGCTGATGTACTGCACCGAAGTATGCCCTTATTGCGTGCGGGCTGAACGCCTGTTGCGCGCCAAGGGAGTGGTGGAAATCGAGAAAATCCGCATTGACCTGCAACCCGAGTTGCGCATGGCGATGATGCAAAGAACCGGGCAGCGCACCGTGCCGCAAATTTACATCGGCACACACCATGTCGGCGGCTATGACGATCTGGCCTCGCTGGAACGCAGCGGTGAGCTGACCGGGCTATTGAATGCCGGAACTGGCGATTGATTCGGAAAATTTAAGGAAAAAATAATGAGCGAAGCAACTGCACCACAACAACCCCTGTTCAGCATCGAAAAGCTGTACGTAAAAGACCTGTCACTGGAGATTCCGCACGCGCCGGCCATTTTCCTGGAACGCGAAAGTCCGCAGATTGATTTGCAGTTGCACAGCCAGGCCAGCACCATTGAAGAGGGAGTATTTGAAGTGACCATCACAGTTACGGTTACTGCCAGGCTGAAGGAAAAAGACAAGGTGATGTTCCTGATCGAGGCCAAGCAGGCGGGTGTTTTCAAGATACACAACTTGCCGCTGGAAGAACTGGATCCGGTGTTGGGGGTCGTCTGCCCCAACATCCTCTATCCCTATCTCAGGGAGGTGGTGTCTGACGTGGCGGTGCGCGCCGGGTTTGCGCCGGTGCTGCTGAACCCGCTCAATTTCGAAGCGCTGTACCAGCAGCAGAAACAACAACGGGTAGAAGCGGTACCCGCTACCACACACTGAAATCACGCAAAGCATGGGCATCCGCGCCGTCTTCATTTTTTCTGTTGCGCTGCTGGCAACGGCAGGCTCCGCCCGCGCAATGGATTATGTGTCGGTCGCGGACGGTACCGCCACCCTTTACGATGGCCCCTCGCTCAAGGCCAGGAAAATATTTGTCGTTAGCCGCTACCTGCCGCTGGAGCAGGTGGTCAACCTGGATAACTGGGTCAAGGTGCGCGACAGTTCGGGCAGTCTGGCATGGATAGAAAAGCGTGCCTTGAGCAACAAGCGCTTCGTGGTGGTGACGGCAGCCCTTGCTGCCATACGCCAGGCACCTGAAATCGGCGCCACGGTGGTTTTTCAGGCGCGCCAGCAGGTGGCGCTGGAATGGCTGGAAAACGCGGGTGCCGGCTGGATCAAGGTTCGCCATCAGGACGGCGCGACAGGCTATGTCGGGACTGCCGATGTGTGGGGCGGTTGAGAGAACCGAGGACTGATAACCAGCGATTTGGCTGCCGTCTTTTGGCAGTCTAGTCGAATGGCTATAACCAATGACTTGGCAGCTTGCTGCCTTAGTCAGATGGCTAGTAGTTTCACCAGTAGTTCTATCAGGACTAAGTTCTCGGGACTGAGTGGCTAACGAAAAGCAAGCAAGATCAAAATATGTTTTTTCAGGCGGGGAATAATTTGAAACCAAGCTTACCTTGCTCAGCCCTCAGTCATCAGTCCTTGGTTCTAAGTCCTCAGTCCTCAGTCCTTGGTTCTAAGTTCTCAGTCCTCAGTCCTGAAGGTTTCAAAGCATGAATGTTGCCATCCTCGGTGCGGGCGCCTGGGGAACCGCGCTTGCCATCAGCCTGTCGGCGCGCCATCGCGTCACCTTGTGGGCGCGTGATGCGGCGCAAGCTGCGGCAATGTCCGCCAGCCGCCGCAACCAGCGCTATCTGCCGGAGGCAGCGCTGCCGCAGGAACTGCAACTTACTGCGGACCTGAATGCGGCATTGGCCGCTGCAGAACTGGCGCTGGTAGTTGTGCCCACTTCCGCATTGCGCGCCACCTTGCGCCAGATCGCACAACGACCTGCGCCGATACAGGTGATCTGGGCATGCAAGGGTTTCGAGGCGGACACCGCGCAACTGCCGCACCAGGTGGCGGAGGAAACTCTGCCGCATGTTTTTCCTCGCGGCGTGTTGTCCGGCCCGAGCTTTGCGCTGGAAGTGGCGCATGGCTTGCCCACCGCGCTGACCCTGGCATCCGGCGATGGTGAATTTGCCAGGCAGGCGGCACAGTCACTGCACCATGCACGCTTGCGTATTTATTCCAGCACCGACGTGGCCGGAGTCGAAGTGGGCGGCGCGGTCAAGAACGTACTGGCCATCGCCGCGGGTATCTCCGACGGTCTGGGCTTCGGGCACAATGCGCGCGCGGCGCTGATTACGCGCGGGCTGGCCGAGATGACGCGGCTGGGGTTGAAACTGGGTGGCCGCGCGGAAACGCTGGGCGGCCTGTCAGGCGCCGGCGATTTGATCCTGACCTGCACCGGCGATTTGTCGCGCAACCGCCAGGTCGGCATGCTGCTGGCACAACGGCAAACCTTGCCGGACATCCTGCGGCAACTGGGTCATGTGGCGGAGGGTGTATATACCGTGCGCGAAGTTCACCGTCTGGCGCAGCGGCTGGGCGTGGACATGCCGATCTGTGCGGCGGTTTATCGCGTGCTGCACGAGAATGTTCCGGCGGCGAGCGCGGTGGAAGCATTGCTCAACCGCGCTCCCAATTCCGAATTCGTGAATCAGTGACAGGTGAGTGGTGATGGGTAAAACCTGTGCGCTTATCACCCATCACTATTCACCCTGAAAGAATCCGCACTGACGCCACGCCTCAAATACTGCCACCGCCACGGTATTGGATAGATTCAGGCTGCGGCTATGCGGCAGCATGGGCAGGCGCAGGCGCTGCTCCGGCGTTAACGCCCCCAATATGCCCGCTGGCAGGCCGCGGCTTTCCGGACCGAACAGCAAGGCATCCCCGGCTTGATAGCGCACCTCGTGATAGGCCCGTGCGCCCTTGGTGGTAAAGGCAAACAGGCGTACCCCGGGCAGCGTTTGCAGGCAGGCCTTGATGTCATCGTGCACACGCACATTGGCATACTCGTGATAATCCAGCCCGGCACGGCGTAACTGTTTGTCATCCAGCCCGAAACCGAGAGGGCGAATCAAGTGTAACCGTGCCCCGGTGTTAGCGCACAGGCGGATGACATTGCCGGTATTGGGCGGAATCTCCGGCTGATAAAGGATCACATTGAACATTGGGTCTTGTCAGTAACACGAAAAAAGGCTAACTTCCGCCTGTGACAGGCATGTGTCCAAAAGAGCGGGCTAAAACAACAACATTCAGGGAAGACATTATGGCGCGTCCGGAAAAAATTCGCCTCGGCGATTTGCTGGTGCAACAAAAGCTCATCTCGCAGGAACAACTCAAGTTTGCGCTTGATGAACAGAAGCGCAGCGGACGCAAGCTCGGCCGGGTGCTGGTGGATAACGCATTTGTCACCGAAGACAATATTTCTGAAGCGCTGGCCAAGCAACTCAATATCCCCTATATCAACCTCAAATACTATAACGTCAACCTTGAGATTGTCCGCCGCCTGTCTGAGAGTCAGGCGCGCCGCTTTCGCACGCTGGTACTGGAAGAGCGCAACAACAAACTGCTGGTTGGCATGGCTGATCCCACCGATCTGTTTGCTTTCGACGAACTCACGCGTGTCCTGAAGCGCGACATCGACCTTGCGGTGATCACCGAAGGGCAGTTGCTGGAAACCATAGACCGCGTCTATCGCCGCACCGAGGAGATATCCGGCCTGGCGCGCGAGCTTTCCGAAGATCTGGGTGATACTTATGTTGACTTCGGCGCGATGGGCGAGGCGGTGGGCCTCGAAGAGGCGCCGGTGGTCAAGCTGTTGCAGACCGTGTTCAATGACGCCACGCAAGTCCGCGCCTCCGATGTTCACATAGAACCTCAGGAAGCGCGTTTGCAAATCCGCTTCCGCATCGACGGCATGCTGCATCTGCAGACCGAGGCGGACAGGAAGATCGCCCCCTCGCTGGTGCTGCGCCTGAAGCTGATGTCCGGGCTGGATATCTCGGAAAAGCGCCTGCCGCAGGATGGGCGCTTTAATGTACTGGTGCGCGGCCAGGCGGTGGATGTGCGTATTTCCACCATGCCTACGCAATACGGCGAATCGGTGGTGATGCGCCTGCTTAATGAGGGCGCCAGTTTCCTTGCGTTGGACAGGCTGGGCA
>ORMF010226656.1_pt1 | contig 20263 bp, 19 predicted proteins | sample 1779871 | NCBI WGS metagenome assembly ORMF01 (sample SAMEA104232316, study PRJEB22302) | groundwater metagenome | biome: forest; feature: aquifer; material: groundwater | place: USA | collected 2011-08-07 | depth 5.4 m | reverse complement strand
GATGAACAGGTTGCTGCCCATCGAGGCGATGGAGGCCTGCACCTGCTGCTGGGCGCCCTGCCCCACGGCCAGCATCAGGATGACAGCGCCCACGCCGATGACCATGCCGAGCATGGTGAGAGCAGTGCGCAAGCGGTTGGCCCCCATCGCCATCCAGGCTTCGCCGAGCATGGCGCCGGTCACGAGGTCGTCTCCAGATGGGCCGCTGAGGCGTGTTCGATCGGCCCATCGTATACGATGCGCCCGTCGGACAGGCGCACCAGCCGGCGCGCATGGGCGGCGATGTCCGACTCGTGGGTGACCAGCACGATGGTGATGCCGTCGCGCTGGTTGAGTTCGGTGAACAGCGCCATGATCTCCTCGCTGGTGTGTGTGTCGAGATTACCCGTCGGTTCATCGGCGAGTATCAGCTTGGGATGGTTGACCAGCGCGCGCGCAATGGCGACGCGCTGCTGCTGGCCGCCGGAAATCTGGTTGGGCCGCGAGCGCCGGTAACTGCCGAGGCCGACTTTCTCCAGCATTTCGTTGGCGCGCGTCATGCGCCCGGCGCGGGAAGTGCCGCTGTAGATCAGCGGCAAGGCGACGTTGTCTTCCAGGCTTGCACGCGGCAGCAGATTGAAGCCCTGGAACACGAAGCCGATCACCTGGTTGCGCAGGTGTGCCAGCTCATCCCGGCTCTGGGTATTCACATCGCGGCCATTGAGCAGATAACTGCCGCTGGTGGCCACGTCAAGGCAGCCCAGAATATTCATGAAGGTGGATTTGCCGGAGCCGGACGGGCCCATGATGGCGATGAACTCGCCGGGCATCACCGTGACCGCCACGTCCTTGAGCACCGGCACCGCCCCGGCGTCGGTCTGGTATTCCTTGTACAGCCGCTCGATGTGGATGACAGGGTCAGAGCCCGTCGCTTGAGTATCCGGCATCAGGACACCTCTAAAAATTCGCCATTCCCACGCAGGCAGGAATACAGGCGCAGGATGGGTGAAGCAAAGCGTAACCCATCGGAATTGATGGGTTGCGGCCTTACGGCCTTCACCCATCCTACTTCTGATTTTTCAGGCTCATAAGATTCCGCCATCAGAACAGCCTCATGCCGGGGGGCGCGCCGGAACCCTTGGCGGGCGGCTGGCTGTCCTCAACGACGACTGCGGCGCCTTCCTTGAGATCGCCGCCCAGCACTTCGGTAAAGCGATTGTCGGTAATGCCGACGGCAATGCGCACCGGCTTGAGCTGGCCGTTCTCGAGCACATATACCGTGGCCGTGCGGCCGGAGTCGGCGGCGCCCTTTTCCTTGCTTCGCCCTTCTTTGCCGCGCCCCTCCTTGCCCGCTGCCTGCGGTTTGCCCGGGCCGGCCTTCGTCTCGCTGGGGCGGAAGCGCAGGGCGGCATTCGGCGCCAGCAGCGCTTCCTTGCGCTGGGCGACGATGACGCTCACGTAAGCCGTCATGCCCGGCATGAGCGACTGATCGGAATTATCCACGGCAATGACCACGTCGTAGGTCACCACATTCTGCTGGGTGGTGGGGTTGAGCCGCACCTGGCTCACCACACCGTTGAAATTGCGGTCCGGGTAGGCATCCACGCGAAAGGTGGCTTGCTGGCCTTCATGGATGCTACCCACGTCCGCCTCGGCATAGCTCGAGTCGATCTGCATCTTGCTCAGGTCCTGCGCAATGGTAAACATGGTCGGCGTCTGGAAGCTGGCCGCCACCGTCTGACCAACATCCACCGCGCGCGACACCACCACTCCGGATACCGGGGAACGGATCACGGTATAGGCCAGGTTGGTGCGATCACGCTCGGCCTGTGCCTCGGCCACGGCAAGCTGCGCCTGTGCCGACTTCAGCGCCTGCACCGCCGTATCCAGTTCCTGGCGCGATACATATTCCTGCGCGTAGAGCGTGCTCATTCGCGTTTCGTTGGCGAGCGCCAGTTCCAGCGAGGCTTTCGCATTCGACACGTTCGCCATGCTTTGCTGCAACTGCGCCTGGTTCAGTGCGGGATCAAGCTCAAGCAATATCTGCCCGGCCTGCACGTGATTGTTGAAATCGGCATACAGTTTTTTCACGATGCCCGAGACCTGGCTGCCGACATTCACCAGCTTCACCGGGTTCAGCGTGCCATTCGCCGAAACGATCTGGGTAATTGGGCCGCGCTCCAGGGGGGCAGTCACGTAACGCTTCTCCGGCGCAATTTTCTGCGGCATCAGCCACCAGGCTATTGCTCCAGCCACGCCCAACACCAGCAGGATCAGCGCGCTTCCTTTAACAATTTTATTCATGGCAATGCCTCAGTTTTTATACCGACCAGAGTAAGATCAAGTTGCCCCATGGCCTGGGCAAGTGCGAATTTGCTGGCCTGGAAGTTATACAGCGCAGAGACGCGCTGCTGGTGCGCGCTGGCCAATGTGCTCTGAGCGGTCAGCGCATCCAGAATGCTGCCTACCCCGGCCTTGTAGCGCCCCAATGCTATTTTTTCTGACAGGTCTGCGGAGGCCACCAGGTCATCCGCAGCACGCAGCGCCTGGCTGTTGGTCAGCAGCGCCTGGTAAGCCTGCCATACATCCAGCGCAATCTGGTTCGCGAGCCGATCGCGCTCCGCCACCTTGCCTTCCAGTTGCGCCTCCGCGGCACGGTTACGGTAAGTATCCCGGTAACCGCTGAACCACGGCACACTGACCGAGATACCGAGGCTGTTGGTATGGCTGGTGCTGGCGATGCCTGCATTCACGGCCTCGGATCGCGAAATCCCTCCGTTCAAATTGAATACCGGCAGGCCGGCGGCCTTGGTAGCAACCAGGTTCGCCTCGGCTGCCTTGATCTGCGCCTCGGCCGCAGCCAGATCGGGACGGTTCTGCCGCGCATCCGCAATCAGCTTGCCGATGCCCTGCTCAGCCACGGAGTCAGGACTCGGCTCCGTCACCGGCGCCAGCTCGAAAGGCTGGTTCGCATCAAACCCCATGATGTTGGCCAGTGAGCCCTGCGCATTAGCGGCATCTCCCTCGGCGCGGATCCGGTTCAACACGGTTTGGGACAACGCGGTTTGCGCCTGCAAGCGATCAGCCTGCGTCGCAGTGCCCGCATGGTAACGGGCCTGAGCGGCATCCAGGCTTTTGCTCGCTGCCGCCTCGGCAATCCGGTAGGACTGCACGCTGGCGCGCGCCGAAAACAACGTGTAATAGGATTGGACTGCCGTCAGGAAAACACCCTGCAGCGTCTCATCGCGCGTGGCGTTGGCCGCAACCAGCAACTGCTTGGAATTTTCCACATTGGCTTCACGGCCACCGAAGTCATACAACAGGTAGCTGATCGATACGCTTGCACTTTTGAGGCTGGAATCAGTGGTCGTTGCTCCAACACTGGTCCGGCTGTTTAACACAGAAATTGGCCCGCTCAGGGTAGGAAGATAGGCCGAGATGCTGGAACCCAGCTGTGCGGCCTGGACACGCGAGCTCGCCCATACTGAATGCGTCTGCGGGTTATTGCACAACGCAAGATCGACAACATCCGCCATGGTCAGCTGGCTTTTTATTTTGTCTTTCGGGCATATTGCGGCATCGCTGGTGCCGGCAAACGGCCCGGAGGCAACATATTGCCTGGTGGCAAACAAGTCAAAACTACCCAGCGCAGTGGACGGCCAGGCAAGCAGCACACACTCGAATAACGCCACGGCCAAACCCGTGTAATATCGCCACATGAAATCGGGGTAATTTTTCTTATGTTGAGAAGCATAGTATAACAATATTGCCGACGGCGCTGCCCACGCACTATAGTGTTACTTGCGGTAACTCAGGCATGCTCTGCTGGTTCGACCTGCCAATTATTGCGATGCGCTTCCTTGTTTTGGCATACCGCACCATTCTGCCACACACAGCCGGGGTAACGCTGAATAAGTATGTCATCGCGAGGAAGCATGGCGGGACGCGGCAATCCCCGCCTCGTCATTGCGAGCCGCGCGGCGGCGTGGCAATCCATAAGTTCTCCGAAGGTGTTGGATAGAAACTGGACTGCTTCGGCCTCGCGATGACGATGTCGGACTTGCTCAGGGGCTCCGTGGAAATTAGAAATTCGGAAGGATTGTTGATGGAAGATGTGTCTCAAGTAAAACCTCAGGCGCGTGCCAAACAGTCCATGCGGACTGCGATGATAGGCATTCTGCTCATTGCGCTGGCTGCCGGTGTCTGGGTCTGGCGCGGCCAGAGCACTGTGGCCAGTGTCAAGGGAACGGGCGCGGTTCAGGTGGTCAGCGCCACGGTTGCGCAGGCCGATGTATCGGCCAGGCTCACGGCCAACGGCACGGTGTCAGCCCAGCAGACGGTTGAGGTGCGCCCGCAGATCAGCGCCACGGTCAAAGCCGTGCACATAAAAGAAGGGCAGTTCGTGCGCAAGGGCGACCGCTTGTTCACGCTCGATGCGCGCACCGAGGACGCCAATCTGAGCAAAATCGAGGCGCAGGTGGTCAAGGATCGCGACGATCTTGCAAATGCCGAGCGTAACCTCGAACGCCAGCGCGAGCTGTTCCGGCAGAAATTCATTGCCCAGGCTGCGCTCGATGCGGCGCAGAATCAGGTTGACGGGCTGCGCGGCCAGCTTGCTATCGACCAGTCAGCCGCGGAGGCAAACCGCGTGGCGCGCGGGTTCAGCGAGATCACCGCGCCGATTGCCGGGCGCACGGGCGCCATTGCGGTATATCCGGGAAGCCTGGTGCAGCCGAACGGCGTTGCGCTGGTGAACATCACGCAGATCGACCCGATCAACATCAGCTTCACGTTGCCGGAACGCGAGCTTGCAGCTTTGCAGCAGGCACTTGCCAAAGGCGAGGTGCCGGTCGGCGCGAAGCTGGATCTGGCCGGCCAGCAAGACCTGCGCGGGCGCCTGGTATTCGTCGACAATGCTGTGGATATGGCAAGCGGCACCATTCGCCTCAAGGCAGAGTTTCCCAATGCGGACAATCGCCTCTGGCCGGGCATGTTCGTCACGGTGGCGCTGGCGCCGCGCATGCTGGCCGGTGCACTCACGGTTCCGGTGCAGGCGGTGCAGACCGGGCCGGAAAGAAAATTCCTTTACGTGATCGGGGAAGACCACAAGGTGACAGCGCTGCCGGTCAGTGTGCGCCTGATCCAGGACGGTTTCGCCGTGATCGAGGGTGTCGCAGCGGGTGCGCGTGTCGTCGTGGAAGGCGCACAGAATCTCAGGCCGGGTAGTGTGGTGAGCGAGGCCAGCACCTCTGGCAAAACAACCGGCGACAAGCCCGCCGCGCAACCCGATAGCACAGGCAAGCAATGAACCTTTCCGAGTTGTGTATCCGCCGTCCGGTCATGACGGTGCTGCTGTCGGCCTCCGCGGTGCTGGCCGGCATCCTTGCCTACGGCGGCATACCCATTGCCGCACTGCCGAGTTACGACACTCCCACCATCTCGGTCAACGCGACGCTTCCCGGCGCCAGTCCGGAAACCATGGCCTCTTCGGTGGCCACGCCACTCGAGCGCCAGTTTTCCACCATCTCCGGCCTGGCCGTGATCAGCTCGACTAACACGCTGGGCAACACCTCGATCACGCTGGAATTCGATCAGGACCGCAATATCGACAGCGCATCCATCGACGTGCAGGCGGCGTTGCTGCGCGCGCAGCGCACACTGCCTGTCGAAATGACCACGCCGCCGTCCTATCAAAAGGTCAACCCCGCCGACGCACCGGTCATTTTTCTCTCCCTGACATCGCCCTCGATGTCGCTCTCGGATCTGAACAGCTTCGCCAGCGACCTCATTTCGCCGACGCTTTCCACCCTTCCCGGCGTGGCGCAGGTAAACATCAACGGGCAGAAAAAATATGCCGTGAGAGTGCGTGTGAGCCCGGCGATTCTCGCGGCACGCAACCTGACCGTTGATGACATCGCTAACGCACTGCGCAGCGCCAACGCCAATTCGCCGGTCGGCACGCTCGAAGGGCCGCGCCAGACGCTTATCATCCAGGCCAACCGCCAGCTCGCCAATGCCGCCGCGTTTGCCAACCTGATTGTGGCCACCGCCCCGAGCGGCAGTCCGGTGCGGCTCTCCGATGTCGCGGTGGTCGATGACAGCGTGGAATCGGTGAAGACGGCAAGTTGGGCCAACGGCCAACGCGCCATCACGCTTTCGGTGCAGCGCCAGCCGGGCGCCAACACCGTCGCGACGGTGGATGCGATCAAGGCGAAAATACCCGGACTCATTGCCCAGATGCCGTCGTCGGTTGAACTCAAGCTGCGCAACGACCGCTCGGTGTCGATCCGCAATGCAATCCACGATGTGCAGGTCACGCTGGCGATCACCGTCGCCCTCGTCGTGCTGGTGATTTTCCTGTTCCTGCGCAAGGCGACCGCCACTTTCATTCCGGCGCTGTCGCTGCCGATTTCGCTGCTGGGTACGGTGGCGTTGATGAACTTCCTGGGCTACAGCCTGGACAACATTTCGCTGCTCGCCATCACCCTCGCGGTCGGGCTGGTGGTTGATGACGCCATCATGGTGCTCGAGAACATCGTGCGCCACGTCGAGAAAGGCATGCCGCCGCTGCAGGCTTCGCTGCAAGGATCGAAGGAAATGGGCTTCACCATCGTTTCGATTTCCCTCTCGCTGGTCGCGGTGTTCATTCCCATTTTTTTCATGCCCGGCGTGATCGGGCTGCTGTTCCATGAGTTCGCCGCGGTGGTGGGGATCGCCGTGCTGGTGTCGGCCGTGGTTTCACTCACGCTGATCCCGGCGCTGGCCAGCCGCTACCTGCTCCAGCACGAGACCGAAGGGCGCGCCCTGAAATGGACGGCATGGTTCGAGCGCGGATTCACCCGTGTGCTGGCATCCTACGAGCGCATGCTCGACTGGGCATTGCGCCACAGCCGCACGGTGCTTGGCATCGCGGCAGGCACCTTCGTCGCCACCGTCGCACTGTTCCTGGTCTTGCCCAAGGGGTTTTTCCCCAATGAGGATATCGGCCAGGCATTGATCACGGTGGAAGCGGTCGAGGATATTTCCTTTCCCGCCATGGCCGAGCTGTTGCAACGCACGGGCGAGGTGATCCGCGCCAATCCCGCTGTCGATACGCTGATTGTCAACGCCAACGACAGCAACAGCGGGCGCCTGTTCATGAACCTCAAACCGCGCGGCGAGCGCCCGCCCATCGACAAGGTGGTCGAGGAACTGCGCCGCGAGGTGCGCATCATCCCCGGTGTCAACGTCTTCATCAACCCTCTCCAGAACCTCAGGCTCGGCGGCCGTCTCAGCAAGAGCCGCTACCAATACGTCATGCGCAGCGTGCGCGCCGAAGAGCTGCGCGCGGCGTCCGATAGCCTCATGTCACGCATGCGCGAGGAAGCGATCTTCCGCGATGTCACCAGCGACTCGCAACTGAAAGGCCTGCAGGCGCGGCTCAATATCAACCGCGACAAGGCCAATCTGCTGGGCGTGCAAATTTCGGACATCCGCTCGGCGCTGTACAGTGCTTTCGGCGAGCGCCAGGTTTCGACGATCTACACTTCCAGCGACAGCTATCAGGTCATCATGCAGGCCGCCGCCGGGGATCGCACCGACGAGAGCGCCTTCGACAAGATACATGTGCGCGCCAAGAACGGCATGCTGGTTCCGTTATCGAGCGTTGCCACCGTCGAGCGCCAAGTGGGGCCAATCTCGATCAATCATGCCGGGCAGCTTGCGGCAGTGACGATTTCGTTCAACCTCGCGCCCGGCGCGGCGCTGGGCGACGCATCGAATCGCATAGAGCAATTCAAGCGCGAACTCAATCTGCCGGTGAGCATACTCACCAGTTACAGCGGCGACGCCGCGGCGTTCCAGTCCTCCCAGGTGAGCCAGGTGGTGCTGATCGCCGTCGCGCTGCTGGTGATCTATGTGCTGCTGGGCGTGTTGTACGAGAGTTATATCCACCCTGTCACGATTCTTTCCGGGCTGCCCTCGGCCGCAGTCGGCGCGCTGGCCATGTTGTGGCTGTTCAACATGGATCTTTCGATCATCGCCATGATCGGCATTCTGATGCTGATCGGCATCGTCAAGAAAAACGCCATCATGATGATCGACTTTGCCATCGATGCGCAGCGCAACGGCGGCATGGCCCCGCGTGAGGCGATCCGCACCGCATGCCTGCTGCGTTTCCGCCCGATCATGATGACCACCTCGGCGGCGCTGATGGGCGCGCTGCCCATCGCCCTCGGTCTTGGCGCGGGCGCCGAGTTGCGCCAGCCGCTGGGCCTCGCGGTGGTGGGAGGATTGCTGTTCTCGCAGGTGATCACGCTTTTCATCACGCCGGTGATTTATCTCTATCTCGATCACCTTTCGGGCAGCGGGCCGCTCAAGCTGGAGGGCGATGAAGCAAAGGCTGCTTAATGTGAAACTCGCGTAGCGATTCGTTTGCCCCCTCGCCCACCGGGAGAGGGTTGGGGGTGAGGGAAACGGGCATGGCGGTTTCATTATCAGAGGCGGCATCTTTGCCATGCACGTTAGGGCCGTTTCAGAAACCGGTGTCTGACACAGTCTGTCAGATCAGTCCTGAGCTGCGCATTATTGCTCCGGTCATTGTCCGCAGTTGAAACACCCTCTATAATTCAGCTGCTTTGTTTCCATGCGGTCATGGCACCGGGCAGGGATGTTTCAACGCCTGCAAATGCCGTGACGCCCCGTTCAACCGGTCAGATTTTTATTAACCACGCAACACATACTCATCCGGCTTGATGCACATCCTACTCAGTAACGACGATGGTTATTTTGCGCCCGGCCTGGCCTGTCTCGCGGAAGCCATTTCCGCCATTGCGGATGTCGTGGTGGTGGCGCCGGAGCGCGACCGCAGCGGCGCGAGTAATTCCCTGACACTGGACCGCCCGCTCAACCTGCATCGCGCCGCCAGCGGTTTTTACTATGTGAATGGCACGCCCACGGACTGCGTGCACCTGGCAGTCACCGGCATGCTGGATACCCAGCCCGACATGGTGATCTCCGGCATCAATTCCGGCGCCAACATGGGCGACGACACGATTTATTCCGGCACGGTGGCGGCTGCCACGGAAGGATTTCTGCTGGGCATCCCATCCATCGCCGTATCGCTGGCGGGCAGGAAACTGGCGCATTACGCCACTGCGGCGCGCGTGGTGGCCGACCTGGTGCGGCGCTTTGAAAAAAACATCCACACCCATCCCTGGCTGTTGAATGTCAACGTCCCGGACCTCCCGCATGACCAGTTGCAGGGCATGGAAGTGACCCGCCTGGGCAAGCGCCACAAGGCAGAGCCGGTGGTGAAGAGTCTGACTCCGCACGGCGAGACCGTATATTGGGTGGGGGCGGCGGGCAAGGCGCAGGATGCGGGCGCGGGAACGGACTTTCACGCGCTTGCCAACCAGCGCGTTTCAGTCACGCCGTTGCAGATAGACCTGACGCAATACAGCCAGCTCGACGCGGTGCGCGGCTGGCTGGGGGGCATTGACGCATGAACGTGCGCCACAGCGGCATCGGCATGACCTCGCAGCGCACGCGCAACCGCCTGATCGAGCGGCTGCGCGCGCAAGGCATTCAGGATGAAGTGGTGTTGGCCGCGATGAATGCGGTGCCGCGCCATATCTTCGTGGACGAGGCGCTGGCCAGCCGCGCCTATGACGATGTGTCGCTGCCGCTGGGTTTTGGCCAGACCATTTCGCAACCCTACATCGTGGCGCGCATGACCGAGATCCTGCGCGCTGGCAGGCCGCTCAACCGTGTGCTGGAAATCGGCACCGGCTGCGGCTATCAGGCGGCGGTGCTGGCGCAGCTGGCAAAGGAAGTGTATTCGGTGGAGCGCGTGCAGCAGCTCTACGAACGCGCAGTAGCTTGCCTGAAAGAACTGCAAGTAGCCAACATGGCGCTGCGCTACGCGGATGGCAATATTGGGCTGCCGGAAGCCGCGCCGTTCGATGGCATCATCATGGCAGCCGCCGCAACCCATGTGCCGCCGGCGCTGCTGGAGCAGCTTGCCATGGGTGGTAGAATGGTGTTGCCTCTGGGGGCGCAGGGGCAGCATCTTTGCCTGATTGAGCGCGACGCGAACGGCTACCGCGAAACCCGCCTTGAATCGGCCAAGTTCGTGCCACTGTTGATAGGAAAAGCATGACACTGAAAACACACTCTTTGCGTTTGCTATACGCAGCGCTGACCGCCGCAGTGCTGGCAGGGTGCGCGTCGAGCGGCGGCCACGCGCCGGTGAGGGAACTCGGCGCCGCCGAAAAAAAACCGCTTGAGCCGCCGGTTGCTGCCGCAACCAGAAAAACCGCACCGCGCGAAAAAGACTGGCGCCCGAAGGTTTATGTCGTGCAGAAAGGCGATACGCTGTACAGCATTGCCTTCAATCACGGCCTGGATTATCACGAAATTGCCGATCTCAATGGCATCCAGAATCCCGGCATGATCAAGTTGGGGCAGGAAATCCGCCTGTTCCCGGACAACGCTGCGGCAGCGCTCAAACCTGTGCCGGAAGCCAGGCCCGTGGTGATGGAAGCGCCGATCAAGAGCACGCCCAAGGCGGCCAAGCTGCCTTACTCGGAACAGGCCGTGGCCGAGCTTGAGAAAATGCAGGAAGCGCCGCACAAGCCTGAGCCGGTTGCGATGTCCAGGGTGGAACCCAGAGCCGAGCCCAAACCGGATGCCGCAACCAACAGCACCGGCGAAGATGACGAAGATAGTGTGGAATGGAGCATGCCAACCACCGGCAAGCTAATCGGCGAATTCTCCGAAAGCGCCAACCGCAAGGGCATCGATATTGCGGGCAAACTGAGGCAAGCCGTGACGGCCAGCGCCGCAGGCAAGGTGGTGTATAGCGGCAGCGGCCTGCGCGGCTATGGCAAGCTGGTCATCATCAAACACAACAAGACCTACCTCAGCGCCTACGCGCACAACGACCAGATACTGGTGAAGGAAGGACAGAGCGTGACCAAGGGCCAGAAGATTGCGGAGATGGGCAATACTGATGCCGATCAGGTCAAGCTGCACTTCGAGATTCGCAAATTCGGCAAGCCGGTTGATCCGACCAAGTATTTGCCGCTCGTAAAGTCTTGAGAATATCATCAGGCATTTCGAAGACGTAAGACTTGAGACGTAAGGCGTAAGTTTAAAACCGCGAAGCGACAACACCAACTAACAACTTACGTCTTGCGACTAATAATGATTCCCCCAGATTGAACGACCTCAACGTAACCGAGCACAACCGAGACAGCGCCGGATTGCGCTATGTCTATCCGGTGGTATCGCGCCGCGCTGGCGGCGTGTCCATCGGCATCAATCTCAACACCAACAACGCCTGCAACTGGCGCTGCATTTATTGCCAGGTGCCGGACCTCAAGCTTGGCACGGCACCGCCGCTTGACCTCGCGTTGCTGGAACAGGAACTGCGCGGTTTTTTGCATGAACTGCTGCATGGCGATTTCATGCAGCGCCGCGTGCCGGAAGGAATGCGCCGCGTCAATGACATTGCCATCTCCGGCAACGGCGAACCGACCAGCGCCGGGGAATTCGCGCAGGTGATCGAACTCATCGCCAAGCTTAAACAGGAACTGGCGCTGCCCGCCGGCATCAAGCTGGTTCTGATCACCAACGGCAGTTTGATCTATCGTGAAAACGTGCAGCACGGGCTGCGCCGCATGGCGCAACTCAACGGCGAAGTGTGGTTCAAACTGGACCGCGCCAGCGAAGCAGGCATGCAGCGCATCAACAACACGCAGATCAGCATGGACAAGGTGCGCGAGAACCTCGCCACAGCCATCGCGCTGTGCCCCACCTGGCTGCAAACCTGCTGGTTCGCGCTGGATGGCGAACCTCCGGGCCGTGCTGAAGAAGACGCCTACCTGGATTTTCTCACGGGGCTGTTGCGCGACGGCATCAAACCGCAGGGCGTGCTGCTTTACGGCCTGGCGCGCCCCTCGCTGCAGCCGGAAGCGCCGCGCCTGGCTGCACTCCCGGCCGAGCAGATGGAGGCATTCGCCGCGCGCATTCGCGCGTTGGGCGTGGAAACCAGGGTGACGCCTTAGAAAAGCAGAGGGTGAGAAATGTTCTGTGGCTTCGTGATATTGAACTGCATTTGTGAGGTGATGGATCAGCTCAATATGTATAGTTCCACAGCAAGAAGCCGACTTCCATAACAAGAAAAAAGTAAATCAAATTCAAAAGAATGCTCAGGGGTAAAAACTGGTTCCAGCGAAAGCCGCAATTCTTACAAAAAAACGACTGGTAACCTGCCACCCTCAGCAGCCACTTGGCAAATGGCCCAGACCTGGTTTCGCAGGTGTTAAATGAACTGCATTTCTGGCACAACCCGGGAATGCTCATAGCGCCGCATGTCAGGTAACAAACAACTTCAAGCTACCATTTTTTCCTCATGCGCGATATATGCCTGATGGCCTATATATATATCTAGGGAAACGCTGAAAGAGGCGGGGAATTTCGTACAGTGGGGATCAATGCGCTTTCTAACAGCGTCTTACAAAGACCATCAACTTACAAAATCGTCCAGATTACAACCAGAAAGAAAACGGAAATCTCAAAAAACCACAACACTTTGTCACTTGCAGTACCGCTCACCGCGAGAGCAATGAGCAGGCTGCCAAAACACGCGGCAGCACTGGCCATAATCTTTTTTTCCTTGCTCATTTTGTCGTCATTGCTCATCTTTATCCCACCAGAAATTTAGCCATTTTTACGCACGGATTCATGAATTGCCATGAGCGAGCGCCCGGCAAAGTGCCCCACGAAAGAATTGTGAACCAGGCGTCACGCCCTGATTCATTGTGTTGGAGGCGGGGGTCGGAATCGAACCGGCGTCTACGGATTTGCAATCCGCTGCATAACCATTTTGCTACCCCGCCGTGCTGAAAATTACCGGGAGCTAAAAATTAAGGGAAAGCAGGCGCTTTCCCATAAAATTTGGAGCGGGAAACGAGACTCGAACTCGCGACCTATACCTTGGCAAGGTATCGCTCTACCAACTGAGCTATTCCCGCAAAAAACGAAGTCCGCATTATAGGGGTATTGAAAGCAGTGTCAAGAAAAACGCGGTGCAACCGCCTGATGCAAACACCCATGTTTCAGCCACCGTGGCGGGCATCCCTGTATAATGCGCCGCTGCGCGACAAGCCCCATCGGCCCGCGCGTTTCGATATTGCCCCGTCTTGCCCGGGTGGTGAAATTGGTAGACACAACGGACTTAAAATCCGTCGCTTGGGTAAAACCAGCGTACCGGTTCGATTCCGGTTCCGGGCACCAATCCTGCTGACTGATGCTGAGCAAACTCAACCCCACACAACGCCAAGCGGTGAAGTATCTTGACGGTCCCCTGCTGGTGCTCGCCGGTGCGGGCAGCGGCAAGACGCGCGTCATCACCCACAAGCTGGCTTATCTGATCGAGCAATGCGGCTATGCGCCGCGCAACATCGCCGCCATTACCTTCACCAACAGGGCCGCAAACGAGATGCGCGAACGCGTGGGCAAACTGCTGGCCGGGCGCGATGCCAAAGAACTGACCGTCAGCACCTTCCACGCGCTGGGCATGCAAATCCTGCGCATGGAAGCCGGCCTGCTCGGTTACAAAAAGCAGTTCTCCATTTTTGACAGCGCGGATACGGCGAAAATCATCGGCGAGCTGATGGGCGCGCCGGACAAGCAGGAAATTCGCATCGCGCAAAGCGTCATCTCCAACTGGAAGGCATCGTTCACCTCTCCCGAGCAGGCGTCGAGCCGGGCAGAAAACGAAATGCAGCAGCACACGGCGCTGCTCTACGCGCGCTACCAGGAAACGCTGCGCGCCTACCAGGGAATGGATTTCGACGACCTGATCCGCCTGCCGGTGGAATTGTTCAAGAATTTTCCCGAAGCCCTGCTGCGCTGGCAGCAACGCTTCCGTTACCTGCTGATAGACGAATACCAGGACACCAACGATTGCCAGTACCGGATGACCCGCCTGCTGGCGGGCAGCCGCGCCGCGCTCACTGCGGTGGGTGACGACGACCAGGCGATCTACGCCTGGCGCGGGGCGAGCGCCGAAAATTTGCAGAACCTGCAAAACGACCACCCGAACCTGAACGTCATCAAGCTGGAGCAGAACTACCGCTCTTCGCAGCGCATCCTGACCTGCGCCAACCACCTGATATGCAACAACACCAAACTGTACGAGAAAAAACTGTGGAGCGAGCACGGGCCGGGCGATCCCATCCGCGTGTTTGCCGCCAGGGACGGGGAGAACGAGGCCGAGTCCGTGGTGATGCGCCTGCTGGGGCACAAGTTCGAGCACCGCACGCGCTTTGCCGACTACGCCATCCTGTACCGCAGCAACCACCTGTCATGCGTCTTCGAGGAGCAGTTGCGCGCGCAGAACATCCCCTACACGGTGAGCGGCGGCACCTCGTTCTTCGAGCGCACCGAGATCAAGGACCTCGTCGCCTACCTGCGCCTGATCGCCAACCCGGACGACGACCCCGCCTTCATTCGCGCCATCACCACGCCCAAGCGCGGTATCGGCAACAGCACGCTGGAGAAACTTGCCGCCCACGCCGCCGCACGCAACGTCAGCCTGTTCGAGGCCGCCTTCGAAAGCACCATGGCACACCAGTTGCAGCCGCGCCAGCATGAAGACCTGATCACCTTCTGCAACTTCATCAACCGCATGCAGGCGCGCGCCGGGAAGGAGCCGTGCCAGGAAGTAATGAACGACCTGCTTGCCGCCATTGACTACGAAACCTGGCTGTTCGACAGCCAGGAGCCGCGCCAGGCCGAAACCAGGTGGGCCAACGTGCAGGAATTCGCCGGCTGGATCAACCGCAAATCGGCAGCCGATGAAAAGACCCTGATCGCCATGACCCAGACCATTGCCCTGCTCAACCTGCTCGAAGCGCGCGAACAGGAAACCGATGCGGTCAGCCTGTCCACGCTGCATGCCGCCAAGGGACTGGAATTCGGGCATGTATTTCTGGTCGGCGCGGAAGAAGGCATCCTGCCGCACGAGCGCAGCGCAGCGCCGGAGCAGATCGAGGAAGAACGCCGCCTGATGTACGTCGGCATCACCCGCGCGCAGCGCTCGCTGCAAATCAGCTACTGCACCAGACGCAAGCGCGGCAAGGAATGGTCGGCCTGCGAGCCCAGCCGCTTCATCGCCGAGCTGCCGCAGAACGAAGTGGTTTATTCAGGCGCGGCAGCGGCGGGCAGCGCGCCCGAGGTCAGCAAGGAAGCAGGGATGGAAAAACTGGCGCGGCTGAAGGCGATGCTGGGATAGACAATCAATCGAGGAGAAGCTGCATTTTCACAATCAGGCTGCGGCCCGCACTCTTGTTTTTCCGTGCTGCCCCGCACGGCTTTCTGCTTGCCACAGATCATAGTTGGCTTGCATGTAAAGCCACGATTCGGCAGAGCCGCCAAATACACGAGCGAGCTTGATCGCCATGTCCGCAGAAATCCCTGCACGGCCATTCAGGATGCGGGATAGCGCCACGCGGGTTACGCCCAGCCTCAAGGCGAGCGCAGTGACTGTCATGCCTTCTTCCATCACGCCATCCTTCAGCACCTCCCCCGGATGGGGAGGATTAAACATACGGCTCATTATTTTTCTCCTGTCAGTGATAGTCCTGATAATCCACAACCTCGGCATCCTTCCCATTGAAGCGGAAAGTCAGCCGCCAGTTTCCCGATACAGATACCGCCCAATGGCCTTTTAACTCGCCTTTCAATGGGTGAAGCTTCCATGCTGGCAAGTTCATGTCCTGTGGCGATATGGCAGCATCCAGCTTGGCCATCTGTGCATGAAGACGTTTTTCATGCGCAGCCTGGATTCCGGATTTGATGCCAGTCTTGAAAAATCGCTCCAGTCCCTTATGCGCGAAGGTTTTTATCATGCGCTTATTGTATAGCTACTATATACAACACTCAACAACACAACTTGAAATACCGAAATGCACCAAGTTCCCATATTTCATTGCTTGCGAATTAACCCCAGAACACCTTCTGCCCCGCGAACCGCTTCCACGCCTTGCCTAAAGCCGCCACCTGTTCCGCATAGTCATGCTCCATCCAGCCGCGGATGAGCGCGAGCGCTTCGTGCCGTTCCTTGCTTTCCAGCTCGCCCAGCAGGCGGTGCGCGACTGCAATGTCATTCAGCGAACCCAATATGTCCTGCAATGGAGACAGCGCGGACAGGTAGCACCTGGCCTTGGTGCCCGCATACAACGAGGCGAGCATTTCCGCGCTGTAGCGCAGTTTCTTGCATGCGATGCGCAATGCATGCAACTGGCCGGCATCCGCGCCCGCCAGGTTCTTGCCGCGCTTGCTCAACTGCTTGCTGCGCTTCTCCAGAACCTGCGCGGAGAATTGCGGCAAGCCCAAGCCAGCGTCAACAGGCGGTTCGCGCCAATAATCGCCATGCATCCACGCACCGAAGCGCAGCAGCAGCCGCTGATAATCCTGCGACTGCAAGGCATCCCGCACCCTGGCGTGGTGCTGCTCACGCAATTTTTCGCTGGCGCCCAACACTTGGCGCAACCCGGCATGTTCAGGCAGGCGCGCGCGGATGGGCGCAAGGGTTTGCGTCACGAACACATCCCACTCGCGCGAGCGGCCCAGTTCCACGCCCAGTTCCGCCACCTGCTCATTCAACACAGCCAGTTCGCCATCGGCACGGAAAATTTTTGCCATGCCCAGCACCACGCGCAAGCGGCGCAGCGCGACGCGCACTTGGTGCAGGTATTCGTCATCCAGCTTGTGCATTGCGCCCGGCACATTGGCTTGCAGATGAAACAGGCACGACCAGATCATGGCCTGCAATGCGCCCGACACACCGGACACATTGGCCACATCGGAACATTTCGCCAGGTCAGTCGTGGCCGCCTTGGTCACCACAGGCTTGGCATGAGCCAGCAGGCGATAGCCATATTCCGCCTTGCTGGTGTGCTCCAGTTCCAGCGGCACGATGTCGAGCAACACCAGCGCCAGCTTGAACAATTGCGCCGGCTCGCCGGATTTGAGTTCGAGTTCCAGTTCGGAAATCGGCCGTGCGCGCCGCCCTGCCCTGACCTCCCCGCTGTCCATGCTGAGTTCGATTTCCGCGCCCCCGAAATTCAGCATGCGTGTATTGCGGGAAAAATCCGTCACGAACAGCGGTTGCAGTTTTTTGCGCACGGCATGCGGCAAGCGCTTGCCGCCGCTGGCTTCCAGCGCCGCGAAATCGAGCGCCTCACCGGCCACCGGCGCTTCCCATTCGTTGCGCTGATGCAACCCGGCCTGCACCGCTCCGCTGCCCTTCAGGGTTTGCAGCCATTGCCGCCCGACGCGGCGCAGGCGCAAAGCCATTGCGGACTGGTGCAATTCGAGTTTAGGCGTGTCGTAATAAATGTTGTGCAGCTTGCGCGTGGTGGTGCGTGTCGTTGCAAGTGTTTTGAGCAAGGGATGGCGCTTCAGCCTGGCAAGCTGCTCGGGGGCGATGCGCAATTTGAGTTCGGTTTCGACAGCCATGTCTGCCTCAAATGAGTTGCAGAGCGCTTACTATAACAGGCTATCGGAAAGCGTTCGAATGCCCCTTGTGATGCCGCAAAATAAGGCGTTTAATCCGGATAGCATAAGCTGGTTCAACCCGGATTGCCCATTTAGATCGTTTGTGAATTGTAGGAGCACGCCATGCGTGTGATTGCCCTTTTCATTCGCGGGCATGGCCCGCTCCTACATGGCTCCAGGCAGGCTTTATCGCCTTGCGCGGACTATTTTTCGATTTCTATGGAGAGATTATAACCATGCCATCCATGCTTCGCGTGGTGCAGGCTGACATCGCCACGCTCAAGGTCGATGCGATTGTCAATGCCGCCAATTCTTCACTGCTGGGCGGCGGTGGCGTGGACGGGGCGATTCATCGTGCAGCAGGTCCGGAGCTGCTGCACGAGTGCCGCCTGCTGGATGGCTGCAAAGTGGGCGAAGCGAAAATCACCAGGGGCTATCGCCTGCCGGCAAAATTCATCGTTCACACCGTAGGCCCGGTCTGGCATGGCGGCACGCACGGTGAGCCGGAGCTGCTGGCTTCCTGCTACCGCAACTCGCTGCAGGTTGCCGCCGACAACGGCGCGCGCACCATCGCATTTCCATGCATCAGCACCGGTGTCTACGGCTACCCCGTGGAACTTGCCGCCCGGATCGCGGTTGCAACCGTCAGTTCAGCGCTGCCGAAACTCGGCTCCATCCGCGAAGTGATCTTCTGCTGCTTTTCCGCCGGCGATTTCGCCGTCTATAAAAAACTCGTCGATGCCGCCCCGGCCTGACAAAAAGGCTATCGGCATGTGGCTGCTTGCCGCGGCGGTGGCCGGCCTGGCATGGCTGCTGCCGCGCATCCCGCAGCCGCTGCAATACCATCACTTCGCCGACCGGCGCGCCTGCTTCGGCGTGGCCAATTGCTTCGATACTTCATCCAACGCGCTATTCGTGCTGGCGGGACTGGCGGGACTGCGCTTCCTGTCCGGTGAAGCGTGGCAACGCGCCTTCATTGACCCGCGCGAGGCCCTGCCCTACCGCCTGTTCTTTCTTGCCGCGATCCTGGTCGGCCTCGGCTCGGGCTATTATCACCTGGCCCCGGACAACAGCCGGCTGGTGTGGGACCGCGCGGCGATTTCGCTGGCGCTGATGTCCTGGCTCGCCGCGATCCTGTGCGAGCGCGTCAGCCCGACCGCCGGACTGCGCCTGCTGCCGCTGCTGTTCGCCGCCGGGCTGGGCAGCGTGGGCTACTGGGGCTGGAGCGAAGCGCGCGGCAGCGGCGACCTGCGCGCCTACGGCGTGAGACAGTTCTATCCGATGCTGCTGATCCCGCTGCTGCTCTGGCTTTATCCGCCGCGCTACAGCGGCGACAAGGACATCCTGGCCGTCATCGGGCTCTACCTGCTGGCCTTGTTGTGCGATTTCATGGATCATCAGATTGCCGCACTGACCAGCGTGGTCAGCGGACACACGGCAAAGCATGTGACCGCCGCATTGGCGATGTATTGGGTGGTGGTGCGCTTAAGACGGCGCCGCATCCTGTAAAGTTCAGGTTTAAACTTTGGAGCGGGCCATGCCCGCGAACCACTTGATCGCGTGCATGGCCCGCTCCTACACATCTGTTGCATTCCGCGTAGGGATGCTCGCGAACCTGAATTTATGGAGGTATCTGAATGCCAGTCCATAACGCCGACATTACTACCATCTTTACGGAGATCGCCGACCTGCTGGAGATTCAGGGGGCAAATCCGTTCCGCATCCGCGCCTATCGCAATGCCGCACGCATCCTGGGCGACCTGCCGCAGGAGGCGCGCCTGCTGGCGGAGCGAGGCCACGAAAACCTTTTGTTCCGGCACCGGGATGACCTGACCCGCCTGCCCGGCATCGGCGCCGACCTCGCCAACAAGATCAACGAAATCGTCACCACCGGACGCTGCAGTCTGCTGGAACGCCTGCACCGCGAGCTGCCACCCGCGATCACCGAGCTGCTGAAAATTCCCGGCCTCGGGCCGAAGAGGGTGAAGGCGCTGTACCACGATCTCGACGTGCAGACCGTCGAACAGCTGCATCGCGCCGCGCGGGATGGCCGCATCCGCGCCCTGCCCGGCTTCGGTGAAAAAACCGAGCAGAACATCTTGCAGGCCGTGGAAGCCCATGCCAGCCAGAACCGGCGCTTCAAGCTTGCCACGGCGGCGCAGTATGCCGAAGCGCTGCGCGCCTTTCTGCAAGCCGTTCCCGGCGTGCAGCAGGTGGTTGTGGCCGGCAGTTTCCGGCGCATGCGCGAGACCGTCGGCGACCTGGATATTCTGGTCACTGCCGCGCCGGACAGCCCGGTGATGCAGCGCTTCACCGCCTACGACGAAGTGGCCGAGGTGTTTTCCGCGGGCGAGACGCGCGCCAGCATCCTGCTCAAATGCGGCATGCAGGTCGACCTGCGCGTGGTGGCGCAGCAAAGCTATGGCGCAGCGCTGCATTACTTCACCGGCTCCAAGGCGCACAACATCGCGATCCGCCGCATTGCGCAGCAGCACGGCCTGAAGGTGAACGAGTACGGCGTGTTTCGTGGCGCGCAACGCATCGCCGGGGAAAGCGAGGACTCGGTGTACCGCGCCGTCGGCCTGCCTTACATCCCGCCCGAGCTGCGCGAAGATCGCGGCGAAATCGAAGCGGCGCACGCCGGACGATTGCCGCAACTGGTGGAACTGGCCGATCTCAGGGGCGACCTGCATGCGCACACCAGGGCCACCGACGGCCACGACAGCCTGCGCGACAT
>ORMF011929103.1_pt1 | contig 20265 bp, 16 predicted proteins | sample 1779871 | NCBI WGS metagenome assembly ORMF01 (sample SAMEA104232316, study PRJEB22302) | groundwater metagenome | biome: forest; feature: aquifer; material: groundwater | place: USA | collected 2011-08-07 | depth 5.4 m | reverse complement strand
TATTCTTTTTCTTTTCCTGTTACAATATCGGCAACAATCCTACCTTGTCTATTTGCTGGTACTGCAAGCGGGATCATAGTCTTAGTATTCGATACTATTTCACTTATTTGTATTGCATCACCTATTGCGTATATATCTTCAATATTTGTTTCAAGACGGTTATTAACTATTATTCCACCTTTTGAATTAAGGTTGATTCCTGCAATTTTAGCTATTTCTGTATTTGGACGCACGCCTGCACAAAAGATGATTAAATCGGTTTTGAGTTTAATGCCTGTTTGCAATACTACAAATGTTCCGTTATTATTTTCAATTTCTGTAATTGAGCTGTTAAGATAAAGAGATACTTTATTTCTTATTGCCTCTTCTTTTAGTGGCTGCGACATTTCGTTGTCTAATGATGGAAGTAGTGAGGGCTGTATTTCTATGAGAGATGTCTGTAATCCTTTATGCACCATATTTTCTGCTAGTTCAAGTCCTATAAACCCTGCACCTACGATTGTAACATTTTTGATTCTGTTATCTATTTTTTTAATAATTTTATCCATGTCATTAATGTTCCATAAAACATTAACGGCTGGATTATCTATGCCTTTTATTTGTTTTGGTATGATTGGCGTTGAGCCTGTAGAAATTATGAGTTTGTCGTATTTTTCTCTGTATATTGCTCCATCTCTTTTTTTAACAGTAACTTTTTTATTTTCTGAATCTATAGCGATAACCTCTTCCTTAATTCTGACATCAATATTCGCTCTTGCTTTTAATTTTTCAGGAGTCATAACCAGCAATGACTCTCTCTCTGATATTATACCTCCTATATGATATGGGAGACCACAATTTGCAAATGAAACGTAATCGCCGCGTTCAAATATTATTATTTCTGCTGATTCGTCATTTCTTCTAATTCTGGCTGCGGCACTTGCCCCGCCAGCTACTCCGCCAATGATGATTATTTTCATGTTTTATTCCTGCTAGTATTTGCGTTATTATTAATTATATGTTAATTTATCGAGATATTACGATATATAGATATTTTGTATTTTCAAATTAAATCAATAGAAATTATTAAGGATTTAAAAACTTATGGAACTTATGGATTATGAATATATTGAGAAAGTTGCGGCATGTCTTAAGTTGATTGCGCATCCTCATAGAATTAGAATAATCGAACTTCTTTCAAAAGGAAAATATTCTGTTAATGAAATAGCAGAAACGTGCTCAATTCCAGCAAATCAGGCGTGTGAACATTTAAGGCTGTTAAAAAATCATGGCCTCTTAGGAAGCGATAGGGAAGGACGTATCGTATACTATAAAATAATTTCTTTTCAGATTGAAGACCTTTTAAATTGTATAAGAAAAAACTGTGTGAGCTAGGTTTATTAGAAAAGTCAATATTTTGAAACTCTTTCTTTTTCTATAAAAAAGGCAAAAAAGAGGTATATTATACTCATACGCTTTGAGATTTAGATATTGCGCAGCATTGCTCCACACTTAATTATAAAAATTTCACGGCGTAAATTTAACATACTTTAACTATACATTTAAAATTTAAGATAGGAGCTGATTTTGTAGAGATGAGTTGTTTAAACAGAGATTTATATATTGCAAGGCGCTGTAAATTGACAGAAACAGTTAAAACAGGAATTATCGTTCTTCCAGGGAATATTGGCGTTCCATTAGATTCTTCAGCAAATTGTTTTCCTTTTTTTCAGGAAAGTTCATTTCTTTATTTTACTGGCATTGTGCGTGAAAATTTGATACTTGTAATTGATGTAGATGAAAACAGAGAGACTGTTTTTGGTGATGAACTTACATTGGATGACATTATATGGACCGGGAATTTACCTTCACTTTCAGAGCATGCCTTTGATGCAGGAATAAATGAAATAGGCGAATTGAAAAAATTTGAGGCTGTGATAGATAGAGCTGTCAATAAAAAAAGACCAATTCATTATCTACCTAATTGCAGAAGTGAAATAGTACAAAAATTGAGTTCTATTTTTTCTATTTCACCATCTCAATATGACGAAAAAGCTTCAAAAGAGCTTATAAAAGCTGTTATATCTCAGCGTGAAATAAAAAGTGAATACGAAGCAAATGAAATTGAAGCAGCAGAAAAAATATCATATGTGACTTTTTCCGAAATTATGAACTTAATGAAAAATGATGTTTCGGAGAGTGATATATACGCTTTAGTGTCAGATTTTAGAGCGAAAAATTGTGTAGAATTTCCATTTAATCCGATTATTACTATCAATGGTAATATTTTCCATGCGGCATCATATCCTAATAAAATAAAAAATTCTGACCTTGTTGTTGTAGATACAGGGATAAAAACTCTTAGTGGATATTGTTCTGATATTACACGTACGCTTCCAGGCGGTGGAAAGTTCTCTGCAACTCAAAAAGCAATTTATGAAGTGGTTCTTTCTGCTCAAATGAGTGTTATAAATAGTGCAAAACCTAATATTGGTTACATTGATTTACATATGCTTGCTGCTAAAAAAATCGTCGAAGGTCTAAAAGCTGTAGGACTGATGAAAGGGAATATTGATGATGCTGTTTCTTCAGGGGCACATGCATTATTTTTTCCACACGGTATTGGGCACATGCTTGGTATGGAAGCACATGATATGGAAGTTCTTGGTGAAGATTATGTAGGATATGGAACAGAATTAAAAAGAAGTAATCAGTTTGGGCTCTCTTTTTTAAGGTTGGCAAAAAAAATAAAACCTGGCTTTGTCATGACTGTAGAGCCTGGAATATATTTTATACCACAGCTTATTAATATATGGCAGCAGGAACGAAAATTTGGAGAGTTTATTAACTATTCGAAAATTGACGAATTTAAAGATGTAAAAGGTATAAGAATTGAGGACAATATTCTTGTAACAGATAGAGGCTGCAGAGTTCTTGGCGATAAAATTATCCCTAAAACAGTCCATGATATCGAAAATATGATGTCAACATAAAAAATAAAAAGCTTGGTGCTTTGAATATGGATAAGAATATTTATTTTTTTAAGGACTACCTCATAGATGTTTACGGAAAGCCTCTCTATCGGATCCCAATAGATTTCGCTATGAGTTGTCCTCATAGAATAAATGGGGAAGGGGGGTGTTTCTTCTGTGCCGAAAATGGTTCACGGGCAATTCATTTACAACGGAATTTGAACATTCATGAGCAGGTAGATGTCGGAATCAGATACGCTGAGAAGAGATATTCCGCAGACGGCAACTACATTGCTTATTTCCAAGCTTATACCAATACCTATGCCGAATTGGCACAACTTAAAAAGTTGTATTCAACTGTTTTGAATTATAAAAAATTTAAAATGCTGATGATTTCAACTAGACCAGATTGTTTGTCTGATGATATTGTAGATTATCTTACTGAATTGAGCCAAACAATTGATTTGTGGGTAGAAGTTGGTGTCCAATCTTCAAATAATAATACGCTTAACCAGATTAACCGAGGGCACAATTTTGATTCTGTAATTAATTCTGTAAATAAACTTAACCAAAATGGAATAAAAACTGTTGCTCACATAATATTGGGTCTTCCAGGAGAGTCTGAGGATGATTATTTTAAGACAATTAATGATATTAACGCGCTTCCATTTAATGCTGTAAAAATCCATAATTTACTAGTTCTTAGAGAAAGTTATCTTGGCAGACTCTACGCAAAGCATGGTGGAATTATAAAAAATGGCTTTTTAGAATTACCACAACTTTTACCGATACCTGAAATTAATGAATATGAATATGTTGGACTTTTGGTTAATATTTTGAGGTGCATTCCAGTCGATCGACCTATTATGAGATTAACTGCTGATGCCGATAGTAAAAATATACTCTTCCCTAAATGGAACATGTCTAAGAGCGAAATTCTTAAATTAATTTCGTATACAATGATAGAAAATAACTATCGACAGGGTGATTCACTAGGAGATATTAAAAAGCTCAGCAAGAATAAGTTTAAACTTGAAAATCTAAAAATTTTGACATTAGATAAGAGTTACACTTTTTACAGCCCGCATTACAAAGAAAATTATCACACTTCAGCAGGGGCAGAATCTGAATCTGTTTATAAGTTTATCGTGCCATCTGAATTGGAATTGAGGCTTAAAGATTCTCGTTCTGTATCCATTTTAGATGTAGGTTTTGGGCTTGGCTATAACTCAATATCTTCAATAAAACTTAACACTAATTTAGATTCTGAGTTAAAAATAACTTCACTTGAATATGATTCAAATCCGTTAACTCTCGCACAGACTCTTTTTGATAAAAATTCATTGGAGTTTGAAATTATCACATCACTTAAAAATACTGGAACGTGGCAATCAGAAAATTCTAGTATTGATATTATTTTAGGTGATGCCAGAGAGTCTGTTTTTAAGCTTAAAGGGGAATTTTTTGATATAATTTATATGGATGGTTTTTCGACAGGAAAAAACTCCGAATTATGGACGTATGATTTTATAAAAAAATGTACAACACTTCTTGCCGCAAATGGTATTATTGTGACTTATTCTGCAGCTCATCCTGTCCGTGGTGCCTTTATTAGAAATGGAATGTATGTTGGAGAAAGTGAACCTTTTGGACGTAAAAAAGGCGGTACTGTTGCAGCATTTAATAAAAGTTTAATAAAAAAATCGTTATCTGAAATTGAACAGAATATTATTTTGCATTCTACTGCAGGTACACCGTATCGAGATTTTTATTTATCTTGGAAAAATAATCAAATTTTGGATTATCGAAATAAGTTGGTAAATAGGTTACGACGCATAGGTGTGCCAAAATGGTATACATAAAAATGTGAGGCCATAAAAAAAGGATGCCGAAGCATCCTTTTCAATATCTAGTGTGATATGTGTGGGGGAATTACATCATTCCGCCCATGCCACCCATTCCGCCCATGCCAGGACCGCCTGCTGGTGCATGAGATTCTTTTTCTGGCATATCAGCAATCAAGCATTCAGTTGTAAGCATTAAGCCTGCAATTGAGCCTGCATTCTGAAGTGCAGAACGTGTAACCTTAGTTGGATCAATAATGCCTGCTTCTAACATGTCGCAGTATATTCCCTTAGCTACGTCAAAGCCATAATTTGCAGCTTTGCCAATAAGTTCTTTTACGATTACAGAACCTTCATAACCGCCGTTTGCAGCAAGTTGACGTATTGGTTCTTCTACTGCACGTCTGATAATTTCAGCTCCGATTGCTTCGTCGCCTTCAAGTTTTAATGTATCTAAAACTCTAGCAGCTCTCAAAAGGGCTACACCGCCGCCAGGAACAATACCTTCTTCGACAGCAGCTCTTGTGGCATGTAGTGCGTCTTCAACACGTGCTTTCTTTTCTTTCATTTCTGTTTCTGTAGCAGCACCAACGTTGATTACAGCTACGCCGCCTGCTAATTTAGCAAGCCTTTCCTGAAGTTTTTCTCTATCGTAATCTGAGGTAGTTTCTTCAATCTGTTTTCTGATTTGGTTAACTCTTCCGATGATGTCAGACTGTTTGCCTGCACCTTCTACGATAGTTGTATTTTCTTTATCAATTGTAATTCTCTTGGCTCTTCCAAGCTGTTCAACTGTAACTGATTCAAGCTTAATGCCAAGATCTTCGCTGATGCATGTTCCACCAGTAAGAATAGCAATATCTTCTAACATTGCTTTACGACGATCGCCAAAACCTGGAGCTTTTACAGCACAGACATTTAGAGTGCCACGTAATTTGTTGACTACTAATGTAGCAAGAGCTTCACCTTCTACATCTTCTGCGATAATTAAAAGAGGTTTCCCCTGTTTTGCAGCTGATTGAAGAAGTGGGAGCATATCATTAAGACTGCTGATTTTCTTTTCATGAATAAGAATAAGAGCATCTTCTAATGCAACTTCCATATTCTCTGTATCAGTTACGAAATATGGAGAAAGATATCCTTTGTCAAACTGCATTCCTTCAACGACATCCAGAGTAGTTTCAATAGTTTTTGCTTCTTCTACTGTGATTGTGCCGTCTTTGCCTACTTTATCCATTGCATCTGCAATTGTTTCGCCGATAGTTGCATCACCGTTTGCTGAGATAGTAGCAACTTGAGCTACCTGTCCTCTATCTTCAATAGTTTTGCTTAGTGCAGATAGTTCTCTTACCATAGCTTCAACTGCTTTTTCAATACCGCGTTTGAGGCACATTGGGTTAGCACCAGCAGTAACATTCTTTAAGCCTTGACGATAAATTGCTTCAGCTAAAACTGTAGCTGTAGTTGTTCCATCTCCTGCGATGTCAGATGTTTTGCTTGCAACTTCGCGAACCATTTGAGCTCCCATATTTTCGAAAGCGTCTTCAAGCTCGATTTCTTTAGCTACAGAAACACCGTCTTTTGTCACAGTTGGTGAGCCAAATTTTTTATCCAAAACTACATTACGTCCTTTTGGGCCTAATGTTGCTTTTACTGCTCTACTTAATTTTTCTACTCCTACGAGAAGTGCACGACGCGCACTGTCGTCGAAAATTAGTTGTTTTGCTGCCATATTTATAATCTCCTAAATTTTATTTACTTAACGATAATTGCCTGAATATCATCAGCGTTTAAAAGCTTGTATTCTTTGCCATTATATTTTACTTCTGTGCCGCCGTATTTGCTGGTTAAAACAAGATCTCCAACTTTTACATCGAAAGGAATTATTATTCCTTTATCATCTTTTTTACCTGTGCCTAAAGCTACAACTATAGCTTCTTGTGGTTTTTCCTTAGCACTGTCAGGAATAACAATGCCACCTTTGATTTGTTCTTTTTCAACAACTGGTTCAACAAGAACGCGGTCGCCTAGAGGTTTAATATTCATTTGTTTTCTCCTTTTCTTTTTATTTATGAGTTTGTAAAAAGGTAAAATTTATAGAAAATCACCCTATAGAATAGGATGATTTTAAGTATTAATTACTTTCCGTCATCAACAACTTCAGCATCGACAAAATCGCTTTTTTTCGAAGATGATTGTTTTGTGTTTTCATAATTTTCACTCTGTCCCTGTTGTGGCCCAGCCTGTTGTTGTGACTGCATATTTTTGTAGATCTCTTCACCAAACTTTTGTAGAGTTTGTTCAAGCTCAGCGATTGTTGACTTCATGCCTTCAATATCATCAGATTTGTGTTGCGATTTGAGTTTTTCAACAAGATTTTCAACAGGAGCTTTTATATCAGAAGGAAGTTTATCTCCATATTCTTTTATCTGTTTTTCAGTTTGGTAGATCATGGAGTCTGCTTTGTTTCTAGTTTCTATATTTTCTTTCTCTTTTTTATCTTGATCTGCAAATTTTTCAGCATCATCCACCATTTTTTTGATTTCATCATCATTGAGACCTGAATTTGCTGTGATCGTGATTTTTTGTTCTTTTCCTGTTCCAAGATCTTTTGCTGTTACATGAAGTATACCGTTAGCATCTATGTCAAAAGCTACTTCTATTTGCGGCACACCACGTGGAGCGGAAGGAATTCCATCCAAGCGAAAGCGTCCAATGGTTTTATTGTGTGAAGCCATTTCTCTTTCACCCTGCAGTACATGTATATCCACTGATGGCTGGCTATCTACGGCAGTACTGAAAATTTCACTTTTTCTTGTAGGTATTGTGGTATTTCTGGATATAAGTTTAGTGAAAACTCCTCCAAGTGTTTCTATTCCTAATGAAAGTGGAGTTACATCTAATAATACTACATCTTCGACTTGACCGCTAAGTACACCACCTTGTATTGCTGCACCGTGTGCTACTACTTCGTCAGGATTAACACCTTTATGTGGTTCTTTGCCAAAATATTTTTGAACAATTTCATTAACTTTAGGCATACGTGTCATGCCACCAACCATTATTACTTCATCTATTTTAGAAGCTGATGTTCCTGCATCTTTTAAACAGTTTTCTACAGGTTTAATTGTTCTATTAAGAAGATCATCAACTAATTGTTCAAGCTTTGATCTTGAAAGAGTTACATTAAGATGTTTTGGTCCAGTTTGGTCAGCTGTTATAAATGGTAAATTTATTTCTGTAGACTGACTGCTTGAAAGTTCACATTTTGCTTTTTCAGCAGCTTCTTTTAATCTCTGTAGTGCTTGAGCATCTTTTTTGAGGTCTATACTGCTTTCTTTTCTGAATTCAGATGCCAGCCAGTCAATTATTTTTAAATCAAAATCGTCTCCGCCGAGGTGTGTATCGCCATTTGTAGCATTAACTTCAAAAACACCGTCTCCAAGCTCAAGAACAGATATATCAAATGTACCTCCGCCAAGGTCATATACGGCTATTTTTTCATCTTTTTTCTTATCTAAACCATATGCTAGTGAAGCAGCTGTAGGTTCATTTATAATACGAAGTACTTCAAGCCCTGCAATTTTTCCTGCATCTTTTGTAGCTTGCCTTTGACTGTCATTAAAATATGCAGGGACAGTGATTACAGCCTGAGTGATTTTTTCTCCAAGATATGCTTCTGCATCTGTTTTTAATTTCTGAAGAATCATAGCGGATATTTCTGGTGGTGAATAAAGTTTACCAGATATATCAACATGGGCATCTCCGTTTTTGGCAGCTACTACCTTGTATGGGACTAACTCTAGTTCATGTTTAACTTCAGTGAATTTTCTGCCCATGAAACGTTTTATTGAGTATATTGTGTTGTGTGGGTTAGTAACGGCCTGTCTCTTAGCTGTTTGTCCAACTAGTCGTTCGCCTGTTTTAGTAAAAGCTACAACTGAAGGAGTTGTTCTAGCCCCTTCTGCGTTTGGTATTATAGTTACTTCGCCTCTTTCCATGACAGCCATACAGCTGTTTGTTGTTCCTAAGTCTATTCCTAATATTTTGCTCATAATTTATTCATTCCTTTCTAAATAATTTAAAATTTTCATCGTGAAAGCATCTAGCATGCCAAACTATGATATAGATGTAAATTCGATTAATTAATGCTATTTGAATTGTTTTTTTGATGTATACTAGTTTAAAAAGTGAGACAATTTATCTCATCTTTAAAATTAGTGGCACAGATGAATCCAAAGTTTACTAAAAAAATGATTTATTTTGTAGAAGTTGAATTATAGAGTTACTATACTTAAGGAAAAGTTTTTAACTTTGAATTTTAAAATTGGTGATTTTATGAAAAAACTACAATATATATTTGAAAAAAACAAACTTTGGGCTGAAAATATTTTATCCACTCAGCCTGATTTTTTTAAGAACCTTGCAAAACAGCAGAATCCTGAATTTTTATGGATTGGCTGTTCAGACAGCAGAGTTCCTGCTAATCAAGTTTTAGATCTTCCTCCTGGGGAAGTTTTTGTCCATAGAAATGTAGCTAATCAAGTTATACAGACTGATATGAATATGCTCTCAGTAGTTCAATATGCCGTTGAGGCATTAAATATAAAGCATATAATTGTTTGTGGTCATTACGGATGCGGAGGAATTAAAGCTGTAATTCAGAATAAAAGGCTTGGATTGATCGATAATTGGCTAAGGAATATTAAAGAAATTTATTTAAGAAATTATGATGAAATAGTTTCTCTTGAAGGAATAGAAAAACAGGTGGATAGGCTTTGTGAAATAAATACGGTTCAACAAGCATTAAATCTAGCAGGAACAACTGTTGTTCATAATGCCTGGGATAAAGGTGCAGATCTTACAATCCATAGTTGGATTTACGGAATAAATAATGGGCTTTTAAAAGATTTAAAATGTTGTATATCATCAGAAAATGAATTTCTAGAGTACACTCAAAATCCTTAATTTTTAACTCAATTTGTATTTGTTCAAAACTTTTAATATTTTTACATTCATGATAAAAGGTAAATCTAGAGTTTGTAATAGAAGAGATAACCAAGAAGAAGTTTATATACCTCCTGAAATGGCAGGTATAATCTTAATTTTCGTGGTAATGGCTCTTGTCCTTTTTGGGATTATTATGCTTTATTCTGTGACGGCTGCCAACATGGGTACTTCAATGCTGATAAAACAGCTCATGTGGGCAATCTTAGGTATAGTGTGTGCGGTAATAATTAATATTGCAGGGTATAAAAAAATTATCAGAATAGCACTTCCACTTATTATTTTAAGCTGTATTCTCTTGATAGCTGCAAGATTTAGCAGACCAATTAACGGAGCATACAGATGGATACAATTACCTGGTGGGTTTGGTAATATTCAGCCTTCTGAGCTTGCTAAGCTTTCAGTCATTTTGTACCTATCGTATTACTTGCCAAAATATCAAAGATTTATAACACGTTCTTTTGTTGGTGTTTTCAAGGCAATTTTTTTTGTCGGAATTACGACTTTGCTCGTATTGGTAGGTATGGATTTAGGTACAACTGTTTTGATATGTGTAGTCATTTGGAGCATGCTTTTTGTTTCAGGAGTAAGGTTTAGGTTTCTTCTTCCTCCGTTAATTATAATACCTGTGCTGCCTATAATTTTAAAACATTATAGTAAGGTTAGATGGGATAGAATAACATCTTTTATGAATCCTGAACTTTACGAAAAAACTATAGGTTATCAGCTTTGGTTGTCAATATTGGCAATGGGGTCAGGCTCTTGGAGCGGGCTTGGGTTTTCAAAAAGTAGAATGAAAGCACAATATTTGCCTGAATCCCACACTGATTTTATTCTTTCAATTATAGGAGAAGAGCTTGGGTATATTGCGATATTGGCAGTCTTAGCAGGATATATTTTGTTTTTCATTATTGCGATGTATATTTCGTTTAAGGCTAAAGATAAAGAAGGGAAGATACTTGCTTTTGCAATTGGCGTAATTGTTGTATTGCAAGCTGCAATAAATTTGGGCGTGGTAAGTGGAGCTTTTCCAACTAAGGGAATATCAGCTCCATTTATAAGTTATGGTGGAAGTAATATGATTATCTCTCTAATTTTTACTGGTTTGCTTATTAGTATTTCACGCGATAGATGTGAAGAAAAAACAAAGATAAAAGATAACATAAGGTTGGGCGGTTAACTAATGAAAAAATTAGTAGTTTTATGTGGAGGAACTGGTGGGCATTTTTATCCAGGCCTTGCTGTAGCAAAAAAATTTAATCAAAATGGTGGAAAAGCGTATCTTTTAATTGGTGAATTAAAGAGCAAGAAACATATGAAAGAAGCCGAGAAAGGAAACTTGAAGATAAAAAAAATAAAATCTTCAAAATTTTCATCTTCGCCTTTAGGTTTTTTTAAGTTTTTATTTGCATTTGTTTTAGGCTTTGTGCAGAGTTTTTTCTTTTTTTTATTTAATCGACCGGATGCAGTGTTAGGTATGGGTAGTTATACATCTATTCCTTCGGGGATTGCTGCGTTTTGTCTTGGCATTCCTATTTTTGTTCATGAGCAAAATTCTGTGGCTGGTAGAGCAAATCTCCTCTTGTCAAATTTTTCAAAAAAAATGTTTACAGCATTCCCAATAGTTAATTTTGAGTCGGTAAAATGCTGTATTAGCAATTTAGGCATTCCTGTTCGCGAAGAGATGTTTAGAAAATTGGATAAAAAAGATGCACTCAATAAAATATCAGAAAAATATAAAATTAGTTTTGATTTAGATAAAAAATTGATGCTGATATTTGGCGGCAGCCAAGGAGCTAAAACTTTGAATACTATTATACCCAAAATTTTTGTAGAACTTTATAAAGACAAAATTGAAGTAATACACATCTCAGGGAAAAATGACCAGGAAAAGGTCTCTAAATATTATGCTGAAAATTCTTTAAAAGCACTTGTTTTAGAATATTGTGACACGATGTCAATTTTATATTCAGCTTCAGATTTTGTTGTATGCAGAAGTGGTGCAAGTACCCTAGCAGAATTATCTTATTATGGAAAACCGTCTATTTTAATACCGTACCCATTTGCTTCAGACAATCATCAATTTTATAATGCTAAATATTTTGAAAAAATTAGACTAGGAAAAACCGTAGAAAACTCTAATTGCACGCATGAAACTATAAAAGAGGCTGTTGATTCAATTGTTAAATGTATAAAAAATAGCGGTTATTATAAAGACTCTGCATTAACTTCTCCCACAACTTCAACTGATATTCTTTGCGAAATTGAAAAAATTGTAGATTCTGAAAAAATGCCTATTTAACAGAGTAAGCATCATGACATATTAAATTTGGTGGTTTATAAAGCATGGATTTCTTTTTCAAAAATAGATTATTATCATCTCACAAAAGGCCGTTAATAATGGGCGTTCATAATGCTACTCCAGATTCGTTTTCAGATGGAGGCGATTACAAAAGCATTGGAAAAGAGATAGAGCACTGTTGTTTGATGCTTGATGAAGGTGCTGATATTATCGATATAGGTGGTGAATCAACAAATCCAAATGATTCATCTTCTGTGCTATCTTCAGATGATGAACTGGCGAGAATTATTCCTATCATAAGGGGTGTAAAAAAAATAAGACCTGAGTCTGTAATAAGTGTTGATACATTTAAAGCTGATGTAGCTTATGAAGCAGTAACAAATGGTGCAGATATTGTTAATGATGTCAGTGGGTTAAAATATTCAGAAAATATGGGAGACGTTGTTGCAAAAACTGGTGCTTATCTTGTATTGATGCACATGAAATTTTTACCAAAGAGCAAAAATGAGTTTAGAGAATCTGATAATATTATATATGAAGTAAAAACATCTTTGTCTGAATGTGTTGAAAAAGCACTTAAATGTGGAGTTAATTTAAGTAAAATAATTATTGATCCAGGCATTGGTGGAGGGTGTTTTGGAAAAAACACAAATGAAAATATTCAGCTTCTTTCTTCAATTTCTGAGCTAAAGAAAATGAACTGTCCAATATTAATTGGAGCATCAAGAAAAGGTTTTATAGGAGAAATATTAGGAGAGTCAAATCCCAAAAAAAGGATCAATGGAAATTTGGCTGTTGCTTCTTGGTGTTTTATGAACAATGTAGACATACTAAGAGTTCATGATGTCCAGCAGACACGACAACTTTTAAAAATTTTGGAAGTTTTAAGAAATATTAATTGAGATTACTTTGTTTTTGAATATTTATTTAAAAACACCTCTATCATGTTTAGAATTTCGGTTCTCGATTCGCCATCGCTGAGGCCTTCAACCTTCATTACTTCTTGAATATCGCCAAACTTTTTTCTGTTATATTGTCCTATTGGAGATGTATCTCTTTTTTCTATTCCCGATTTTTTTTCTTTATCCATAAATAATAACCTTTTTTGTATAAATCAAAATAATTTATTATGGTACAGTCTTATTGTTTTCAGGGGTATTTTCAATAATTGTCTCGCTTGATCTACTTTCTGTTTCATTTTTGTAGAGCCTGTATATTTCAGGAATTAGGTATTTTAATACAGCTGCTACAGGTACTGCAAAAATCATACCTGTAATTCCTGCTATTATTCCGCCTAAAAGTACTATAACAATAGTTTCTAACTCATTTAGTCCCAATGCTCCGCCAACCACAGCAGGGTAAATGAATAGTTGGTCTAAGACCCCTGTCATAATAACATAGGCCAAAATAACCATTCCCATTTGTGCCATGCTGACATTACCTACTAATAAACAGACTACTAATGTAATAATAATGCTCATTATAGGGCCAAGATATGGTAATAATATTGTAAATCCTGCGATTACTCCCAGCAATATTCCAAATGGTATTCCTATGAATGTAAAAGCTAGAGTGTAAAATGTCACCTCAATAATGATTATTGTCAAATAGCCTCTAATCCATGCTTTGAGCTTATTTAAAACGTTATCTAAAATAAGAGATGTCGTCGAGATTGATTCTAAATTTGTATATGGAAACCATTTGCTTTTCATTAGCCCGTTCGAAATATATTCTCCAGCTGTTGCCTTTGTGTTTGAATGTGCGTTAAATCTTGCAAGCCTCGTAAGAAAATATGCAAAGAAAAAGAATGTAAAAACTGTATTCATGGCGACATAAAATAGAGTTGATATGGCACCTGTGGCATAAGAAAAAATGCCTCCACTTTTGCTTATAATATCTAAAGTAATTTTTTTTAGGTCATCAGGATTGTTGAGATATTTTGCTGCATATTTTCGCAAAAATTTTAAGGCAGGAGATTTTTCGATCATTGGTTTAATGGAATTTATTTTATATTGTGCCACGTTCATAAATTGTTTAAAATTATAAATATACCCCTGTTTTAGTTCTTGAGAAGCTGTAGCTTCAGCTTCAACTGGCGATTGGTTCATCACATGTATTTCATAGTCTCTTGTTGCATTTTGAGTCCATGTCGAGATTGAGTGACTTGCTTCTTTTATGTATGAAGATGAGATTGAATAAGCGGAACCAAGAATAACTATGAATATTATAACTACAGTTAAGATAGTTAGCTGGCACGATATAGTAGTTAAACGTTCATTATGCAACTCTGCTTCTGAAAGTTTCTTCTTATGTTTTTTGATTTTGGCAAATTGATTGAAATTTACCATTAATTTATGCAATGGTATAGTAACAGGCAGAAATAACGTTTCAACTATTTTCCCGAGTATTATTGCAGGTCTTGACTGAAATAAAAATCGTTTGTAGAATCTCTGAAGCGGTATGAAAAAATAGGCTAATATTAAGCCAAAAACTACTGATTTAAAAAATGTAGCAGCAAGTATAAATATAATAATAATTATTATAGCCGCAATCAATCCTGTGCTTGATTCTAGCAGTCTTTTCTTTGTTTTTGCTGAATTTTTTTGTGTGTTTGTCGAAAGCATTTGGCTAATTGTATATTCTGAGACGAAAAAATATTTGCCCAGATCAAGAATGAAGAAATCAGACTTATTTTCAAGAGTGCCGTGAATTCTAGCTGTTTCTATGAGAAGGCGTATAATTTGCTCTTTTTCTTCTTTATGAAGTGAACCTAAGTATTCTACGGCTGTCTCCATTTCATCAATTTTGACTATTGATTTTAACAAGGATTCTCTGTTTATTTCAGCAAAAAGAGTAAAATTAGCTGCCATGTAATCGATAATGGCCTTAAGTGCGTGTTTTGATTTGTTGAGCTCAAGCATCGCGGCTGTAATGTACATGAAGCCAGCTATTTTTTTTTGCTTTTCATTTTGGTCATCTTTTGATGAGTTAACTAAGTCTGTAAAAGACAATAATGCGTACGATACAGATTTTTTTAGTTTTGAAGACATTTGTGAACCCGATTTGGAATATTTTTAAGCTTTTTTATCCTGAGAATGAAGTTAAAACAATTATCTTAGCTTCATTATAATACAAAAGTAAAAAATAAAAACAGATTATTTATATTAACCTAATGTTCGGCTTTCAAATATCACAAGCTAATTTAAAAGTCGAACATTAAGCTTAATTTAAAGTATCATTTGAATGCTCTTGCAATTTTATTTGTAAATTTATAGACTTAAGCCTTTTATTTTGAACTCTGAATAATAACTTATGTTGAGGCTATCTTATCTTTAGTCTTTCAAGTTATCCCTATGTTTCATAATTAGTTACTAGTTTTATATACCATAATACATTGGAGTCTTAGATGAAAATATTTAATTTTTCAGCCGGTCCTTCCATGGTTCCACCTCCTGTAATGAAAAAAGTTCAGGAAGAATTCAGAAATTATAATTCGATGGGAATAGGTATTACAGAGCTCTCGCACCGTACGGAAGAGTTTGCAGCCATAATAGACAAAACAGAATCTAATATACGTGAAATAATGGGTATAAATGATAATTATGCCGTTTGTTTTGTTCAGGGTGGAGCTAGCCTTCAGTTTGCAATGATTCCGATGAATTTGATGTCAACAGGTATTGCTGAATATGCAGACAGCGGATATTGGTCTGAAAAAGCTTTAATAGAGGCAAAAAAATTTGGAGAGATTAAAATACTTGGCAGCAGTAAAGATACAAATTATGATCGTATTCCATCTGTGAGAAAGTGGAAACTTTCAAGTAATTCATCATATATTCATATTACAACTAATAATACAGTATATGGGACTCAATATCATGCTATTCCTGAAATGGTTGGACATGCTCCTTTAATTGCTGATATGTCTACAGATATTATGTCGAGGAATATAGATGTAAATAATTTTGGATTAATATATGCGAGTGCACAGAAAGTTCTTGGTGCTACTGGACTTGCAATAGTCATCATCAGAAGAGATCTTATTGAGCGTTCAGAGGGAAAAAATCTTCCCACAATGCTTGATTACAGTACATATGTTTATGAAAAATCTATGCATAATACTCCCCCAACTTTTTCGATTTATTTTTTAATGTTGGTTACAAATTGGCTTAAAGAACAGGGCGGAATGAATGCCATGGAAAAAATTAACACACTTAAATCTCAAACAATGTATGAAAGAATTGATGCATCTCCTTTTTATACAAACTTTGTCGTTCCTTCTCATAGATCGAGAGTAAATGTTGTGTTTAGAACGCCTTCAAAAGTATTAGATGAAAAATTCGTAACTGATGCTGAAAAAGAAGGGCTTATAGGTTTGAGAGGGCATAGAGCTGTAGAGGGGTTGCGCGCAAGTATGTATAATTCAATGCCTCTTGAAGGTGTAGAAAAACTAATTGATTTTATGAATGAGTTTGAGCTTGAAAATTCTTGATTTTTGTTTAGCTATCATTATTGATGAATAAAAATATTAAATCGAAGTTTTGGCAAAAGCTTGCGACAGAAGACGTGCAGTGCATACTTTGTCCTAGAAACTGCATTATTAAAAATGGCAGTAGTGGTTATTGTGGAGCCAGGCAGAATCATAATGGTATACTGTATCTTAACGTTTACGGTTATCCTGCAGCTCTTAATGCTGATCCTATTGAAAAAAAACCGTTTGCTATGTATATGCAGGGAACGAGGACTTTTTCCGTAGGTTGTTATGGATGCAATTTAAATTGCAGTTTTTGTCAGAATTACCATATTTCAAAAAATCTTCCTCCAAAAAATTTTAAAGAAAAATTTAGATTTTTAAATCCTTTAGAAATCGTTGAAAAAGCAATTTCGGCTGGATGTGAATCGATCGCTCTTACATACAACGAACCTACCATTTGGGCTGAGTATGGTATTGACATTGCCGTAGAAGCAAAAAAAAACGGACTTCCTGTTGTTCTCGTCTCAAACGGATATATAAATGAAAAACCTGCGGCTGCATTTTATAAACATATAGATGCTGCAAATATCGACATGAAAGGTTTTTCCGAACTGTTTTACAAAGAAATGACAGACGGTAAACTTGAACCTGTTTTGAATTCTATCAAACTTCTTTATTCCATGAATAAACATATAGAGCTTACAAATTTGGTAATTCCTAATAAAAATGATTCGGACGAGATGATTCAAAATTATCTTAAATGGGTATCAGATAATTTTGGGCATGAGATTTCTCTTCATTTTAGTGCTTACTTTCCATGTTATAAATATTTGAGTTCACCGCCTACATCTCCTAATACTCTTTATCGTATAAGAGACATTGCTTCCTCGTATGGGTTCAAAAATGTTTTTTTAGGAAATTTAAGGTAACGTATAAATGTTGTATGAAGAAAATTCTTTGATAATGGCTCCTCTTTCTGGTTACACAGATTTACCTTATAGAAATTCGCTGAGAAGACATGGTTGTCGTTATGCTTTTACTGAAATGATTGATACAGGTGCAATTGTGCACGCCTCAAAGTCTTGTGTGCGTTTTTTTGATAGAGGAGGAGACGAAGACTGGCTCGGAGTACAGCTTGTAGGATGCAGTTTGGAAGAATTTAAATATTCAATTGAGAATCTGAAAAAATTTAATTTTTCCGCTGTAGATATAAATATGGGGTGTCCAATGCGAAAGGTTGCAGGGAAGGGGAAAGGTGCAGGTTTAGCAAAAGACTCTGATAAAGCTGCAGCTATTGTTGAATTGCTTGCTGCTTCATTAAACATTCCTGTCAGTGCTAAAATTCGAATTCAAAGTGAAGTTGATCCAGAATCAACTATTTATCTTGCGCAAAAAATTGAAAATGCAGGAGCATCTGCCTTGACAATTCACGGTAGAATTGCTGAAAAGATATATTCAGGCAAATGTTATGGAGATATTATTTCAGCAGTGCGAAAATCCCTTAAAATTCAGGTAATTGCAAATGGCGGAGTATCTAATAAAGCAACATACGAAGAATTGAGGCAAATATCTGGATGTAGTGAAATTATGGTTGCTCGAGGGGCGATGGGAAATCCTTGGTTATTTGATGTGCTGCAAGGTTTTAAAAAATATCCACCTACAAAAGATGAGCTTTGCAATGAGATAGAAACGCATTTTATGGAGCTTTTGGAATATGCAGGCGATAATATTGCTTTTAAATTAAGCAGGAAAATCATTTTAGATTATATTAAAGGGAGAGGATTTTCTGCAGATATTCGAATATCTGCTTCTAAGATTTCATCAAGATATGATTTTGTAAATTTGATGGAGAAGCTGCGTTCTTTTCCTGATGAAAAATATATACATCACAGTTTATAACTAAAAAGCTGCTTTTCTTCTGCTCTTTTTATTTCTTCTCAGATTTAATTATATTTATGTTTCGTTCAATTAGTTTTTTGGGTGGTGTTCCTAATAGATTGTAGATTAAGTTGTTGGCAAAATCAGGGCTTTCTGTTATTCCCATATGCGCTGCATTAAGATGTATTACGCTATCCCATTTAATTGGAGAAATCGAATATGGAAGACCGTCAGGTCCTATCCTTTCATCCATTCTTGCACTGCTTGAAAGGACTTTGCCATCTCCTAATTCATATTTTACAATACTTAATGTGCCAGTGGAGCTGTCAACTGATGCCTTGCTGCTTGTTTCTATTGTATTTCCGCAAAACAGTAAAAGAGTAATGTTATCTGGCCATTCATCGATATGCTGCCCCATAGTTTCAGTGAATTGTTTGGCTCTGTTTAAAGATTTTTTGAGATGATCTAAGCCTGTGTTACGTCTTGCTTCTTTCGAACGAAGCTCAGGGAGAAGTATTTTAAGATATTTATCTTGATTAGGATTTGCCAATCCCCATTTTAGCCTAATCCATGTGTTGATATCGAAAATATTTAAAATATCATTTTGATTTTTGTCATAAAAAATGGATTTTGTGGATGATAACGGCATCATTTGATAATATGATGGGAAAGTTCCAATTACGGCTGGTGGATATGTTGGTACATGTTTAGCCATCTGCAAGCCGCCAACAAGTTCAAAACAAGTATCAAGATAGCCTGAATTTGGCGTGCCGATTATAATTAGTTTGTCAATATTATTGCTTCCACCCCAGTTTGGCCTTAGAATTGAACCATCCTGTGGCATTTCAGCATTATCAAAATTAAGATAATACCTTGCAAGGAGCCCTCCCATAGAATGTGCTATTATATCAAAATGAATCTCATAATTTTTAATTTTATAAAATCTTTCATATTCAGCTTGGATATATATTTTTTTCTTTTCTATAAATTCGCTTAATAAAATAGCATTTTCTGTTATATCTCGTCTCCAATCATAGAAAAATGTAAAGAGGGTGTGATAATTTTTTCCTTCGGGTAATTCTTTTTGAGAATCTGTATATCCTGTTCCTTCTAGAATAGAGATAAGCTTATCGTAAGCGCTTTTTTTTATATGAAAACCTAAAAGATTAATATCAAAACTATTCAAAAGAGATGTGGAGCTTACATTATCTTTGCAATATTTTAGTGGCCTATTATACTCCATAGGCAAGGCAAGTTCTTTTAACTCTTTATCTGAGAACCCTCTTACAAGATCAACACCGTTAAATGTCCCCCACGCATTTTTACCTGTTATTGAATTTGTTAAATGCGAACCAAAAAGTCCAGGTATAACAATTATTGGATTTTTTATCGGTCCTTCATACTCAATAAATTCTTTTCCCAGTATTGAAATAGCTAATTTTTTGTGCTCTTTGACTGACTGATACGAACCGACTGTGTGATGAGAGTTTTTTTTGAGGAAGTTCATTAATTATACCTAAAACTGATTTAGTAAAGATTAATGATATCTAATCATTAAACGTAATATTAAAGGATTTTTGAAATAAATACGAAAATCCATGATTATTAAAATCTTAATTACACGACATTGAGTTAAAGGAATCTCTTTCGATAACTTCTAAGTATATTCGATACTTTTAAGTTTCGCAAAGTTAGTTATTAAAGAAGGATAAAGAGATTCATAAATTTCCTGTAGGTCGGAATAAAGTGTATGATTTTTTTCTGAAGGTACGTAAATTTTATCAAATTTAATTATTTGTTCTGAGGCTTCTT
>ORMF012465925.1_pt1 | contig 20267 bp, 19 predicted proteins | sample 1779871 | NCBI WGS metagenome assembly ORMF01 (sample SAMEA104232316, study PRJEB22302) | groundwater metagenome | biome: forest; feature: aquifer; material: groundwater | place: USA | collected 2011-08-07 | depth 5.4 m | reverse complement strand
TAGCGCGAACGCATCTCGTTAATGTATTCCTTATTCGACTGTTTCGTCACCGGTAACCTTGTTTTATTTGGGTTACCTATATTATGAGGCAACGAATCAGTTTTCAAAGCCCTTCGGTTACCTTTTTTATAGGGCAATTCGCATGAATAATGATCATTGATTCTGTGTATTTAAAGAACTATATTGGAACGGAAGGAGTACGAATCTGAAAAAATAGGAAGCCCTCCAAGGAGTTGAATTCCTTGAAAATTTCTCTTCACCGGAGAATTAATAGGAAGCGCCTTGCGGGGGCTTTCTCAGGTTTTAGGCGGTGACCGTTCGGTTGACATGCGATTATTTGATGAGTATGAGTTTCTTTATCCCCTGATAAAACTCAGTTTGTAATCTGTAAAAATATACGCCGCTCGCTAAAGAGGAAGCGTCAAAGTGTACGTCGTATCTGCCCGGGTCCTTCATTTCATCCCTCGTTAGCGTAACAACCCTTCGTCCCAAGAGATCGTAGACATCAAGATTGACCCGAGATCTCTCCGACAGTTCATACGGGATCACCGTACCGCTATTAAAGGGATTGGGGTAGCAATTGAGAAGTACATTTTCCATTGGAAATTTGGGATTCTGTCGTGGAAATAAACCGTCTCGATAATATAGTTCATAGTCGTATTGCACCCAGAGGCAATGTATCAGCTCATTGACGGGCGCAATTTCAATTCCTCCCGCTAATCCATTCACTGATATGGTATCGCACCACGTATTGCCATTGTCAGAGCTTACCCTAATCAGGGACCTGTCATGATTGTAATCGACGAATTCATTCAAACCGATAACTACATAATTCTTGTTGATAGCAATTGCGGGATTTATTGCTGTAGGTGCTGAGGTCAGCAAGACTTCATTCCCCCAAGATAACCCATTATCGGTGCTTTTTCTCAAAATTACACTTCCATGATAGCCATCAATACTCCCGTACTTGAAATCGTACCACACGACATAGAGGTTTCCTTGTTCATCTCCCGCAATCCGGGGATGCGTGGAGTGACTGCTGTCCATCGCTGTGAGGGTATCCGGCAAGCTCCACGTGTACCCATTATCTGTACTACGTGTGTAGAAAATTTCGTAGGAGTAAATAGCGCCCACACCAATAGGTTCTTCATATATTAAGTGAAGCCCGCGTGAAGTAGCAATGAATTGATCCATTGGGCTCGCGCCATTTGGGGAGGCCGCCGCAAGCCCAAGCGATATTGTATCAAATGTAGCGCCGTAATCACGGCTTCCGACGAGTCCATTTTGAGGACGGCGCGAGGAATCAGCATAGAGAAAGCGCACATAAACACTCGAATCATACGCAGCCAGACCGCGAAGATTTCTATCGTTAATTAACAACTGAGGCAGTTGCCATGTAACCCCTGCATCGGTGCTTCGTTGAACCGCAATCCACTGCCAGGGATAGACATAGGGATCGTTACGCTGGTAGTAGGCCATGTAAATATATTTTCCGAAAGCTGCCAGGAGTCCTTGTCCACCATTTGCTTTCAAGTCGCTTTGTAATCGTAGGGGTTGTGAAAATCTATGGCCGCCATCGAAGCTGTGAGAATAGAAGATACCTCTGCTGGTCGTGTCGCACGATGTAGCATAGGCCGAATACCATAAGAGATGGATGGTGTCGCCGACTGCGAGGATTTGAGGAACGACCTGAGGACAGTCGCTGTGAGAAATTTGGGTTACACCTCCCCATTGAATGGTACAGCTATCAGTCTGGGCACTGAGTCCAGTCGAGATTAAAAGCAGCGCACAGATAAGGAAAAGTCGTGCGGTCAAGTCAAACCGAAACGACCTCAGCGATGGGTCGGCCGATGCATGATGTTTGATCGCTTTGGAAAGGCTCATCTGAGAATTGAGCAAGCAGTTCATGGATCGCCTTTTGCAGATTAATGCGTTATTTCTTCCTTGCTTCCACCATGATCATAATGGTGGTCATCGAAAGGAATTCAACACGCAGATCCCATACACTTGGAACAAGGCTCGGAAAGCCATTGTATGAGACCTGTCAGAGATGCAACGCTGAACAGGAACTTTGATCTGATACAACCCTTGAATTACACTTTCTTCCATTCTAACAGTCTTTTCTCCATTCCATTTGTCCTTTCTACTGTTTATCGCACCAAGACGATTTTCCGTGTAGCTGTTCGTTCTTTCATTTCACTTGTCTTGACGATCATGAAACAAAAATAAACACCAGTCCCTACCATTCCACTACGTTCATCCCGTCCATCCCACAAAACGCTTCCTATTCCAGGGGGAACTTGTGCATCCAAAAGAACTTTAACAGGTCTTCCAAGAATATCATCTATCCGTATAGTGATCCTTGAATTCTGTGGTACTTGATATCCGATATTTGTTGCTGGATTAAAGGGATTGGGGTAGTTCTGCATGAGGGAAAAACCGGTCGGTGCTTCCCAGGTATCCGTAACGGCTGTCACGCCACCATTGGATGTATGAAGCATCATCCCGTTTTCCCCGACGATCCAAACGTGAAATCTGTCCAGCGCAAACACCTTGTTGGCTCTAAAATAGAAACCTGGTGAGTAGGAGTATTGCAGATCCCAATGAGCTCCACCATCGCAGGTGTGCCAGATTTCTGTCTGAGAGCCTGTCTGGACTACCCAGCCGTTCAATGCATCGCTGAACCGATGGTGGGTCGTTACGTCGGAGAAGAGGAAGCTTATGGAGGGCATCCAAGTTTTTCCGCTGTCAATTGTTTTCAGTACTGCAGTCGCTCCGACCGGCTCGTCGCTACTGATCCACCCGACATTGTCAGTGACAAATTGCATGTCCATATTGTTGTAGTAGCTTACGACAGGTGTTACCATGTTCCACGAATTTCCCCCATCGGTCGTGCCATACAGCTCTGAGGCATACGTTGAAGTTAACCAGCCAAGATTGGGATTGATAAATTGTATCAAGGGCCAACGAGAAAGCGGCGCAGACGAATCATAATATTGTTGTGTCCAGCTATAGCCGCCGTCGGTTGTGTTAATGAGTTCTGTTAATGCGAAGGGTTTATTCTTAAACCCGAACCCTGTTACCCAACCTTTGAGACTATCATAGAAATAAACTTTCGACACATAAATAAGACTGTCGTAGTCAAAGTACTGCAACAGGGAACTCCGTGAGAATGTTGTTCCTCCATCAGTGGTGTGAAGAATCGTGTCGTTGTAGCCTGTCGCCCAAAATTCTGTCGAGGTGAGGCCGGAAATTGTCCCAATGTTCGGTGCCTGGAGAAGCCAATGAAGGCCGCCGTCGGTGGTGTGAAACAAGCCGTCCTTCCCCCGCACCCAACCCTTGACTGTATCGGCGAAATAAATATCAGTCAATGGCTGAGAGGTGGGAAGTTGTTGAATCGTCCATTGGGTATAGCTTTTGGTCGGCGAAAAAAGTGAGCAGAGAATGAGAAATATTGCAAGGACTTTAGTCATAGTATGCCTCACATTCTCCAGAGCAAATTTTGGTAATCTTTTCCCGTCTATTCAATTTCAAGCCTTTTTCTGTTTAACTGATTCCACAATCAATGCAAGTACTACCTATCTCATCGCTCGTTGCATGTGGCCATTGTCTGCAAAAAAATAAAACCCGCTGCACACTACACTTGTGTACAAGCGGGTTTCTGAATCCGTTACGTCCCTTTCATAGAGTTATGGTCCACGAAGAGCTCTCAAAAGGATTTCCCATTTCATACCTCTGGTGATTCCAAAATCTTATCTCGTCTCTACATCGACTACATTCGACCCATTTGTTTTCACAGTGTTACCTTATTCGATACTCATGATTATTCTTCTGACAGCAGGATTCTGTTCGGAATTTCTTCCACGCAACCCTTTTTCCAAACGATCACAATCCCAAGATTTTCTATCACCAGCTCTCACACTGGCTCGAGCCGTGAATGTCAGATTCCCCAAAGACGCTAGACCGGGTTTGCAGAAATGTACTCGAGATACAAAGAACGCGTGGCGTCGGGTATCCGACACTCCCTGATGAAGCAAGTATAGCAAATCAACATCGCAAAGTCAAGAAAATTTACGAATTACATAAAGAATCAATAGCTCCTGCTCCGTTGCTAATGAAACAAGTTTTTAGTAGATTTCTTCCACCTTATCAACCGATATTCGATGATGTTTTCCTATTTCTCCCTCTTTGCAGCGGTTTTTCTTGTTGGGTGCCGCAATGAGTCCCCGACAAAACAAGCGCCCGTCCCCCAGGCACAGACAGTCAGTTCCACTGTTCCGGATTTCGACGGACGCCGGGCTTACGGTTTTCTTGTGGCGCAGACAAATTTCGGCCCTCGCAATCCCGGCTCCGCAGGCCACAGAAATTGTCTGAATTATCTTCAATCCGAATTGCAGTCTGCGGCCGAGGCTGTCAACACTCAGTCTTTTACTGTGAGCGGATATCAGAAAGAGACCCTGAAGCTGACGAATGTGATCGCTTCATTTAACGTGAAAGCGACCACTCGTATCTTGCTTCTTTCGCACTGGGACACGAGGCCGCGCGCGGATAATGAATCCGACCCCAAGAAGCGCGATCAGATGATCCTTGGCGCAAACGACGGCGCCAGCGGCGTGGCCGTGCTGCTTGAGATCGCGCACAATCTTAAGCTGAAAGCGCCCGGGGTCGGCGTCGACATCCTCCTTGTCGACGGAGAAGATTACGGGAAGGAAGGCGATACCCAATATTATCTGCTCGGGGCAAAATATTTTGCGAAACACCTGCCGCCCGGTTTCGTCCCGGCATTCGGCATCCTGCTCGATATGATCGGAGATAAGCAGCTGGAGATCCCGAAAGACAGGTACTCAGTCGAATTTGCCCCCGACATCGTTGACCTTGTCTGGTCGACCGCCAACGAACTGAGGATATCCCAGTTCTCCGGCAACCTTGCGCGTGGCTGGACGACCGATGACCATCTTCCGCTCAATGAGGCCGGGATCAAGACCATCGACCTCATCGACTTCGAATACCCCGACGCATCGAACCGGTACTGGCACAGCGTGCAGGACACCCCGGATAAATGCAGTGCGGAGAGCCTCGAGGCCGTCGGCACAGTGCTCATGCATGTCATCTATAACTACAAGCCGTAGCCGCTCCCCTTTTTCATGAAGTCGTATCTGGAAATCTCCATCTCCTCCGACGAGACACAGCGTGAGTTTCTTATCCCGACGATGCTCGAGCTTGGGTGTGAAGGTTTTCAGGAGACAGATTTGGCGCTTCTCTGCTATCTTGAAAAGAGCCGGTGGGACAATACGAAGACGGAGATCCTTCTCCGCGACCTCCGCCATATCCTCCAAACGATCTCAGTGAATGCTGCCGTCAGCTTCCGGGAAATTCCGGAAGAGAACTGGAACGCGCAGTGGGAACGCACCATCCGGCCGATGGAGGTCGGCAACAAGCTTGTGATCAAACCGAGCTGGGCCGATGACGGGTGCGTCGGGGAACGCATCGTGATTCAAATCGATCCGAAGATGTCGTTCGGCACGGGGTATCATGAGACGACCCGGCTGACACTTCGCATGCTTGAAACATACGTTCGTCCTCACGACGTTGTGCTGGACGTCGGCACCGGCACGGGCATTCTCGCCATCGCCGCAGTAAAATTGGGCGCTGCCGCAGCCGAGGGGATCGACATCGACGACTGGTCGATTGAAAATGCGAACGAAAACACCCGTGCGAACGGTGTCGCGTCCGTTGTTCAGATCTCCAATAAACCCGTCGAGCTTTTCAGTGCACGCCGATTTCATCTCGTCACAGCCAACCTGACGCTGAACACGAACATTGAACTCCTCCCTCAATTCGACCGGGTGCTTCAGCGCCCGGGAATGCTCCTGCTGTCGGGGCTGCTCTCTTCTGATCGTTCGCAGATGACCGATGCACTTCTTCGTCACCGGTTTGAAATCGCCGAGGAGCTGACGGAAAACGAGTGGATCGCGCTTGCGGCGAGGATATCCGGATGATTTTCTCAGGCATCGATGTCGGGACGAATACCGTCCTGCTGCTCATCGCGGAGGTCGATCATCACGGTGTCATCACGGCGCTCGAGCAGCAGCAGCGAATTCCGCGGCTCGGGAAAGACGTCGATGCCCGAAACGAGATCAGTATCCCGGCATTTGACCGGATCGCGTGGATACTCAACGAATACAGAGCGATCTCTCAACAGCTCAATGCAACAAGGATCCTTGCGTGTGCGACGAGCGCAGTCCGCGATGCTTCGAACAAGCATGAATTTCTCGGGTACCTTCGCAAGGTGACAGGCATCGATGTCGAGGTATTGACCGGAGAGGGGGAGGCTCTTCTGACGTATGAGGGAGCCTTGAGCGGGCTCGACCGGACGTCTCATGAGTACGCCGTCCTCGATGTCGGCGGCGGCAGCACGGAGCTGACGTATCCGGCACCGCATGCCCGCAGCGGACCTTCCCCCCTGAACCGTTACAGTTTTCAGATCGGTTCCGTGCGGATTTCGGAAAGATTCTTCAAGCACGATCCTCCGCTCGAGGAAGAGATTGACGGCGCGCGTGAATTCATTCGGGGGGAATTGGCCCGGGTCCAACATCCCGACCTTCAGGGGTTTCGGCTTGTCGGCGTCGCCGGTACCGCGACGACACTCGCCTGTCTCGATCAGGGGCTGTCGGAATTCGATCTGACGAAGGTGAGCGGTTATGAAATTCCCAGCGACCGCCTTGCGACCTGGCTCCTCAAACTGCAGTCGATGCCATCTGATGAACTGCGACGACTGTCGCGCGCGACCGAAGGCAGAGAGGATATCCTCACCGCGGGGGTGCTCGTCATGAACGAAGTGGTCAGGTTGTTCGGCTTCCGCAAACTCCTCGTGAGCGAACGAGGGCTGAGGTACGGACTAATCGCCCGTGAATGGCAACGGAGTCGCAGCAATGAGGGCAGGGGCTGAACGCCCGGTCATGCGGGATGTTTCCCGATCTTTTTCACGATCTCATCGAGCCGGGCAATGACATAATGGAGGTCGTCAGGCGTCGTGCTTCTCCCCATGGAAAAGCGGATCGTCGCTTTCGCAGTTTCCGCATCTCTCCCCATGGCGAGGAGGACGTGCGACGGCTCCATGCTGCCCGAAGTACATGCTGAACCGCTTGTCACCGCTACGCCCGCCATGTCGAGGTTAAAAAGAAGCGCTTCGCCGTCGATGAGCATCTTCGACCGGTCGAATGAAACGTTGACAATATGAGGCAGAGAGCCGCTTGCGTCGCCGTTGAAACAGATGGAGGGGAACCGGCTGCGCAACTCGGCGACAAATGTCTTGCGGAGAATGGAGAGCCGCTCAAACTCGCCGGATCGTGCCGCGTGGACAATCGATGCTGCCTTGGCGAAACCAACGGCTAGGGGGACGTTCTCCGTCCCGGCACGGCGCCCTCGTTCCTGTCCTCCACCGTGGATCAATCGCTTAAGAAGTACTCCTTTTCGGATATAGAGCGCTCCAATTCCCTTGGGACCATAAATTTTGTGGGCCGACATCGAGAGAAGATCGATGCCGAGCTCATCGACGTTGACAGGAATTTTGCCGAACGATTGGACAGCGTCGGTGTGGAACGCGATTCCGTTCTCTTTCGTGATGGCTGCAATCTCTTTGATCGGATTGATCGTCCCGACCTCATTATTCGCGTGCATCACCGAAACGAGGCTTGTGCGGGAAGTGATGGCCTTTCGAACTCCTTCCGGTGAGACCAGGCCCTCGCCGTCCACATCGAGATACGTGACCGAGAATCGATCCTCTTCAAGCGACCGGCAGGTCTCCAGCACTGCATGGTGCTCGGCTTTATTGGTGATGATATGGTCCTTGCCGGATCCGTTTCGGACCGCGAACGCCAATCCTTTCAGAGCAGCGTTGGTCGCCTCGGTTCCGCTGCCGACAAAGATGATCTCCCCCGACGATGCCCCGACGATCTTCGCGATCGTGTCGCGGCTTTCGTCGAGAGCCGCTTTCGCCTCCTGACCGTACGAGTGTATCGACGAAGCATTCCCATACTTCTCGAAGAAATAGGGCATCATCGCTTCGGCGGCCTGCGGATCGAGCGGCGTTGTCGCTGTATGGTCCAGGTACACTTTTTTCATACGTTGAAATATACGACGGCGTTTGTTCTTTCACAAATAAAAACCCCCCGCCAAACGGCAGGGGGTTTTTTCCCTTATTATTTCCTCGCTCACGAATCGTGATTCATCGCTGCCGCCGTTCCTCCCGCATTTCATCGAGGGCATCTTTCACCTGACGGCCGAAATTGCGCTCGAAGAGGAGAAACTTGCCAAACTGTTCCGGCGTCAGGAATTTTCTCATCTCTTCCTGATACCGCTGGCGCTCGCCGAAGATCTTCTGGTCGACGGCCAGCACCTGATCGGCCATCTTCTGCATATCGCCCATATCCTTTCCCTCTTTAACCATCCCCTCGATGTTATCCAGGGCATCGTTGCGTGATTTCATGAACGCTCGTTGTGCCTCCTCGTGGGAACTCTGCTTGGCGAAGAACCTGACGGCGTCCTCTTCATTGAGCTTGAGCACCTCCACGAGCCGCATCTTGCGAAATTTATTCAGTCGTTCCGGCCCGGGCGGCCCCCCGCGATCGTCGAGACGCCGGCGTTGAGCTGTCGCATCATCCTGAACTGCGGCAGCGAAAAACAGCAGCACGATTATTCCAAAAAGTTTGCTCATAGTGATATCCCTCAATTCATAGCTTGTTCATGTTCAAGTTTTGTCATCAGCTCGTCAACGATCTCGTCGCTTACGGAGCCGATGTTGAATTCCGGATCAATTTCCGAAGAGAGATCGATGCTATCCCCTTCCAGCATGTACGCTTTGACCACCTCTTTATCGGAAGGCTGGATATCGCCCGGAACGGCGAGAACGGCCGACGCCTGGTAGGCCTCGTCGGCTTCATCCTGCTGTGCGACCTGGTTTAACTCCTCGGCGGGCAGCTGATGAACGAGCGCATGGATCTCCTGGCTCTCGACGACCGATTTCATCGGGCGAACGTTGAGCGCCGCAACGATCAAGACCATCGCGACCGAGACGGGGAGCAGGAGTCGGAACGACTCCGGCAGCACGTTCAGAGATATCCTCGCGTCGAGCCGGTCATGGATACGCGGAAGCACCGACGCCCAATACGGCGCTGGAGGCACCCGAACGGTCTGCCGGGGGATGCTGCTCATGAGAGAGGTCAGCTCTTCGGCTTCACTGCGGCAGCGCCCGCAGAGCGCCAAATGGTCGCTCACGGCGCGCGACTCGTCCTCAGGCGCTTTCCCCTGCACATACTCCGGGAGGCAATATCTGATCGCACGGCACTTCATCACTTCGATTCACTCCGCACATACGCCTGAATTTTCTTCAGCGCGTGAAAGTAGTTCGCCTTCAGACCCCCGACCGATTTGCCAAGGATCCCGGCCATCGCCTCGTACGACATTTCATCATAATAACGCATCATAAAAACCGCTTTCTGTTTGGGCGGCAATCGCTCGATCGCCTTCTCCAATATGCTTTCATATTCTTTCCTGAGGAGCCCGGCATCCGTTCCATCACCATCCACCTCCAGCGTCTCTTCCACTTCCTCGTACCGCACAAACTCCTTGATCCGTTTCTTACGCAGCGCGTTCAGGGCAACGTTGACCGTGATGCGATACAGCCATGTATAGAAACCTGACTCTGCCCGGAACTCCTTCAGCGCATCGTGGACCTTGATAAAAACATCCTGCACAACATCATCAGCATCCTCATGGCTTCCGACAACGCGTCGGGCGATCCAGTACACCTTTTCCTGGTACCGCCTCACCAGTTCATTGAAGCCGGCGTTGTCACCTTGCCTGAAGTCTTCGATCAGCTCAAGGTCTTTTTTTGGCGGCATGCCATGTCCGTCGTCTAGTGTTTAGATTCATTTTGCCCGCAAAAGTTTAACAAAATAATGGGCAAAATGCAATGAAAATCACAAATGTGCTGCCGCTTCATGAATCGGATTGCGTGATTTGCCTGATTACGTCTCCGCGATCGGTCGTTTCAGATCAGAATCTTGATCGAAATCACATACCTGCTCACCATCTTTTGTGATATTGTCTGCATCATCGTCACGGCCACAAGATTTCTGTGGCGTCTTCCGGATCGGAACATGGGGCCATGCGTGACGCCATCGTTCATCTCAATTACATTAAGCTGCATCATATCAATTTATTTGCGAAGGGGCGTCCTCTGTGGAAACAGTCGCGATGAAGAACAACATACGGGGCACGGGAGCCAGACTTGGGATCAGCAAGAAAACCCTTCCCATCGATGACGAATCACGGCTGCTCGTAGAAGGCGTCGAACTTCTCGCCGACTGCCCCGCTGATTTTGCAACAATCCTCACACCCGGTGCGATACGATTTGTGGCAAGGCTCTCCCGCCAGTTCTCGACGCGGCGTCTTGCTCTGCTCCAACGGCGAGTGACCGTCCAGGCCAAGCTCAATGCCGGTGATATGCCTTCCATGCTCAGCAGGACGGAGGCGATGCGAAAGGGATCGTGGACAATTTCGCCTATTCCCGCCGACCTCGAGGACCGGCGCGTCGAGATCACGGGACCGGCGGGTGATGCCAAAATGGTGATCAACGCCCTGAATTCCGGGGCGAGCGTTTTCATGGCTGATTTTGAGGATGCGCAGGCGCCGACCTGGGAGAATACGATCGCCGGACAGCTCAACCTCTACAACGCCATTCGTGGGACGATCGCCTACGCCGGGCCGGCTGAAAAATCGTACCGGCTTGACCCACACGTCGCCGTTCTGATGGTACGGCCTCGCGGGTGGCACCTTGTCGAAAAGCATTTCATGGTCGACGGTCGTCCGATGTCCGCCAGCCTCTTCGACTTTGGCCTTTTCTTTTTTCACAATGCTAAGGCACTGCTTGAAAAAGGGACGGGGCCTTACTTTTATCTTCCCAAGATCGAGAATCATCTGGAGGCAGCACTCTGGAACGACGTGTTCCTCTTCGCTCAGAAAGACCTTGGTATCCCAAGCGGCACGATCAAGGCAACCGTCCTCATCGAAAGCATTCTCGCCGCGTTTGAGATGGATGAAATCCTTTATGAGCTACGTGAACACTCGGCCGGATTGAACTGCGGCCGGTGGGATTACATCTTCAGCTTCATCAAAAAGTTCCACCAGAACAAGTATTTTCTCCTGCCAGAGAGGGGTCAGATCACGATGGACAAGGGATTTCTCTCGGCATACGTCAGGCTTCTCATCCAGACGTGCCACAGGCGGGGCGCGCACGCCATCGGCGGCATGGCCGCACAGATCCCGATCAGAAACGATGAGGAAGCCAGCTGCGCGGCGTCTGCAAAGGTCCGCACCGACAAGGAACGCGAAGTGAGGGAAGGGCATGACGGCACGTGGGTTGCCCATCCAGGGCTTGTCCGAGTGGCAAAAGAGATATTCGACCGGCACATGCCGGGCAAGAATCAGCTTCATGTCATGCGTGACGCCGACGTCATCACGGCGCAGGATCTCCTCAACGTGCCGCAAGGTCAAATCAGCGAGGCGGGGTTACGGAAGAACGTCGATGTCGCTATTCAGTACCTGGAGGCCTGGCTGCGAGGGACGGGCGCCGTGCCGCTCTATCATCTTATGGAGGATACCGCAACGGCGGAGATTTCGCGGGCACAGCTCTGGCAGTGGATTCATCACAACGCGGAAATGGCGGACGGAAAGCCGGTCACGCTGGATCTTGTCAAGACGATCATGGCGGAAGAGCTTCGGGCCATCAGGAGAACGGTTGGAGACGAGCGTTACGGCGCAGGCAAATATGAATTGGCCGGGAGCATCGTCGACAACCTGATCTCGCAAAAGGAATTCAGGGAGTTCCTCACGATCCCTGCATACGATTATCTTTCATAAGCATAAGGACAGACAGGCATGCACCTTCAGAACAACGTTCTTGCAGAAAGCTGGCGTACCGATCCACGCTGGAAGGGGGTTCTCCGACCATATTCTCCGGACGATGTTTACCGCTTGCGCGGCAGCGTCCGCATCGACCACTCGCTGGCAAGGATGGGGGCAGAACGCCTCTGGCATCTCCTGCAGAATGAAGATTATGTGGCGGCGCTCGGGGCCCTTACCGGGAATCAGGCGATCCAGCAGGTGAGGGCCGGTCTGCAGGCGATCTATCTGAGCGGCTGGCAGGTGGCAGCCGATGCCAACGATGCGGGACAGATGTATCCCGACCAGAGCCTGTATCCGTGTGACAGCGTGCCAAACGTCGTCAGAAAAATTAACAACGCGCTTCTCCGCGCGGATCAGATTCACCATTCAAAAGGGAAGAACGGTATCTTCTGGATAGCGCCAGTCGTCGCCGACGCGGAGGCCGGATTCGGCGGAGCGCTGAATGCGTTTGAACTGATGAAGGCAATGATTGAAGCCGGGGCAGCAGGAGTCCACTTCGAGGATCAGCTCGCGTCGGCCAAGAAATGCGGCCATCTCGGCGGGAAAGTCCTCGTGCCGACGAGTGAATTCATCCAGAAACTTATCGCCGCGCGCTTCGCCTCCGACATCATGGGAGTTTCGACCATTCTCATCGCACGAACGGATGCGGACAGCGCCAACCTCCTCACGAGCGACATCGACCCGCAGGATCATGAGTTCATGACCGGCGAGCGCACCTCGGAAGGGTTTTATCGTATCAGAGGCGGCACCGACTCTGCCATTGCCCGCGGACTTGCCTATGCGCCGTATGCCGATCTCCTCTGGTGCGAGACATCAAGTCCCAATCTCGAAGAAGCGCGGCTGTTTGCGGCATCTATCCATGCCTACTATCCGGACAAGCTGCTGGCGTATAATTGTTCGCCGTCGTTCAATTGGAAATTAAAGCTCGACCCGGCGACGATCGCAAAGTTCCAGCGTGAGCTTGCCGCCATGGGTTACAAGTTCCAGTTCATCACACTCGCGGGTTTCCATGCGCTGAACTATTCGATGTTCAAACTGGCGCATGCTTTTCGCGAGTGGGGGATGCCTGCGTACGCCGATTTTCAGGAACATGAGTTCAAGAGCGAAGAGATCGGTTACAAAGCTGTCAAGCATCAGGAGTTCGTCGGGACGGGATTCTTCGATGAGGTGGCAAAAGTGATCTCAGGCGGGACGACCTCGACGCTCGGCCTGACCGGTTCAACAGAGGAGGCACAATTTAGCGGCCGCTCAAAAAATGGCGGCAATGGGCAAGCTCTGAAAAAGGAAGTCACCGCGGCGCCTCGCAGAAACGGAACGTGAGGGATACAGGTTATAAACGGCTCGCATAAGCCGCTCCTCCAAAAGAAGCCCTCTCGCTCATAAAATTCAGAGCGGGAGGGTTTTGATTTTCTCATCGACGATCGAACCGACCGTTGAAATTCAAACTTGGGTTCTCAGCTTCGCAAGGGTGCCCTTCATATCCTCTGAAATCATTTTCGTCTCGGCCAATACCGGCATGAAATTCGTATCGCCATTCCACCGCGGAACGATATGGAAATGAATATGCTGATCGATGCCGGCGCCCGCCGTCCGCCCGATATTCGATCCGATGTTGAACCCGTCGGGATGCGACACTGCCTGAAGTGCTTTCGTCATGCGCTTCAGTAACGCCATGATTTCTATAGATTCTCCATCGGAAAGATCAAGGAAATTCGGGATGTGCCGGTAAGGAACAATCATGAGATGTCCGCTATTGTACGGGAACAGATTCATGATGACAAAACAACTCTTCCCTCGTGTGACGATGAAGTGTTCATCGTCTCGATTCTCCTGGTATGCCGTGCAGAGAACGCACTCCCCTTTGTCGTTCTTCGGCTTTGAAAACGTCTCGATGTACTTCGACCGCCAGGGAGAGAACAATCTATCCATGCCAAGCGTCAATCAGGGTGGCAAATCCGACTGATCCGCGCCTCGCCGGCACACGGCAGCGACATCACGCCTCTTCCTCCACCTTTTCCTTGGCATGTTCCGCGATGATCTTCTCTGCTACTTCGCGGGGCATCTCTTCGTAGTGATCGAATTTCTGTTTGTGAATCCCTCTGCCCTGCGACATCGAGCGAAGGGTCGTTGAATAGCGGTGGAGTTCCTTCAACGGCACGAGCGCCCGAATGATCTGGTGGGAACCGTCTGAATCCATCCCGAGGATCTTTCCCCTCCGGCTGGAGATATCGCCCATGACGTCGCCCATATACTCGTCGGGGACGGTCACCTCAACCTCGTAGATCGGCTCGAGGAGTATCGGCTTGGCCTCTTTGAACCCCTTCTTGAACGCCATGCGTCCGGCAATCTTGAATGAATGCTCGTCAGAATCGACATCGTGATACGAACCGTCGAACAATGTCACCTTGACATCGACGACCTTGTAGCCGGCGATGACGCCGGTTTCCAGCGCTTCGGCGAGGCCTTTTTCCACCGCAGGCACGAATCGTCCTGGCACCACTCCGCCGACGATGGCATCTTCGAATTCAAAACCGCCTCCGCGGGGTAGCGGTTCGATTTTTATCCAGACATGGCCAAATTGTCCCCGGCCGCCGGTTTGCTTCTTGTGCTTGTATTCCACTTCGTTCACCCGTCCTTTGATCGTCTCGCGGTAAGGGATTTTCGGCTCAACCATATCGACATCGACGCCGTATTTTGCTTTCAGGCGCCTCGTGATGATACCGAGATGAAGCTCCCCCTGACCGCTGATGACGGTCTGGTGCAGTTCCCCGTCGACCTTCATGACGAACGTCGGATCTTCCTCGTGAAGCGCATGCAACCCGGTGGCGATCTTGTCCTCATCCCCTTTCGCCTTCGCATGGATCGCCATGCTGATGACAGGTTCCGGAAACGGAATCGTCGGGAGAATAACCGGAAACGCCTTGCTGCTCAGCGTGTTGTTCGTGTGGGTGTCCTTCAATTTCACAACCGCCCCCAGATCACCGGCATGCAGCTTCGCGATCTCCTTCCGATCCTTCCCGCTCATCACGAAAATTTGGGAGAGACGCTCCGTCTTGTTGTTGGCTTCGTTGACAAGATCCATCCCGGCGTTGACCGAACCGGAGAAGACCTTGAAAAATGACAGCTCTCCGACATGCGGCTCCGAGACGGTTTTGAACACGAAGAGCGTCGGCTGACTGTGCGAATCGCATTTTACGGCCACCGGCTTGTGGTTATCCGGACCGGCGCCGGGCGTAACGCCGACAGGGGTCTCCATTTCCGCAGGATGCGGAGAATACTCGACGAGAAAATCCATCAATGAGGCGACGCCGAATGTCTGCGTTCCGGCCGCGCAGAGAAGAGGAAAAAGCTTCCTTGTCCGCATGCCGTTTCTCAACCCCGCCTTGATCTCCTGTTCGCTGAGACTTCCCTTTTCAAAAAACATGTTGAGGAGCGCTTCATCCGTCTCGGCGACCTGTTCGACAAGCTGCTCCCGAAGCGCTTCCGCTTTCGGCTTCAGGTCGGCCGGGATATCCGCTTCGGTATATTTCCCTTTTCCGTCGCGCGAGAACTTCAGCAGCTTCATGCGGAGAACATCGATGACCGCTTCGAACTGCAGCCCCTGGGCTACCGGGAATTGAATCGGCGCCACGTCGTGCGTGAACCTGTTCCGGACCGCGCCAAGCACTTTTTCAAAATCGGAGTTCTCGTTGTCCAGCTTATTGACGACAAACACCACCGCGTTCTTGAGCTCTTTCGTGTAGTCCCAGACGATCTCGGTGCCAACCTCCGCGCCCTCGACCGCCTTGAGAAATATGACCGCCGTATCGGCGACCCTGAGGCTGCACTTCACCTCTCCCGTGAAATCGGTGTATCCCGGCGTATCGAGGATGTTGAGCTTCACGTTTTTCCATTCACCGACGAGCACGGAAGTGTTGATGGAAATCTTCCGTTCCATTTCGTCCGGATGATAATCGGAGATGGTGTTCCCTTCTTCAACTTTCCCGAGGCGGTTCGTTGCGCCCGCAATGAACAGGGAGGCTTCCGCAAGAGATGTCTTACCGGCCCCGCCGTGCCCGACAAATGCGACATTACGAATGGCGTCCGTTGAATATTCTTTCATAGATTCAGGTTCTCCTTGATCGAATGAGGAAGATGCAGCGTGGAGCGCTGCACCTGCGCGCGGTGAAACCCGCCGCGCGGTGCAGTGATGGCTGCCCGGGTGTACTGTAGCTTGCCTGCGCCGTCAGGCGCGCAAGCGTCCAACAAACGGAATCCGTTCGATGAACGATTGGACTCCCTTAACAATTGATGCGACCGACTCCACCGCGCTCATGACAGGTTCTTCGACCTGATCCTGTACTCGCTGTTCGAAGGCGAGAACGTTTTCGGCGATCTGCTTGAACGAACCGATGGCCTGTTTCAATGAGTCGACCTGGTCGCCGATCGATTCTGTGATGATCTTCACCCTGTCGGTGATCACTTCCAGATTGTCGAGCACCGGAAGAGCCTTCGCGCTGATCTGCTTGAGATCCTCTGCGACGACGTCAAGAATTTTCCGAACGCGGATGAGCACCGCGACGAGATAGACGCACAGGACTGAAACAGCTGAAAAGGCGATGATCTGCACAACCTGAAGGATCGGTTCCATGATTGGCTCTGTCGTTGTGTGATTAGGCGGAAGGTCGTGATCGGTCTTTTTCAGATTTGTACGCATCAGCGCCGGCGCGAAACGCGGCCTTTACCTTCCCTGATTCATCGGTCGCGCGGTCGCGGATCGTCGATAACACCTTATCGGCATCATCGAGAATGTGCTCGGCCTGCTCTGTTACTTCTGAGACGAATTGGTCGGACCGGGATTTCGTCTTGGTGATCGCCTCGTTGATCTTCGAACGGGCGCCTTTGAGGTAGTCGGTAGCGTCATCCTTGAGATTATTTGCCTTCTGCTTCAGGTCGGAGCGGAGTTCCTTGCCACTCTTAGGAGCATACAGCAGAGCGGTGACAGCGCCTGCGACAGCACCAGCGATAAAACCGATCAGCAGCCCTCTTGCCATTCCGTTTCCCTCGTCAGCCATGATATTCTCCTGGAAAATTGGAACCGTGTGGAAATTCATCGACAAAGATCAAGGTAAAGATTCTTACCGTCAAAATCAAGTAATTATGGGCATTGTCGGTCTGAGCAACAGGCGTGTTCCCAATCGACCCCGGTGAAATCGCGGGGGGAACGAATGAGGAGGGCCATACTGTGTTCCCTGATCCTATGCCTCGTTGAGAACCGAATCACGGGAAGCCTGGATGTCTGAACCACGATTCACATGATTTTAGGATTACCAAGATTACACAATCTGTGGCCATCCCCTCTTTCTGTGTCATCTGTGTGCTATTTGCACGCGCAATGGAACACTGATGACACTGATTTACACTGATCATGAAAGGAGGTCGATGAAGGATTTGAGTCTGTGCGCATGCTTTTTATTTTGCGATGTCCATAAAGGCAATGATACCACAGTAAAATATGAATTCCGTTTAAATTCTTTTCCCCGACTTTTAATAAAACCAAAATCGATTCCCGGTAGTCCGGCTTGGTATGCCATCAGCGTCGCCATGAGTCGAGCCGTTTGCCCATTTCCTTCCCGATATGGATGAAGAAGTAAAAGTTCACACTGCACAATGGCGATGTGCACGGCCATCTCTTCAAGAGCGTTTCCCTGACAGGGCGTATGAACAGATATCACTTCTTTCTCAAAATCCTTAAGCACTTGAGGCAACGCAAACGCCGTGGCAAAAGTGAAGCCATCCTTGGAAATATTTACTGAGCGAATCGTACCAGCCCCAGAATAGATATCACCAAGAAACCATTTGTTGATCTGATTGATGTCGCTCACTGTAAGCTGTTGATCTTCAGTGAATTCTGCGATTACCTTGCGTTCTGCTGTTAGATATCCAGCAAATTCCACTTTGTCTATGTTACGAACCGAGGTATTCCCAAGAAGATTCTTCAAAACTCGTCTGCCTGAGCCTGGCTGAAACTCATCGATGCCTGAGGCAAGGTATTTAACGCCGGGTTTTCTTTTCACGGCTCCAACATCGCTCGTAATTCACGAATATCACTGGCGATTTCATTCTCAAGCGACATCACTTTGTCCATAATGATTTCCGGCTTCTCATACTCGATCTCCTTGTGGTCGATCTGCTTGGCATCTCACAAACACCCGAATCTCAGCGCACTAACCCCACCATTCATGGTGGGGAATCGCACCAACAAAAATAAGTGCGGCTTCAGCCATGACCTGAGACAATTACGTAAGACATGGAACCCTCCTTTCAGGGCTAAAGCCCGTTCATGGCCTTATGGTTAATTCCCCAACCTGAAGGTTGGGGTTATATTCTGCTGTTTCCCGATCTCGTTGTCTCTCAGATCCGCCTGACCCGCATGCGCTAACCCCACCATTCATGGTGGGGGACTTCGCCGACAAAACAAAGACCGGCTTTAGCCATGACGCGAAAGGTTATACTTTTGCAAGAACTCTTCCACTTCTTCAGCGAACGTCGTCTTTTGTGATGCTCTTCTTGATTGTCAATATATGCTCTCACAGTGTCCAACACAGATTCGCTCACGGAGACCGCATAGTATTCGTTGGCCCATTCAAACTTCCCGAGTGCCATTTTCTCTTTGTTGATCCAGTATGCGGATTCACCTTTGATGAGTTGCAGCATTTTGGCGATTGTCATATCGGCATTCAGCCCGAACAAGCAATGGACATGGTCGGTGTGACCGTTGAGTCTATCAATATATATTTCTTTTTGCGTGGCGTTCTCACGAATGTGGCTAAACACTCGTGGTCGTAACCCTCTCGTGAGAAAGTGCTCTCGATTCTTTGTTCCCCATACTGCATGTATCCAGACTCTTATGTAAGACATGGAACCCTCCCTTCAGGGCTAAAGCCCGTTCGTAGCCTTGTGGTTTATGCCCCAACCTGAAGGTTGGGGTTAGAGCTAGATGAATCACCAAGCAATCATTGGACTTGCCCTCACATTATATTATCGGAGGGGCTATACAGCGAACCTGGTCCATAATGATCACCGGCTCCTCGCGTCCGCTCTGCAGATGCTCGATCTTTTTGGTGCCCAATAAGATACAAAACCGCGCCATTAACCCCACCATTCATGGTGGGGAATCGCACCAACAAAAATAAGTGCGGCTTCAGCCATGACCTGAGACAATTACGTAAGACATGGAACCCTCCTTTCAGGGCTAAAGCCCGTTCCTGGCCTTATGGTTAATTCCCCAACCTGAAGGTTGGGGTTATACTCTGCTCTTTCCCGACCTCGCTGACTCTCAGATCCGCCTGACCCGCATGCGCTAACCCCACCATTCATGGTGGGGATTTGACGAAAGACAAAGGATGGCTTTAGCCATGACGCACCGAGTTTAGACTGTAGAGCTGTTCCGCATCCTCAATGAAAACCGCTTCTTCATGGCTAAAGGCCGAGGTGAGGGCATCGGTCGTTTCCCAACCTGAAGGTTGGGGTTAGAGCATGTTCTTTATTTTCTCAACGTCCTTTGCTATCTCGCGTTCCAACCCCATAACCCTGTCCATGATAACGCCAGGCTTCTCATACTCGATCTCCTTGTGCTCGATCTGTTTGTACCGCGAGATGGAGAGGTCGTACTTGTTCGCGCGGATTTCGTCGGCAGGAACGGAAAAGGATTTCGAAGTGCGGATTGGCGATTGCGGAATGTGGGTTTCTTTCTCTGCCTTGTATTCGCCTTTCGGCTCAGCTGCGAGCTTTTTCAATCCGAAATCCGAATTCCCCGCCTGCGTTCCGAAAGAAATCGGAACTTCGGCGGGCAAGCGCAATCTAAAATCTCCCCAGCTTTTCCATTTGGCTATTATGTCCGGTCAGACCTGTCCAAAATAAAATCTCCAGTAAGTGGTATATTGGAAGTCTGAAATCACCAATGTATTCACAAACAGGACCTGAAGCTTCGCCCCATCTGGCACCAGAGAGAAGATCGTGTCCAGGCCCACATCCTAGTCTGCTTCCTTGCCTACGTACTCTGGAAATGTCTCGGACAAATGTGCAAGCAAGCCGGTATCGGGAATGAACCCAGAACGGTCCTTCAAGAAATCAAAAATCTTACCCTGATCGATGTTGTACTTCAGACGCGCGCAGGCACGGAGATCAGACTCCGTTGCGTGTCAAAACCCGAACAGCACTTGGCTATTCTATTACAAAAGCTGAATCTCAGACCCCCTCTCAGGCTCGATATGAAACTCAATTTGTAGTGAAAACTTTTGCACCTTTTTGCCCTTCTA
>ORMF010493957.1_pt1 | contig 20276 bp, 22 predicted proteins | sample 1779871 | NCBI WGS metagenome assembly ORMF01 (sample SAMEA104232316, study PRJEB22302) | groundwater metagenome | biome: forest; feature: aquifer; material: groundwater | place: USA | collected 2011-08-07 | depth 5.4 m | reverse complement strand
TGCTCGCTGCCGCCGACGCAAACCCAGACCAACTAACGAGCGACGCGGCATAAAAAAATCCTCGCAAGAAGCGAAGAAATCAGGACAAGAGTAGTACACACACACACACACATGGACTTGTCTCTGAAGGTGGACCAGACGATTTCTTGAAAAGGCCTAGTGCTCTGTCACGCATGAATTGATGAGTCGCCAGAAGTAAGAGCCGCGCACGAAGTAAGCGGCCCACTCGCAGCCGCTTACTTCGTGCGCGGCTCTTGTGATCCATCATTCGACGTGTGACATAGCACTAGGATCAGGTTGAAGGAATGCGCCCGGGGATAAAGCGACACCGTGCGGAACGGAGTTGGGATGATCTTGTTTTCTTGAAATTCAGAAGGTGCCCTTTGCCCTTCGTGCGGCAAGGCTCCTCGAGGAGCATTCGGCGCGGGCGCGGTCTGGGTCCGCGGCGAGCGCTGGGTCGTCAGCTTCCCGGTTGGCCCCCGGAATTATCGCCCCGCCGTCCCAGAAGATGGCGCGTTTGGGCAGCGCCTTGTGCAACTCAGCGACGCCAGCGGATTTGACGCGCCGAGTCGTTAGGTTAGAATCAAACCGGCACAGTACACCAGCAACGCGTCGGTGATAGAATGAGCGAGGGACGCCAAACTGCGATGCGCGTGCGCCACTACACCCGTCGGAGCAGCAAGGACCGTATTCTTGAGGACATGCGCCTCGTTCCCAAGGACCAACACAAGGTCTTTGTTGAAAAAGCCGACCGCGATGCCCTGAGTCCCAAGCAAGCAGAGGCGACCTACCTGCTCAAGCGCGGCAAAGGCAATTCCTACGTGGAGTTCGATGCGCAGCCCGCGGAGCTTGCCAGCCAAACCAATCGCTTGACGGGCGCAACGGAATGGTTCTTGCGCGGCGAGGTTGACCTTTCCAAACGGCGTCCAGAAGGATTTGACAATCGAGGTGCTTGACCATGACCAAGACGAAAACCAAAAAGAAGACGGTGGCGATTAGCCGCGCGGACCTGTTGGCCGCTTGGGCGGTCCTCGAAAACTTAGCGGCCTCCCTGGACCAAATCGGCGGAACCTTTGCGGCCGATCGTGTTAGCGTGAACGGTGCCGCCAGCCAGCGTGCCTTTCATGAAGCACTCGCCGGTTATCTAACACCTGAACTGCTGCGTCACATCCAAGATGCTCGCGCCCGCCTGGGAGATTATGTTTCCGACACGGAAGCGGAAAAGCTCACCGAAAAGATCCCCTATTGGGATTACGGAACCGTTGTGGGTTCGAGCAAGCGAAGAGCGTAGCCGATTTCTTCGTCTACGGAGCCGCCAACGACGCCAATTGGACGACGGACATCGCAAACAGCGCTTTGCTCGGGTAGGATCAGGTTGGAGGAATGCGCCCGGGGATCAAGCGACACCGTGTGGAGCGGAATTGGGATGATCTTGTTTTCTTGAAATGCAGCATGGCCCCTGTTCCGTTCCTCCCTTTTCTGTTCCAATCTCACCAGCCAGTTCACGAAGCAAGCTCGGCACAGAGCAGTTCCGCTTGTTGCAGCACCAGGTCCGTAGCCGATTCTTGCTGGTCGGGCGGATAGCCGTACTTGCGCAAGACGCGCTTCACGATCTTCTTGCTGATGCGCGTCGGGTCCACTTCGAAGACGATGAAATGGCGGATCAATTCCAGCAGCCGCCTTTGGTCGAAAACGCCGCGGATGAGGACCTCCAAGGACGACGTCGCCGCCGTCACCGGCCGGCCGTCGATAGTCTTCCACTGGGCGAAACGATCCGGGTCGCTGGTCAATGAGCCGAGACGGGTCTCGACGCCATCAGAAATAACGAGCAACTCATTGAACCCAAAGAGCGCCGGCACTTCGGCCTTGTATTCTTGCAGTTGGTCGTAAGCCTTCCAGATGTCGGCTTGCTCGTCGGTCGGGTCCTTGAACTCGATGACGCCCAGGGGTAAGCCATTGACAAAGACGACCAGGTCCATGCGCTTGAGCGATCCCCTGTCGCCGCGCACGATGTACTGCCTGGCCAAGAGAAACTCGTTTTGCCGGGGATCGTCGAAATCGATCAGGCGAGCGAAGGCGCCGACCATTTTGCCGTCGGGGCGGCGGTATTCAACTTGGACGCCGTCGGTCAAGAGTTGGTGAAAGCGCAGGTTGTTTTGCACAAGCGACGGCGTCGGCTGACGCAACGCCTGGCGCAAGGCATCCTCAACCGCGGGCGCCGGTAGCTTGGGGTTCAGCCGGGCAATTGCCGCCCGCAGCGGAATCGCAAGCGCCGGCTCTGTCACCGACTCGCGCAATGGCCGCGCCCCGTCTGGCGATATTTCCGAGCCGAGCGCGCAATCATAGCCGAGCGAACGAAACCAATCGATCGCCAGGTTTTCAATGTCGGCTTCGGTAAGTCCGACGGACACGTGCTTCTCCTATCGTGACTTGGTGTAATTGGCAGTCTCCTTTGACTTTTGCAGCCTGAAATCCGATACTACCAATGGAGACTCGGCCTAGGGGAGACCTTGAGGGTGGCCCCGAAAGCGTTGTCTCCTTTTTTGTCTAGGTCGCGCAAGTTTGCATCATGCGGTTTGCTCCTGCAACCGTTTGAATCCCTTCACATCATCAATGCGGTTGCTGCGCGGCGCACGCACCAAGAAGCCGCGAATGTAAACAGGTTCATTGTGCAGATGCGCATCGCCCGCCGTTTGGTAATCGTCCGGCGAAAGCTCGGCCCGCGCACGCAGAAGTTCGCCGCCGTCTAAGACGATGGAGAACACGACCTCCCCGGCCATTTTCCCGTCGGCGTTGGGCTGTCCGCGCAATACGTCCACGAATCCGACAAACGGTTCTTCTTTCGGTTGCGGGGCCTTGCGTAGCTTGGGGGCCAGGTATTCCACGGCATCGAAGCACTCTTGTCGCAAATCAACGGATGCGTCGCGTCGGCTCGAAGTCGGCATCGGGAGAGCCTTGGACCATGCAACACTGACGCTCAAACGCGAACGCTCTCCCGGAGGGCGCAGCATCAATAGCGCTTCGCACAGATTCGCGCTCATGTAGGGGTAAGCCGTCAAATCCGCCAGCTTGTCCACTTGGTTTGCATCAGCAGCTTCGGCAATAGCGGTTAATTGTGTGAACAAGCCGTGCGTCACGCGGCGGGCGAACGGATCGGGTTCGAAGAGTGTCGCGGAGACGAAATCCAACGGGCATGCCACGGTTACGGTAAAGCTGCCTCGCTCCGTTTGCCCCAATCGGCAATTGCGAACGAACTGTTCCGCCTCGCCGCGACTCAAGCGCGGATGGTACGCCTGGGGCCGGAGCACGCTATGCGCGACCACGAGCAGCATCCGTCGGGCGCCTTCCAGCACGCTCACGGCTTGATCGAGGTGCAGGGTTCCGGTTTCCGTATCCGGGCTGCTCTCGCGAAACCGAAGCACGTCGGCAGGCGGCAACAGGAGGAGGTTCAAGACCTCCATCGGCGTGCGCTTCTCGAATGCCGCCAGCTTATACACGACGTTGCCCACGCTTTCGGCGTAGTCGTCGAACGTCTCCTCCAAGGGCACAACCAATTGCCGCAACACGGCGTCGGGTTCATGGTAGACCGCAATCGTCCCGTTGATGCCGGGCACCGGCTGCCAGCCCAGGGCTTGGGCATAGGTTTTCATGGCGCGCGGCGTCACGAGCTTGGTCAGTTCCAACGGGAGGAATTCACGCATCATAGACGACCTCCTCGCGCCGGGACAAGCGCGTCATCAGGTTCGTCAAGTTGCTCACGGACAGCACCAACGAGGACAGGACCGAATCAGCGGCCAGCTTTCGTCCGTCTTCGCGAATCACCGCATCCACGCCGGCATCGTCCAAATGACGGTGGGCATATTCGCACGCAAATCCGCCATGCGACGCCACCGCGTGCAAATACGCGTAACTCAACTCGGCTTCGATGTTCTGCTGGGTCAGCATAGGCGAGCCTCGCCGGGCTTGGTCCGGTTGTTCAGCCATCTTAACCGTAGTCACGGCCGACATCAACCGCTGGGCTTGCAGTAAGCATCAGCGCGGCACCCGCCGGGCTTTGCGCCACGCAGCTTTGCGATCGGCCCGCGCCCGCTCCTCTTCCGTATAAGGGAAACCAAACGTCGAGTCGCAGCGGTTGTCAGCGTGGAACTTGATCGCCCGCTCGATTCTCGGCAAGGCCTGGTACTGCACCTCCGTCGGCATCTTGAACTCCGCTATCAGCCAGCCAGGCGTCGCGTCGGCCGCCACCCGCACCGACTTGCGGTCGTTCGTCAGGCTGGCCGCCAGCGAACGCATCGCCTGCCAGTCTTCTTCGGTGGGCGGCTTGAATAGGATGCGCACGCGGACGTTCATTTTACTACCCTTCCGACGAGCCGTTCTGCGTCCGGCACGCGCAGCTCGCCGGTGATCAACTTGGGAAGCAGCGTATCACGCACGGCAGCGAGAGTTCGATTCTCGTGCTCGTTATGGGCAATGCGCTTCCGCATCGGGCCGGCTATGTCTTCGTATCGTTGTAGTGTTTCGGAACCGGGAACGAGCATCTCGGCCCGCGCGAAGTCCGGCGGTCGGACCGCGGGATAAGCGCTTCCGTCGGCATTGTTCGTCAAGTATTCCACGAAATCGTCGGTGGTCACCCAGGCATGCAGGTAGGACGGCGGCACCTTTATCGGCGACAGTACCGCGAATCCGGTTGAAACGACGATATTCTCGACCGGTTCGTCTATGAAAAGATACGAGCGCCGATTCGGCCGAACGCAAGACCAAATTGTGTCCCCGTTCTCAACCAATCGCTGGGCTCGACTCGGAGCCTCGGCGAGGGTGTAGGCGGTCGTGCCTTTGAGGCGACCCTGCGTGACCGAAGAAATGTCGATATATTCGATGGCCGTGTGCGGATAGTCGTTTTTGATGCTTCGGGCGTTGATCGCGACAACATCGCCAAGTTTCTCGACCTTCCAACTCAGTTTTTTGGCCCGCACCGGCTCGAAGTCCACGAACCACGCCTGGAACAGCGCCCGGGCCATCGCCTCCAGCGTCGCGTTCATCCGGCGGTTGAGGTCGATTTTGTCGTCGAGGGCTCCGAGTATGCGCGCGATGGCCTGCTGTTCTGGAAGAGGACATACTGGAATCGGGATTTGTTCAAGTACGGGAATGCGAAGATTGCTGACTGTGGATCCCGTCCCTTCGTTGACCAAGATCTCATGTCGGACTGCTTGCGATTGAAGTGCATATAGGAGATAGCGGCCGTTGCACTTTGCGTTGTCTGGTCGCAGGAGCACCATTCGCTGGCCAAGACAGCAACGCAACCCTTGTGGGAGTTCGCAGACCTCGCCCATGGGCGCTTCGCGAGTTATCACGATGTCACCCGCTCGTGGTTCAGCCCGCCGAGTCCGTTGCTGGTAGTGTTCTTCGTCAGTGTAGCTTGGTGAATCGAGATTCAATCTACCGTTTCGGATGTTCTGATTGCGCAGAACTATCACGCCCTTGTCGGTCCACAAAGGGGTAGCATGGGGGCAATCGGCAATCTGCTCGCAGAGTGATTCCAATGGTGCCCTGGGTATCTCTCTCATCCCCCACCGCCCTTCTTCTTGCGGCCGGCCTTCTTCTTCACCTCGCCCGCGATCTTCTTGAGTTCATCCACCGCCTCGGCGAAGTGCTGATCGACGGGTTGCGCCAGCGCGACGATGAACGACCCTTTCAGGGTCGGGCGTGCTCGGCGATGCCTACCCAGGGCTGCGCCCTGGGCTGACAGAACGAGCCTTTCAGGCTCGAAGAATGGCGGTGATTTTCGGCCTGAAAGGCCGATTCTGTCAGCCCAGGCCGAAGGCCTGGGGACCGGGGCCGGCACGAATCCTCGGCCCTGAAAGGGCCGTTCGACGTCGGTCAATCCCACACGTATCGTTCGTCCCATTCGATTTCGTAGCGCCGCAGCCACTCCCGCAACTCGTCCTGGAACGATTGCGTCGCATGGTGTTCGGGTTGCCGGCGAATGTACTCCCGCACCGCCTCGACGTTCGATTGGCTGACCGAAAACGCGGCATACCCGCCCTGCCAATGAAACGGCGTCGGTAAGCCGCGCGTTTGATTCACCCATGCCGACGACGTGGACTTGATCTTGCCTACGGCGTCGGCGATCGCGATCGTTCTTCCCAAAACGAACAACATGTGAACGTGATCCGCAACGCCACCGACGATCAACGATTGGCAACCGAGGTTGTTGGCCGTCCCGCCCAATACCCGGAATAACTCGTCGCGCCAATCTTTGTCCAAGACCGGCTCGCGGTTCTTGGTCGAGAAGATGACGTGCAAATAGACTTTCGCCAGTGACTGTGGCATAACATTCTCCAAAAGAATTGCCGACGGCAAGCGCAGCTTTGATGCGTTCGTCGTCGAGGACGAAGCCCTTGACGAGCAGTTCGGAAAGCCGAGCCGTGGCCCACTGGCGGAAGGCGGTGCCGCGCTCGGAGCGAACGCGGTAGCCGACGGCGAGAATCACTTCGAGGCTGTAGTGTTTGAGTGAGCGCTGTACTTGCCTGCCGCCTTCGCTTCGAACTTGTAAGTAATCCTTACAAGTTGCCCCCTCGTCTTGCTCGTCATCATCGTAAATGCTTTTGACATGGATCGTTATGTTTTGGGGCGTGGTTTGGAAGAGTTCGGCCATTGCCGCCTGCGTCAGCCACACGGTTTGACCATCGAGTCGAACCTGAAGCTCCGTGCCCCCAACTCGGTAGATGAGGAACTGACCGCCAGGCGCCGGGTTGGTGGGGACCATTTCGCCGCTCATCATTCAATTCCTTTCTTGGCGAAACCAAGCCCCGCGAGATTGGCTCGGATCGCCTTCTCCAACTTGGCCGATTCCTTGAACTCGTCCTCCAACGTCGCAACCAACGAGCGCATCTTGTCCTCGAAGCCTGCGCCGTCGTCCTCCGCTTCCGCCGCGCCCACGTAACGTCCCGGCGTCAGCACCCAGTTGTGCTGGCGAACTTCCTCCAGCGTCGCGCTCTTGCAGAACCCTGGCTTGTCCTCGTCGGCGCGGCGTTCTTCGAAAGCGTCGGAGATGTACTTCAGGAAGATCAGGCCGAGCACGACGTGCTTGTATTCGGCGGCATCGAGGGTGCCGCGCAGCTTGTCCGCCGTCGCCCAGAGGGTGGCTTCGAAGTCACGACTCGGTTCTCTTGTTGCCTTGGCCATGCTCGTGTGAATCTCCGCAAACGCCGGCGAAAACGTGAAGGGCCATTGTAACCGAATGTTATTGTCCGGTTCCGGCAGGCCATGTCAATTGTCGGTGCGTTTGCGCTATGCATACGAATACCCGACACCTGCAGTGCAAGAGAAGTTCGCAGCCGTTCTATTGTGGGAATGGAAAAGTGGACATTCTGACTTTCTCGCCTCATCCGATCGTTCGATGGCGGCCCGGTCAACTTCATCGGCTTGCCGGGGCGGCAATGCTGTCGTCGGTGAACGAGGATTGGCCCGTAGGATGAAGAAATAGTAAGACTCGTCCACCGCCTTGCACAAACACGAACTTGGCGCACCGTCTCTCATAAACGCCGCAACCGGTTACCAAGAAATAGGTTATAATTATGAGAGACGGTGCGCCAAACTCAAACAGGTTGGCGCACCGTGCGCAGTCGGACTGACTGCTGAATCGCGATTGGGACCGGATGCTGACCTTCTATGGATTCCCAAAGAGCAGCGGCGTCAGCTGCGCGCGACCAACGTCGAGGAAGGGCGCCGAAGGGACGGAACGTGTTCGGGATTGGTTGGGGTTTGTCGAGTTATCGTCGAGGTCAAAAAAAAGCCGCCGTAAGTTCTCGTCTTACAGCGGCTTTCAGCGAGGGCGACGGGACTCGAACCCGCGACCTCCGGCTCGACAGGCCGGCGCTCTAACCAATTGAGCTACGCCCCCAGATCTTTTCGGCAACTATTACTATAAGACCGGCGCGGCGCGGCAGCAAGATTGACGAGGCTGTTTTTTACGCTCGGGCGACTGCTCGGCCGGTTCATCTTGCTGGTCGGATGGACGCCGGTCACCGCAGCGCCTGCGCCGACATTTTCCAAGCGGCGGCTTGTAGATTTTTGCCGTGACTGCTAACTTGAACATAAGCCCCCCTTTGCGAAGGAAATCGAATTATGGCCGAGCAGAAAATCATTCTGATCGTGGACGATGACTATGAACTGTCCGACGGCATTCGCGCGGTGCTCGAAAATCAGGGGCACCGGGTGCTGCAGGCCCGCGATGGGCAGCAGGGCAAGCAGATGGTGTACAACCATCGTCCCGATTTGATGATCCTCGACATGATGATGCCGCGCATGGGCGGCTACCCGGTGCTCGAGCATTTCAAGGGCAAGACCGATGCGCCGCCGATCATCATGATCACCGCGAACGAAGGCAGCCGGCACAAGGCCTACGCGGAGTATCTGGGCGTGATCGATTACATCCGCAAGCCGTTCGCGATGGAGCGGCTGCTGGAGGCGGTGGCCAAGGGGCTGGGCGGAAAGCAGGACGAGGCGCCGGAAGAGAAGCCGACGGCGTGAGCACTGCAAGAACCCGCGGGATTCGCTGCGCTCATCGCGCGGCTTGGGGTTCGATCACTTCAAATCCGGCGGCACATTACCGTAGGTCCATGGGGAGCCTTGTTTCGCGCGTGGCGGCATCGGCACGGCGCCGGGGCGGAGCGCGCGGGCGAGGTCGATGCCGGCGTTCATCATCTGTGTGCCGGCAGTGATCTCGAGGTTGTTGTAGCTGGTGAGGCGCGTCTCGTAGCCGCCGCCGCTGGGGCCGAAAGCGTCCGGGGTCGGCACGTAACCGACGCAGCCGTTGGCGAGTGACACGGGGAAGGTGAACGGGAAGCCGCTCTTGGCTTTTTATTCCAACCCGAAGGCGCAGAAGTATTCCGCCGACGTCGTGAGAAAGACCGCGGGCCCGATCTGGATCGCTTGCACTTCGAATTCCGCGATGGGCTGTTTCTGGATCAACACGTCGGCCATGAGGATTTCCTTGGCGAAGGTCCAATCCGTCGCGCCCGCCTTGGCCGGGCCTTGCATGACGATCTCTTCGCTGCGTTTTTCGCTTCAAACTGTGCCGCTTGGCCGGACAGCGGGAATTCGATCCTGGTTTGATCGACAACTTTCTTTGCCATGGCCATCAGGGCATCGGCCTTTTCTTGGGTCAACATGCGTCCAACGTGTTTGCCGATTCAAGGTCAGTTGTCAATCGTCGAAAGTTGGAACTTGGCCGGAGTCTGATGTAGCTTGTCCTTTCAAGCGGTTGACCGGCAGATCGACCGGCTGGTCTACGAGCTGTACGGCCTTAGCGAAGCCGTTGCAATCCTCGCTCCCACCGCTTACACTTCCCTTCATGAACCATCACGACTCGCACGCCCGACATGCACCCTGGGCCCTGGATCGCCGGCGCCTGTTGCAGGTCGGCGGCTTGGGCGGCCTGGGCTTGAACCTTAGCGACTTGCTCCGGGCCGAAGCCGCCAACGCTGGGAAAACGAAAGCGGCAACAGGCGGGCACATTCGTTCGTGCATTCTTATCTTCTATTACGGCGGGCCGAGCCAACTCGATACCTGGGACCTGAAGCCGGACGCTCCCGTCGAGGTGCGCGGCGAGTTTCGGCCGATTGCGACGCGGGTGCCGGGCGTGCGCATCTCGGAGCATTTGTCGCGCTGTGCACGCGTCATGGACAAGCTCGCAGTGATTCGCAGCATGCACCATCCGATGCGGAATCACAACGCGGCCGCGGTCGAGGCGCTGTGCGGGCGCACGCCGCTCGGTGGCGACCAGGAGCTGTTGGCCGACGATGCGAACAGCGTTCCGTGCTATGGCGCGGCGTTGCGCTATCTGGAGCGGCGGCATGACGGGGTGCCGGGGCATGTCGCGTTGCCCTTTCTGATGCGAAATGTGGTCACGTTGCCGGGGCAGAACGCGGGCTTCTTGGGTGCCGCCTTCAACCCGTTCCAAATCAACCACAATCCGAACAACCCGGACTTCCGCGTCGCCGAACTGGAACTCCCCGCCGACCTGCCGCTCGCACGGATTGATGATCGCCGCACGCTCCTGTCGCTGATCGATCGCCAAATCCGCCACACCGATCGGCAAGCGGAGACTTCAGCGCGCACCCGGGCGATGTCCGCGCATCAACAAGCCGCCATCGAATTGTTGCGTTCGCGCGAAGTCCGCGAAGCGTTCGACCTGACGCGCGAAAACGAACGTGCGCGGCAGCGCTATGGGCGCACCACGCTGGGCCAAAGCATGCTGCTCGCGCGGCGGCTAGTGGAAGCGGGCGTGCGCTTTGTGAACGTCAACGATAAGATCGCCAACGGCCAGCTTGAGAATTGGGACAGCCACGAGAACAACTTCGGCCGACTGAAGGATGATCTTCTACCGCCCGCGGACCAAGCGTTGTCGGCGCTCATCGAGGACCTGGAGGCGCGCGGCCTATTGGAATCGACGCTCGTCGTAGCGCTGGCGGAATTCGGCCGTACGCCGCGCATCAACGGCAACCGTGGCCGCGATCATTGGCCGGACTGCTTCAGCGTAGTGCTGGCCGGCGGCGGCGTACGCGGCGGGGCGGTGTACGGCGCCAGCGATCGATTCGGCGCTTATCCGGCACGCGATCCCGTTACCCCAGGCGACCTGGCGGCAACGCTCTTCTGGCGCTTCGGCCTGGAACCGACGACGCCCATCCGCGACCTGACGAATCGGCCCTATCGACTTGCTGAAGGCGAACCGCTGACCGGGTTGTTTGGGTGAGTCGCGTTCTCGGTCGATCGCAAGGCTCGCCCATTTTCACATTTGCGCAACACCTGAAAGATTAGCTCCGGCGTCTTCTTGCGGTGGATGGCGATTGCAACGTCACCGCGCAGCTTGGCATACGCGGCTTGAAGCGCCGCCAGGATGTCGGGCGTGGCGACCGTGTCCGGTTCGTGAAAAGCGACGGTCGCCAGCAGGCGCGACGAATCGGGCGCCGGCACGACGGAGTGCACGATCAAATCGCGCAGGATGTCGCCTTCGAGCGATCCCGACAGAATCCGCTCCACTTGTCGGCAAAGCTGCAGCGCTTTGCGATTCGTCACTTTTCCTGCGGACCGTTTGGACGCCAGGCGCGGGTCGATGCCGTCGTCGGCGTCCCACTGCGAGCACAAACCATCGGGCGGCTTGTGCGCGAATCGGCGTGAAGCCATGACAAAACTCTCCATGAATGGGCGCAGCAGCCAACGGCGCTGCATCGTCAGTGACACAACGTGACAGCGGGAGAGCCTCGTCGATCGTCAACGGGTGATTAGCGGCAGACGCGACGGAGGCCCGGAATCAAGCGGGTGAACGCAGGCAGTCGCATGATCGGCCTCCTTTCAGGGCAGCGAGGGGAACTTCAGCAAGTGGACGGTCGGCGCCTGGGGCAGGTTCGCAGGCTTTTTGCAAATTGTGAGTGTGCCGTCCTCCGGAACACTCATCAACTCCGAAGCGTGTGTGTTCCTCGACCGTCTCCCGTTGAGCGTCGCCTTGATTTTGCGTGATAGGCCGGGGTTCTTATTCCCGCGGCGTCGCGTCCCAGATATTCAAAGCTGCTCCGGTCGCGACCAGGCGATGGCCGTCCGGGCTGAAGGCTACGCTCCGAACGGAGCGGTGTTTCGCACGCAGCGTGAGCGTTTCCTGGCCGGTCGTCGCGTCCCAGATTCGGACCGTGGCGTCGTCGCTGCCGGAAGCCAGGCGTTTGCCGTCCGGGCCGAACGCGACGACGCGATTGAGGCTGACTTGCCGCGCTTTATAGACGACGGCCATGCCGTCGCGGCCGATTTCTTCGAGCAGCTCGTAGTCGCCGAAGTAGCCGATCTTGGTCCCCGGCGACGTTGCGGCGGCATCGCTCAGTCCGGTGGTCGGTGCATCGGCGCCGCCGGCGGGAGGATGCGCTCGCAACGGTTGTGCCAGTCGTTCGACGTTCGAGCGACCGGCGAAGAAATCACGCAGCTCGGCCGCAAACTCGGGGTAGCGCGCCAGCAGCATGTCGCGATCCTCAGCGCGCCCATTCTCGGCTGTTTCGATGCATGCGACCAGCGCCTCTTGCAAGCGTTGCTCGCGGTCGGAAGAATGTTGCGATCGGTTTCGCATGGCTTATCTCGTCCTGTGTGTTACAGTTCTTGCTTTCATGGCCGTCTTCGCGGTACGATGGCACTGAAACTTGGAGCAGGAATCATGGCAGATGCAGTCGTTGCACCGATTGGTTGGGAAAGGGCGCTCATGGCGGCGGAAAAAGTCAAAGAGCGGTGTCGACGGGCGACCAAAGCGCTGGCGGAGGCCGGCGTGCCGTATGCCGTCGTCGGCGGCAACGCGGTCGCCGAGTGGGTGGCCAGGGTTGACGAGGAGGCCATTCGCAACACGCGCGACGTCGATCTCTTGATCCGCCGCCCCGATCTGCCCGCGACGCGAGCCGCGCTGGAAGCCGTCGGATTCGTTTATCATGAACTCCTTGGCGTGGATATGTTCATTGATGGCCCCCAAGGCCGCCCCAGCGGCGGGGTGCATCTCCTTTACGCCGGCGAGAAGGTGCGACCTGAGCACGTGACGCCCAACCCCGAAGTGGCCGATTCCGAACCAGCCGCCGATTTCCAGGTCGTGACGCTGGAGGCGCTCGTGGTGATGAAGCTCAATTCCAACCGGCTCAAAGACAAGGTTCATTTGCTCGACCTCATCGGCGTCGGTCAATTGGACCAAACCTGGCCAGCGCGTCTGCCGGCGGAGTTGGCACCTCGATTGCAGCAACTCTTGGACAATCCGGACGGATAGACGGTCGAGCGTCTCCGCAAATCACGGCAACGGCGAACCGCCCATGCTTTCGACACGCTGCTTGCGCTCCAACCATTGGTCCGCACTCAGCACAAGAAACTGCAAGCCATCCAGCCTTGCTCCCGTGAGCGCCTCGACCCAGAGGCCGATTCGCTCCGGCTCGCCCTCGATCGGCGGCGGCATGGGGGCGAGCCGGACTATGCCGTCCTCACTGCCCGTCATGATGCTCTTGCCGTCCGGACTGAAGGCGACGGCGGTGACTTGTTTTTGATGCTTGATACTCGGGCCGATCGGCTTGAGCGTGGCCAAATGCCATAAGCGGGCGGTGTTGTCCTGACTTCCCGTGAGAAGGAACACGCCGTCCGCGCTGAACGTGGCGCTGACCACCGCCGCCTGATGCTGGATTTGCCTCTTCTCGTGGCCGGGGCCTGTGATCACCACGGTGTTGTCGTAGCCCGGAATAAGCTTGCGTTTGCGATCGGGGCTGAAGAACCCCCAGTCGGCTTCATACGTCTCGCTGATGATCTTGCGGGTCGCGAGGTCCCACGTGCGCACGGCCCGCTTGCCCTCATTCGACGTGCCGTCCGCGCGGTAGTGCAATTGATCGGTGGTGATCAGCGTCTTGCCGTCCGGGCCAAAGGCAAGGTCCGAAACGCCATTCTCTTTGCACTCCAGCGGCTGGCCGATGGTCTTCCGCGTTTGCACATCGAGGAGATGGACCAGGCCGCCACCGCCGCGCCGGGGATCGGCGAAACGACTGTACGTCGCCAAGGTCGAGGAGTCCGGGCTGAAGGCCATTTTGAAGACGGGCCCCTCGTTCATCGTCAGCCCGCCGAGCAGTTTTCCCGTTGGCCGGTCCCAAAAGTGAACCTGGCCCATCTGATCGACATCCGTCCCGCCGTAACCGGACACCAGTTTGACCGCACCTATCAGCCCGCTGGCTACGGCCAACACCTTGCCATCCGGGCTGAATGCCAGGTCGTGGATCTTGGCATTGGCATGTGGGAGCAGAATCTCGGCGGCTTGCCGGTCGGGAATGTCCCACACGCGTGCGGTCTTGTCAGAGCTGCCGGTTAGAAACGTCTTGCCGTCCGGGCTGAACGCCACGTCCCTGACGCCGTCAGGATGCGGCAACGGCAGGCCGATCGGTGTGCCGCTGGCCGCATCCCAGAGCCGGGAAGTGCCGTCATTCATTGCCGTCAGGATCAACTTGTCGTCTGGGCTGAGGGCCACGGTCGTAATGTTGTAGTGTCGCCGGTCATTGCGATGGCGGAGCGACGGTCCCTTGGTTTTACCGCTGGCGACGTCCCAAAGTTGAGCCGTGCCGTCGCTGCCGCCGGCCAACAGCGTCTTGCCGTCGGAGTTGATGGCGACGGCGCCTTCGCAGGGCACCGCCGGGCCGAGGACTTTGCCGGTGGCCAGATCCACAACGTAAGCCACGTTTTGCCCGCCCTTGGCGTAATCGCGGACAGCGGTCGCAAGGCACTTTCCATCCGAGCTGAAGACCACGCATTCGAAATCGCCGCGGTCCCGCGAAATGCGTTTGGCAAACTTGCCCGTCGCGACATCCACGAGCATGCCGTTGCGCGTGAAGAGCGTCTTGCCATCGGGGCTGAATTTGACCCCCCCCGCCGTGCCCCAGTTCGTGCCCCAACGATGATCCTCGGGCAGCGGAATACTGCGAATCAATTTGCCGGTGGCCGCGTTCCATAGTTTGGCGTCGATCATTCGATCTTCGCCTTGCCCGGTGGCGATCATCGTGCCGTCGGGACTGAGCGCAACATCTTTGACCCACTCGTAGGAAATGGGGACGCCGAGGGCATTTCCCGTGGCAGTATCCCAAAGCCGGGCGGTTGCCGTGCCATCGCCCTTGTAATCCGCAGTCAGCAAGATCTTGCCGTCGTTGCTGAAGCGCACGGCGCCGACCGATTCGGCATGCTTCATCACCTTGCGCAAACGGGGCGTCGGCGGCGCCCAGGCAGACAGGTTCGCACGGATCAAGTGCTGCAAGTCCGCGGCACGGGCCGGTGCAAATTCCAGGCTGCGCCCCAGCCACAGCAGGCCGCGGGCGCTGTCCCCTTGGTCGCACAGTGTCTGACCTCGGTCGAGATAGCTTTCCGCCAGCAAACGCTGATTGCGGTCCGCGGCGCGCGATTGGTGCACGGCAAAAATGATCGACAGGACGACCGTCGTCACCACAGCGGTGACAGCCAGGGCACAAGCCGCCGCCAGCGCCGGTTTGCGCCGGCACCAACGCCAACCCCGGCCAACGGAACCGATGCGCCGCGCGTGCACGGGCTGACCGGCCAGGAAACGGTCCAGATCGGCGGCCAGTTCTCGGGCCGAGGCATAACGCTTCCGCGGCTCTTTTTGCAAACACTTCAGGCAAATCGTCTCCAGGTCGCGCGGCACCGAAGAGTTGAGCTGTCGCGGCGAAACCGGCTCGTGGTCCAGGACCTGCAAGAGCGTGTCGAGCGCCGTCGCCGCCTGGAACGGCGGCCGGCCGGTCACCAAGCAATACAAGACGGCCCCCAGCGAATACACGTCGGACACCGGGCCGACAGCGCCACGCTGGCCGCTGGCCTGTTCCGGCGGCATGTAGCTGGGGGTGCCCAGCACTTGGCCGGTGGCGGTCAAGTCAGTCGGCAGTGGGCAGTCGGCAGGAGGCAGTGGGATTTCCTTGCTGCCGACTGCCGAGTGCCCACTGCCTACTCTTTTCGCGAGGCCGAAGTCCGTCAGCCGTGGCTGTCCGGACTTGTCGATCAGAATGTTGGCGGGTTTCAAGTCGCGATGAACGACGCCTTCGACGTGCGCATACGATACTGCTTCGGCGACTTTTTTGGTCAGCTCGGCGGCCTGGCGCGGCGGCGGCAGGCCCGCGGCCAATTGACGAGCGAGGCTCTCTCCTTCGACGAACGCCATCGAGAAATAGTGATGTCCGTCGTGTTTGCCGACCTCGAAGACGGTGACGATGCCCGGATGATCCAGTTTCGCGGCCGCCTGCGCTTCCGCATGAAAGCGCCGGACGTCCGCTTCGTCGGCAAGTTGACCGGTCAGGATCATTTTCAGCGCGACGATTCGTTTGAGGCTGACCTGCCGTGCCTTGTACACCACCCCCATGCCGCCGCGGCCGATCTCTGCAAGCAGTTCATAGTCGCCGAAGTAGTGGATGCGGGTTCCGAGCGCTGGCACGGCAGCCGCACCTTCCGCCAGCCCCGTCGTCGGCGCATCGGCGACCGCCGCCGGCGTGTGCGCCCGCAGCGGCTCGGCTAACCGCTCCAGGTTGGATCGCCCAGCGAAGAACTCATTCAGTTCTGCGGCAAATTCGGGATGCCGAGCGAATAGCGCTGCGCGATCCACGGGATGGCCCGCTTCCGCCGCCTCGATAAAGGCGACGAGCACCTCTTGCAGGCGTTTTTCGTGTGCGGAGTCGGATTCGTTCACCATGATTCACTCCCGTTGAGATTCGCCCAGCAGCTCGCGCAGCTTCTTGAGGCCGCGGTACAGAAGCGCTGCTACAGCGCCTTTGCTGCGGCCCAATGCCGCGGCAACCTCTGCCAAGGCACGGCCCTGCAAATGATGCATCTCCACCGCTTGGCGCTGATCGTCCGGCAATTGGGCCAATGCGTCGGCCAGTGCGCGCAGTTGTTCTTGTTTGACGGCATGTTCGCTGGGCGACGATTGATCCGCGGCCAGCCAGGCTTCGAGGCGCGACGAGGATTGCGCCAAATCCGCTTCCAGCGATCGTTCCCGGCCAACGTTCCTGACGGCGGCGCCTGCCTTGCGGATTTCGTCGCGCAGGTTGTTCGCGAGAATCTGTCGCAGCCAGGCGGCCCGCTTCGAAACGGTTTGACCCTTGAGCTTGCCTAAAGCCTGATGCGCTTCGAGCAACGTTTGCTGCACAACGCCGGAAACGTCGATCTTCCCTTGCAGGCGCGACCCGGTCTGCAGCCGCGCGATCAGGGCGAGGTATTCGCGATAGCGTTCGAGATCGTCCGACTTGGATGGTGATGATGCCATGCCGCAACCTTATGCGGACCTCTTACTTATGCTGACGTGTCCAAGGAGTCAGCAAAAAAGCTGGTTGTTTTTTGAAAAACTCGGTTGCGCAGGTCCGCATAATTGCGGATGTTCTCTTGGGGTAACGCACCTCAGACCGGAGAACATCCATGCTGCGGGCATTTTTTCGGCGGCTCGACGCGCGGAATCGATTGCGCGCCAGTCCGTTTGCCGCACTTATCGAAGCGTATGCGACTTACCTTTGCGATCGAGGATTTGCTCGACAAACTATTCGCGAGAGGATTTGCGGAGTCGAACACTTCGAAACCTGGCTCTCGACCAAACAGCTCTCGCTCGACATGGCAAATGAAAAGTTGGTTCACGCCTTTCTCCACGATCACCTGCCCAAGTGTCGGTGTCCAGCTCCGTCGTCCGTTTGTTTTGGCCCCCTACGGCCGGCACTGAAGCACCTTTTGAAACTTCTCCGCCAGCGAGGCCAGAGGCACGACAAGCCCAACGCGATCGAATCGACACTGGAACAATACGTTGTTTACCTCCGCAATACCGGCGGATTGTCCGACAACACCTGCCTGTGCTACCTTCGCTACCTGCGGAGATTTCTACAAGGCAAGTTTGGCAGGCGCGCTTTGCGATGGAATACGCTGCGGGCCAGCGACGTGATTTCCTTCGTGACAAGGTACGCTCGGGATGGAAAGCGCGTGTCCGCTCAGGGCGCTGCTGGTTCGTTGCGGAGTTTTCTTCGTTATCTTCAAACTCAAGGGTTGTGTGGGTCTTCGCTGATCGCTGCCGTACCCATCATCCGTGACTGCCGGCTGGCACGAATTCCCAAAACGATGACCGAGAAACAACGGCGCGATTTCTTGTCCGCGTTCGATCGCTCGACTGCCACAGGTCGGCGGAACTATGCCATGGCTCTATGCCAACTCGATCTCGGCCTTCGTGTCAGTGAAGTTGTTGGACTTCGCTTTGATCACATTGATTGGCGCAAAGCCACCGTGCACATCGAAGCTGCCAAAACGGGGCGTGCTCGTGAATTGCCTTTGCCGGACCGAGTTGGTCGAGCCATCAGCCAGTATCTCCGCGATGGGCGGCCTCCGACCTCCGACCGACACGTCTTCCTTCGCCACCGATGGCGCCACGGAATTCCCGTTGACCTCGACGTGATTCGTAAGGTAATCGCCGACACCTTCGCCAAGGTGAAAGGATGCGAACACCTCCGAGGAACGCACGTTCTGCGCCACACCGCAGCGACTCGAATGTTGCGCAACGGGGCGAGTCTCAAGAAGATTGCTGACGTTCTTGGCCATCGCTCCATGAACACAACTGTCATCTACGCCAAGGTCGATTTGGGGACCTTGGCTGCCGTCGCGTTGCCTTGGCCGGAGGTGCAGCCATGAGCCGCAGGTCGAGCATGGTCAAATTGGCTCGGGAGTATCTCGCTTACCGAAGAGGCCTCGGATATGCATTGGACATGCCGGGAAAGTACTTGCTGCAGTTTGCGAAATACCTTGATCGGACGAAGTATAGAGGTCCTTTGACGATCGAGTTGGCCCTCCGGTGGGCGCAGCTTCCCAAGGGAACAGCCCTCGTGTATCAAGCGCAAAGGCTCGAAGCCATTCGCAGCTTTGCCAAGTACCGAGCGATCTTCGATCCTGCGACTGAGGTTCCTCCCACCGGCCTCCTGGGTCCAGCTCACTTCCGGACCACGCCCCATATTTATTCGGAGGCGGAGTTGTCCGTTTTATTGGCAGCGGCCCGCAGCCTCCCGCCGCCGCGCAATAGCCTCTTGCCGGGCAAGGAGCTCAAGCCACACACTTACGTCGCCCTTTTCGGCCTTCTTGCCTGCACCGGCCTGCGCATATCCGAGGCACTCAAGCTGAATCGCTCCGATGTCGATTGGGAACAAGGCGTGTTGACCATTCGCATGACCAAGTTCCGCAAGTCGCGGCTCGTTCCCATGCATCCCTCCACCACCAAGGCCATGCGCCGTTACGCAAAGCTGCGTGATCGCTTTCATCCTTTGCCTCAGACAGACGCCTTTTTCGTTACGGCACAAGGCAGGCCACTAACCTATCCGTCGGTTGAACACACTTTCATTCGATACTTGCGACCTCAGTTGTCGTGGTCACCCCAGCACGGCGGTCGTGCCCCGCGAATCCACGATCTGCGGCACACGTTTGCGTGTCGGCGATTGCTCCGGTGGCACGAGCAGGGAGCAAACATCGACCACTCCATCGCGGCACTTTCGACCTACCTCGGGCACGTCGAAGTAAGCGATACGTATTGGTATCTCACCGGCGTCCCCGAACTTTTTGCGCTCGTTGGTGCTCGCTTCGAGCGTTTCGCAAAGTCCAAGCCTGGAGATCGATCATGAAGCCAAAATCTGCCGCTGCCAATTTTGCCGCGTTGCTTCAGGGCTTCTTCTGCCAGCACCTGATCCAGCAACGGAACGCCAGCGCCCAGACGATTGCGTCTTACCGCGATACCTTTCGCATCCTGCTCGGCTACTTGCAGAAGGTGCGAAAGAAACAGCCGAGCGCAATCAAATTGGCCGACCTGGATGCGCCGGTCGTCTCGGCGTTCTTGGATCATCTTGAGAAAAAGAGGCACAACGGCATCCGCACGCGCAACACGCGTTTCGCGGCGATCCGTTCGTTCCTGAAGTATGCTTCGGCGCTCGACCCGGCGTCCTTGCCCATTATCCAACGTGTGCTGGCGATGCCGATGAAGCGGTTCTCACGGCGGCTCTTGGGATACTTGTCGCGCGAAGAGGTTGCGGCGCTCCTGGATGCTCCTAATGCTGCGACACGGAGCGGCCAACGCGATCGTGTCCTGTTCGCCGTGTTGTACAACACGGGGGCGCGCGTCTCCGAGGCGCTCGCCTTGCGCCGAAGCGATGTCTCATTGGGTTCCTCCCGACATGTTCAGATCACTGGAAAAGGGCGCAAGCAGCGCATGATTCCGCTGTGGAAGGACACGGCCAAACGTCTGCGCGAATGGATGACAAGAATCGGGCAAGATCCACAAGCCTGCCTGTTCCCAAACCGGGATGGTCAGGCGTTATCTCGATCCGGCGTGGAGAAACGCTTGCACAAGGCGGTCAGGTTAGCAGCCAGCCGGTGTCCAACTCTTCGGGCCAAACGCGTTTCGCCACACACCCTTCGCCACACGACGGCCATGCACCTGTTGCAATCAGAAGGCAACATCGCCACGGTTGCCATGTGGCTCGGCCATGAAGGAATAGAAACGACACACCAGTACGTCGAGGCGAGCATGACGATGAAAGAAGATGCTCTGTCGAAGCTGACGGAAATCCCAACTCGAAAACTCCGCTTTCGGGCCAGCGATAAGCTGCTCCAGTTCTTGGAAAATCTCTGAGCCCGATTATGCCGACATCATATCCACAAAAAGCCTGAATTTGGCTGCGGACGAATGCTCAGCTCCGCATTAACGAGAGGTCCGCATAAGG
>ORMF012362710.1_pt1 | contig 20278 bp, 14 predicted proteins | sample 1779871 | NCBI WGS metagenome assembly ORMF01 (sample SAMEA104232316, study PRJEB22302) | groundwater metagenome | biome: forest; feature: aquifer; material: groundwater | place: USA | collected 2011-08-07 | depth 5.4 m | reverse complement strand
GAAAGCGGCCACTACGTCCTGGCTTCGCTCGCGGTGTTCTACGTTTTGTTCGGGCTCTATTACTACTTGAAGATTGCGAACGCCATGTTCATGCGAGAGCCCATGGTGAGTGAGCGACTGCCCGTCAGTTTGGGAATGCGCACCGCGCTCGGTGTCACCGCGCTCGCGACCATCGTGATCGGAGTCTATCCGGAGCCTTTCATTCGAAGCGTGAACTGGTCGCTAGGTATCGCGCAGTCGCCGCACGTGGCGGCAATGATGAAATAGCTGCGAGCTTCGAGCTACGAGCTTCGAGCGGCGAGCTGCGAGCGAGAAGCCAAGACCCAAGCCGCTCGAATCGAGGCTCACAGCCCGTGGCCGATTTTGGTTGCTCGTAGCTCGAAGCTCGTAGCCCGCAGCTGATTTACAATCCTCCGCATGCCTGAGCCGCAGAAGCCTCCCGAGAAGAAAGATCCGCTGGTTGCGCTCGCGCGCTATTCCGAGATCGGTTTTATTATTCCGGCGGCGGTCCTGCTCGGGTTTTTTCTGGGCAAGGGGCTGGACTACTGGCTGCACACCAAATGGCTGTACCTGGTCGGACTGCTGTTTGGCGCGGTCGTGGGATTCACCCAAATGATCCGCATGGCCATGTCTTCCTCCAAGGATGACTAACCGCCCAAATCATGACGCAAGCCCGCAGCGGGACTCGTTTTATGTCCGTGCCATTCCTCGCATGCTGCGGAGCATGCTGGTGGTGGGCGTTCTGCTACTGGGTCCGGTGTTCTGGTTCTACGGCTGGGCGGGCGCGATCGGAGTGGCGGCCGGGTCGGCGGTTTCCTACATCAACTTCCGCACCCTGATCCGCGGCGTGGAGGCCCTGGGCGACCGCATCGTCAACCGCCACAGCAAAGAGCGGGGTTGGGCAATCGTACTGCGGTTCCTGGTGCGCTACGGGTTGGTCGGGATCGTCGCGTATGCTATCTTTAAAGGTTCTGCATTGGCGTTCCGAGGATTCCTGTGGGGGTTGTGCCTGCCGGTGGCGGCCATGATGGCCGAGGCAGGGTTTGAGGCCTACTTGGCCTTCCGGCGGGAGTAGCTGCGAGCTACGAGCCGCGAGCTTCGAGCAACCCGGTTCAAGCTCGAAGCCCGTAGCTCGAAGCTGGTCCTAATCGCATGGAGCAACTGGTATTTACTGAGTTCCTGAACCACCTCTTCGGCGGGCCCGTGCTGGCGCTGCTGCACGCGCTCGGCATTCAGCCGAAAAATCCCGCTGCGCCCATCACGAACGCGGTGGCGATGGAAATCCTGGTCGTCCTGCTGCTGACCGTGTTCTTCGTGCTGGTGCGTCTGCGGCTGTCGGTGGAGCGGCCGGGTGGCCTCCAGCACACGATGGAGGGCATTTACGGGTTCGTCAACAACCTGGCCCACGACACCATCGGCCATCATTCGGAAAAGTTCGTGCCCTACCTGATTGCGCTCGGAATGTTCATTCTGACCTGCAATCTGATCGGCGTGGTGCCAGGACTGGAATCGCCGACGGCGGAGACGGTGGTCCCGCTGGGCTGCGCATTGCTGACGTTTGTGTACTACCAGTATCACGGCGTCCGAACCAACGGGCCCATCGGATATCTGAAGCACTTTATCGGGCCGCAGGACAGGGACATGCCCCTTGTGGTCCGGCTACTTCTGCCGGTGCTGATGTTCCCCATTGAAGTGTTCAGCCACCTCGCCCGGATCATGTCGTTGACCATCCGTTTGTTTGCCAACATGTTCGCCGGCGAGATGGTCACGCTGGTGTTTTTCTCGCTGCTGCCGCTCGGCATCCCGGTCGTGTTCGAGGGATTGCACATCGGCGTGTCGTTAATTCAAACGTATATTTTTGTGCTGCTCGCCTGCGTTTATTTGGGAGAGGCGACGGCGCAGGAACACTAGTAGAGTTCCCAGTTCTCAGTTCTCAGAACAACTGAGAACTGGGAACCGAGAACTGGTTTGTGACACCTGCCTTCAGCGTGAGGGCGCCGGTCTCCCAAGGCTCGGCGTCAACCACCCACTGGCGGCAATTTCATAAGGAGAAAACAATGCGGAAGATGCTGATGGTGTTGTTCGTGATGATGATGTTTTCGGTTCTCGCTGTTCCTGCGTTCGCGCAGACCGGCGATGCGTGACACGCTGGCACAAACTGGGTTGCGATCACCTCCGGCTTCGCCATTGCAATCGCGGCGGGGCTGGCGGCGCAGGGCCAAGGCAAGGTAGCTTCGTCGGCTTGCGAGGCGATGGCCCGCAATCCTGCGGCGCGTCCGCACCTTCAGCTGGCCCTGATTCTGGGCCTGGCCTTCATCGAGTCGCTGGTACTGTTCACGCTCGTGATCATCTTCGTGAAAGTTGCGTAGAACTTCGTAGCCAGGAGTTCGATGTTGAGAGTTTCGCAAGAAAGCCTCGTAAGAAAGCCTCTGCCGGAGCAGAGGCTTTCTTATTTGGGCCGAGGCCTGTTCCGTAGAGACGTGGCTTGCCACGTCTAAGGCGCTGCCCGGGAAGACGCGGCAAGCCGCGTCTCTACATTCGGGAATTGGCGTCATGGAATTGGGCATTATGGAATTGGGAGCGGCGGGCTAGGTCTTGCGTTCGCCGTCCCAGGTGGCGGCACGGTTTTCGGGGGCCTTCTGGGAGGCTTCGACCAGGATGCGACGCAAGCGGTAGCGGCTGTCGAGGTCCATGCTGACGAACTCGAAGCCGATTTCGTTGACGCGGGCGCGGCGCAGCAGGACCTGGCCGCGGATTTTCTTCACGCCCACCGAGATTTCCACGTTGGCCTCGGATCCTACCCGGAGGTTGTCATTGCGCGTGCCCATGCCACCGCCCAGACTCATCTCGCGCATGACGACGTTTGATTTTCCCCAAGAACTGCTGAGCGTGGCCGAAAACGTGCGCGGCAGAATGATGCGTTCATAGCGCCGCTGCCGGACCCAGGGGCAAGCGGGCGCCGGATCGAGAGGACTCACCGCCAGTTCGGCGGTGTCGAGGCCGCTTTCGGCCATCACTTGCGCGCCGAACCGCGGATCGATCTTCGAGAGCGCCTGCGCTGCGGCCACGCGCAATTCGCGGTGCTGGGCGCGTCCCCAGAGCTTTTTCTCTTCCACGATGCTGCGCAGCACCGGGACCGCTTCGGCCTCGCGTAACCGGCCCAGAGACTCGATGGCCTTGAGTTGTACGAAGGGCGGCCGGGAGGCGGCCTCTCCCGAACTGGCCAGCGCAATCAGGCTGGAACTGGCGGTGCGGTCCAGGCTCATGCCGATTTCGTCGATGGCCTCCGGCAAAATCAGGGGATCGAGCATCTCCAGCAGCTCCAGCAGAGTGCGGCCCCGGTCGGAGGCGGCGCCGTAAGCGATCTGGCGCACGATCACGTCCTGGTAAAAGCGGTTGAATTCCGGCATCCGCGAGGGGAGCAGCTCCAGCAGCGTGGTTACGCTCAAGCGGCTCAACAGACCTACGCACGAAGCCGCCTGCCTGGGCTGGCCGGTGCGCAGAATTTCTCGCAGATCGTCGACCGCCGGCTGTCCCAGTTCCCCGACCAGTTCGACGATGCGATCGCACTCCACCCGCTTCTGTGAGCGGAAGAAGCGATCGGAGAGATGTTCGACCGCGCTTCTGGGAATGTGTTGCAGGACGTTGATGAGTTCCTCGGAGACGGCGGGGGCGTTGATCGCTTCTTCGATCATCTCCGGAAGCCGGTTTTCAATGCCGACTCGCGAGCGCAGGTCCTGCACCTGCAGGGGCCGTTCCTTGGCCACGCCTTCCAGCGCGGAGCAAACTTCCGCAATCGCCTTATATTTTTTGCGGGAACAGGCTTCCTGTCCGAAACGGGTGAAAGCGGCGCTCAGCAGGCTCTGGACCTCGCTGTCGGTTTCCTTGGCCAGTTTCTCGCCGAGCTTGGCGATGGCGTTGGGCATCACTTCATCAACGGCACTGGAATAAAGGTCGGCGATTTGCGCCAGACCCATCGCCGTCTTGCGCCGCGGATCCAACTCCTTGGCGTCCAGGCAGCCGCAGTAGTTGGTCAAAATCTTGGATGCAAGCTCATGGTCACCGCGCTCCAGCAGCATTTCGACGAACTGGCGAATGTTGCGGGGAGGCACACATGCCGCCTCGCCTGAGAGCAAGACGCTTTTCTTCCCCGCCTCCGGCACCTCCGCCCAAAACATGCGGTCCAGAATGTCGGCGTGCGACTCAACCAGGATGTTCGCCTTCGACATCTTGTCTTCCTGCACGCGCAGGATCTGGCGCAATGTATCCATCTGCCGGCTCATGTGCTCCATCATCTGGTGCACGGCGTTGACCTTGACTTCGCCCTTGGAATAGCGGTCGAGCGCGAAGCGGATGGCCATGTGCTCGGCCGCTTTCATAAGCAGTGGAGTGTCGTTCTGTTCGGCCTGCGTAGTAACCTGTTTCGACAAGCTCTCGAGCAACGCGGCCAGATTGAGTTTGGCGCCTTCGGGCGCTTTGCTCAGCTCGACTTTCAACTCTTCGGGGCCGGCATTCGGATCCTGCGCCACCTGCCCGAAGTGGGTAAGCATGCGGATCGCCTGAATCACTTCCTCTTCCTGCAGCGGGACAGTGCCGCCGCTCCAGGTCCCGCCTCCCCCGCCGGTTCCACCGCTGCCACCGCCGCCCCGAATCGGAACGTTGGGGACGGTACCCAAGGGTGCTCCGCCGGGCTCACCGGAACCTCCGGAACTGGCGCCTTGGGCGGCTGCGATCAACTGCAGCATCTTCTGCGGATCATTCAACCATTGCTTGAACTCAGGGCCGAGCGATTGAGCAGCCAATTGCGCCGCAATGGAAATCTCTCCCGTGGCCGGATCGGCCGCGACAAACTTCACTTCATTAATGCGGATCGAGGAATTCTTGTTGTCGCCCAGCGTTTCCTTGAGCTGCTTGGCGAAATCCTGCGCCCTGGACCCGCCCATGGCAAAGGCGGCGACCAGGCGGGTAAAGTCGTCGAGCGTGACCTTGGCGGAAAAGTGAATGCTCGCCAGGCCGGCAGCGTTCAGTAACTGCGCGAAGCTGCGCTCCGCCTGCCCGGTTTCCAAAGGGGTGCCGTCCAGCAGAAGCTTGTTGTCCGCAACCCCCAGCAGAAAGCCGGTATCTCCGGTTTTGGGGAGACCCTCCTGCAACTCGTTCCAGGTTATTTGGAACTGGCCTTCCGTCCGCTTGTGTTTCATTCCGTACAGCCGCGTGTACTTCACCAGGATATTCAGGCTGTGAATAAACGCCCGGGCAGACGCATTGCGGACGGCATCGGTTTGGGCAGTGGTGGAGATAACTCTCTCCTCGAGACTCGTGAAGCTTCGGACATAAGCCTATGACGGAAAGTGACCTAATGCACGATTACCGAGGTAATTGGCCGCTGGAGTGCTTTTGGCCTGTCCCACCGCTGTTCCGGCGTGTCCGGACCGGGACGCGCTACACTGTTTAAGAATCAAACAAGATCCTGATGCAGATTCGCGTGCTTTTTTTTGGAGTGCTGAAAGACCTGTTGGGACGCTCCAGTGAGACCCTGGAACTCCCCGAAGGCGCCCGGCTCCAGGCGGTGCTCTCCCATTACGCCCGCCAGGCGCCCCGTTTCGAGGCCATCCTCCCTTCGCTGGCTCTTTCCGTGAACCAGGAATACTCCGGTGCCGACTGTGCGTTGCGGACTGGCGACGAGGTGGCTCTGTTGCCGCCGGTAAGCGGTGGATCGGAGGGCCACGAAGCCGGCAGCGGCGGCGTCCGGATCGTCCGGGACCCCATCTCTGCCCAGGCTGAGCTGGATCGGTTGAAGCTGCCCCAGGATGGCGCGGCCGTAATTTTCGAAGGCATCGTCCGCGACAACACCCGCGGGCGGCGCACGCTCTACCTCGACTACGAAGCCTACGAAGCCATGGCGCTCAAGCAAATGGAGACGCTTGCCGGGCAGGCCCGGTCACGCTTCGCCGTTCGGGAGGTTGCCCTGGTGCACCGCCTTGGGCGACTGGAAATCGGCGAGACCAGTGTCCTGATCGTGGTGGCGTCGGCCCACCGGGGGCCTGCTTTTGAGGCCTGCCGCTGGATCATCGACACGCTCAAGAAGACCGTTCCCATCTGGAAAAAAGAATACTTTGAAGATGGGGCAGTATGGGCGGACGGCGAGCCGTTTCCCGAGGAAATCTCGCGCACGGCCGGCATAGCAGGAGCGCGACCCGCATCCAAATGACTGTCCCTGGCATGAAGCAACTCTTGCTGGCCATCATCATCGGCGCTGTCACCGTGGCTTCCGTCGCCCAGGAGCCGGAAACCACCCTCAAAGTTGACGTCAAGCTGGTCAACGTTTTCGTGACCGTCACCGACGCGCACGGTGGCCCGGTTTCCAGCCTCCAAAAAGAGAATTTCCTGCTGAAGGAAGACGGCAAGGAACAGCGGATTGCGATCTTCAGCCGGGAGTCGGCGTTGCCGCTTTCCATCGTTCTCGCGATCGACACCAGCTTGAGCACCAAGAAAGATCTGCCACTGGAGCAGGCTGCGGCGCACAAGTTTGCCCACACCATCCTTCGTCCGCAAGACGGGCTGGCGGTGTACAAGTTTAGCGAGGAAGTCAGCGTGGTCGTGCCCTTCACAGCCGATCTGAGCAAGATCGACGCCGGCATCGACCACCTCCGCAATGGTTCCGCCACGGCGTTGTTTGACGTCGTCTTCCTCGGCTCGCAGGCACTGAACGCGCGCCAGGGCAGAAAAGTCATTGTCGCGGTCACCGACGGTGGCGACACGATGAGTCAGGTGGATTACAAACAGGCATTGCGGGCGGCCCAGGAGTCGGAGGCCATCATATACAGCGTCATCATTGTGCCCATCGAAGCCAGCGCCGGCCGCGATACCGGCGGCGAGCACGCGCTCATCCAGATGGCCGACGACACCGGCGGCAAATATTACTACGCCAGCTCATTGCCCCAGCTGGACGAAGCCTTCCGCCAGATCAGCGACGAGCTGCGCACGCAATATCTGCTCGCCTACTATCCCTCGCAGCGCTACTCCGAGTCGGAATTCCGCCGCATCCAGGTGGACTTAACCAAGCCTCCCTCGGGAGGGCCCTACCAGGCGCGCTATCGAGCGGGGTACTACACCACGAAGGACTCGTGGTAGAGGGCACGAGGCGTCCCGGGAAAGATCTGGGCCTCGCTGCAAGCTAAGCCATACGTATTCTCAAACCTGACTCTACTGAAAACCATATGATTCGCTCCGCCTGAATCCGTTCCAGGCCACAAAGATTCGGCGATAAACGCCTGTTATCAGTTCCATGCAAGACACTCCCAACATCATGAAAAAACATTCCGTGTTGGGTGGAGAATTGCTATGCTAGGCAGCATCATTTGCCAGAAAGTCTTGGTGTGGGGCTTGCTCACTAGGCGGCATTGAAAGCCGCAGTTTCGGGAACGGCCATTGGAGTTCGGTCGTCCCCTGTACTTTCCTGTGCTCGGTACGAGTCGTACCCAAATTCTCGACGAAACATTCAGAGGCGGTGAAAACCATGCGCATCAACTTCTTTCCCCCGAAGTATGGAAGACCAGGCTCCTGGCTTATGCTGGTATTGTTGGTCAGCGCGCTCGCAGTCTCGCTCTCAGCGCAGACAACGATTTCCACCGGCAGCATCCAGGGAACCGTGACCGATCCCTCCGGCGCGCTCGTCGGCGGAGCCAAAGTCACCATCACCAACAAGGCGACCGGACAGATCATTGATCTGACCACCAATTCCGCCGGAACCTACAACTCGGGAGCGCTGACGCCGGACGACTACAAAGTGCAGATCGCGGCCAAGGGGTTCAACAGCGTGAGTCTCTCGGTGACCGTGCAGGTTGGAAACACCTCCGGCGGCAACGTGAAGCTACAAGTGGGCCGGGAAAGCCAGGTGATCGAGGTACAAGCATCGGACGTGCAGGTCAACACCGAGCAGGCCACCATCCAGGGCGTGCTGACGGCGAGCCAGATCGAAAGGCTGCCCGTGAACGGCCGAAACTTCCTCGATCTTGCGCAGCTCGAGCCGGGCGTGCAGATCCAGGACGGCACCAACTTCGATCCTACCAAGGCGGGATACTCGTCCATTTCCTTTGGCGGCCGCTTCGGCCGCACTGCTCGCATTGAAGTGGACGGCGTGGACGTGAGCGATGAGACTGTAGGCACCTCCACGCAGAACATTCCCGCCAGCGCCATCCAGGAATTCCAGATCAGCCAATCCAGCATGGATCTCTCGACCGAACTGACTTCCTCGGGAGCGGTGAGTGTGGTCACCCGCACCGGTACGAACAGCTGGCATGGTGAGGGTTTTTATCTATTCCGCGACGACAGTGCGGCCGCCAACCTGAATGCCCCCTTCCAGCGCCATCAGTACGGGGGACGCGTTGGTGGACCGGTCATGAAGGACAAGCTGTTCTTCTTCCTCGACGGCGAGAGAACGCTGCAACATCTTCAGGCACCGGTTAGCGAGCCGGATCCTTTCAAGCCGTTTTCAGGCACCTTCCCCGCGCCCTTTAAGGACGGTGAAACGCTCGCGCGCCTGGATTACCAGCTGTCAAAGAACATCCGCCTGTTCTACCGGAACAGCTACTTCCAGAATTCCGGGTTTGCCACCTTCTTCCCCTCCAGCTTCCAGGTGTTCAACAATAAGAACATCAGCCGGCAGAACCTGGTGGGCGCTGATTTCAGCTCGGGTTCATTCACACATAGCGTCCGCTTCTCATATTTGAAGTTCCAGAACCAAATTGTGGACGCCACGCGGGGTACGAATCTTCCCCTCGCCGACTTCCCGGTGAGCATCAGCATCGGACCGCTTTCGACCGGTCCCAACCTGCTAGCCCCACAGAGCACGCCGCAGGCGAACACGCAGTTTAAGTACGACGGCAGCAAGATCTGGGGCCGTCACATCCTGCGCTACGGCATGTCGTTCAACCATATCCAGGGCGGCGGCTTTGCCAGCTTCTTCAAAATCACTCCCAATGAGTTCGGCGACCCCTCCGCCTTGGGATGCGATATTCCAGACCCAGTCACTTGTCCCGTTGGTCCTGACGGGAAGGTGGAATCCAATCCACTGAACTATGCCAACCTGATAACGATCATTGGGAACGGCCAGGGCTTTTCCACCGAACATCCGGCGATCGGGTTTCCCGCTGGTGGTTTGGGACCCGACAATCGGGTAGGCCTGTATTTCGGCGACTCCTGGAAGATCCGTACGAATCTGACGCTTACTGCCGGGCTACGTTGGGTGCGTGACACGGGACGAACCGACAGCGATCTCGGGGCCATCCCCGAACTCAATGCAGTCTTTCCTGGTTTCGGCAACCCGGTGCGGCAAGCGAACCGGAACTTTGCGCCGCAATTGGGTATTGCCTGGGACCCGAGGAGCAATGGGAAGACAGTGATACGCGCCGGGATCGGATTGTTCTATGACAACGTGATCTACAACAACGTCCTGTTCGACCGTCCACCGCGCTTGCGCAGCGGCGCGTTTCTATCGTTCCCCCTTGCTTGCGCGTTCGGGTCCGAATTGCCGGTAGCCGTTCCAAAAACGCCGGCGAATCCAAATGGAACGATTCAGCTGGACCCAGGGACATGCTCGGAAACCATTGGCCAGTCTGCGGCGGCAATTGCTGCCTTCCAGGCGGAATACCAGGCTGACACTCCCTTTGACCTGAAGGCCCCTAACCCGAACTTTGTCGGTACCTCTCTCGACTCCGGTTTGAATCTGCCCCTCGGGTTGTTTGCCCCCAACTATCGCAGTCCACGGTCCTTGCAGATGAACATTGGGATCCAGCGCGAAATCCGCCACGGCATGGTGTTCAGTGCGGACTATCTGCGCAACGTTACCACCCATACGTTGCTGGGAGTCGATATCAACCACGCCGGGGATGCCGGCCATTTCAATCTGGCGGCCGGGCAGTCGGCAATCGCCCAGACCCTTGCCCGCTGCGGAGTGGGCACAATTGATGAGTCCATCGTTCTCTGTCCGACAGATCCAGCAAACGGAACGGACGACGACGGAACATGGACACCGCGTCCCGCGGCCATGTCCGACTATGCTGGCAACGGCCTCACCTCGCCAGCCGATTTCGGCGGGTCCTGCGCCCCCGCGCTCGGCTATGCGTGTGCCTTTGGGGGAATCAATGACAGTGTCGGATCAGCTCCGTTCCTCTCCCCAGTCGGCCGCTCGGTGTACAACGGCTTGCAGATGAAGCTGGTGCAGAATTTGACCGATCCGATGAAGGGAGTCAAGGCGGTGAACTTCCAGATTTCCTACGCCTTGTCCCGCTTCGTCAACCCCATGGCCTTTCAAGGCAATACTGCGCCCTCCAACCCGGTCGGCGCCAGCGACCAGGACTTCGTGCTCAATGCTGGAGACAACAATAAACCTCTCCGCTTCATGGGACCTTCGCTACTCGACCGCACCCACCAGATTTCGTTTGGTGGCAACATTGATGTGCCGTTTGGCTTCCGCTTCGGCATCATCTCCCACTTCTATAGCCCGCTCTCCAGCCCGGCTATTGTGGGCAACACGGGGGCGTCTGGTGACATCTTCCGGACTGACTTTACAGGGGACGGAAGCACCAGCGATCCGCTGCCGGGCACAACCAACGGTTCGTTCGGACGTGACTTTGGCGTGAGCGGCCTGAATGCGGCGATCAATAATTACAACAACACGGTGGCGAACAATCCGACCCCGGCGGGGCAGGTTCTGATCACCAACGGATTGTTCTCGCTACCTCAATTGCAGGCTCTTGGGGGAGTTGCTCCCACACTTACGACCGCTCCCCCGGACCAGGTGCCGTTCAAATGGCTGCGGGCGTTCGACCTGAAGCTGAGTTGGACCCACAAATTCCACGAACGGTTCACCATCGAACCGAATCTGGGCTTCTACAACCTGTTCAACTTCTCCAATTTCGACCTGCCCCCGGGCGCGATGACCGGCTGGTTGAACGCGGGCGGCGGATCCATCAACAGCACCAACAAGGCCAACGATTTCCGCGTCGGGCAGGGAACGGGCGTGTTTGCTCTGGGCGCTCCGCGCGTCGTGGAATTCGGGATGCGCTTTACCTTCTGACGTGTGGTTCTATTCACAGCCGCCGGACCGAAATCCGGCGGCTTTTTTCTGTCTGCGCCCGCGACGTAGACCCGCACCCCGAAAAAGGCATACAGCGCCCCGGCCCTACCCCCGCATCTAGTAAACTGTTCTATCCATTGTTGAAGCTCAGACCCTAGCAACGCAGAATTGCTTCGACGTTCTGCTCCCAGGAGAGTGCCGTTTTGTTACCCAAGCCCGTGTTGTGGCGACGCTGGTTTCGCCCCATGTCTTTCTGCTTTCTTGTCTTGGCTTTATTAACCCTGCCTCTGCTAGCGCAGGAGGCCTCCACCACGCAGGAGACTCCCACCACCGGCACCATCCAGGGCACGGTGAAGGATGCCGACGGCAATCCGATGGAGGGGGCGCGAGTGCTGTTTCGCTCCAAGGCGGAGGGAACCAGCAGCGTGACTCGCTCCGGCAAGGATGGCGCCTTTGCCTCCGAGCCGTTGCAACCCAGCGACTACCTGGTTCGGGTCGAGGCCCGCAACATGCTCCTCGCCGAAACCCATCTCACTGTGAAGGCCGGAGCCGCCGCCACCGCTGATTTCAAGCTGGAGGCCATAAACCCCGGTCCGGCGCGACTGGAAAGCAAGCTGGCCGGCGAGACGGTGGACTCGCTCCCCATCAACGGTCGCAGCGCGGTTGATCTGGCGCGGCTGGAACCCGGCGTCCAGGTGGTGGATGGACCGCTGTTCGATGCGGGCAAGAGCGGATACCAGGCGCTCTCCATTAACAGCCAGCTGGGACGCACCGTGCACTACGACTTCGATGAAGTCGAGGCCATGGATGAAACGAAGGGCACGGTCGTCGCGAACCTGCCCGCCGAGGCTGTGCGCGAGGTAATCGTAACGCGCACTGTGCCGGAGGTTTTTCAGTCGCTGAACGCGGCCGGTTCGGTCCGCCTGACCACTCGCTCGGGTGGAGACGAGTGGCACGGAAATCTGTTCGGAAATTATCGAGACCAACGCGCGGGGATGGCAGGGTTCACGAGGGGTTTGGTTCCCGACTACAGCCGCCAGCATTACGGTTTCGGAGCGGGGGGCGCGCTGATTAAGGACAAAGCCTTTCTGTTCATCGGTGGCGAGCGCGCCAAGCAAGACGGCCTCCTGCCGTTCTATCAAGGGTTCCCGCTCAACTTTGGCGAGAGTCGCCGCCCGGCCTATTTCCGCGAAAACATGCTGACCGCGCGTCTGGACTACAACTGGTCCGAGAATGCGAAGTGGTTTGTCCGTTTCAGCTATGACAACGCCAATCAGATTGGTCCAACCGACAGCTTGGCTGGTTATCGCAACCAGATCAATGTGCCGGGGGGCGTCTTCGGATTGGACTGGAACCGCGGACGCTTCGCGCACAGCGGCCGCTTTGGATATCAGAAGTTAGTCAACGCCATCAATCCGTTGTCCCTAACAGGGTTTCATGAGCAGATCGGATCGTTCGAGATCGGGCCCAGCATCCAGGGCCCGCGGCAGACCATTCAGCGCGACCTCTTTGGACGCTATGACGGCAGCACTCCCTTCCGCGACCGTCACACGCTGCGCTTCGGCGGCGCGATTCACCGCATCGATCAGGGTGATTTCTACGCGCCGGGAAGCTTCGGACCTTCGGTGACGAGTTCCAACGGCATTGATGTGATTAACGCGATCTTCAACGATCCGAACCCGCCGTTTCCGCATCCTGGCGATCCACGCGGCGCGGCGGTGGATCCCCGAAACTATCCCGTGGGCACGATCACGATTTTCAACGGCCTGGGAAATTTCAGCGAGCACTCGGCGTTTAACCGGTCGAGCGGCGGACATTTCGATACCCGCATGGAGCTTTACGCTGCTGACACCTTCAAGCTGTATCCGAATCTTAACGTCACGGTGGGCGTGAATTATGTGCGCGACACCGGCCGCACCAACAGCGACCTCGGGCCGATTCCGTGTTCCGCCATCAATACGACGATCGTCGAGACTCCGCCTTGCACTGGCAGCGACCCGATTCTCGATCAGTTCGGCAACATCAAGGGAATCGGCAATCGCGTGAACCAGCCCAACTGGAATTTCTCGCCGCAGGCGGGCGTGGCGTGGGACCCGGGACGCAATGGCCGCGCCGTGTTCCGCGCCGGCGGCGGCATGTTCTTTGACAATTTTCTACTACAGAACGCCTATCAGGATCGCATCAGCCGGTTGTCGCAGGGACAATACTTCCGCAGCCTGACCTTGTGTCCCACCGGGACGGTGTTGTTTCCCGACGGTTCCAGGGTGAGTTCCGTCGATGAACTGAATATCGCGACACAAATCTGTGGGCAACCGATCGGCACCGTGGCTGGGGCCATCGAAGACTTGCAGGAGCAGTATCTGGCGGCGCAGTCGGCGGTTACCGGCGGGTCGAATGTGTATTCATTGTCGAACAGCCTGGCGAACTTCGGCGGCATGCTGGCCCCCAACTTCCGTACGCCGCGCGTGGTACACATGAGCGCCGGAATGCAGCGGCAAATCGGCGAGCACAGCGTCTTCTCGATTGACTACGTGCGCCAGATCGGCACGCAGTATCCGCTGGGGATTGATACCAATCATGTCGGCGACGCCAGGCACCTGGATTCAGCGGCCGCGCTGGCGGCGATCAACGCGACGGTGACACCTTTTGGCTGCGGGCCAGCAGGCTCGGCGGGCAGTGCGTCGCAGGCGGCGGTGCAGTGCTACGTCACTGCAAACCCAGAAGCCAGCATCGTGGATTTCGCCCGCAACGGACTCGACTCCTCGAACTCGTTTTGCGGTCCGTTTCCTTGCGCGGTGCTCGGCCTACGCAATGCGGCCTTCGGTGGGATCAATCCTGCGGTCGGATCGAACCTCATGTTTTTTCCCACCGGGCGAACGAAGTATGTAGGCGTGCATGCCGCGTTCAAGACCTCGGGAGATCGCCTGGCGCGCGGAATCCAGCACTGGGATCTTGCCGTTTCCTACACCTTATCGAAATACCAGAGCAACGTGGCCGCCGCCGATGGCAGCGGCGGCGACTTCTCGCTGCTCAGCCGGGCCGAGGACTATATCCGCCCGCACGTCGGCCACTTTGGTTCTTCAGGGCTCGACCGCCGCAACCTGTTCACCTTCACTCCGTCCTTTGAACTGCCGCACGGACCGCGGCTGACGATCCTTACCCAACTGGCCTCGCCGCTGGAGCTCAGCGCGCGCCTTCCGCAACTGAATGGCGGCGGGGTCGCCGGCGAAATCTTCCGCACCGACGCCACCGGTGACGGCACGGTCGGCGATCTTCTGCTCGGAACGAAAGTCGGCGGCCTCGGCGGCTACTCGGGCAGCAGTCTGGGCAAGGCCATTGCCGTGTACAACACCACGTATGCAGGCCGGCTGACCTCGGCAGGAGCGGCGCTAGTTATTCCGAATGGGACAACACCTGCTCTGATGACATCGGACCAGCTCTCCAAGCTCGGCGCCTTGTACCCGTTCCTTCAGCCAGTGCCGGGCCATAACGCGCAGGCGACCTGGCTGAAGACCATTGATGTGCGCTTGAGCTGGCCGTTTCGTGTCGGGGAGCGAGTCCGCCTCGAGCCCAACGTCTCCGCCTTCAACGTGTTCAACTTTGCCAACTTCGGAGGCGCCGGACGCCAGTTGAGCGGCGTGCTCGACGGCTCTCCTGGCAGTTCGCTGAATAACGCGAGTTCACCCGGCGCCTGCGGCGGTTCGAATGCATTTTGCACGTCGCGCTTGGACCGCGTTGTCGCCGGCTCCGGGACCTACGGACTGGGAGCGCCCCGGCAGCTGGAATTTGGAGTGAAGATTATTTTCTGAATCCAATCTCACGGCTGGATCTGCCCGCGCAGTTGTTTCGAAAGTTTCTCGATCCTCTTCAGCTTGTCCATCGCATCCCTGGGCAGCAGTCCTTTTTTTAGTTGCTCAACATCGCCGGGAACGCTGGCGGCGAGAGCGGACAACTCCCGCGCCTCGCGTTCCATGGTAAAGGTGTCCAATCGCTGAGCGGACTTCGGCTCGGGCGCGGGCTGCTCCGGCACTACTGGCGTCGGAGGCGGCTTGGGATAGCCCCGCCGCCGCTGCCCACTGGACCCGCTTATTAGGACCATCGCAATCAAAACACCGCAAAGCCAGGCTCTACCCACCACCGTTCGTTGCATGCGCGTCTCCGGCGGTTTGCGAATGCGGCGTGCCCTTCGCCTGCACAAATGGGTTTCCGCGGCTCACATTCCCGCATTAAACTTGCAACCTTTCTCGCTGAGTCTAATCCCAAAGAGGGGGTCAGTTTGTCTATAGTTTGTCTTTTTTCCGGGATCCCATACACGGGGAATAGTTGCGTCCCTCGGAGAAAAAGAAGTGCCCGGTGAGGGCGGACCTGCATCCAAAGTCGAAGGCCGTTTGTATCCAACAGGAAACCAGCCCCGCATAGAGAGGCCAGGCCATGCTTGCTACGAATCATGAGGTGGACGCGCCCAGTGAGTTGCTGAGCCAAATGGCGGCGGCCCGGCGACGTACCGACGGGCTGTTTGAAATCGTCCGGCCCGATTCTCTTTACGAACGCCCCATTCCGGAGCGGCACAGGATTATCTTCTACATCGGACACCTGGAGGCGTTCGACTGGAATCTGCTGAGCGGAAGATTGCTCTCGGCCCAGAGCTTCTCTCCGGATCTCGACCGGCTGTTTGCCTTCGGGATCGATCCGGTGGGCGGAGGTCTTCCCACTGACCAGCCTTCCGACTGGCCCGCGCTTGAGAAGGTTCGCCAGTACGTTCAGCACGTGCGCGAAGAACTGGACGAAGGACTCGCGCTTCTTCGGAATGGCTCCGGAGCGGGCAACGGCGAATTTCCTGCCGCATTGCTGCTGAATGTCGCTGTCGAGCATCGCCTGATGCACGCGGAAACGCTCGCTTACATGCTGCATCGTTTGCCATACGGCCGGAAGACCGCGCCACCCAACGCTCCTCGGCTTGCTCCCGTGCCCTGCACCTCTGCGATCATGGAAGTTCCTGCGGGTCCAGTCACGCTGGGCCTTGCCCGCGACGGCGACACTTTTGGCTGGGACAACGAGTATGAGCGGCACAGCATCGGCGTTCCCGCGTTCGCCATCGATCGCTACAAAGTAACCAACCGCGAGTATCTGGAATTCATGGACGCCGGCGGGTACGGCCATCGCGCCCTGTGGAGCGACGCCGGCTGGGAGTGGAAGGAATCAAACCGTATTTCGCATCCAGCGTTCTGGCGGCGAGAGGGTAAGGATAAAGACTGGTTTTGGAAGGGAATGTTCGCGGAGATCCCGTTGCCACCCGACTGGCCGGTGTACGTGAGCCACGCCGAGGCGAGCGCCTATGCGCGCTGGGCAGGGAAGAGCTTGCCGACGGAAGCGCAGTGGCAGCGTGCTGCCTATGGATCGCCGGATGGCCAGTCCAGAAAGTATCCCTGGGGTTCGACATCGCCCGACGCGACGCGCGGCAACTCTGACTTTGTGAATTGGGATCCCGTCTCTGTTGGAGCCCATCCCCAAAGCGCCAGCGCTTTTGGCGTCGAAGACATGCTGGGCAACGGCTGGGAATGGACTTCCACCGTGTTCGCGCCCTTTGCCGGATTCGAGCCTTTCCCGTTCTATCGCGGATACTCCGCAAACTTTTTCGATGGCAAGCACTACGTCATCAAAGGCGCCTCGATGCGCACGGCCGCCTGCATGCTTCGTCCGTCGTTCCGCAACTGGTTCCAGCCGCATTACCAGCATGTCTATGCGGGATTCCGCTGCGTGAGCAACCGGCTCGCTTGAGGACCGAATGATCTTGAGACAGGCTGTCACCGCCGATCCCGCCTTTGAATTTGCCGCTGAAGTCCGCGAGGGGCTTCTCCGCCCGGGCCAGAAGGAATTGCCCTCGAAATATTTGTATGACGAAGTGGGCTCGGCGTTGTTTGAAGTGATCAGCGCGCTCCCCGAGTACGGCCTGACGCGCGCCGACCAGCGGCTGCTACGGGAGAATGCCGGCGCGATGGTGGCGCGTTTGTCCTCCCCGGTGCTGGTGGCCGAGTTAGGCAGTGGCAGCGGCAAGAAGACGCGCTATCTGCTTGAAGCGCTCGACAGTCGGCAGCAGACGCGCTACTGCCCCATCGAAATTTCGCACACCGCGCTCACCATGTGCGCGCGCGAACTGGGCGACATCGACCACATCAGCATCGTGGGCTTCGAGCGGGAATATCTCGACGGGCTGCTCGAAGTGGCGGACAACCGGCGCGCTGGCGAGCAGTTGCTGGTGCTGTTCCTGGGAAGCACGATCGGCAATTTCGACCGCCCGGCCGACCTCAAGTTCCTGCGCGCGGTACGCCGCATCCTGCAACCGGGAGACGCGCTGCTGCTCGGCACCGATCTCATCAAACCGATCCCGCAGATGCTCGACGCCTACGACGACAGCCTGGGCGTAACCGCTGCCTTCAATCTGAATCTGCTGGCCCGCATCAACCGGGAACTCGGTGGCAACTTCGTGCTCTCGCAATTCAAGCACGAGGCGCGCTTCAACCCCGAAACGCGCAGCATCGAGATGCACCTGCGTTCGGCGCGCAACCAGAGCGTCAGCATCTCCCGCGCCGGCCTTACCGTGACCTTCCGCGAAGGCGAAACCATCTGGACTGAGACCAGCCACAAGTATTCCCGCCCGGAGCTGCTGCAACTGGCCATGGCCGCGAGCTTCCGCTGCAAAGCGCAGTGGGTGGACGAGGAGTGGCCGTTCGCCGAGACTCTGCTGGTGGCGGAGTAGATCGCGCTCACTTTCTGATCCATTCCCTGGACAAAAGCAGGTCATGCTTTGGAAAGTTTCCTGGCAAATCGAGTATTTCAGAGGGACGCTGCGTGGACTGGGTCGCTGTTGGCGTTGATTGGGGCGAGGTTGCCCTAGTAGCTGCTTCCCTTTAGCCGCCTGCGTGGCAATCACTTCAAATAGAAGCCCAGTACGTATACTGCTGCGACGAATAGCGAAGCCAACACGAGTAGCGACAACAGGACGGAGGTGGATGGCCGAGTCACCCCTTCCAGCATAGGAGCGGCGCGTTGAGTGTTGATAGATTACCGAAGTGTTTCGTCATCGGCTCCATTCGTCATCGAGAATCATCGCGCTCAGTGTGCAATTGGAGCGGGCTTCCTGAATGACGTGCGCCGCAATGAGCATCATCGCGCCCGAGTCGGCGATCACGTCCCTGTGCCGCGAACCCGAGTGCGCGCCGCTTGCCGATTCTCCGTGCACAACAGTGGAACCGCGGAACGCGACGCGGCCGGAAGGACGATATCCTGCTCAGCCGCGAAACCTGCTAAAATCGGCGACGAAATGGCGATCGCGATAGTTCGGCGCCAGAGCATGCTTCAGAGAGTGACAGGGAATTGTAGCTTGGAGGCCTGACTTCAGAAATTCATTCCCAGCCGGGACGCCGCAATGCCAGATCCACCAAAGAATCAAGATCGCTCCCCCGTCTCCCGCGGCGCCTCCCCTTCTTCTAAATCCAAGAAAAAAGCTCCGCGCTAAGAAAAGGGCGCTGCTTCTGGGAAGGAATTCAGAAAAAAACTCCCTGCCGATTCCAGGTACGGCAGGGAGCTAACGAGTTAGAGACGACGGTCGAAGTGATGCTCTTAGCGAATGCCCAACACCGACGGCCTGGTGTCCTTAAGACCAGGGAATAGCGGGCAGGCGCCGAGCGTCGTGGTGAAACCCGAGCCGCTCACGAAGGAGAAGAAAGTTGAGCCGTCGACGGTTCCATGGAGGTCAAACAGCCCAGTTCCATTGTTGAGCGACCAATGTGCCTGTGCACCGAATGGGACACCGCCGGCGGTAGGCTGGGTAGCGAGGATAGTTTTCCCAAACGCCCCTCCCTCCTTGCCCGAAATCAGGGTGCCGAGGCCGCCGGGGTTGCAAGTCCAAGCCCACAGGCCAATCGTCATCTTGCCCGTTTGGCCGCCGGTACCGAACGAGACGTGTTGGATCTTGTCGCAGAAACTTGTGAGGGTGATGCATTTCGCAGCTTGGGCAGCAGGCACGAACATCACTGCCACAGCTAGAACTAAACAACAAATCGAGAACTTCTTCATTTAATTCCTCCTGGGTGAATTGGTTGAGGCCGCTTGGACCTCTGTGGTAGCTACCACTGTAAAGCTAAAGACAAACTCCATGTTTTTCATCGCGGACGGTGTCGCTCCTCGATGTCCTCTCCTGGAAGTTAAAGTTGTACGGACGGTAGTTTCTACTTTACTTTCGGGCCGGGGGAGTGACCCGTGCGATTGACCAGCATCATCGTACAGGCCTGTTGAGTTGTCAAGGGGAGAGATTGATTTTTCGGAGGAAATTCTTCGGGAATGCAACGAACTACAGCGTCGCACGAAGCGGTATGCAATAATTTGCACTTCCTGTGCGAAAAGGCGGACAGGATTGCCCTTGCAACCTCGCGAGTTGCATTCCGACTTCGATGAACCAGGCGCATCGAGAAGGCGACCGGCCGCGCGTAGATGAGTCTTGTCAAGCCAGCCCGCATTCTGTAGTGGGTCACTTTGCGAACTTTGCGGACACTTCGCGGCTTTGCGGTTAATAGCTCTTAACCGCATCGCAAAGCAATACCGCAAAGATCGCAAAGATGTATTTGCGTCTGATAATTCTGCTCAACTGAGTGACTCAAACTGACCCACTACCGAAGCTCGCAGCGCATCTCCCCATGAGATAATCAGGCAATTCCTTATGTTCAGGCGGCTCTTGATGACCATTGTCCGGCGAACTTTTCTTGTTCTTCTGCTCATCTGTCTCGGTTGTTCCGCCCAGTCTGCTCCTCCCGATGTCGTGCGGCTGATCGAACGGCAGGGGCGGGCGGTCTATTCCGTCCCGGCCGAGGTAAAGCTCACGGTGGGCCTGCTCCGGCCCAGCGAGTTCCCCAACTACGACCAGATGACGATTACGTTCGATACTTCGGGGAAAAAGGACGACTATGAGTTTCTGCTCTCCAGAGACCGCAAAACCCTGCTGCGCATGTCCCGCATCGATTTGACGAAGGATGTCTATGCCGAGGTCATGAAAAAGATTGACGTCGCCGGCCGGCCGACGCGCGGCAGCAAGGATGCCAAGGTGGTGGCGATCAACTACGACGATTTCCAGTGCCCGTTCTGCGCGCAGATGCACGCGGTACTCTTCCCCAGCATTCTGAAGGAGTACGGCGACCGCGTCCTGTT